>Ga0187874_10000314_pt1 | contig 62389 bp, 42 predicted proteins | sample June2016WEW_16_1_3_FD_132993 | JGI IMG/M metagenome (GOLD analysis project Ga0187874, IMG submission 132993) | Peatland microbial communities from SPRUCE experiment site at the Marcell Experimental Forest, Minnesota, USA - June2016WEW_16_150 | ecosystem: Environmental > Terrestrial > Soil >... | reverse complement strand
CGTTGACGACGAGCAACGCAGAGATCGCCCGCAACCCCCATGCGCCCTTCGGGTTCCGGCGGCGCGGGAGCATCTGCTGTGTTGGCGCTCCTCGACGATGTCCCCGCATCGCCTGCGTCGCGCCGCCTTGCATCTGCTCCCGCGGCGCTCGGAACGCGGCCTACTGTACTTTCACCACGGGCTGCTAGGAGCGTCCGAACGATGGATTATTTCCTTTTGGAACTTGTGCCAAAAGAAAAAACGCCACGGATTACACGGATTACACAGATTTTAAAATCCGTGTAATCCGTGATAACAAACGTTCTGTTTCTTGTTTTTTCAGCAAGCTTTTATTCGAGCATGGATCTGTCGAGAGGCGGTCTCAGAAAGATGATAAAACATGTGCGGACGGGTCTGAAGACCCGTCCGGATTTTCAGTCTTGGGATCGCTCGGGCGGGACGGCTCTGGAGAGCCGTCCCCACATGTTCAATAGCGGTTCTCGGCTTTCCTTTGGTTGCGGCCCCGGCCGCGCTGGGTAATCCGTGGCGTTTTTGGTTTTCAGATACGAGATGTGGAATGGCAACAACCTTGAGACCAGAGCTGGATGAAAACGGACCGCAGGATTCGCGTGAAGGACCGTCCAAGCTCAGAATGGCGCTGCGTGCGCTGCGGCATCGCAATTACCGCCTCTTCTTTATCGGCCAGCTCATCTCACTCATCGGGACATGGATGCAGATGGTGGCTCAGTCCTGGCTCGTTTATCGGCTGACCGGATCGTCCTTTCTGTTAGGCACGGTTGGATTCGCGTCACAGATTCCTGTCTTCCTGCTGGCATTTATCGGCGGAGCCGTTGCCGACCGTTTCAACCGGCACAAGATAGTGATTGCAACCCAGACGGCAGCGATGATTCTTGCATTTATCCTGTCCGTTCTTACCCTGACCCATACGGTGCGAGTCTGGCATATCGTGGTTCTCGCGGCGTTGCTGGGCATCGTCAATGCTTTCGACATGCCGGGGCGCCAGGCGTTCATTGTCCAGCTGGTCGAGAAAAAAGACCTCATGAATGCAATTGCGCTGAACTCCTCGATCTTCAACGGCGCGCGGATCCTTGGGCCCTCGATCGCAGGAATCCTGATTGCCGGCATCGGGGAAGGCTGGTGCTTTTTTGCCAATGGGGTCAGTTACATTGCGGTGATCGTGGGATTGTTGCTGATGAAATTGGGGCCGAGCCTCCCAGCTGCCCGCAGCAGCTCGGGTTTTCGTAATCTGCTGGAGGGATTCGTTTACGTCCGCCGCATGCGGACAATCCGCGCACTGCTCTTGTTGCTCGCGCTGGTCAGCCTGGTGGGGATGCCCTACTCGGTTCTGATGCCTATCTTCGCCGACAAAATACTCGACGTCGGAGCCCGGGGCCTCGGTATCTTAATGGGCGCCACGGGAATTGGCGCGTTGATTGGCGCCATGTCTCTTGCGGTCCGGTCCGGGACGAAGGGTTTGGGAAAACTGGTCGCGTACACCGCCGCCGGCTTCGGGGCCAGCCTGATTCTGTTCTCGGCTTCGCGCTCCTTCTGGCTTTCAGCGTTATTCCTGGTCCCCGTGGGATTTTCATTCATGGTCCAGATGGCGGCTACCAATACTTTGATTCAGACGATGGTCCCCGATCATTTGCGCGGGCGCGTCATGGCGGTGCACATAATGATGTTTATGGGGATGGCGCCGTTCGGCTCGTTTTTTGCCGGTGCTCTGGCCGAAAAAGTGGGTGCGCCTCTGGCAGTTTCGATTGGTGCGATTTTCTGTCTGGTAGGCGCCGGGCTGTTCCTTTCGCGGCTGCCTGGACTGCAGCTTACCTCTAAGACGTTTACGGGTTAACGGGTTCACGCGTTCACGCGTTTACCTTCTAAGCATTCAACGCGTGAACGCGTAAACCCGTTAACCCGTGAACCCCAAAACAAAACGCCACGGATTCACTTGCAACCCGTGGCGTTTTTCAACGCGTGAACGCGTAAACCCGCAAACGCGTGAACCCTCTAGAACACACCGGTAACTTTTCCGGCCTCCACATCTACGTCAACTCTTCTGTATGCAGGATCCGATGCGGTGCCCGGCATAAGGGTGATGTCCCCGGAAACCGGTACAACAAAGCCCGCGCCTTTGTAGGTCAGGATGTCGCGGATCGGCAGCGTCCAGCCTTTGGGAGCTCCCTTGATATTGGGATCATGCGAAAGGCTGAGCTGAGTCTTAACCATGCACGTGCCAAGCTTGGCTAGCTCAGGATCTTTTTCCATCTTAATGAGCTTTGTCTTGGCCGCCGGCGTGTAGCTTACGCCATCCGCGCCATAGATTTCCTTGGCAATGGTCTCAATCCTCTTACCGAGCGGCATATCGAGCTCATAGAGGAACTTGAAGTGGTTCGGCTCATTGCAGGCGTCGATGACGGCATCAGTGAATTCGAGCGCGCCGTCGCCACCCTTCAGCCAGTGTTCGGATACGGCCACTCTGGCGCCAACAGCTTCGACGTTCTTCTTGATTATGGCGAGTTCAGCCTTGGTGTCTGTGTAGAACGAGTTGATGCAGACTACCGGGTTGATTCCGGCTTTCTTGACATTCTCGATGTGCTTGAGAAGGTTGGCGCAGCCTTTATCTACCAGTCCAACATTTTCCTCTTTGTATACAGGATCCAGCGGTTTGCCGGGAGGAACCGGAGGTCCGCCGCCATGGCTCTTGAGAGCTCGAACGGTGGCAACCACAACGGCGCAATTCGGTGTCAGTCCGGAGAAGCGGCATTTGAGGTTCCAGAATTTCTCGAAGCCGATGTCGGCGCCGAATCCGCTCTCGGTGATATGATAATCCGCAAGCTTGAGAGCCAGCTTGTCCGCCACGATGGAGGATTGACCGATGGCGATGTTGGCAAACGGGCCCGCATGGACGAAGATCGGCTGCCCTTCAACGGTCTGCAGCAGGTTCGGATTGATCGTATTGACCATCCATGCGCACATGGCGCCATCCACTTCAAGGTCGGCCGTAGTAACGGGATCGCCCTTCTTGTTATACGCGACCACCATTTTGCCGATTCTTTCGCGCATGTCTTTGAGGCTGGTGGCAACCGCGAGAATAGCCATCAATTCGGAGCTTACCGCAATGGCGAATCCGGACTGCATCAAGAATCCGTCCATTTTGCCGCCCTGGCCTATGGTGATATTGCGCAATGCCTGGGCGCAAAAATCAATGACCCACTTCATTTCGACATTTCGGGCATCGATATCCAGCCGTTTCAGTTTTTTGGATGCAAGCATGGCATCATCATAGTTGTATTCATGCTGCATTCTGGAGGTGAGCGCTACCATTCCCAGGTTATGCGCATTGATAATGTCGTTGATGTCGCCGGTCAATCCCAGGGAGAACGGGGTGAGAGGAATGCACTGAGCCAGTCCGCCGCCCGCTGCGCTTCCCTTTATGTTCATGGTTGGCCCGCCCGAAGGTTGCCGGATCGCGCCTGTAACTTTCTTTCCGCGTTTTCCCATGCCTTGAACCAAGCCCATGGTGGAAGTGCTTTTGCCTTCTCCGAGAGGAGTCGGGGTGATGGCCGTAACGTCAATGTATTTGCCGTTCGGTTTGTCCTTTAATCTCTCCATTGCAGCTCGATAATCAACCTTGCCGTAATAATGTCCATAGGGAATCAATTCCGCGTTTTTGATTCCAAGTCCTTCCGCAAGCTGCTGGACCGTCTTCATGTCTTTTTCGCATTCGAATGCGATCTGCCAATCAGCGAGTTTAGTTGGATCAAGCTTTGCCATGTGCCATCCTCCGTTAGTTCTTTTGCTCGTTCTTTCTTATGGTTTCTATGATGATACCGATCAAACTGCCACCTTTATTTATTGACAGGCCCTTAGCTTCACAAAACCCATAACAAGCTCTTCCACAGGAATTTGTTCTCAATACTCCCGGAACATTGAGCCAGTCAGCCGGGACATTATAAAGGAAAATCCTTGAAAGTCCATTTATCCTATTAATTTCTGTTAACAACTGCGCAGTTCACATTAGAAGTGTCCCGTTTACGCGTTCACGGGTTAACGCGTTAACGCGTAAACGCATAAACCCGTAAACGGAATTTGGCTAGATCCCGTGCGGAAAAGGGTATAGCATTGGTATAAAGCATTAAAAAAGGAGCAGCGCATGGGTGTACTGCTTCTGCGACACTACACAGTTTACCGGCCAATCCCGTACGACAGTCTCAGGATGTAACTGCAGCTATCTGGCTTCACAGGTTTCGTAGCGGGTTGCATCGGAGCAGCTTACGGGAGGCTCATCCGATTTCCCGCTATCGAACCGGAAAGGAAAGCAACATGCCGATTCCGGCCCATATCAGCAAGTTCTTGGATTCCCAACATATTCCATACCAGTCCTTTACTCACTCGCGAGCCTACACGGCGCAGGGCATAGCCCAAGCCCAGCACCTGAGTGGCAAAAAACTCGCAAAGGTCGTGATGGTTATGGCGGACGATAAGCAAGCGATCATGGCCGTCGTTCCGGCAAACCATCGAGTGGATCTCGATCTGCTAGGTCGGGCTTTGAACACGGGCCGCATTCGCCTCGCGACGGAAGAAGAGTTTCAGGACCTTTTTCCCGAATGCGAACTCGGCGCCATGCCGCCGCTGGGCAACATTTATCATCTGGATGTCTGGATTGACCAAAAACTGAAATTGCTGCCGACGATAGCCTTCAATGCAGGAACTCATGGAGAAATTATCCAGATGTCGTTCTCGGATTTCGACCGATCGGTACAGCCGAAAACGGCGTCCTTTGGAGTGCTTCTGCACTGAACACCCGTGTTGATGAAACCCGCGAGTTGGACAGTTTTTCACCGAAGGAGGTCAAATGGCCAAGAGGCTGCAATTGCGTGAAATGCCCCGTAAGGAGAAGCGCGGCGCGATCGGCGGATCCTACCAGAAATCAGAAAAATATCCTGCAAACACACGATGCCCGAAATGCCATCTTCAGTTCTTGGAAGGCGTCTGGAAGCATGCATCTTCCGGCAATGAGTCGGAACCGCAATGGAAGCTCTGCCCGGCCTGCATGCGAATCCGGGACGGCCAGATCGGAGGAATCGTTCATTTCAGCGGAGCGTTCACCGGCAGTCATCGTCAGGAACTGCTGAACCGCATCCGAAACGTTGAAAAACAAACCAAGGAAGAACGGCCGCTGGAACGGATCATCCATATGAAGGAGGACAATGAAGGAATCACCGTATCGGCAACGACCGAGCATCTGGTCGCCAGAATAGGCAAGTCGATTCAGAGGGATTTTGGCGGCGATCTGGATCTCCGTTACGCCCCGGACGACAAATTTGCCTACGTGCATTGGCACCGGGATTAGTAACGGCAAGGTTGCCGAAAAAGGAAAAACGCCACGGATTCCACGGATTTAAAAATCAGTGAAATCCGTGGAATCCGTGGCGTTTTGTTTTTGTTATTTATTCCCCGGTTCCGTCATACTCCGCAGATCGAATATTTTTTCCAGCTGCGCTTCACTCAACAGCCCCTTCTCCAGAACTATCTGACGAATGGATTTGCCCGAGGCAATGTATTCCTTGGCGATTTCCGCCGCGGCAGCGTACCCGATATGGGGATTCAGTACGGTCACTACGCTCATGCTGGCTTCGGCATAGGCCCTGCAGCGCACTTCATTCGCCTGGATGCCCGCGACGCACAATCTGGCAAATGAACCGACCGCGTTCACGAGTATCTCGATTTCGTGCAGGAGATTGAATGCTACGACCGGCATCATCACGTTCAGTTCCAACTGTCCCGCCTGTGCCGCAAGCAACACCGTCGTATCGCAGCCGATTACCTGGAAACAAACCATATCCAGCATCTCGGCCATCACGGGATTCACTTTCCCGGGCATGATGGAAGATCCGGGCTGCAGGCCCGGCAACGAGATTTCCGCCAGGCCGGTTTTTGGCCCTGAACTGAGGAGCCGAAGATCATTCGCGATGCGGATGAGGTCCTGTGCGAGAGACCGGATCGTGCCTGAAAGCGCCACGAAAGGTCTCAGTGACTGCATCGCTTCAAAATAGTCGTCGGCCATGCGGAAATCGATCCCGAGTTCACTGCCCAATTCCTGCACCATCATGGGGCGGTATCGAGGATGCGCGTTGATGCCGGTTCCGGCAGCGGTCCCTCCGATCCCGAGTTCCTTATTGAGATCCGCCGCTGCCCGGATGGTTTCGGCATGTTTGCGAAGGCAGGTTGCATATGCGCCGAATTCCTGTCCCAGCCTTACCGGAACCGCGTCCTGCAGATGCGTGCGCCCCGATTTGATGATCGAATCAAATTCCTCCGCTTTGGCCGAGAAAGCAATTTCTGCCTGTTGCAGCGATTGAAGCAGCTGGCGGGTGAGGAGAATCGCGCTGATCCGTATTGCGGTCGGGCAGACATCATTGGTGGATTGCGCCATGTTGACGTGGTCGTTTGGGTGAATAATCGAATATTCCCCCTTTTTCCCGCCAAGGAGCTCGATAGCGCGGTTGGCAATTACCTCGTTGGCATTCATATTGTGCGAAGTGCCGGCGCCCGCCTGGTACACGTCCACGACAAACCACTCCCGCAGTTTGCCGCTCAGAATCTCATCGCATGCAGCGACGATGGCGTCCGCTTTCCCGGCCTCGAGCAGCCCTAAAGCCTTATTGACCTTGGCCGCGGCCTTCTTGATGTGCACTGTCGCATCGATGTAGGAGGGTTTTGGCCTCAATCCGCTGATTGGAAAATTCTCAATGGCGCGGTCCGTCTGGATTCCATAATAAGCGTCGGCCGGAATTTCTCGCACACCCAAAGAGTCCTTCTCTGATCGTGTTTGCATTCTCAGTCCTCCCTGTTAAAAAATGGATAGGGCGGACCGCTAAATCAAGGGTCTTTTTCGATCGTGTTGGAGGCGTGAATGACGGAACCTGTGGAATTGCCCATTGAGGATAGCATCGATCTGCACTCGTTCCAGGCCGGGGAGATCCCCGATTTGGTCGAGGAATATCTTTTTCAGGCTGTAAAGAAAGGATACCGCGAGGTCCGCATCATTCACGGCCGCGGCATCGGTGTGCAGCGCCGCACCGTCCATTCAATTCTGGCAAAGCATCCGAAAGTGATCTCTTTTCACGATGCGGCAGATCGCGGCTCCACAACGGTAACTCTAATTCGAGATTCGAAATTCGAGATTCGAAATTAAAAAAGCAGCGCCCGGCTTTTGCTTTTAATCTCGAATCTCGAATTTCGAATCAATTCACGGCGTCGGTCAGCTTCCTTATCGATTGAAGAATCGCGGGGAGCATGTCGGCCTGCGGTTTGTCCGCCTTGCCTAGTATTTCGGATGTTTCCTTTTTCCATCCATCGGGCGCCTTCTGCCGCGATTCCAGGTAATCCATGGCTTGGAGACCTCGGGAACACAGCTCGGCGACGGTGCTTGAGAGCGGCTCAATCTCCTGCAGCAGGAAGGATCGTTCAAGAGTGGGATTCACCTGCCGATCGTTTTCACGCCAGTCCGTCATCGCCTTCCGCAGCTGCTGTGCAATCTCAGCCGAGCCGGACGGGTCTGCAAGGAACTTTTGAACCAGGCCGTCAAACTTCCGGGCTGTGGCGCTTTCGGGCAAAATGGCGTCCGCCATCCGGTTCAACGGTGTAAAGCTCGTGTAGTTTGTGTTTCGATGCCGGTGCCCGAATCCCGTCGGGACGAGAAGATCGGAGAGATTTTTCAACGGAGTGACGCATTGTTCTCCGGCCATGCGTTGAATCATCTCGAGATTGTTGGCCCGATGCCTCAGTCCCAGAAGTTCCAATTCGCGGTCAAGGAATTCCAACCGGCGATACATGTCCTGAAGATCCGTGACTTCGGAAGGAGACCATAGCCGTTCTGCAATCGCCGCTGTTCGCGGCCAGATCCGCGAGTCGATGTTGTCCGGATCGACAAATTCCGCCCACATGCAGGCTTCTCCGCCGAGGATCCGGGCACTTTCCTCAGGAGTGAGATTTGCGGCCTCTTTGCCCAGCGGATCCACTTCGTAGTGGAAGGACGCGGGACGCATCGCATCCAGATAGTAGCCATAGGACAGGATTCCGTCGAATCCCCGGCGGGCGCCGCCCGCCAGCGTAGACCGGCCCTGCCACGATTGCACGACCGCGCTTTCGGGGAGGTCGGGATGAAGGATCTCGTCCCATCCGACCATCTTTTTCCCGTGCCTGGCAAGGATCTTCTGCATGCGGCTGTTAAAATATGCCTGCAGATCTCGATTGTCTTTCAGCCGATGCCGCGTCTTGAAGGCAGCGATCCTTGCGTTCGCACTCCACTGCTTTCCGTTTACCTCGTCCCCGCCGATGTGGAAGTATTCATCGGGAAAAAGCCCGGCCATTTCCGCAAAGAAGGAATCCAGAAATGAATACACGGCATTCCGCGTAGGATCCATGCAGGGATCGAAGATCCCCCACGAGCGCTCGATCCGGTATGTCCCCGGAGCGCTTGCCAGCTCGGGATAGGCGGCCAGCCAGGCCGACGTGTGTCCGGGCACGTCAAATTCCGGAATCACTCGAATCCCGCGGTCTCGCGCGTAGGCGACGATCTCCCGCACTTCGGCCTGCGTGTAATACTTCCCATCCGATCCCTTCTGCTGCAACTTCGGAAATTTCCTGGACTCGATACGAAATCCCTGGTCATCGGAAAGGTGCCAGTGAAACACGTTCATTTTCACGGCTGCCATGGCGTCCAGGTTTCGCCGGATCACTTCGGGCGGTTCGAAGTGTCTGGCGACATCCATGTGGAGGCCTCGCCAGCGGAAGCGGGGCCGGTCCTCTATTTTTATGCGCGGAACGAAAAAAGATTTTCCATCCAGATCGACGAGCTGCAGGAACGTTTCGATCCCGCGCAGAATTCCCACTGGCGCGGGCGCGCTGAGCCGGACTTCGCGGTCCGTCACCTCAAGTTGGTACGATTCATCCGCCTGGATGGATTGAACCGGTTCCCCCGGGCCGCTGCAGTCAATCCACAGGACGGCTTGATCCGGATGGACATCGGGTTGCGTAACGATCGGGATTCCGGTCCTTTTCTGCAGCCGCTGCAGAAGCCTTTCCACCGCGCGTGCGAGAATCGGATCGTGCTGGCCGCTCAAGCGAACCGTAAAGGCGCCATCGATGGAAAGCCTTCCGTGTCCCGGGACCACGTGTTCCGGCATCGGCATCAGGTGGAACTCCGGCCGCGGCGCTCCAGCGGATTGGGACAGCAGGATCGCGATGCCGATCGCGAAGTAAAACAAATATCTGGTTTTTCCCGGAGTCATGCAATCAATAATAAAAGACGCAAAACCAAAACGCCACGGATTCCACTATTGAACATGTGGGGACGGCTCTCCGGAGCCGTCCCGCCCGAGCGATCAGAGGACTGAAAATCCGGACGGGTCCGGAGACCCGTCCGCACATGTTTTATAAATTATTGAGACAGCCTCTCGAGAGATCCATTCCGGAATAAAAAGCCTGCTATCATGGATGTGAATCCGTGAAATCCGTGGAATCTGTGGCGTTTTTCTGATACTTTCGTGAATGGAAGAGCAAAAGGAGAAAGTTGTGGACAAAGACATTGCGATCGTCGGCGAACCGACCGTGAATCCGGCAACCTGCAAATTCACGGTGGACCGACCGGTTTACCCTGGCGGTTCCGCCTATTTTGGAAACCGAGAATTGGCCGCCCAATCCCCGTTGGCGCAGAAGGTATTCGAAATCCAGGAAGTGGAGAGCATTCTGATCGCCGAAAATCAGGTGACCGTCACAAAGTCCGGATTCGAACCCTGGCCTGTGATCGGCAAGCGGATCGGCGCCAAAATCCGCGAGCACATCCGCTCGAACGAGCCGGCCGTAACTGCCCAGTTTGAGAGCGCACTGCTTCCCGAGCCGGAAATCCGGAAGAGAGTTCAGAATCTTTTGGAACGGGAGATCAACCCGGCGCTTGGAATGCATGGCGGCTGGGTGGAACTGATCGACGTAAGAAAGAATTCCGTGTTTCTGAGGCTCGGCGGCGGCTGTCAGGGCTGCGGTTCGGCAAACATGACACTGAAGATGGGGATTGAAAAGGCGATCCGCGAGCAGATTCCCGAAGTGGGTGAGGTCTTTGACACCACCGATCATGCCGCCGGGCGCAATCCCTACTACCAGCCTTGATCGCGAGGCTGAGCGCCGTCACATGGGCAAAACTGCCGGCCGCGGGGCTCCAAATGGCCAAAACCGGCCAATTCATATCGAATTTCTTCGCGAATAGCGATAAATAGCGGGTTTTTTGAAAATCATCATTGCTTTTTTTCAGAATATCCGCAAAATGTCCATAGCTTGGTTGCTTTGTTCCAACAGGTCCAACATAATTTTCATGGGAGGAATGAATGGCTGGAAAAGTGATGACGAAGGCTCAATTGGTAACGCAGATAGCAGAGAAGGCCGAAATTGCCAAAGCAAAGGCCAATGAAATTCTCGAAATTATCGCTGGAACCGCGGTAATCGAAACAAAGAAAAACGGCCAGTTTATTATCCCCGGGATCGGCAAACTGGTCAAATCGCAGCGAAAAGCGCGGATGGGACGGAATCCGCAGACCGGCGTCGCCATAAAGATTCCCGCAAAGACAGTGGTGAAATTTAGAGTGGCCAAGGCCTGCAAAGATGCCGTGGTTCCCGGAAAGAAGTAGGATCCACGCTTCGACTGGCGAGAATGGGATCAGGTCCTTGGAATCAGCGGATCGGTCGTCTGACCGGCCGCGAATTCCAGGGGCCTGACTCAGTCAGATCCTCATGGCTTGATCGTCCCGCTTCCCCCTGCCCACCCGGCTGCTGAGCAGATTCAGGCACAGCAGCGTCAGAAAGACCATACCCAGCGGCAATAGATTCCACCAGAAGTCCGTGAGAACACGTGTGTCCTTCAGGCTTCGCAGCATGGCGCCCCAGGATTCTCCAGAATCGCGGAACCCGATGTCGAGAAATGAGAGGGTCACTTCGCCCAGCAGAAAAATGGGTGCGGCGGCGGCCAGTTGGGAGAGCGCGAACGGGAGCAGGAACGGGAGCATATGGCGCCGGAATAGCTGCGCGGGCGTTGCACCAAGGGAACGCGCGGCTTCCACGTGTCCGGAGTTTCTGAGCTGCAGGATTAATCCGCGAATCCCGCGCGCCATGGGAGGCCACGCGACCGCGGCGATGATTCCTACCACCAGAAAAAGGTTCTGGATAAACGGAATCCGCGCAGGCGCCAGGGCCCTCATCGCCAGCACAAGATAAAGGGCAGGGAGGGCCAGAACGAATTCCGAGAAACGCATCAGGAGCGAATCGATCCACCCGCCGGACAGGCCTGCCACCGCGCCGATGGTAATTCCCAGCGCCGCATAAATGAGGAGCCCCAGGACGACGACCAGGATCGATGTCCTTGTGCCCGCGAGAACCCGGGCCAAAACATCGCGCCCCAATTCGTCCGTCCCCAGTGGATAATAAAAGGGGGACTGGTTTCTGCCTACGAGATGCCGGTCCAGCGGTATCAACCCGAAAAGCTTATAAGGATAACCCTTGAAAAAAAAGTGCAGCGGGAATGCCGTCCGGTCGCTCACTTCATAGAGCACATCCAGCGGGCTCGTCAGTTGTGTTTGGTAAATGAACGGACTTCCAGACTTTGCAAAATGCACCCGGACCGGGGAGTGGTAGAACTGTTCGAGGTTTTGCATTTCGGGAGGATTGGAAGAAAGAAAGTCCGCAAAGATCGAGATCGCGATCAAAAATCCAATGAACAGTGCGAAGACGGTGCGTACTTTCATGGGGCGCTCTTTCGAATCGAAGATCTCGTCCGGGGATCGAGAGCCATCAATGCAAAATCGGCCAGAAGATTTCCGACGACCAGGAGAAGGCTGCTGCCCATCACGCATCCCGCAAGCAGGAAAAGGTCGTTGTTGAATAGGGCGTCATAAGTAATCTGGCCAAGGCCGGGCCAGGCAAAAATCACTTCCAGCACCAGGCTGCCGCTGAGAATCCCGCCCAGCATCGGCCCGGCGACCGAAAGGACCGGATTGAGCCCGGGCCGCACAACATAGTGAAAAAAGATGCGCCGGGCGCCCAATCCCCGCGCCCGGGCGCTGCGCACGTACAATTCAAGCCCGGCGCCTTGCACTGCTGCCCGCTGGATCCGCTGCACATAAGCCATGACCGGGATTGTGAGGCAGGCTACCGGAAGCAAAAGGTGGTACAGGCGATCCGCCATCCAGCGCCAGATTCCGGCGCCCTGAACGCCGAGGGAATTCATGCTTCCCAGCGGAAACCAGTGCGTGGAGGCGGCAAAGAGCAATGCCGCCAGGCCGAGCAGGAGAGAGGGGAGCGACAGGGCGATGGTGGAGAACAGATCCAGGATGCGTCCCGGCAGGCGCCGTTCAAATAATGCGTTCGCCGCTCCGAGGATGATCCCCACGCCGAATCCCAATACCAGTGCCGGAACTCCGATCCACAAGGTATTGGCGAGGGCATCCGCGACGATGGATGAGACCGGCCTCTGATAAAAAAGGGAATAACCCAGATCAAGCCGCAGCAGCCTTCCCAGCCAGTGAAGGAATTGAATATAGAAGGGCTGGTCCAGGCCGTATCGGTGGCGCATCTGTTCGACCGTTCCCTTTTGAATCGATGGATCGAGCAGGTGCGTACTGAAAAAGTCGCCGGGAATCACTGAAGCAAGCCAGAACGTAATAAACGCAACAATGAGCGAGATCAGGATCAACTGCAGTATGCGCTTGAGAACAAATCCCGATATTTGCATTTTTCCGTGTGCATCCGCGAAAATCGGCGGTTACTTTTTTGTGATCTCCTCCGCGTTCCAGATCAGATGCGGCGTCACTATGGATGGGCGCACGTTGCCCAGCTTGTTACTCCATCCCACTAAAATGTCGGAGGCGAAAGTCGGAATCGCAGGCATTTCCGTGGCCCAGATAATCTGAGCCTGGTCGAAACTGCTTTTCCTGACGGCGGGATCCGTGCTTGAAACGAGCCTCGATATCAGCGAATCCACTGTGGATTCCCAGGGGAATGCAGGCTTCTCCTGGTTCGGGCGCCAGAAATGCATCGCGCCGCGGCTGTACCAGGTGCTTGCCTGGAGATCGGGCGCCACGTCCGTGGGGGTAAAGCCGAACAGGATCGCCTCGTAATCGAAAGAATCCAGGGCGCGCGCGGCGATCTCATTTGGCAGAAGGGGTTGGATTGCAACCCGGATCCCTAATCCTGCAAGGTCTTCGCGGATCACCTCTGCGGTCTTTTCGCGCGCGCTGTTGCCCCTGGACGTTAGCAGAGTCAATTCCAGCGGCCGTCGTTTATCTCCATACTCGAGGATTCCGTCCCCGTTGTAGTCGCGGAGCCCGATTTTCGTCAGCAGCTCCCGCGCGCGCGCGCGATTGTATTCCGTTCGCGCAATGTTGGGATTGTACCAGTCCCGGTTGCCTGAACTCACGAGCCCATACTGCGGGACTCCGAGTCCGAGAATCACGGACCGGACAATTCCGGCGCGGTCCAGCGCATAGGAAACGGCACGGCGGAATTCCGGCTTTTCGAAGAGCGCCAGTTTCTCGGAATCGACATGCGCCTTCCCGCCGACACCACGATTCAGGTTGAACCAGAGATAATCGAGCATGAGGCCGGGCCCGAGATCGCGGATCGTGTAGTTCTTCTGGTCGCGCCGGAGGGCGGCGAAGTTTTCAGGATTCAGCGACGGATAGCTCACCATATCCAGCTCCCCCTGCTGAAACCGTAGCGCTTCGGAATTCAGATCCGGGATGACCAGGAATGTGATGGCGTCGAGGTAGGGGAGCTTTTGCCCCGCGCGGTCTTTCTTCCAGTAATAAGGATTGCGTTCGAGAACGATGCGGATTCCTCTCTGGTATTCCTTCAGCCGAAACGGTCCGAGGCCTACGACCTCTGAGGGATTGACAGTCGGCCCCCACGCGGTCCCGAAGCGCCCTTCCTGGTAGGCTTTCAGCAGCCGGCTCTTCGGGAGGATCGGGACGGAGTCGAGCATCCGGAGACCCATTCCGATCGGGCCCTTGAACGTGAGCGTCAGGGTGAAGTCGTCTATTTTTTTTATCGTGGGGAATGAGCCGTCGGTTTCGATCTGGCCGGAAATCGTGCTTTCGATTTTCGGGTCGGTGAGGACCTGGAAAGTGAAAAGCACGTCGTCGGCGCTGAACGGGCTGCCATCGGAGAAGCGCACGCCGCGCCGGAGATGAATCGTATAGAGCCGGCCGCTGGTGTCCGCCCCCCATTGGGTGGCCAGCGACGGTTCGAGCTGCAGCGTGGAGCGGTTGATGTGGACGAGGTCGGCCGACAGCCGCTCGGTGACGGCGGCATTGGCGAGGCCGGAAGCCATCATGCGGTTGAAGCTCGATGGGTCGGATGTGAGGCCTACAACAAGGTTCCCGCCGCGTGCGCCGGTCAGGTTATTAAGCTGCAGGTCCTGACCCTGGACAGGAAATGCGGCAATGAGGGCAAGGATACAGCAGGTAAAGCACAGGTGCCGGAAAGCGATCCGCATGGCGGCAGTTTCATCGAATTGGCCGGTGCTGTCAAGGGATTCAGGCGCCGGTTTTCAAAAGGATTGCTTTTGCCAGTTATGTGTACAGAAAGATCTGTTGCACTGAGAAGCATTAGTGTTTTATAATGTGTTGCGATTTCAGTCCCTCACTCTCCTCAGTCAATCCCTCAGAGCGAGGGCGCATGGCTTTACAGCAGTAGCCGTAACCCTCCAAGCTGGCGCTACACTTATGTCCGAATTTCGATGAAGGTGCGCCTTCTCAACGCGGAGCCGCCATGAAAACAATGCGAGAACAACTGAGGGAAGGCTTGATAGTGAATAATCGGTACCAGATTGAGGCCTTGTTAGGAGAAGAAGGCGCGGAATCCGTGTACCTATGCCGGGAGTTAGCGGCGGGAAAAGCACGAACCAGGATGAAGATTGTTGACGCCAACTCCTTTACTTTGGGATCTGCGGCTTCTGTGAGCAGGGAGTTTGCGCTGCTGGTCAGACTCAGGCATCCAAATCTTGTCCGAACACTGGATTTCGGAGTTCTTGAGGCTTCCCGCGAGCTGTTCGTGGTCGAGGAGTGGATTGAGGCACAGGATGTGTATTCCGGAACCGAAGGGATGGATCCGGAGAAAGTTCTATGCCTCATCATGAAGATTTTAAAAACGCTGCGATATTTACATACGCGGGGGATCGTGCATGGCAATTTGAATTGTTTAAGCATAATTCTTTGCAAATCCGGGGAAACCCACGACATCAAACTGCAAGACTTCGGTTTAATGCACCATGTGCCAAATGCGTCACGCCGACGTGGGTTTGAGTCATTGGCTTATTTGGCGCCGGAAGTGATCATGGGCGCCGGGGTGAATGAAAGCTCGGATCTGTATTCCCTGGGCGTAACGATCTATCAGCTTTTGGCCCGCCGACTACCCTTTGAAGATGAAGATGCCGGTTTTTTAATGCAGAAGCATTTGCAGGGGAGTGTCGACCTGCATCCGATCGAGCGATTGAGATGCGGAGCAGGCGTATCCCGGCTGATTTGCAGCCTTCTGGACAAGGATCCTTCCAAGCGGTCTGCCTCAGGCAAGGTTGTAATGCAGCTTGCCAATGAATTGCCAAGTCGAGATTTCGGTGGCACTGAGATGGGCGATTTGGAAAATTACCTTTCTGCTTCGTACTTCGTGGGGCGGGAAAAGGAGATGCTCCTGCTGCAACAATCTGCTGCACGCGTACGATCGACCGGCCGAGGGTGGACAATATTTATTACTGGGGAAGCCGGATCCGGCAAAACCAGATGCATGGAAGAATTAAGAAGTTGGGCACTCTTGGAGGGCTGGCGGGTCATTGAGGGGGCGTGCGGCACGCATGAGAAAGGCTCCTATGGGCCCTTTCGTCAAATACTGGCAACAACGAAACCCCCGGATGGGGAGGCGATCTTTCAATTTGATGGCCTTCCGCGGGTGGCGGAATCAGGAACCTTTGACTGTTCTTCAGAATTTGCCGCGGGACAGTTTCGCGACCTGTTGACACGGGAATTGGTCCGTCGTCTGACTGAACGCCCGACACTGCTTTTGCTGCACGACTTTCATTTGGCGGATGAAGCGACCAGTACAGTTCTGGACTATTTGAGTTCAGATATCCAATCTCATCCGATTTTGATGTGCGTCAGTCTTCGTTCTGGTGAAGGACTCAAAGGAGTGCTGGGGAGACTATTGGAATCATCGATCCGCCAGGAGCGAGGGCAGGTTCTCAATCTCGAGGCGTTGACAAAAGAGAACGTACAGCAATTGGTCGCAGGAGTGACTGGCGAGCATGAATTGAAAGAAACTCTGGGAACCTGGATGTTCGGGAGCATTGGCGGAAATCCGTTCTTTCTGGAGGAAATGCTGAAACACTTAGTAGAGCAGGGATTACTGAACCGCAAAATGGACCGATGGAGTTTCGTGGCCCAGGATTTACAGAATTTGGAGGTTCCGGCTGGTGTAGGAGCCGTTCTACAACGTCGTCTCCAGCAGTTATCACCCATGGCCAAAGAGCTGGCGAACTGGTTGGCTTTGTTTCACCGTCCAATTTCCACAAGAGTATTGAGTTCCACTCTTTCGTGTAATTCAACCGACTTTGCCGAATCTCTGCAGGAATTGAGTAACAGCCAGATGATCCGGATAGAGATGAGTGATCCGGAGGAAAATGTGGCGTTTTGCCATTCACTTATTTCGGAAGTAATCCGGGACGATTTGCCGCAGGGACTTCGACGTAGCATGCACCACAGGATAGCCGAGGTATTGGAGCGAGAATATGGGGTGGAGGGGCATTTACAGGAACTAGCCATGCATTACATGGAAGGGCGAGCGGATCCGGTTGCTGTTAGATACGCTCTGGCTCTGGCATCTCAATCTCGTACTGAATTTGCTCACGAGATTGCCCTCAATTGCTTTGAGTATGTGTTCAAAAATCGTGGGGATTTGAAGGGTGATGAATTTTGTCTGGCAGCAATTGAGGCGAGCGACACAATGCTGGCGTTAGGACTGCCAAGACGAGCGATTCACCTTCTAAAATCTGAGATGTGTAGAAATAGAACTATTATTACGGATAGCAAAGCCCGAATGTTCATGCAACTTGCCGTGTCCTACCAGCACTTGGGTGATTTACCTTTGCACGCTTTGTACTGCAAAAAAGGGTTGAGCCTTTTTCCAAAAAAACAGAAGTGTGGGCCTGACATGACAAAAGCCACACTGTGGACAGAATTGGCCGCTGGTGCGATTCAAGAATCACAGCCACGAAGGGGGCTGGCTTTTCTTAACAGTGCGCTTAACTCCTGTCCTTTTCCCGATATGGGGGCATTGGCAGGGCGTATTCAGAACCTGATTGCGTCACTTCATCGTGTGGCGTGCGATCTGCATAAATCGCTTGGAGCAAGCTTAAAAGCGATAAGTATACTGTCGCGTTGTGAAGAGTCACATATCATCTGTTCTGCTTATTCCACTCTTGGTTCTGTTTTAATGGGGTTAGGAAGATTCTCCCTTGCTCTTGAAAAGCATAATCAAGCCGTTTTGCTCAGCGAAAAAAGTCGATCGGTGATACTGCGTTCGCAGGCCTTTGGAAACATGGCGGAATGCTTATGTCGGATGGGCTGCCTGCAGGAAGCTATGGACACAGCCGAGCGCGCAATTAAATGTGTTTCCGAATCAAATAGCCCGGCGATCAATTATGCATTCAATACTATACTCGCTGAAATACGACTAACTGTAGGAGATTACAGCGGCACATTAAGGATCATTAATCAGCTCGAAAAAGGAGCCATGCATAAGTCTGCCTTGTATGCGTCAGGTCATGCACACTATTTGGCGGCAAGGGCTAATTTCATGCTCGGAGATGATGAAGCTGCGCTGAAGCATGTTGATGATCTATGCCGCCTAGAATGCCGAGAGGCACCTTTCTACGAGCGTGAGCTAGCCGAAGCTCTAAAGGCACGGATTCTTATAGAACGTGGTTTATTCAAAAAGAGTATTAACCAGCTATATGCGCTCGCTAGGCGGGTCACAAAAAAGCATTGGCCCTATCAGATGTGCATAATAAAACTTCACCTCGCTGAAGCGCTGATTGGGAGGGGAATGCTGGAACCTGCTCAAAGACTTGCCAAAAACTCCCTTAGACTGGCAAGAGGAATGAAGTCCATGCTTCTTATCGGTCAGAGCCATCTTGTTCTGGGCAGGATTTATTCAAGAGATCATGCGACCGCCGGTTGGAAGCCACAGCTGGAGAGAGCCGTGGAGGAGTTGCAGGCCGCATGCAGGGTCATTGACCCTTCATTCCCCAACGATACTCTCTGGCGGGCACATGCGGAATTGTGCTTTTTAGAGAGAAGGTTATCGAAGGACCCCAGCCTGGATCACGCAGAGAAGGCATATGGATATTTGTGTCAATTAGAGAAGCAGGTTCCTCCCGAAATGTTGTTTGCATATGGTAATTCCTTTGACCGAAATAGAATTAAGTCCGATTTAGTCCGTGTAATTGAAGAAGGCAGGGTGCAGGCGGGGAAAATGAGTGTTGCTGGATCGGGAATTTATGAACACGATAAGGACAGGATCCTCTTGCGGATTAGTGCAGCAGTCAATTCCATATCAGATTTAGATGAACTCCTGGAGGAAATTCTCGATCAATTGATTAAGGCCGTCAATGTCGAGCGTGCTTTTGCATTACTCAAAGATGAGCTAACGGGAAAGCTTTACATAGCCAAGGGGCGAAATTGTCAACAAGATTCTCTTTTGAAGGCAGATCTCATAGAGGGAAATATTTTTGATGCTGTGGTCGAACACGGGCAGCCCATCGTGAGTGCTAATGTTCAGAGTGATCCTCGGGTTCTAAAGCAGGACTTAATCATTTCTGGCGCATTGGGAAGGATCTTCTGCGCGCCGCTAAAAATATCGGGTCGTACATTCGGAGTGCTTTATGCAGATCATTCGGCCCCGGCCCAAGGCCTGAGCGAATCGGCTATTAATTTGTTTGCTGCATTCAGCAACCTTGCTGCCATCGCAATCGACAATGCATTGGCACATCAAAAACTAGTCAGAGAAAAATCGGAATTAGAGCAATACCTGCATCAGGCTCGCGATGAATACAAAGAAATCGTCGGAAAAAGCGCTGTAATGGAACAACTGCGTGACCGCATAGGACTTGCTGCGGCTTCCCCTCTGGATATTCTGATTACAGGCGAAAGCGGTACCGGCAAGGAATTGGTGGCAGAAGCTATCCATAGGACAGGACGAAGAAAGTCGGGGAAATTTATTCCCGTGGATTGTGGTTCTCTTTCAGATAGTTTGGCCGAAGCCGAGCTTTTTGGATATCGCAAGGGTGCATTCACCGGAGCAACCGAAAACAGACAAGGATTATTGGAGGCTGCCCAAGGTGGAATCATCTTTTTGGATGAGATTTCAAATTTGCCATTTCGGCTTCAGGCGAAGCTATTGCGTGTTTTGCAGGAGCGGGAAGTACGGCGCATAGGTGAGACGACGCCGCGCCGTATTGACGTTCAGGTTATGGCTGCAGCAAACAGAGACCTGTTGGAGGAGATGAGAAAAGGAAGATTCCGAGAGGATCTCTATTATCGACTGAAGGCAATGGAAATTCGCGTGCCCCATCTGCGAGACCATGCAGAAGATATTCCGCTATTGATTGAATGGTACCTGGAGAAGATCGCGCAATCGGAAGGTGGGAAATTCAAGAGATACTCGAAAGCTGCAAATGAGCTTCTGAAAACCTACCACTATCCTGGGAATATCAGGGAGCTGAAAAACATAGTTTCTGAATCCTATTATTCTGCAAAAGGGCAAATCATCGAGGCCGATGAATTGCCACAGGAGGTTCGCCAGGGGGCTGGTTATGCAATTGGCTCTGAGTCGGGAATAGCCGGGCGTCTTTATGTTGAAATAATTGAAGGAAGAGCAACTTTCGAAGAGCTAGTGCGAGAACCTTTTCTAAATCACCAATTTGGGTCTTCAGTAGTGCGAGGTGTGATTGAGAGAGCGCTCAAAGACTCAGGCGGCCAATACAGGGATGCATTCACTCTGTTGGGGATCCCGGATAGGCAATACTCAGCGACCATGCAATTTCTGAAACGCAAAAACTGCTATCTTGATTTTCGCCCATTCCGGCGCATTAGGAAGGATGCGATTAGTTAAATGAAAGAAGTTGCACTATGTCCGGCGGAAATCGATTACATTGCTTTCGGACGCAGGTTTTCTGGCATATTCCGCGCGCATGTTTTCCTGGGCGGATTGAAGCAGAGCAAAAATGGTTGATCCGTCCTTTGGGAAGTAGGAAATTCCGATTTGACAATCGATTGTGAAGCCCTGGCCGGGAGTCAGCGCCTGATTTCTGATCTGACCTCTAAGGCGCTCGGTACACCGTATCGCCTGGTCGCTGCGAACCCCGGGCAGAAAGGCCACAAATCCGGATTGCCCATAGCGGACCAAAATATCGGTTTCTCTGAGTTCAGGCTTGATACAATCGGCAACGCTTTTTAAAATCAAATTTCCTAAATTCAAGCCGAAAACTCTTACGATCTGCGCGAGATTTCTGACGTCAATGCAGATCAAAGAAATCGGAGCCCGGCTGTTGCCGGCAGAAGAAATCAATTGCGGACCAAACGCGGTCAGGTACGATATGCGATGTATGCCAGTTATCGGATCAATGACATCCTGTGAGCCCGATGATCCGTTCCTTACGTCTTCAGAGATTAGCGGAGCAAGAAGACCTGCCAATGCCTGCAAGTTGCTAACATCATCTGGGCCATAAGATATAGGTTCCTGTGCGTAGAGCGAAATAGTCCCGAGGGATTCACCTTCCTGGACGATCGGCACGACCACCGCAGCAGTCAACGATGTTAAATCGCCGCTGATTCCCTGGAAGTCCAACGACGGATTCGCATTAATCATTGGCTTTCGGTAAGCAGCGACCCATCCACTGATGCCCTTTCCAGTTTCAATGACGTGATCTTGGAGAAGTTTTGAAAAACTGCCGCCCACGTAAGACGCTTCCACTAAATCATCACTATTTTTTATATAAAATATGCAGGTGCTGAAGGGAACGAGCGGCTGAAGCCGCCGGGCTACAATCGGAAAAATATCGTTCAGGCGGAGACAGCCAGAAACGGTGCTGCATAGTTCTGCCAGTTGGACGAGTTCCGCGGGGATATTTGAGGGAGTCGGGGAATCAGATGGTTCCGAGGAGAAAGCATCATCAGTTTTCTCGGTGTGCCTTCTGAAAGACAATTTAGGGGCGTTTTCTGATTCTTTTAGCGCAGCCCGCTCCAATTCCTCAATGTGACTCGTGAAAACCTGAACCAATGCAGGATCGTAAACTATCCCCGCTTCGGCGCGTAGAATTTCTATTGCCTCGTCCGTTGGAACTGAAAGCTTATAAGGTCGCGAAAAGCGGATCGCATCAAATGCATCGGCAATGGCAAGAATTCGAGCCCCCAGGGGAATCTCCTCACCTTTTAATCCGTCCGGGTAGCCAAGACCGTCCCAGCGTTCGTGATGATAGCGGACATACTTTGCCACAGGAAAAGGAAAGGAGACCTGCTGCAGAATTTCGTCTCCGGCCGCAGCGTGGATTTTAACTTTTTCATATTCATTTTTTGAAAGCCGGCCAGGCTTGTTCAGGATGTAATCCTCAACTGCAATTTTCCCAATGTCATGAAGAAGAGAACCTGTTTCGATTGCCTTTAATTCGCTTTGATCTCTAATACCGCACAAATCTGCCAGACCCATGGCATAAGTTTTGACCCGACGAATGTGTCCATAGGTAGTTTGATCTTTTGCGTCGACTGCCAAGGCCAGCGATTCGACAGTTCTAAGGTAGAGTTGCTCTTGTTGCTCTAAATGCCTCTTTGTCTGCAGGTGTCCGTTTTGCTGATACTTGTTCCAAACCCAAGCTACCAGGATAGCTGGTGCAGCAACCAGCACATAATAATGATGGACGCTATATAGAACCACAAGTGCAGTTGCACATAAAGCTGAAATGGAATAATCCACAGCCAACGGCATGCACGTGTCTGCCCAGAATTTGACTATGCTTTTGTCAAGAGACCATGCAATTGCAACAGAGGTCAATGTAGTATTTACAAAAAAATATGTTGCAACCAAAACCGCAGCGGGTACCATTACGTCTGTTAGCTTGGAACTATTGTTAGGATTGAGCAGATGATAGATTGTGCTATAGAGCCAAGCTCCACAAATTGTGCTTGCTGTGTTGAAGACGATTCTGTGGGTGTACCTCCTATGACGCTGTCCGAAAAGGGAAATTATAAAACTCTGGCAAAACGTTGTAATGATGCATGGAGCAATTCCATAAATCATTGCGATTGCCATTATGTAGGCGTCGCCGATTCCAACGGCCGAATTGACCGATTCCAAGAAAAGTGAAAATGGAACAGTAAGGATCACCAAGACAAAAAGAACAATCCATGCGAGGTTATGTTGATGTGAGGTGAGGTCCCAGGCCGCCCAAAAACAAATGAGTAGTCCGAAGATAGATAAAATTGAGATGTAAGTTTTAAGCTTGGTTGGAAGTTCTACCCAATTCATCTCTCATTTCCACATAAGATTATATATCGGCAAACTATTTGCTGATACTCTAACGACAGTTCGAGATGTGGGCATCATTCCCAAGGCTATGTATTGCCACTGAAGAAAATACCTCCGCATCTAAGGCTGCGTTTTAGTCAATTTCCGCAAAAACTTAGTACCAAAGAATTACCGGCGTTTCGCGAGATTCGAGAATTTCGATTTCGGTCTGCATTTTGGATCTCCATTAATAATTCGTTTTCTTGGATTTCAAACTCTTCACACGCTGAAGTAACCCAAAAAACTTAGTACCAAAGAATTACCGGGGTTTCGCGGGACTCGAGAACTTCGATTTCGGTCTGCATTTTGGATCTCCATTAATAATTCGTTTTCTTGGATCTCAAACTCTTCACACGCTGACGAAACAAAAAAACTTAGTACCAAAGAATTACTGGTGTTTCACGGGATTCGAGAATTTCGATTTCGGTCTGCATTTTGGATCTCCAGTCAATTTAGTTGTTTTGGAAAATGTTGAACTGCTTTCAACGGACAACCTCCTACAACCAAAGAATTCCGTTGGCCATAAATACCTCCTTGTTCAATCGATTTACTCCTTGCAGGAAAGCAATTTAATCCCTGCATAGACACAACTTATCCCTATATACACGATTCCTGAAATGCAACGAGCGCATTTCAGCAAACCACTACCTGACTCTTGCTCTGTTTAGGAGAGATGTTCGAACCGCTTCGGCCTTTGCCAACAGCCCGAACTTTTCCATCCCCGGTGAGAAGAGCTATTCGAGAATGCTGACACTTTAGGTTCGGCTGCCGAAGGTCAAAACAGTTGCCCAACCGTCCCCTCAGTGGCTTTTTCCCTAACGACAAAATCTGTGAATACTGTGAAATTAACAAGGTTAATTCCGGCTGTCAACAAAATTCTAATTTCTTTAAAGTTTTTTTTGAGTTTGCCGATTGGAAACTACCATTTTTTAAAAAACCGGTTTCAAAATGAAGGGAAAGCGGCAGAATTACGGCAGATACTCCCAGAATTCAGTCCGAATCCATCGGATCGCACGACGGGACGCGATCTCAAAAATCATCCGTTTCCCACATAGAATCTTGCCTGCGCCTGTCATTCCGGCCTTCAGGCTCCCGTCCGGATCCGGCAAGTCTCCCTGAACCGTCACGATCCGTTCCGATCCGTTCATGTCGGCTACCGGAGCAATGCTCCGGACACGCGCCTCATACCACCGCTTCGGATAGCCGCGCACCTTCATCGTGATGGGATACCCCAACTTTACATCGCCGATTTCATTCTCCGGGACCGGCATTTCGATCACCATCTTGCCGTTGCTGACGATTTCGCAAAAGATGTTCCCCTTGTCCAGGAAGTCTCCGATGCGGTTATGCAGATAGGAAGTTGCTACTGTCCCGTCTATGGGACTTCTAATTTTCAGAAGCTCCGTCTGCTGCGTCAGGATCCGCAACTTTTCCTCGAGCTTCTTCACCTGCGATTCCGTCGCGCGAATCGATTCCTTCCTGGCGCCTGCCAGCAGGATGTCCAGCTCGCTCTGGGCCTGGGCCAGCTCTTTGCGTTTGATGTCCCGGTTGCGGTCCGTCTGCTCTTCCAGGATGTTCACCTGCCCCTTAGCCTCCGAAAGTTCCTTTTGCTGAACTTCATAGGCCGTCTGGTCCCGTTCGACGTCGGTACGCGCGATCAGCCCCGATTTGAACAGACTCTGCGTCCTTTCATTGGTTGACCGGGCATTTGCCAGCTCGGCCTCTTTTTTCGCGATGGTTTCACGAAGCACCGCGCGCTCCTCATCGATCCGGGCAAGGTTGTAGAGTTCGGCATTCTTGGTTTCAATGACTTTTTTCGCCCGTTCGATCTCCTCCGGGCGCGTCCCCGCTTTCAGCAGGTCCAGCGAAGCTTTTTGCGTCTCCAACTCCCCTTTGACATCCTCGTAGTTGTTCGAAATCTCGAGATTCTCAATTTCCGCCAGCACGTCCCCGGTATGCACCTGAGTCCCCTGCTCGACGTAGATCTTCTTCAGATTCCCTGAAACCTCCGGAGTCACCGATACCCTGTTCGATGCCAGCATGGTGAAATCACCGGAGATCTTCAGCTGCCACGGCAGAAATCCTGCGATCAGGACCAGGATCAAGATTGTCAGGGCTACAGGATTTTTTCGAAAGCGAGACACAACCGTCCGTGTCATCTTTCCCAACGCTATTGCGTTCTCTTTGTTGGCGGCCGGCACGGCCATGAAAAAAAGCGCGAAAATCAGCACAACTCCCCAAGTCTGAAACTCCCGGACAAGCCACCCGCCGAGGCGCTGAAACATAACCCACACAATCAGAACGGTAAAAAAAGAAGATGCGGTCCCGTAATAGAGGAATAAACGCTTTTCTCTGCGACTTAATCCTTTGTCTCCCCCAGAGGAAATCCCGGTAAGCAGGGAAATAACCCGGTCTCTCACATAGGTAATTGCTTTTGGTCGCAAATTCGGAACCTCCAGAAGATCGCTTAGCAGATAGTAGCCGTCCAGGCGTATCAAAGGATTGAAATTGAAAATGGTCTGGATTGCGGTGAATGCGATGGTGATCAAGCAGATCCGGCTGGCAAGCGTGTCGGTTGCCAGAAGCCTCCATGCCATGGTCGCCAGCGCCCAGAGAAAAACCTGAACATACGCTCCCGCCAGCGTTACGCGGATCCGCTCGCTTTTTTTCAGCATCCATGCATCGCTGACGTTGCAATAGAAGGCTGGAATGAAGTAGAGAACGAGGAATCCCATTTCCTCGACTTTGCCGCCGTAGTGTTTTAGCGCAAGGCCGTGGGCAAATTCATGGATTGTCATCAAGGCAAAGATCACGATCACAATCAAAGGAATGGAATAGAGAGAAAAGAGCGTTCCCATCGACATGAACAGCGACTCGGCGTTCAGGATGGAGATAATCGTCGCAACGATTGCCGCGCTCCACACGATGGCCGAAAAGGCCGAATCGAAACAAAAACGCAATTTTCGTTCGAGCTTTGTGATGATCCGGTCCGGGTTGAAGGCATGGATCTTGATGGACAGCAGGCTCCGGATAGCCGTCCGCCTGTTTTTCGCCATGGCGCCCAGCTTCGCCCAGCAGTAGGGATGATCCAGCAGCCAAAGCGCGCGCAGTTTCCCTGCAAATTCCTTCACCTGCTCTTCTGTGACTGTGGTTTCGTGCTTCCGGGATGCCTCGGCGGCTATCGCCGCTGGCTCATTATGTCCGTCCAGAAGCTCGATCACGGACGCCTGCACCGGCGTAAAGCGGTAGAACCGGCGGGTGATCGGATCCTTTACAATGACTCCGGAATTCTGTTCCGGGCGAATCTCCAGATCCGAGCGTAGCTTTGCATCCATCCCGAACCTCGGCAGGGTTTCGAGGGCTAAAGTTGTATTTATGCCTGTGCAGGAACGATACTACTGAAAAAAGACCGCAGATTCCACGGATTTCACAGACTTAAATCTGTGAAATCAGTGGAATGTGAGGCAAAAGGTGGTGTATAAAAGCAGGTTCAAATTGAATTCCTGCTCGCTCTTAAAGGAGAAATATGTTACCGAAAAAAGCATGGAGGGTCATCATTGTTCTGGCCGTGATCTTCGGATTCAGCGGCTGTGGAAAAAAGAAAGAGGAAGCGGAAGTTGCCCCCGCGAAACCGGCCATAACTCCGGGAGAAACGGTTTTCATCCCGGCAGGCGAAGCGATCATAGGCTCGGATAACGACAAAGCGTCTCCGGCCTATCCGCAGCACAAGGTCAACGTGCCGGCCTTCCGGATCGACAAATACGAAGTCACCAACATGGAGTTCCTGGACTTCGCGATAAACAATAAATACGAAGGTGAAGGGGCCAAGGAAGGAAAGAACTGGAGACTTTTCGCGACGCCGGACAACGGGCTTGTTCCGGTCATTTACATTACCTGGAATGATGCCGAGGCGTACTGCAAGGCTGCCGGGAAAAGGCTTCCCACCGAAGAAGAGTGGGAAAAGGCTGCCCGCGGACCGGACGGGAAAGCATATCCCTGGGGGAACGATTGGATTGAAGGCCGCAGCAATACCGCGGAATCGGGCAACCTGAAGCCTATGCCGATCGGGAAATACGAAGACGTCAGCCAATACGGTGCGCACGACATGCTTGGGAACGTCCGGGAATGGACATCTTCCTGGTACAATCCCTATCCTGGAAACGCCAAAAAGGACCCGAATGCCGGGAAACAACGTCGTGTTGTCCGCGGCCTTTCACCTAACCACAGGGGGAAAATGGCGCATTTGTGGGATAGAGATGCATATCCTCCGGCTTTTCTCGGCGATGTCGGCTTCCGCTGCGCGAAAGACGCCACGCCGGAAGACATTGCAAAGAACTCCCCGGCCAAATAAGTTTTGCTCCGAGTCTTTGAGACTTTGAGGTTCGCCTCGAAGTCTCAAAGACTCAATTCTTCTACAGAACTCTCAGGAAGAAGCATTTCAGATAGTGTGTTTCGGGCATACCTGCCAGAACCGGATGATCGCTTGCCTGGCCGCGTCTCTCAATCACCTGAATGTGCCGGCGGCAGTCCCGGGCTGCGTCGCACAGCAATTCAAAAAAATCCGATTCCAGCATGTGGTAGGAACAGCTTGAAGTAATCAGGATTCCCTCCGGCTTTAGGAGCTTCAGGGCACGCAGATTTATTTCTTTATAGCCGCTCCGGGCGCCGGGAAGCGCTTTTCGATTTTTTGCGAACGCCGGAGGATCCAGGCATATCGTGTCGAAAAGCCTTCCTGCGCTTTCCAGTTCTCGCAAGTAATCGAAGACATTTGCCTCCACGAACTCAACGTTATGGAATCCATTCAGCTCGCTGTTTCGGCGCGCCAGCAAAAGGGAATCGGACGAGATGTCGACGGCCAGCACCGATCTGCAATTCCGTGCGAATTGAAGCGCGAACCCGCCGGTATTCGTAAAACAATCCAGCGCATCCCCCGACGCGTACCTGCGTGCCGCAATCCGGTTTTGGCTCTGGTCGAGGAAAAAACCGGTCTTTTGTCCCCGAAGCAGATCGACGGCGAAACGGGTTCCCTCTTCAGTGATCTCTATTTCGTCAGGAACTGCGCCCCATAAGATTCCGCGGATTTCCTCGAGACCCTCCAGTCGCCTCGCCTTCACGTCGTTCCGTTCCAAAATGCCCGCCGGACTAAGCGCTTCTCTCAGGATATCGACCAGCAGCGGTTTCAGTGCGTCCGCTCCGCTGGAAAGAGTCTGCAAAACCAGGCATTCGCCATAACGATCGATAATGATGCCTGGGAGGAGGTCTCCCTCTCCGAAGACCAGCCGGCAGGCGGACACGAAAATGGCGCGCCTGCGAGCGATCGAATTGAGGATTCCGGTCCGGAAGAATTCGGGCGACGGCGGTTCCGGGTCGCGCGAGAAGAGACGGAGCCGGATCTGCGATTTCCTGCTGTAGAAAGCATATCCCACAAAATTTCCGGCCGGATCCGTCACCCGCACGATCGCCGGATTTCCCTCTGCAGGTTCGCGCTGCAGGTCTCCCGCATAAATCCAGAGATGGCCGCCGCGTACCCGCCGGACACCGGCTGCTGAAATCTGTGCATGGTCGATTGCGAATGGGTTCAATCAAGCCCCCTGATTGGTTTTGCCTGCCGGGGGAAACCCGACTTGATATGGGCGATTGCTTCCTCGCGCGTCCGAAGAGCGCCTTCAAGCTGCAGGTTCTCGACAGATTGAAGGATCTCTTTGAAGATCGGGCCGGGGGTATAACCCATGGCAATCAGATCTTCTCCGCTTAGCAGCGGCGTGACTGCAGGTTCCCGGTCGTACTCCTGAAGCTTTTGTAAGCAAAATTCGTATGTCTCCAGACTTCGTTTGCGGCTGAGGCAGTTTACGCGATGCAGTTCCAGGTGATCGGCGAAATTGGGCCTGGTCAGGAATTTTCTGCGGGCGCTTTCCCTCATCGCGCCGATTTGGGAAAATTCACCATGGGTCGAAACAAGGTCGACGATCCGGCTGATTTCCTCGTTCGACATTCTCAACCGGCGGCATATCTCCTCGGCACGCTTTGCTCCCCCCTCCGCAGGTTCGTTTGCTTTTTGCACTTTCCCGATATCGCGCAGAAGAGTTCCAAAGGCCAGCGGCGCCGAAGGTTTGTGAAGCAGTGCCATCGCGGCGCCGGTATGGTTGAACACATCCTCCGGCATTCCCTCAACTTCCGGGAGAACGCGCATCAGAAGCCCGCTGCGATGAAGCAGATCCAGACCGGTGGAAGGATCGGGTCCCATAAAAATTTTGGACAGTTCGTCGCGGATCCTTTCCCAGCTGACCTGCAGGATCCCGTGTGCAAGCTTCCGGATCGCTTCCCAGGTTTCAGGCCCGATCGCGAAACCGAGGCTGCAGGCGAACCGAATCGCGCGCATCATGCGGAGCTTGTCTTCTGTAAAACGTTCAGCCGGGTTTCCGATAGTCCTGATCAGTTTCCCCTGTATATCGCTTCTACCGTGGACGTAGTCGATCAAACGATCGGCGATGGGATCGTAAAACAGACCGTTAATCGTAAAATCTCTTCGGAGCGCGTCCTGCTCAGGACCGGAAAAAGTGACCGAACTTGGATGCCGCCCATCCAGGTAGGGGTTGTCGCTGCGGAAGGTTGCAACCTCGAAGGTGTGGCCGTAAAGCGAAACCTGAATGACTCCAAACTGGGCGCCGAAGGATCTGGAGTTTGGGAAAATCCGCATAACCTCGTCCGGAAGCGCACTGGTTGCTATGTCGATATCTTTTGGCCTTCGGTGCAGAAAGAAATCCCGCACCCACCCTCCGGCAAAAAAAGCTTCGTATCCGCGCAGACGAAGCTTTTCCACTATGCGACGTGCGGCCTTTCTCATGTGATTTCGGAGGTCCCGGGAGCGCGCGGGGCACGCGCTCCCGGCAAAGACTTACACCAGTTTCTCCAGATATTTGTTCCAGTTGTCATCTCGAAACAGCTTGCGGACGAGCGTGCGATATTTTACGAAGGATTTTTTGTCGCCCAATTTGCGATAGCTCAAAGCCATCCGAACATAGAAAAAGTCGTCATTCGGGAATCTCTTTGCGATCAGAAGTGTCTTTTCGCCCTCTTCCACAGCTTCCTTGTAGCGGCCCAGTTCATAATAATTGTCCGTTAAATAGCTCCGGGCTTCGACCTTTTCGAGTTTGCTTCCGGGGTTGCGGCGCAGCGTCTCCAATGCGATGATCAGAGACCTTTCAAATGCTTCCAGACGGAACTGGCATTCAGCCATTTTGAGATAGACCCAGAACAGATCCCTTTTCTGGCCGGTAATCCGCTTCAGCTCCAGCATCTTCTCGTAAGTTTCCAGCGCCATTTTGTAATTTGAAAGCTGGAGGTGACACTCGGCCATCTTCAGCTGAATTCCCTCCCGGCGTTCAAACTTCGGATCCAACTCGAGCACCCTGGAAAAGTGTTTGATGGCCTCAAGGTACTGCTTCAGCCCCATATAATTGTTGGCCATCGTTTCGTAGAGATAGCTCAATCCCGGATCGTTGTCGCTGAGCACCTGAATGGCCTTTTGAGAGTACCGGATGGCCTCTTCATGTTTGCCCAGCGCTTCATAATTGCGGCTGATGCCTGCGTACAGCATCCAGCGCGTGTCTTTTTCCTGGCTGTCGAAGTATTCCTCGCACACTCTTCTTGCTTCCAGCGATTTCGCAACCTCGCCGTAATACTCGTAAAGGGAACCAAGATGAAAGAAAACAAACCCGTACATGTCGCGCATGAACTCAGGCTTGTCCGGTTCAAACAGCCGCCCGGATTTTAGAAGGAAGTCAAAAGCCTTCGTATCATTTCCGGTGTTGAAGTGGCATATTCCGATCCGGCCGGTGAAATAAGCCTTGATATTGGACTCTTTCGCAACTTTCAGAGCTTCCGTGTAAATCTTGACGGCATCGGAATATTTCTCCTTGTCGAACAATTCTTCCGCATGCGCATCGTAAATCGAAATTCGCTCCTCATCGGATTTAGCATGCTTCAGCCGGGCCTCATATTGTTTATTGTTCACCGGTTGCATCCTCCGGGCAGAATTGGTGTTGGGATACTATACAATACTTTATAGTCAGGTCGGTCACGGTTCTACTGATAAACCAGGATGTAGCCTGTATGCACGTCGATCCTTTGCATACCGTAAAACAATTGCGACGGCTGCAACGGGTCAAAAGGAGGGTTTTGTTTCCGTCCCACAGCGGAAATAATCTCCTCGACTAGAGCTTTGGGAATCGTGCTGTTGTCGAAACGGGCTTGTTCTAGACGGAAACTGGCTTTTCCATTCCCGCTGACAAGCCGCCCCTGCGCCGTTATGGTATGCACTCCGGACAGCATAAAGCCGAGCAGCTTCGGAAGGAACCTGGTCGACGTTCCCCCCAGACGGTCGAAATCAACGGCCACGGCTCCTTGAAGTTTATCCTCTTCGAATTTTAATGTCAGCCTCTTCAAACAGGAGTGATATTGGGAACTCAGGTCAAGCTCGAGGTATGAATTCACCTCTTCTTCCGAAAACTGCGTTGTCTGCACCCGGCCGGATTTGGGACGGGCAGCGTAATTTTCCAGCGCTTTCAGCTTTGAATCGCATCGGTCCGCAGCAGCTTTGGATGTGGCTGGGGCGGTTGACTCCGGTCCCGCTGGACTCGCCAGGCCGCAGAACAAGATCCATCCCGCAAGCAAAAGAGAGAGTTTGCAGGAGCCAATGAGATGGCGGACTTTGGAATCATCGAATGATTTTAAAGGTACGGCTCCACCTCGTTTTGGCGAAGAAATTGACGAAGACATCTGCGTATTGCTTGATCCGATCGGGTACGGCTGTCTGAAGATACTCATCTCTCGGCGTTTCAAAAGACCAATAGATGACAAGGCCTTTTCCCAAAATATAGTCGCGGGGGACGAATCCCCAATACCGGCTGTCCTGGCTGTTATCGCGGTTGTCGCCCATGGCAAAGTATTGGTTCGGCGGAACCTGGTATGGGCCATAATGCTCGTAAATGCTTCCCGGATCGACGTACTGCGTATACTTTTCCTTCAACGCCTGGCCGTTGACATAGACCGTGCGGCCCATCATTTCAACTTTATCCCCGGGCATGCCGATCAGTCTTTTTACGTAAGCGACCTCCGGGCTGTTCGGGTATTTGAATACAATGACATCTCCGCGTTTAGGGTTCTTATAGGGAAGAATCTTCGACAAGAACCCGGAATGCAGCCCATACACAAATTTGTTGACCAGAAGATGGTCGCCGATCAGCAGATTGGATTCCATGGATCCGGTCGGAATCTTGAATGCCTGAACGACAAAGGTAGTGGCAAAGAGCGCGATGATGGCGGTGATGACGATGGATTCAAAATACTCTCGAATCGTCGATTTGCGAAATTCCAACTCCCTATCCTCCAGCTTCATAAAGTTTCTTAGAACGCCAAAGCTTAACATAAAACGCCACAGATTCCACGGATTTGACTCGGCAAAATCCATGGAATCTGTGGCAATATACGGCCTAACCGAACAAAAGGAGGACGAAATGAGAGACGTCGTTGATCGATCGTTCGCAGTAATTCTTGCGGTTTTGGTATGCGGAGTCTGTTTTGCCTTCGCGCAGGAGTGCGCGCCCTCGGGCGGATTGGATTTCATTTGCGGACCGGCCGCAGTCGAAGACTTGGTACGCGTGCCTGCAACCCAATGGATGATCGGCAGCGGCATGTCGGAGCCGCGCAATCCTGGAAAACTCCACCTCATCGATGCCGGCAAAAAGACTTGGGAGGTTCTTTATCCCGGACAGAATCCGCAGAATGATCTTGATGCCAAGTCCTACCCGGCATGTCCCGGCGCGCCCGATGCAAAAACGTTCGGCGCTCATGGGATCGCCATTCGTGACGACGGCAGCCGGAGCTCGACCGTCCTTGCGGTCAATCACGGCCGGGAGGCAATTGAGGTGTTCAAAGTGAAGAGCGCCGGCGCGAAACCCTCGATTCAATGGGTCGGCTGCGTGCCCATGGGCGAAAATAATTACATCAATTCAGTGGCGTTTCTGCCGGGAGGCGGTTTTGTGGCCACCAAATACTACGACCCGAAGGCGCCAGGAGGCTTTGGATCGATTTTTGCCGGGGGAACAACCGGAGGCGTTCTGGAGTGGCATCCCGAAACCGGTGTCAAGCCGCTGCCAGGAACCGATCTTGCGGGGGCGAACGGAATCGAAGTTTCAAAAGACGGCAGGTGGATCTACGTAGCAGCCTGGGGATCGCAGGAAGTCGTGCGCTTCTCTCATGGGAATGGGCCGCTCCAAAAGAAGGTAACAAAAGTCGGATTCTGCCCGGACAATTTCCGCTGGGCGCCGGACGGTAAGATTCTGGTTGCGGGGCAAAACACCCCTGGCGGTTTGTCAGGCCGGATTCCGGCATTTAAGGGTTGGACCGTGGGAAAACTGGATCCCGAAACCCTGATGTTCACGGAAATCATGAAGGATGATGGAAGTTCGACGCTGCAGAATGTGAGTGTGGCGCTTGAAGTCGACGGCACGATCTGGCTTGGTGTGTTCCGCGGCGACCGCGTCGCCTATAAAAAGCAGTAACCACGAAAGACACGAAATTTAAAAACCGAGTTTCGTGTATTTTGTGTGTTTCGTGGTTATTGCATTACAGATTTGACTGCGTTGATGATCTTCGTCTTGTCGGGAATGGCGAACTTTTCCATGGGCGGGCTGAATGGGATCGGGATATCCAGGCCGCAAACCCTGGCTGGCGCTGATTTCAGCCTGCCGAACGTCGCTTTATCCGATGTCACCAGCGCGATGATCTCGGCGGCAGCACCGCAAGTCTGGCAGGCTTCATCGACGACCACCAGCCTGCCGGTCTTCCGGACCGATTCGATGATGGATTCTTTGTCCAGGGGGACCAGCGTCCGTGGATCGATCACTTCCAGCGAAATGCCTTGCTTTGTGAGGTCCTCTGCCGCTTCCAGCGTCTCGTAAATCATCCGGGCCAGCGCTACAACGGTTACATCGCTTCCCTCTTTCCGGACGCATGCTTTTCCAAACGGAACGAAATATTCTTCCTCGGGCACCTGGCCTTTAGTCCCGCCAAGCAGAAAGTTCTCGAATGAGACCACCGGGTTGTTGTCTCTCAGGGCGGTCTTGAGGAGGCCTTTCACATCGTACGGCGTAGTCGGCAGGATGATCTTCAAGCCCGGCACGTTCATGTACATGGAATATGGGCTGATCGAATGTTCCGCCGCGCCCGAGAAACCGGCGCCCACGGTCATTCGGTACAGGATAGGGAATTTGGCCTGACCGCCGAACATATAGGTGATTTTGGCCGCGTGATTCATCATCTGGTCCAGGGCCACGAACCCGAACGTTGCCATGCGTATGTTGGAGACGGTCCGGAATCCGGAACCGGCCAGACCGATGGAGGCCCCGACAAAATTGTTTTCCGCAATCGGCGTAACCCGTATCCTGTCTGCTCCGAATTCCTGCTGCAGCTCTGCCGCCAGGTCGGTCGACAAATGCACCGTCCGGGGATTGCTGCGGAATTCCTCCTGAATGGCTTCCATGGCCGCCTTTTCGTATGTAATCTCTCGCATCGATTGCCTCACTCTTTCAGTTTGAATAAATGTCTTCCAAAGCGTCCTGGGGTTGTGGATATGGGCTGGCGAGGGCAAAGGCGTGCGCTTCCTCGACCTGTGCCAGAATTTTTTGGTTTATGGATTCAGCCTCTGAAGGGGTGAGGATCTTTCGGTCGAACAGTTTCCGTTCAAAAGCGGCGACCGGGCATTTCTTTTTCCACGCTTCGAGTTCTTCCGGAGGACGCAGGTCTTCCAGTACTTTCGAGAGAAAATGCTTGTGCCAGCGGTAGGTCTTGCATTCCAGAAAATAGGGCCCGTCCCCCTTCCTTAATCTGGAGATCGCTTCGGCCGCCGCATGGTAGACAAGCTCGACATCATTCCCATCAATCGACTGGTTGGCGATGTGGTACGCTTCCGGCATCCGCGTGATATCTTTTGCGCCCATCGCGTATTCCGCGGAGGTGTTCACGCCGTACCCGTTGTTCTCGCAGACGAAGAGCAGAGGGAGTTTCCATATGGATGCAAGGTTCAGCGCTTCGTGGAATTCTCCTTCGTTGCACGCGCCGTCCCCAAAAAAGACTGCGGCAACCGCTCCTTTTGCCTCCAGCTGTGCGGCCAGAGCTGCACCGGACGCAATCGGCAATCCCGCTCCGACGATTCCATCGGCGCCCAGCATCCCGATGCTGAAATCGGCGATGTGCATCGAGCCCCCCTTGCCTTTGCAATAGCCGGTCTTTTTCCCGTAAATCTCCGCCATCATTCTCCTGATGTCCGCACCTTTGGCGATGCAGTGGCCGTGCCCGCGATGATGGCTCACAATGCGGTCTTCCTTGTTAAGGTGCACGCAGACTCCGGTGGCGATCGCCTCTTCCCCTATATAGGAGTGAACGAATCCCGGAACCTTGCCCTCATACACCTCCTGGACCACGCGCTCTTCGAAGCGGCGGATCGTCAACATCGTGGTGTAAAGATCGATCAAAGTTTTTCGGCTGAGAGCCAAACGGGTTTCTGCTTCTCGCGGGTGGGCTTGGACACCTGTCACTGAATCCGCCTGTTTCAATTGCATGTTGCGCCTCCGTCATGATTGCGCGGCCATCCTAAACGAATGTCGTGTTCCGAGTCAACCTGGAGCCTCTTTGAGGCTTTGAGTCTTCGAGCCTTCGAGGTAAGCTCTAAGGTCAGAAGGAAGGCCAGCATGGGAACGGATCCAATTGCCCAGATCGTTGAGCGACTTCGAACGGCATCGCGAGTGACCGTGCTCACAGGCGCCGGCATCTCCGCTGCAAGCGGTGTTCCGACTTTCCGGGGAAAGGAAGGACTTTGGAAATCCTATTCGCCTCAGGAACTGGCCACGCCAGAGGCGTTTCAGCGAAATCCAAGACTCATTTGGGAATGGTATAACTGGAGGAGGGAACTGATCTCCAAGTGTGAACCGAATCCTGCGCACCACGTGCTCGCACATTGGAGCAAGCGTTTCTCCAGATTTACTCTCGTCACGCAGAATGTGGACGGTCTGCATGAGAGAGCGGGGACCGAGAACGTCATCCGTTTTCACGGATCAATCTGGGAGGTTTCCTGCTGGGATCTCTGTAAATCGTCACCGGCTCGTTGGGTTGATTTAACGGTTCCATTTCCACAAATCCCTCCCTCCTGCCCTTACTGCGGCGGGCTGATCCGGCCGGGCGTAGTCTGGTTTGGGGAAGGAATCGATCCTGAGGTCCTGCGGCAATCCATGGGAGCACTGAATTGCGAGGTCTTCATCACCATCGGAACCTCGGCTCAGGTTTATCCGGCAGCCGGGCTCTCGCAACAGGCGCGCTCAAAAGGCGCATTTACAGTCGAAATCAATCTGGAGGATACGCCGGCATCAGGATCCGTTGACCTGTCAATCCAGGGCCCCGCGGAAATAGTTCTTCAAAAAATAGAAAATTTGATCAATTAAACGTACGCGCGTCAGGAAAGGAGAAATTTACAATTGACGATTTACGATTTACGATTGACGATTGAAAAAACGAGCTTTTGAATTTCCTTCAATCGTCAATCGTAAATCGTCAATTCGGTTTTCTCCCTGTCACCGGATTGTCGTAGTGAAAAGGCAAATGGACAATCTTGGGGAAAGGAGTCGATATCACTCCCTTGGAGTCTTTGTCGATGTGAGCCCAGCCTTTCTTGTAATCGGCCGTCCAAGTATAATTCAGGTCCATTGACCTGAATTTCCACACGCGATTCTCGATGCCCGTAGTGCACTCGTAAATGCCTGCGATCCAGAAACCATTTCCACCTGAAGGGCCCCCAAGCTGAAACAGACGCACGCGCATTTTGGCGCTCTGGCCGTTTTGGGAAACGTGAATCACCGGTTGAACCAACTGATGCGCCAGCAAAAAATCCACTGATTTTTTGCCAGGGTAACGGCGTTTGAGCGACTCCCGGATGCGTTCGCGTCCGGCGTCAAAACCGATAGAGGACAGATTCCTTGTGCCGTCCAACGCAAACAGATCGGCAGTTTCATCCCACATAAACTCGTCCAGGTAATACCCGTAGGCGCTGGCAAGGTTTTCGGCGGCATCGTAAGCCGCGGCCCTATCGAGCAACCGCTCGGTTTCGGCAATTCTTTGCGAGAGTTCCTGTTTTCCCGTGTGGGGCGGCTCTCCTGAGCCGCCCGGCCGAAGGCCGCTCTGCTTAACGGGGGCCTGACCAAGCCCGCCTGGATACTGGGTCGCAAGGCCTGTTACCGGATTGGAAAAGTGAAACGGAGGTGTGTAAAACTTGGGGAAAGTTTCATACACCTCGGTCGGCGGGCGGTCGGGTGGAAAATCTTTGCTCGGTCCGGGCGCGGGCTGCGCATCTTTGGCCCACCCTTTATCGTAATCGGTCAATAGCCTGGGATAATAATGCAGCGCTTTTATTTTCCATATTCCGTTCTGCTTGACAAATTCATTCTCGAAGATGCCCTCGCCCCATTGCCCTCCAACTCCGTTGATGCCCGACATGGTCAATTCAACGCCTCGTGCTTTTGCAGTGCGGCCATCCGGCGCTACGTGGATTACTGCTTGAAGCTGCAGATGATCGTTGAGTTCCCCCTCGCGCAGGCCTTGAGGGCCGAACTAATTCAGCGCGCGCCGGATGCTGAACTTGCCGACATACACACCTTGCAGCCCCAATTCCATTGTCGCGTCGCCGGCGAAAAGGTCAGCAACGTCATCCCACATTTTGCGATCCACGTAGTATCCATAGATATGCTGCAGGTTTTCCACGTCGTCTTCATCGTTCAGCCGCTGCGCACGCTGCGCGAGATCGGCGACCCGCTTGCTCAGCATCTCCAGGCTGGGCGAACTCTCGGCTGCGGCAGGCAGATTCGGTTTTTCCGGGACAGGCGTGCCTGCGCGCGCCGGGTCATAGTGGATCGGGATTGCTTCTTTGTCGGCCGTCCAGCCGGCCTGGTCGTAGCGACCGGTGTATCGGGAGTAATAATGCAGGTCGTGGATCTTCCAGACGCCGTTCTCCAGGATATATTCGTTTTCATAAATGCCGCCGGCCCAGACAGCTGTGCCTCCATAGCTACCCAGCATAGCCAGAACTCGCCAGCGCCCTTTGGCGGTTTTCCCATCCTGTGCCAAAGTCACGACGGGCTCGAGCATTATGTGCGGGTAGAACTGTCCCTCGCCCAATCCGAGTTTCCCTTTGCCGACATCCTGCAAAAAGAGTTTACGAATTGCCTCTTTCCCGAGATCACCGGATGGATAGTGTCCGATCCCGTTGTCGGCAAACAGGTCTGCGAGGTCGTTCCAAAGCCCGAATTCAGCATAGTGACCATAGGCGTACTGGAGACGCTTGATTGAGCGGATTGCTTCCACGCTTCGCACGCCCGCTTCGAGCCGTGCAATCCGTTGGGCAACCGAGATCGCGCTGTTGGGAGCGGCAACAGCGGAGGTGCAATACAGCAGTAACAAGCTCAGGACCGGAGATGAGATTTTCATGTTCCGGGATTTTACTATCTCCGTTGGCAGTCCGAGAAAACAAAATTGAGGGGAACTCCGGTGAGCCGGAACCTGACGCCGGCGTCAAACGTATAGGTAAATGAGTCAACCAGCCTGGTCACCGACAACAAAAGCATTTTCGTGCCTCACCTTTTTAACTGACCGCAATACTAAAAACTAAAAACGCCACGGATTCCACGGATCAACACGGATTCAAATCTGTGAAATCTGTGGAATCCGTGGCGTTTTGCTTTGAAAATAACTATTCTATTTCCCGGAGGGGTTAGGATCATGGAAAAGCTGCTCTGCAGAATATTGGTTCTGTCATGCATGACGTCCGTGCTGCTTGCGCAGACGGCGGAAAAACCTTTGCGGTCGCTGCCCTACACACCGGGGCTGGACGTGAAAGCAATGGATACGACCGTTGATCCATGTGCCAATTTTTATCAGTATTCCTGCGGCGGGTGGATGAAGAACAACCCGATTCCGGGTGATCAGGCTTCCTGGAGTGTATACGGCAAACTGGCAAACGAGAATGAGCAATTCCTCTGGGGTATCCTGGAGGATTTGGCCAAACCCGATCCAAAACGCAGTGCCGCGCAACAGAAGATCGGGAATTATTTTGCCGCTTGCATGGATACCGACGCGATTGAGAAAGCCGGCACAGATCCGTTAAGACCAGTTCTGGATGAAATTGCCGGGTTGAAGTCAACCGGCGGGATTCCCGCCTTCCTGGCCAAAGAACACTTGCGTTCGATTTCTTATCAGGGCGGCAGCGCGATGTTCTTTTTCACCTCAAATCAGGATTACGCCGATGCCGAAAAGGTCATTGCGTTCGCAATCGCCGGCGGGCTCGGAATGCCTGACCGCGACTACTATGTGAACACCGATTCAAAATCCGAAGATCTGCGCAAAAAATATCTGGAGCACATTCAGCGCGTGTTCGAACTGATCGGCGACCCGCGAGACCAAGCTGCACGAGAAGCGCAGACCGTCCTGTCGATGGAAACGGAGCTGGCAAAGGCATCGCTGACCCGAGTGGAAAAGCGCAACCCGTACAACCTCGACCACAAAATGACACGCGCTGAGCTTCAAAAGATCACGCCGGATTTTGATTGGATGGTTTACCTGAACGCCATTGGCGCGGGCGAGGTAAAGGAATTCAATGTCACCGAGCCCAAGTTTTTTGAGAAGCTCAATGCCGAAATGAAAGAGCGCAGCCTCAGCGATTGGAAAACTTATCTGCGCTGGCATGCCTCAAGTGCGAAATCACCATATCTGTCGACAAAGTTTGTGGACGAAGACTTTGATTTCAACCGTAAGGTCCTGCGCGGCGTAAAGGAGCAGCAGCCGAGGTGGAAGAAATGCGTGGCGTGGGCCGACCGCGATCTCGGGGAGGCGCTGGGTCAGGAGTTTGTTCGGCGCACGTTTACGCCCCAGATGAAGCAAAAGGCCCTGCTCATGACGAAGCAGGTCGAACGGGCCATGGATGAGGATATTCGATCGTTGCCATGGATGAGCGCGGAAACGAAGCAGCAGGCGCTGGCAAAACTGCACGGAATCCGCAACAAGATCGGTTATCCGGACAAATGGCGTGACTACAGTTCCCTGGAGATCCGTCGCACGGATTTCTATGGAAATGTCGTTCGTGCAATGACCTTTGAGTCCAGGCGTGAGTTGGCCAAGATCGGGAAACCACTGGACAGGGGCGAGTGGGGAATGACCCCACCCACCGTGAATGCCTACTACGATCCGCAGATGAATGACATCAATTTCCCGGCAGGGGTCTTGCAGCCTCCGCTTTATGACCCGAAGATGGACGATGCGCCCAATTATGGCAACACAGGCGCAACCATCGGACATGAGTTGACGCACGGGTTCGATGACGAAGGGCGCCAATTCGACGCGCGTGGAAATCTTCACGACTGGTGGACCGATCGGGATGCGGAGCAGTTCAACAACCGCGTACAGTGTGTAAAGGATCAGTACAAGCAGTACGTGGTCGTGGACGATATTCACATCAACAGCGATTTGACTGCCGGCGAGGATGTTGCCGACCTGGGCGGCACGATCCTGGCTTATATTGCATGGAAGAAGGAAACGGAGGGGGAACGCCTGCAACCGGTCCAGGGATTCACTCCCGACCAGCGCTTCTTCATCGGAATGGCGCAGTGGGCCTGCAGCAATGAGCGTCCGGAGAATCTGCGGCTGCGGGCCGCGACCGATCCCCATTCTCCAGCTCAATATCGCATCAATGGCGTCGTCTCAGACATGCCCGAATTTCAAAAAGCCTTTGGCTGCAAACCAGGACAGCCGATGGTCCGCGAAAAAGCGTGCCGCGTGTGGTGATGCTCCGTTTATGCGTTAACGGGTTTACGTGTTTACGCGTTAACACGTAAACCCGTTAACGCCTAACCCACAGGCTGTCGGATGTACTCATCCGTAAGATAGATATCGAGGTGAAACACGGCTTTGGTCACTTTCTTGTAATAAATCGGACAGTGGACCAATCCCGGAGTGAGATGCACAATGCTCGGCTTGGTGATGGTGTGTCTTTCATTTTCCTTGCCGACATACAACTCCACTCCGCACCGAGATATCCGATGTTAACGGTATTGCTATCTGGATCGTGATCGTGATCGGATTTTTCGATGCCGATTCCGATACCGACCCCGACGCCGATCAAGAATCTTACTCCCTTACGTGATACGAACCTTGCGCCACCCACTTGTAGGTGGTCAACTCCCGCAATCCCATCGGTCCCCGGGCGTGAAGCCTCTGCGTTGAAATTGCGACTTCGGCGCCAAGTCCGAATTGGCCGCCGTCGGTGAAGCGTGTTGAGGCGTTGACATACACGGCTGCGGAGTCCACCTCATTGATCCAGCGAGTTGCATGCGCAGGATTTTCGGTCAGGATCGAATCGGAATGCCCCATACTGTGTGCATTCGTGTGTGCGATGGCTTCGTCCAACCCGTTCACCACCTTCAAGCCAAGAACAAGCGACATCCACTCGGTGTCGAAATCGTTTATCCCAGCGGGTTGCACGGCGGGTTTGTTCTGTTCTAAAAATGCACCGGCCGATGCGTCCGCTCGAAACGTAACCCCGGCAGGCCCGAGAGCTTGGAGGACTCGGGGCAGAAAATCTGCAGCGATGGTTCGATGTACGAGGAGAGTGTCCAACGCATTGCATACGGATGGGCGTTGTGTTTTGGCGTTATAGATAACCGGCAGGGCTTTTGTCAGATCGGCGGACTCATCCACAAATATGTGGCAGATGCCGATCCCGCCCGTGATCACCGGGATCTGGCTGTTTTCGCGGCAGAAGCGATGAAGCCCTTCGCCTCCGCGCGGGATGATGATGTCGACGAACTGATGTAACTGGAGCAACTCGAGCACCAGGTCTCGATCAGGGTCATCAATGAACTGCACCGCCCCGGCCGGCAGGCCCGATTGCGTGAGCGCTTTCTGCGCCATTTCCGCCAGGATGCGATTGGAATGCATCGATTCTTTCCCACCGCGCAGGATGGCGGCATTCCCGGTTTTCACTGCCAGCCCGACTACGTCTATTGTGACGTTGGGGCGCGATTCGTAAACGACACCGATCACTCCAAGCGGAACCCGCTGCTTCCATAATTTCAGACCGTTGGGCAAAACGCTTTCATCGAAGCGCTCCCCGATCGGATCGGGAAGTCCGGCCACGCGGCGCAGGTCCGAGGAGAGACCCTCGATTCTTTTATCTGTTAATGTCAACCGATCGATCAGAGCAGCGCTCATGCCCGAAGTCCGGGCGGCTTCGATGTCGAGGTTATTTCCGGCAAGAATGGCAGCGCGATGACCATCCAACGATGCAGCCAGGGCGCACAGGGCTTCATTCTTTGTTTGGGCGTCGGCGTTTGCCATTTGCCGCGATGCTGCGCGAGCCAGGCGTCCCATTTCGGTTAGCATAAATATTCCCTCTGATCGGAATCGGGATCGGTATCGCTATCGCAATCGGAGTTCGATTAGTTTTATAAAAGCCGATCTTCGATTGCGATCCCGATTGCGATTCCGATCCCGCGGTTAAAGCAGAACCATATCATTCCGATGAATGACCTCATCGCCGAAATTGTATCCGAGAATCGATTCGATTTCGTCGGAAGGGCGCCCCGCAATCCGGGCCAGGTCGCGGCTGCCGTAGTTGACGATCCCGCGCGCGATCTCGATTCCATCCGGGTTCGCAACGCGGACGGTGTCTCCGCGTTCGAATGTGCCGCTGACGCTTGTCATTCCCACCGGAAGCAGACTCCCACCCCGTTTCAGGGCCTGAGCTGCTCCTGCATCAATGTGCAACAGCCCCGGTGCACGCCTGGCGGATAGGATATAACGTTTACGGCTCTCCACGGAGGTCGCAACCGGCGCGAACCGCGTTCCCAGCTTGTCGCCCCGGGCAATGCGCAATAATACATCGGGTTCCTTCCCTGCGGCGATGATGCATGCCGTCCCCGAGCGGCGCGCCAGATCTGCGGCCTGCAACTTGGTGATCATTCCTCCTGTTCCTAATTGTGTCTCAGCGCCGCCGGCGGCCCTCCAGAGCTCATCTGGGATTTCGCGGGCCACTACCTCGTCTACGAGCGTCGCATTTGCGTGTATTCGAGGATCCGCCGTGTAAAGTCCCGGCTGATCGGTGAGAAGAACCAAAAGGTCTGCATCTACAAGGTTGGCAACCAGAGCCGAAAGGTTGTCATTATCTCCGACGCGAATTTCTTCGGTAGCGACCGTGTCATTCTCGTTCACGATCGGGATCACCTTCTGTTCGATCAAGGCAATCAACGTGTTGCGCGCATTCAAATAGCGCCGCCTGCTGGCCAGGTCTGTGCGCGTAAGAAGAATTTGTGCCACCGTCAGGCCATAAAGCCCCAAAATCTGCTCGTAGATGGACATGAGGCGCGACTGTCCGACGGCAGCCAGCATTTGCTTTGCAGGGATATCCTTGGGCAGTTGGGGAAAACCGAGCCGCTCCCTTCCGACCGCGATTGCTCCGGATGAAACTACGACCAGCTGGTGCCCTGCAGTCAACAGATGAGAGATCTGCCGTGCAAACTCGATCAGCAAAGGCAGAGCAAGTTGGGGTGTCCCGTCGGTTAAAGTGGATGTGCCGAATTTGATTACAATGCGCATAGTCTCGTTTCGCCGCGAATCTTCACAGGTTAGCACGGATTTGATTCTTCCGGAGATGGCTTTCTCCGCGCCGATCCGCGGAGATCCGCGGTTTCACCTTGCCAGCCCAACCTGTGGCTCAGCTCTATTGCGCTCCGCCCTGGGCCCTGAAGCGCGGGGTTTTTACCCATACATGCTCGCGCTTCAGCACGAAATCGTCCCATACTCCCTTGAGCACGACGAGAATCCAGAGCTGGCAATAGGTGAAGTAAGCCACTGCGATCAGAAGAATATTGAGCGCGGAGTCTTCCTTTTCGCGCGAAAGTGCGATGACAAGCTCGAGTATGAAGAGAATGTATGCGAAAAACCAGACCTCAAAGTATGGGCCCGGCACTTGAATCGAAGTCAGGCCCGTCCATGAAGTGATGAACAGAAGATCTGAAAGAAGGATCGCCAGGAAAAAAACGTAGTAGACTGCCATCGAGTAAAACAGCTCAATCCCTACTACATGGGGCCGGATCTTAAACACACTGGCAAAATATTTTTCGAGCACATAATTGTTGCCTCGGGCCCAACGCGTCCTCTGCTTGAACCAAACCCGCAGCGTCTCCGGCTCTTGTTCCCAGGTGACTGCGTACGGAACGAACTTGATGAGATAGCCTGCCTGATAGATTCGGATGGACATCTCGGCGTCTTCCGTGAGCGCCTGTTCATCCCAGCCGCCGACCTCGTCAAGCACGGAACGGCGGATCAGATAATTTGTGCCGGGGAGTGTGGCTACCCGAAGCAGCCGCCATCGGCCCGCCTGGACGATCCATTGGAATGCCAGCGACTCCAGATTGATAAATCGGGTCAAGAGATTCCTTTTTTTGTTCAGGCATCGGAATTTTCCAATGACTGCCCCCAGATTGGGATTCGCCGCCAGTTGCCGGGCCAGATGAAGGATCGAATCGGGTTCCGGCAAATTGTCCGCATCAAAAATGGCAATCACGTCGTGGCGGCAGAATTTCAACCCACGATTCAGTGCGGCCGATTTCCCTCGTGCCGCAAATTCGGGCGGCACATTGTGCAGTCGCACGCGGCTGTCGCGCGCCGCAATAGCTTCGACCTGGGCTGCCGTGTTGTCGGTGCTGCCGTCATTGACAACCAGAATGTCCAAACGATCTTTCGGGTATTTCAACTTTAGAAGCGAATTCAAAGTATCGGTGATGACTATGGCCTCGTTGTGAGCCGGTACCATGATCGAGATGGCAGGGAGGTCCAGTTGTTTAACCTCCAGGCGCCGCCGTTGCCGTTCAGCACGAAATCCATACAGATAACCGAGCAGAAACAGGATGAACTGATACAGCAGCATGAACCAGATGACAATGACGCTGAAGACGAACACATAGTCGATGATCAAGTGCACAAGCATAGAGGAGCCTCAGGAATTTGACGATTGTGCTCTGCTGCGAACGGCGCGTCCTATAGCCCTTCTGGCCAGAATCGAAATATAAATCAGCATCATCAGCCCGCATGCCACTGAGCCGAAAATTACAATCAGACGCGAACTGTACATGCTGGTCTTTTCTAGAATCACGGTTGCCGTACTGTCGGCCAGAACTTCCACTTTGTGGCGTCCGCGCGGCAGCCGAACGCTCCAGATTCCGAACAAAACATCCGGTTTTTCCTGCATCAGCTGGCCATCCACCTTGATCTCAAAAGGCTGCCGGTTAAAAAGCGCTAGCGCCCGCAAGTGCGAATCATAAGAGAACTCCAACCCCCGATCGTTCGGCACCATGGATTCCAGGTCTCCGGTGAAGCGCATCAGGCGAATGTCCAGGGCAGAGGTGTCGAAGAAACTGAAGGATCGCGTTTGAGGCACAGCCGTGATCCGGTGTTTGCCGGAAGGGAGCGAAATCTCATTCTCGCCCCATCCGGGCCAGATCTTGTCATCCACCCTGAAGTTTTCCCATCTTCCCGGTGCATTCAGAAGGACGGATTGCTTCGATTCCGTCACCCATGAGTTCCAGTGAGGCTCCACGCGCGCGCCGTGGGCAAGAACGCGGGAAAGGGTCTGGAGGTCCTCGAACGCAATGGTGCTCGCGTCGTAAAGCGCTGCCCGGCCGCTGGCCATGGTCGCGTACACGAGGCATTGTGCCAGCTCTATTCCGGCCGGAAGCGCGGTTGGGGAATGCGAGTGGGTAAAATCGCGGCTGTTCACCACGTTGATATCGAACATCAGCCGTTTGGGATCGCTAACCAGTTTCAGATACGTTTCGCCGAAACGTTTATAACGGTCCGGGCTTTCCGTCCAAAAGTAGAAGGGGTCTTCGACCTGGAGCGTAAATGGGAATTGATCCATCAGGGAAACAATAAGGTGGGAATCCACGCCGGTATCCCGTAAGGTTCTTGGCGAATGGAGGCTGTCGAGCATGGTGACGATGACCTCCATATCCCGCTCCTGCGCTATCGGAGTGACTCTTTCCAGCAAGGTCCGGTGCCAGGCCAGAACCCGTTGACTCCGGTACTGTTCGAATTTTTTCAATGCGCCGGGATTCTGCTTCCAATAGTAGGGCGAATCCGGGTTGAACAGCTCGATTGGATCGAAGCCGCCTAGCGCACGGAATGCCGAACGGGTTGAAGAACCCATCGGTGTGTAATATTGCGGATTGGCAGGGCCGTCCTTTGTATCGTAGTTAAGCTCCGCAATGTTTACCCCATCCCACGGATATTTCTTGATCATGTCCACAGCAAAATCGAACGCTGCATCCTGGCATTCCGGGATATCCAGGTCCATGTTATAGCGCCACACGACAGTATTGCCGCCGCCATCGGCGCCGGTTGCTGTCTTTGCGCGCCATTCTTTGTGCTCTTCCCAAAATTTGGGGCTCACGTGAGGCAATTCGAACCAGGCATATACGAGGATCCCGTTCTGATGGCAGAGCTCGATCAGGTGCTGGTAGTCGTACGACCATGTGGGCCAGATTTGGTAGGCGGCGGCAAATATGGCACGCACTCCAAGCTTGCGCCAGTTCTGAACGGTCGATTCAATACTTTTGTAGCTGAAAAGCCCCGGATCAAAGTAAAGCTCGACCTGGGCACGCTGCAGCGGCAGCCGAACGCCGAAACCATCCCGAACATAGTGGACAAAATAAGGCAGTCGCGTATAGCCCAACGGGGACGTAGGATCGAGCTGGGCACCCATGTAAAGGAAACGACCCTGGCCATGTTGTGCCAGGACAACGAGAGGCATCTCGCTCTCTTCATCAATGGCATCCACCGAGATCACTCCGCCAACAACAAAACGGGCCACCTCTGCCGATGGGTTCCAAATGCATTTCTGCGTCGGGCTGGCTTCGCTGTTGAAGTGTTTGTCTTGCACGGTCTGGACCTTGATGTTTCTGTGCTCTGTCCGAACTCCAATTGCCTCGCTTAATGCACACGGGCCATCCAGAATAAGGCGTCCTCCTCGTTTGACCCAGTCCTCGATCCAGCCGTTCTGTTTTGAAGAGAGCTTAGCGGCAGACCACCTCGGCACCACCAGAATCGTACCGCTGTCGAGCGCCTCTTTGCTGAAATCCCGCCATTGTCGAGTCATTACGTGGAAGTCGAACGCCGACAAAGCCGAGACATAGCTCTGCTGGTTGTTCCAATCCAGGCGCGGCGCGGCGTCGTCCCAAATGACGATTACCTGAGGCTGGGCTAGCCCGGAAGCGCCCTGGACCTGTGTTTGAAATAGGCCCTTCAACCAGGTTTTGGATTTGTCCCACTCAATTTGCCACCAGCCCGGAGTCACTGTTTCCTTCTGTCCGGAAATTTGATCGACTCCCTCCATCACGAGAATTCCATCAGGCGGCACGATGCCGGGATCGGTTACGGTCCTATTCAGACGGTTGCGTGAATAGTATTCGCCCGAGATCTTGCCGTCGGCTTTCTGAAAAAAACGGTGCAGATAATGACCGTGCAGCGGCAGGCGAACGGTTTCCGAATAGGTTTGAACAAGGCGCTCGTCCATCTGAACGCGTAAGTCATAGTCCCCGATATCCACGAAATGATATCCGAGCTTCTCAATGCCGTCTATCGCGGTGACCAGATACTTCAAATCCAGCCACGGATGAAAAAAGAAAGATGCGACTCCATCGCGCACAACCTGTAATCGATCGGCGGCAGCGACTATTCCATCGGGATCAGGACTCTCTTTGCTTATGTACCCGAGATCCTCCGGGATAATAAAGCGTCCGAACCGGTCGACACTGGTAAAGGGGAAAGAGTGCCCCGAATCGGTATTACCCATGGAAAGCACAGTTTCATAGGAGCTGTTGAAATAGCGAGCGATCGTCTGATAATCCACATCTGAAGCGGCGTAATGAGGCGTTTCCCATGTTACCGGATAAATGCCGTTCTTGAAGCACTCCTCGAGGCCCAGGCGAAGTCTCTGTTCGACTAATTGCGGGGAATCCCCCTGAATCGGCTTTTGGCCCTGGTCATCCCAAAACTCATAATCATCTGCGCTTTTTCCGCGATACTGGTGATACACTCCATGCATAACCACGAGCCCGCCCTTCGACACCATGTATTTAATTGCGCGCACAAAGGCCGGCCTGTCCGAAAGGTAGATCTCGGAATTGTTCTCAGGGTCCCTGAAGATCGGGATGAGAGAGATCTGGAATGGAACATGCCGATCATACAGGTAGTCAGCCACCTTGTGCAGTTCGTCAATGTCATTTTCAACCGAAATATCTTCCAGGCGAAGGAGAGCTTTGCGTTCCTGCTCGTGAGGCATCTGGAAAAAGTCGTGCAACAGGTCGCAAAACGCCAGGGAACGGTCGGATATGTCTGTATACGAAAATGGGGAATCGGCGCTATACCAGAATGAGCCGGATCGTACGATATACGGTCTAGACTGGCCCGATCCATTCACCGCAGTTGCAAGCACCTGCACTTTTGAACGGTCCTGGATCTCAATCGGGAAAAGAGTCGGATCCTCTTTGGGCAGCGATTTATCCTTGTAAATAACGGTCTTGAATCCGGTCAGTGCAGGAGGAGGGCTGACTGTGAAGCCCAGCTTTTTCGGGACCTCGGGCTGGGCGAGGAGTTGGTGCAAATTTCTGGAAATCCAGAAGACAGGCACGGACGTATTTCGGATTTCCGATAACAGTTGGCTCGGATAGACGGGCATGCGATCGTCTACACCAACGATGAAAACAAAACGGTGCCTCTTTACATCCCCTGGTTTGTACTGTTCCAGCGGGATCAACTTTCCTTTCAGACCGAAATGCCCCAGCAGGTCGATGATTGCATTCCCTACCACAATCCCTGGTGGCAAACTGCCCGGCAAGCTGTCATGAATAACGAGGACCTCGGGTTCCGGCTGAGGGGGGCCGGAACTTCCGGAAATCTGAATTGAGACCATGAAGAGAGAAGCAATGAAAGCGAATACAAGTCCAAGTTTGCGCATAATAGCCTCTGTCCGGTGCAGGCGGTGTGCTAATCCGTTCCCTGTCCTGCCTGCGTTGCAAAATATCTTTTCTTTCCGATAACAGGCGCAAACGGTTCCGGTCCCGATCCTCGTCCGGCAAGGTGATCCAGCGCCTGCAGGATCCGCTCACATGCCTTGCCGTCCCCGTAAGGATTAACCGCTTCAGCCATACTGGCATACGCTGCCGGATCTTTCAAAAGCCTGCCGGCCACATCCACAATTTTATCCTGATCTGTTCCGACCAACCGGACGGTACCTGCATCGACACCTTCGGGGCGTTCGGTCACGTCACGCAATACCAGTACGGGTTTCCCAAGCGCCGGAGCTTCTTCCTGAATCCCGCCGGAGTCGCTCAAAATCAGATAGGATGCTTTCATAAAATGAACGTTTTCGAAGTAATCGATCGGGTCGAGCAATACGATCCGCTGATGTTCACTCAAGCGCGGCATCACCGTATCGCGCACTGCCGGACTGAGATGCACGGGGAACACGACAAGAATATCCGGAAACTGCCGAACCAGGCTGATGAGCGCCGAGCAGATGCGCTCTTGAGGCTCCCCCTGATTTTCCCGGCGGTGGGACGTGACCAGAATGATGCGCAGCTTTTCTGCCGCAGCCCGCTGCAGCACCGGATGTGAAGCGGTCCGGCCGGAACGCAGCACGTCCTGCAAAGCGTCAATCACCGTGTTGCCTGTCACCCAGACTTTGTGCTCCGGAATGCCTTCCGCGATCAGGTTGCGGCGCGATTGGGCCGTTGGAGCAAAATGGGCGTCCGCTACTACGGAAGTCAGACGACGATTGATCTCCTCGGGGAATGGATAGTACTTCTGCTTCGTCCTGAGGCCCGCTTCCACATGACCCACCGGTATCTTATTGTAGAAGGCTGCAAGGGCGCCGATAAAAGTTGTCGTGGTGTCTCCCTGAACCAGGACATAATCAGGGCGAATCTTCTCCAAAATTGAATTGAGCCCTTCCACTGCCCGTGCGGTGATTTCGGCAAGGGTCTGCCTGGGACGGATAATGTCGAGATCGTAATCCGGGCGGATCGAAAATACGTCCAGCACCTGATCGAGCATCTCACGATGCTGCGCGGTCACAATCGTCTTGGGTTCGAACCCGGGATGTTGCGCGAGGCGCTTAATCAGGGGCGCCAGCTTAATCGCTTCCGGTCGAGTCCCAAAAATAAATGCAACCCTCAGAGGGTCCAGGGCGGAGTCTTTCATCTCGGTTTTGCCGAAATTCGGCTTTTCCTTCTAAATTAAGAGGTTCAATGATATCACGCAGAGGCAATCGTCAACGATCCCTTTATGAAAGGGCATTCTTAAAAGTGCTGTCATGGAATGCTTTGTGAAGCTTTGTTCAACATCCGTGAAGGCGAACAATTTCTAATTTGATTCTCCAAAGGCCCGGCAGCGTTTTGACGCTTCCGATACACCTCCTAATTTGAGCGATTCCCCATCCGCTGGTTGAAGTTCTCGACGTGGATGACGATGCGTCTTGCATCTACGCAGAAATCATAGTTGCACTCAGCAAAGCAGGCACACCGCTGCCAACCAAGGACATCTGGGTCGCTGCCGTAGCAGCTCGCGACGAGGCCGCGGTACTCACATATGACGAGCATTTCCGGCTGATCCATCGTGTCGGATCGACGATTCTCGCCGGCTGATGTGGAAAAAATTCAGCGACAGATGCACATTTTCATAAGCCCCTGCCGACTTGAATCAATGGTTACACAGAATAGGTGTATGATGTGATATATCGATGGTTGGGGTTGAAAATTCGATTCATTGGATTCGTAGCGCCGACGGCAATTCTCTTGCCGTGGGGCTTGTCACGCTGGCCGCTGCATGGATACTGCCGGGCTTCCGAGGAGGATCCGATGTGAATCAAAAGTATCCTGTGAATCTGCTGAGAAAGCATAGATAGATGCTTGGAAGGAACAACATGCTGAAGCGTCTCACCGGCTATATTAGGGTGCCCGCCGTGTGCCGCAATTTGCTGTGGATCATGCTGGCGGCGAGCGCCGCAGTGTGTATCGGAGAACTGCTGACTAACAAAATTTACTTCCGGCAATCAGAAGTCTTTTCCGGTGAATGGACAGCTCTGGTTGGAAACATTTTCATACTCTGCTGCTTCTTGGCATTTTTGTTCGCGCTGACTAATAAGGTTCTGCCCGCAGTCTTGATTGGTTTGCTCCTTTACGGCTTTCTTGTTTTGAGCAACATCTTAAAACTCATCCATTTCGACAGCCCCCTCCGCCTCACAGACCTGCAATACCTGGCCGACCTGCGTGTTGTGGCCAAATCATTCCTTAGCATCAAAACTTTTGCTGAAATCCTGGCGGCTTGCGCAGCCGCAACAGTCATAATCATCATCTCATGGAGGAAGAAATCTCCGGCGCTGTCCCGCATCCTCCGCTTGTGCGTGGGCGCCGTGGCGGCTGTCTTTATTGTCTTGGCCTTTATGGTTCCATCTTTGGATGCTCCGCGGGATTGGCTCAGCAAGCACGGAATTGAGCTTCCCGAATCATGGCAATATGAGCCTCGGGGTTCAGTGCAGCTTAACGGACTGCTGGTTGAGTGGGCGATGGAAGCTATGGATATGTCATATCGCGCGCCGGAGAATTACAGCCGCTCTGAAATCGAGCGTATCGTCCGCACCTATGAACCAAAGCCGGCTGCAAATGACGCCACAAGAAAGGAGCAGCCTGTCAACTTGATTATTTATCTGATTGAATCGTTCATGGACCCGCTGGATTTGGGCGTTCGCTTCACATCCGATCCTATTCCAACCTTCCACGCCATAAGCTCCAAAGGCAGCAGCGCCAAGGTTGTAGTTCCGGTTTTCGGAGGCACTTCGGCGAATACAGAGTTCGAGTTGCTGACCGGACTATCCATGTATTTTCTTCCTGAGGATAGCTGCCCGTATCGGCAGTATATTTTGCAGGATATCCCTTCTCTGCCGCGATTGCTTCACCAGCACGGCTATCGAACGATTGCTATTCCAGCAGACCCCCCTTACCTGTTCAATCACAGGGCGGCCTACGGCCACTTGGGATTTAACGGCTGGATATTTCCGGAAACGGACCCTCGAATACGCCGCAGTCCAGCTCCCGATTTTGTTGCTGACGAGGCGATCGCCGACGCGGTCATCGACGCCAGCCGCAATGGCAGCCCCTTTTTCATATTTGCGTTCACTGGAGGATCGCACTTCCCTTGGGACTATCCAGATTATAATAATTCCGATCTCGACATCGCAGGACAGATGCCGGAGCCCGATCGATCTAAACTAAAAACCTATATCAATGCGCTTCGAGTGGCGGATAATTCACTGAATAAGTTAATCGCTTATTTTGAAAAGTCGGATCAAAAGACGGCAATCCTCGTTATGGGCGATCACTTGCCGCCCTTAAGAGAAACCTACGACACCATCCGTTTCTTTAACTCCACCGAGCTGGACAATGTCCAAAAGCGCTACCGGGAACCAATGGCGTTGTGGTGCAACTATCCAGCGGCTAAGGAGGATTTTGTATGCAGCGCAAATTTTATTGCAGTCCGGCTGCTTCAGATCCTGGGGCTGCGCCCGGCCGGAAGCCTGGCGCTGTCTGCCGAGGTTTATTCGCACTTCCCTGTGCTGTCAAAATATGTACAAACGGCTGACGGCCGTCTCTTTGCTCCGCAATCGCCTGAAATACCTTTTCAGCATCTGCTCAATGACTACCGTCTCCTCCAATACGATTTGCTTCTGGGCAAGCAATACGCACTCCGATAGAAGGCCGGAACTATCCGCTGATCAGTAAGAAGTAAGCAATTGCCTCTTTAGAAAGCGGCTCGGACTTTATGCGAGCCGCGGGGCAGCATCACCCAGGCAGTTTGCGTTTTAGTGGACGCCCCGCCATCCACCTGCAGAGATTTCGGCACAGTATCAAAAATTGCCATGGCGCCTCGATGGGCACCGTATGAAAACTCGATTGCCTGAGCTTCCGCATAGCGCGCGCTAACCAGGTCGCCGTTCAGCTTGATCAGATGCGGCAGCTGCATTCTTGCCTTATTACCTATTGAGATAAGGTGCGATCCGGCCGGCAATCTTACATCTCCTTGATCGACGCAAGGCCAGGAATTTCCATCAACATCGAATTCCGCCTGTCTCAGGCCTGAACAATAAACAACCGGAATGGATGCCTGCATTCGGATGCCGCTATCATCGATTTCACCACGTATTGGGGGCGCCAGAGCGCAGGAAACAGACTCCGCATCCTGCGGCAGCAAGCTCTGCTCTGAATAGGTCATCACGGTTTGGAAATGGCGCCCAGCCTGGCAAAACAACTCCAGAAATTCCGTGCCCGTTTGTTTTTGCGTGGGGAACGTTGTTACATCGCGATCAACGATATTGATGTCAATGCCAAGCCGCGCAGTGTGGCGAGTCATTTTTGAATAGGCCTGGGCCAACTCCGCATATCGGCGCGGCCCCAAATGCCATACTGTGCCCGGATCCTCCAATATAAGTGTAAAGTCATATCGGTCCAGCAATTCAAACATTACGCCGACATCGGCGCCCAGGGCTTCGCGCATGCTGGAATCATAAATGTTGTCGACGTATGTCACGACCACGTCGAGGTTGGGCTTGAGAGAGCTGCGAAATCCATAGAGCAGCTTCATAAAACGCTCGGTCAGATCTCTCTCCAGCTGCACACGGTAGTTCACAAACTCCCTCCAGCCGGGAGCATTTCTTTTCCAGTAACTGGGCGACTCCTTTCTGAAAAAATCAATAGGGTCGATGCCCGATCGCTGCTTGAATTCCGAACGGACAAGGGAATTAAGCGGAGTGAAATCTTCGGGCGCTTTCGTTCCGGCAGGGCTGTCGAAATATAGCTCTGAGAGATTCACCCCATCCCACTCGAAATTCCGGAACATCTCTTCCAATCCGGCCGCCACGGCTTGATAGCATTTTGGATCGATTAGATTCATTACGTAGCGCCAGTCTATATGCGCATCCTGCCCGGTGGCTGTCTTTTCGCGCCACTTCGGATGCTTTTCCCAAAACTCGTTGCTGACGTGAGGCAACTCAAGCCACGCGTAAACCAGAATCCCATTGCGATGGCAGGCGTCAATCAGTTTCCGAAGGTAAGTTTCCTCCTCCTGACCGCAGTCGAAAAAATCCCAGGCGCCCACATGAAGAGCCTGGATGCCGGTTTTTCTCCAGGACGCTGCCAAAATATCCGGCTTCTGGGTGAGGCGATATCCATAATCGAAGAAGGCGGAAAGCCGATCGCTGCGGAATGGGAAAACAACTCCGGCGCGCTGAAGCTCCTGGAGGAAATAAGGGAAGCGTGCATAGGCTTCCCCCTCCAGTGGATTCAGCTCCGCAGCGAGCAGCAGGCAATTGCCTCGTCCAAAGGGAAGCAGACAAACCATCGGCGCCATGCTGTTGCGCTCGCGATTCAGTACAATCGCTCCATCCGGTGCCTTGAGAGGCGTCACCTGATCTTCCTTTTTCCAGGTTATTTCTACATCGGAATATGCCATTTCTTCCAGTTGAGCAACCGCTATGGATTTCGAAGGACGAAAACCCAGTTTCTCGGAGAGAGGAGTGATTCCCTCACTGACCAGCGTGGCGCCATTTTCAACTAGATGCAATGCGCTCTGCACTTGCGCAGGCGTGAGTGAACGGGCGGTGCGCATCGGGACGATCAAGATGAGATGGCTTTGGGAAACAGCCAACTTCTCGATTGCGGCCTGAGACTCAATCCTATAGTTCAGAGCAACGGCATCGAGTGCATCCTCATAGGCTTTGATATTGAGATCTTCCTGGGGAGAATCAGTACGCAGTATCAAGCACTCAGGCAAATACAGCCGGGCCTTGGCAGTCGACGGATGATGGCCTCGGCATGAACAGACCAACGACATCGCAATTGCTGCGGCCAGCCAACAAACACAGCTGAAAATTTTCATCAACCCTCCCTTGCCGTCATATAATTGCTAATTGCATAATTAGAAGCAATTACTTCGCTTCAAAATGATCGGAAGACAGCGTCTTTCCATACGGCATTATTCTGTGTTGGAATAGCCCCGCGCTTTATGAATCGCATCCACTACTGCTTGATACCAGGATCCTCGCTCATCTGAATCCACATCGGGGATATTGTGGAAAAGGCGTGACAGCTCCTCATTCGGAGGGGATACATTTCCATCGGAATCCACAATCGGAACTCCGGGATGGGCCATGGCTCGTGCTTGTTTTGGAATGAACCGAAGGGACACAGCCGAAGCAATATCGTATAGCGCAGCATTTAGGTTGCCGGGCCCAGGATTGCCCCGAGCCGCGAATGAATCCGCCATAAAATAAAGCTCCACCGGTGTCGGGTGCGTTTGGTCTGTCGAAATTTCGCGAAATAGTTTTTGTAGGGCTTGAAATGCCGGCCTGCGAATCCTGCCGGCGGCATCCACGAGCTTCCCGGGATTCGATTCAAAGGGTTCGTCGAACTTGTCTTTTAAAAATTCATAAATGTACGTGCGGGGATTCAATTGTCTTGCAACCGTGCCATAGAACTGCAGTTCTCCGGGATCAAGAATGACGTTCGGGGCTTCCGTCCCGCCTTCGAGTACAAACACATCCTTGTTCATCTCGCGTGCCAGACCTGCGATATTTACGACCGCCCGGACAGATGCATGCCCGAAATCCGGGTATCCGCTATTTGTGTACAGCGATAAACCCAAGGCATCAGCGCCGGAAATCCATCCGGGTATATCAAAGGCGGCAAAACTCGGTCGGCCTTTTGCCAGTTTCTCGGGAAACAGGCCGGAGAGCTGCAGGATGAAAGGAACGTCGGAGCGTCCACTTGCTTCATGCCAGATGCGCCGGCAACGATTATAGGCTTCGACGAGCCAGTCATTCAGAGACCGCACGAAATCGAAATAAGCCAGCCCGGGTTTTCCAAATCGATGGTCGGTCTCATTCAATGGCAGAGGGACGTCTTCGATAGAGGCAAAGGATGTGGCATACTCTGCGTTCACCGCAGCAATGCCATCGTAATTCCGGCCAAGCCAAAGGTGAAACCAGTTCCTGGCTTCGGGAGTGTACTGAGTGATTTCATATCTCTGGGTCTCATTTTCGTACTCCAGGAATCCACAGCGCTCGGCAGCAAAAGGTTCACTGAAGGGCCCCAGATTAATCCCGAGAAGGTTGGGTAACCGTCCGTAGCGCTCTGCGTAATAGCGGGTCTCTTCTTCCATCCACTCCGTATATCCCTTGCGTCCAATAGTGGTCCGGAAATATTCCGCCGTCTCTTTGCCGTTCGGCAATATCCCGCGATCCGTCAATATCGTTCCGTACAGGTAATTAAACCGTTCCTCATTCCCATGGGGCGGGAGTGCCGCATCGATACGCGTGAAGACAAAGCTCAGCTTTAGAGATGCGATTTCCTGGAGAATCGCATCGAGCATCTGCATCGCCACCCGGTCGTCCCAAATGTGCGCCGGAGGAACCACATTGATCACGCGAGCGCCAGCACGTGCTGCGATCCGGACGAGGTTTCGTCCTTCCTGAGCGTTCGACAGAAAGTCGAAATGGACCACGAATCCGCACTTTGGAGCGTTATCGACAGGTCTGGACAGGTTTACAAAAGACATCAACGCTAAAATCCACGCTGTTATCCGCATGGCACGTATTGTGAGACCATTTGAGAATATTTGGAAAAGAATTTTCCAAATATTTGGGACAGTGGGTGCGGATCAACGCCCGCTGGAAACCACGAGCCCTGCCGGCATGCCGTTTCGCATGAGCCGATTTGACCGCCGTACACCATCAGCAGCTTGTCCGTGGGCTTCCTGTTATTTTTATACGCGGCAGGGTGACACCGCAGATGGAATCCCGGAAACGCGCCGGAATCGAAAAATCAAATAACGCCGATGGACACTGAGGGACACGGACAAACGCGGGCGAACGCCGACGGAAATGGGTTTTGATCGGCGTGTATCCGTGTCCGCCGGCTTTATCGGCTGCGAGTTTAGTTTGCAGGAGCAGCGAACTCGATATCGGTTTGGAGCGTTGCGGTATCTTGAGTTCCCGATTCACCGGTTTCAATGATCAAGCGATATTTGCCTGTCGGCACTTGCTTAAACGACACAGTGAGCGTGACCAGCGCTTCCGCCTTGCCCACAGGAGAGGTGGCAGTTTTCAAAGAAATCGGGCGCATTTTATATTCTTTCCCATTTTCATCCAGAAGTTTTACTTGGGCGGTCAGGTCCCACTGATCGTGCGGACCAGGCAGGCTGTATATCCGAAACACGAGAGGGACATTGGCGCCGGCCGGCAGCCTGTTCCTCACACTGGGCTCGATCTGGACTCCAGGGCAAAGCAACGGATCGTCTTCATCAAGCAGTTGACTTTGAAGATTCCTTATCAAATCAGGCAGACTCGATGTCTGTTCGGCAATCGCGATGCTGCTGCCCGCAAACCCTCGATCGGGGAGTGCCGGTATCTGCAGCATCTGCTCGGTCGAGCCCAGATTGTCGGACTCGTCCGAGACGGCGAGTTTCAGGCGATATTTGCCTGGGCGAAGCTTGAAATAGTTTCGGTAAACCAGGTCCTTTTTCCGGAACTCCGGCTCTTTTTCTTTATCGAAACTTATCGGGAGCGTTTCGCTGAATCGGGCCGCAATGCTGCCATCCTCAGCGTAGGCTACGCCCATGATGTTGAACTCCGTGCCCATTTGTCCCCCGTTTTTTCTGAATGCCGCCTTTTCCATGCGAATCCTCGAAGCCACAAGCACTCTGACTACTCGGGGAGAGTCGTAGAAGTAGAGAGGACGGAAAACAATCGGCAGTTGTGCCGCGATGTCCGAAGATGCAAGAGCGGTCAAGAGGGTCTTTTCCTGTTTGGCGCTTGCCAGAACGTCAATGGGGCGCCGGTCCTGGTAGCCGGCCGGGTGCTTTAAAGTGACTCCCTTCAATTCCGTCTTGATCTCCAGCTTGCGAAAAGCGCCATCACGCCGCGGATTATTGGATTGAAAACCCAGGATGTAGTAATTGCTGATTTTCTGATCCAGGCGGTCAAGCGCGTCATTGATATGTGCATTGATCGCAGAACCGCCGCTTTCCGATGCGAGCGAAGTCAGAGTAATCCCTATAGGAGCTGTGGTATTCCGCTCGTCCGGGTCAATTACGTAAAGTGTAACGTTGGATTTCTTGGCTGAGACCAGTGTCTTTTTGTAAGTGTCTTCCAATGTGCCGGAGACCCGGGCAACGCCAGCATTCCCCATGGATACGCCCGCGTAACCGGGAGAGCTGAGCTGTCGTCCGGAAGAGCCGCGCTGTGGCATGGATACACCCACGCTGCCGGGAACGCTGAGCTGTTGTGAATAGATCAGAATCGTCTTTTGCCCCTTGATCGGTGCGATGGAGAGGTTGATTCCGTCCAGCGAACGCAGCAGGTCTTCAAAATACACCGAACCTCCTCCTGCATTCATTGGATCTGCATGTGCAATCGCCCCCAGCACCTCCTCTCGATCCCTGGTGAAGTTTTGCAGAACTTTCATGGTCATGCCGAATTCGGCGACGGCGAACAGGTCCTGTGGCCTCATGTGCTCCTTGACAAACTTCTGGGCAAAGTCGCGCGATTTTCTTATGTTCTCGGGCCTGATGGAGCTGTCATCAAAAACGATCAAGACGGTCTTGCCGCGATGGGACATCTTTTCATCAATAGGACTCACTCCCAATGAGGAAGATTCGGATTCCGCGTTTACTTCATCGAGGCTGACGATTTCCTGCTTTTTCCCGTCTTCATAGAGCTGGAAGTCTTCCTTCTTGAGATTGTGCACCGGGTTTCCTTTTTTGTCTGCCACGATCACGTCGACGGTTGCCAAATCCACATCCACCCGAACCTTAAACGAGCTGTCGGACTGGGCCAATGCACGCGGCAGCCCGGAGGAATTAAGAGCGAATCCGGCAAAGCATAAACAGCAAAGAAGCCGCACAGCTCGGGATTTGCGTGCCATAATTCTCCTTGTGATTCGAGATTCGAAATTCGAGATTCGAGATTGAATCTTCATGGTATTTCGACCGATTTCGTTACTGAACCCATTTTACCCTGAGCGCCTTCAAGCACGACCGCTTTGATCTTATATTGGCCCATAGGAAGCTTGAGTTCGACCCTGGATGTAAGCCCGCGCTCGCGCAGGCTGGCATAACTGCTTTCCAGCAATTGAAAATCGATCGCCTTCTCCAGTCCGCTGATGTAGTGATCGGCTTTGTCAAAGGCGGCCAGGACTAAGCTGACCTGGTTTTTGCGCCTGTCGTCCTCCTGAGGAAATTGCAGCCCGCGGATATTGACATTGGTTATGAATGAGACCGCATAGGTCGAGTCGTCCTCCTGGGAATAGTTGTATGAAAGAGTCATTGGAATCTCGTTCATATTGCCTGGGGCATTCAGCGCATCGATAATGTCTTCTTTTTTCCCGCTCTGAACGGTCAGTTCTTCCTTTGGAGTGTAATATCCTTTGCGGTAAGAAAGCTCCAGACCGGGCCTGGTTACTTCCAGCTTGATATGATTATACGCGCCGTCTGCCTTATGCGGAGGCATGGCATAGGTCAAAACGTAATAAAAAGCCTGCCGGCTGGCGACGGTCCGGAGTGGTTTATACATGTCATTGCCCTGTGAAAACAGTCCTCCTGTTTCGTTCGCCATTTGAATGAGCGGGCTATGCTGGGCTTTAATATTATCTTCATTCATTACATTAATCCATTGGGGCCAGTTGGCTGCAGATATGCTTCGAGTACTCACGGTGTTCAGAACAATGCCGGAACGCAAAGATATGTCGATGAGCTCCTGCAGTTGGTAAGCCGCAGGAGTCCCTCTTTGGGAAATAAAACCATCCGAGAAGAGAACAACCATTCTGGTTCCTTCGAAGTGCCTTAAAGTTCGAATGTTCTGCCGAATCGCTTCCAGCAAGTTGCGGGTTCGAAATTCACCATCTCCATTTGTCCTTAAAGCAGCAGCCCTTAAATAGTCCTCTTTTCTCGGATCCATCATTATCGACATCGCAGGATCATTATCGGCTGTCACTGTGCCGGTGACGGGCGAAAAATCAAGGGGCGAAGCTGCACCCTCCCTAAGCCAACAAACGTCAGCCAATTGTCTGAAATACGGGCTCTGGTTAATGCCCAAGGCGCTGGACGACATCTGCCAGGCTTCGAGGTCGGTAACATAATTGCACGGCCGTTGGAGTGTGTCAGGATTCAGTTTCGGCAAAACCGCGGAAACCTCTTCCAGAAGCCTCTGCTTATCATTGGAAAATGGGAATTGCACTCTGCGCGAGCCGGACAGTATGGCGACCTGATCCATCGGGCCCACATCATTATTGATAAACTTTTTGACGGCATCGACCATCCGGGGGAAATCCAGATAAGTGTTCTCGCCCAGCGCGGTATCCATTGTCAGATCATCGACCACAATCGAAATCAATCTGGGGCGCCCGGCGTTTTGTTCGATTGCGGATTGTTTAGGTGAAGTGATTCGCTTGGGTGATTCGCCGGCGACTTTCGTTTCTTCCGGTTCAGGAGGACCGAAGGATTCCAGCGCGAAAGTCTGGATCTTTTGAGGCTTTCCATCGTCGTACACCCTGAAGTCGTTTTCGGTCAGATCGGTGACAGGATTCCCCGCCTTGTCCGTCACCGTCGCGCTAATGACGACCGAATTAACCTTTACGCTATAACTGGGCTGGTTTTTATGCGAAGCCTCTTTTTTTCCGTCCTTGCTTTGCGGGAGAAGATGAGGGCAAAGGCAGAATAAAAACAAAATTCCAATGAATCCAAAGAGACCTGCAATACGGTGATTGGACTTCGGCACTTTTTTAATTCTCCTTGGATGATGGATTTGTCATTTTAGATGCCAGCTTAGAATAATATGTTCAGCATCGATAGTAAACAGATGCCGAGCAGTCGGTTTTCCAGTGCGCGCCGGCAGCGCCGGCGCTCCATCCGAGAAGAGGCATGCAATGAACGCGTGTCTTGCATGCGTCGTAATCGCACCACATCCCCGCCCCATCCCAAATCAGCCGGCGGAGCTATCGGCAGTGAGCGGCTTTTGCAGAATACTCCGGCGCATTCTGTAAAGAAACAACACGAGAACGGCAACGGCGCAGCCAAGGCCTATCAGCATTTCGATTACCGGCACATAGCTTTTGAAGGCGCCCTGCATCCTGGCAATGACTGTGATGGCTATTCCGCCGGAGCCGACGTCCACCATGGTCAGAACGCCCAAAATTTTTCCGTAGGATTGACCGGAGTAAAATTCCGCAATGACCAGTTGGATCATGGTGAATGTGCCGCTGTAGCCGATGCCGAATACTGCAGCATAGCAATACAAGCGCAACCAATGGTCGGCGCTCGAAAACCGGAGGATTGCCAGCCCGGCAGTCAGCGCGATCACCACGAAAAACAGGATCAAAACCTTGTCGAAATGGTCGCTGAAATACCCGATTACGAGCTTGCCGATAATGGCGAACCAGAAAATTGTGCTGACGATTACAGGCAAAGTATCCATCGTGATGCCCAGCTCGGAACTCATAAAAATTGTTTGATGCTGGACGATACCGTTCATGCAAAACCAGAGCGATCCGGTTGCAAAAGCCAAAATATAGAATGCCGGCATGCGAAGCGCCTCGTGGAGGGTTACTCCGGCTTGCCGCGGCTCCTCAACCGGCAAATCGGATATGTTTGCCGCCGTGATATCTCCATCGGGCTGCAGTCCCTTGTCTTCCGGGCGGCTGCGAATCAAAAAAATCAACGGGAGAAGCATCAGGACAACCGCGATCGACATGAGGACCAGCAGCGCATGGCGCCACCCGCCCGACGCCAGAACATGCTTGACAACCAGCGGGAATATGGCGCCACCCAGATCGGGCCCCATTAAAGTAATCCCAACCGCAATGCCGCGGTAGCGCCTGAACCAGCGTGTGATGACAAGCATCGTCGGCACCTGTCCGGCGCAGACCTGGGACAGTGAAAAAACCATGTAAATCATCGTCATCTGCGTGAGCGTGTGCATGCGGCTGAAACTGAAGAGGGCGGTGGCCGTGGCCAGGGCGCCGGCGATCATGAAAATCCTTGCCGAAAATCGATCGAACAGCGAGCTGACGATTGGAGTGAGGATTGCGCCGGTCAGGAAGAAAATGGTCGCAGCTCGGGTGACATTCTCGGCGGACCAGCCGAATTCCTTCATCAACTCAGGGTAAAACAACGGCAGAGTGTAAATCTGGATTCCGCAAAGAGCGGCGTAGCTTATAAATATTCCAAACAGCAGCCACCATCCGAAAAAAATTCGGTTGCGAAGCATACATCTCCTGGAGTTTTCAATATGAAATCTGAAGCGATCATACACTGCAGATTGAAACAGATGCAAACGACTTTGACGGAGGCGTAATTTCGTCTCTCCCAGGCTAAGGGCCTGTCAATGAATAACGTTTACACTTTGCTGCTGGCCCGCAGGGGCGCGGCGGCGGGCAGGCATCTGCTTCGTTGCCACTCCTCGACGATGTCACCGCATCGCCTGCGTCGCGGCGCCTTGCATCTGCCCGCCCGGCGCTCGCGCCAAAGTGCAAACGTTATT
>Ga0187874_10000313_pt1 | contig 62421 bp, 54 predicted proteins | sample June2016WEW_16_1_3_FD_132993 | JGI IMG/M metagenome (GOLD analysis project Ga0187874, IMG submission 132993) | Peatland microbial communities from SPRUCE experiment site at the Marcell Experimental Forest, Minnesota, USA - June2016WEW_16_150 | ecosystem: Environmental > Terrestrial > Soil >... | reverse complement strand
CGTAGTGGTCGTCGCGGGGACCGTCGTAGTGGTCGTGGCGGGGACCGTCGTAGTGGTCGTGGCGGGGACCGTCGTGGTGGTCGTGGCGGGGACCGTCGTAGTGGTGGTCGCGGGGACCGTCGTAGTGGTCGTGGTGGTCGCGGACTCCGTCCCTGCGATGGCGTAGATCTTCACCTGATAGGGATTGGCTGCTGTCCCGAGTGAGTCGCTGAACATTCCGGACGACGAGAAGGTGAACGTCTGGCCCTGTTCGGAGGACGTCGGGTCATATTGATTGGCGGAGTCATAGACCAGGGTTGCCGTCAGTCCCGCCAAGCTCGGGTCGCTGTAAGTGGCAACAGTGCTGCCATCGCGGTCGCTCTCGACGAAGAGGTAATCCTCGCCGTTGACCTGCTTGAGCATGTCCACCACAGGAACCGAGGAGTTGGAGCTCGAGACTGCCATACCGGCGACGTCGGGCGAGTTCAGCTCGGGAGCGTACGACTCGACGGTGTTGTCTACGTACGTCAGGTTCGCGGGGATGATGGTTGACCCACCGACCGAACTTCCGTCTCCGCCGCCACCAGCGCAGGCGTCGTAGGCTGTCGTGCCTGAGTTCGTGGTGCCTGTCGACCCAATATCGGCGGCGTCACAGAACCATTCGATGCCGTTCGCCCCATTGATGAGGGCGTCCCAGGCGGCAGAGTTGACCTGAACCGGCGTTGCAGCTGCCTCGTTGCCACTGGCGCATAGATTCGTCGTCCAGTTGCAGACTCCGTTCTGTGTGCTCAAGCCAAGGTCATCGGTGCCCGTTTCGAGGAACGACCAGACCGGTTGTGTCGGGCCGGCAAGAGCTCGCATATTGGCGGCCGAGTTGCCGTAAAGGTAGATGCAGTTCGCCCCCGCGCACGTGCTGGTATGCCAGGGGTCCGTCAGGGCGTAGTCGTCACTAGAGACGATCGACGTTGCAACGAGGTTCGCCTCGGCCTCGGACAGACACTGAGAGCTGGTGAGGCCGGAGCCGCTCGGCGAGCCGATGTCGTTGCCGGGCAGGTCCGCCACCCAAGCGCCCTCGTTGGCGTAGGTCATGCGCGTTGGGTCCTCGGAGCTGACCGCCGCGACCTGCGAGGCAATGGGCGTGTTGCACGCTGGCTCGTCTGTCCACTGGTAGCCCACGAAGTACTGGGCGTCGCCGGCCGGAAGGGACGCGAGAAGCTTCTGCACAGAATCGACGGAGGCGTGGTCGGTGTCGCAGGGATCGCTGCCGCTGTTGTTCGCCGTGCAGTTCGGGTCCCCGCCGCCGATCACGTACATACCTTCAGCTGCAGCGGCAGCTATCTCGCCCTCGTCGGAACCGTAACTCTCCGGCCAGGCGACGTTGCTCTCCTGGCTGATTCCGACGAAGACGTTGACGCCCATCGCCTTGAAGGCTTGTGCCTGGTCTGTGTACGGCGCCGGGACGTCGCCTCCGGCAGGGTTCTGGTACCACACACCGATGGGGAAGAAACTGGGCGATGTGGGGAGACCGTTGGCGAACGGACCGTACATGGTCGCCGGAGTTGACGTCGAGGCCCCGGTGGCGCTGGGAAGAGCGAGGGCAAGACCCAGCATCGCCATCAAAGCTGCCGGCAAGAGACGTGAAAGTGCCAGCTTCTTGGTCCTGCCCGGAGATTCAACGACCGGCCGAATGAAGAACTCTTCACTCAAAGGCCCCGACACCTGCCTACCAAGCAGTGCGTTCATGTATTGAACATCGACAACTGCGAAACTCGTCTTTAGCACCTGTAGTGGTGTTGTAACCACTTAACGTGGTATATGGATGCTAAAAGTGGCCTTGATCTGGACGAATACACCGTTTCTTTTGTGTGAGACAGCGTCCGCGATGCCGCCGCGCAGACCTGACCGGGCTGGAGGCGAAGGGTGGGGACGGAGGGAATCGAACCCTCACTGTGGGCGTTTTAAGCGCCTTGCCTCTGCCGGTTGGGCTACGTCCCCGAGACCGCTTTACGACCACCGTCGGAGATCAGTCCATCACTTCTGAAGCTCCGCTCGCTGCGCATTTGCGATCAAGAACACCTGCTCAGCTGCCATTCAGTTGACACTCGTGGCTAATGTGACCAAAGTAAAGATATGTTGCACAAGAGACGACGCCCCAACGCAGTAGGACGCGTCGTTGTCGTCGGATCCTTGGCGATTTCACTCTTCGTGGTTGCCACCCCAGCCGGAGCGTCGCCTGGCCCGATCAACCGTACCAACTCGCAGATCAATTCTCTCCAGGTTCGCGCCCAGGCCCTCGCCGAGCAGATCACGGCGGACCAGAACAAGGTCTCGGTAGCGGCCGAACAGTACGACGAGCAGACGGTCTTCCTGGAACAGGACCAGGCGACTCTCGTCAAGACCGAGCGCCAGCTGAAAGCGACCCGACGTGAGCTTGTGGCCGCGCGTCTGCGCGCACAGACGGCGGCAATCGAGGCGTACGTGACCGGCGACGGGCTCAGTTCTCAAGTCGGTGCCGTCCTCAACTCGACCGTGAACGACGCACAGAGCGCGGCGGTCTACTCCGACATCGTCGTCCACGCCCTCGATGCGGCGGTGAATCACCTCCACGTGGTGAGCGGAAGGCTGGCCACAGAGCTGAAGACGCAGTCGAGAACGCTGGCAGCTGCTGCGCAGTCCCAGCGTGCCGCGAACAATGCCAAGGTCGTCGCCCAGGCGGCGACACTGGCCGCGGACTCGGCCCTGAAACAGGTGAAAGGGCAGCTGTATCAACTGACGATAAAGCGCGAGCAGGAGATCGCCGCTGCTGCCGCTGCCGCCGCCGCTGCCGCTCTCAGGGCAGCCGAACGAGCGGCTGCCGCCAAGGCCGCCGCTGCTGCGGCCGCGGCCAGGCGCGACCACGCCGACGGCGCCACCGGCGGCACCGGTGGCATCGGCAGCACTGGCGGAGGAGGTAGCACCGGCGCGGACGCGGGTGACGGAGCTTGGCCCTATGGGCCGGGAACCGGCGGTGGTCAGCCCGGATACGGCCAACCGCTCGATCCGGTCGGGACGAACACCCAAGGTTTGGAGGCCGTGGCAGCGGCGGAGTCCTACCTAGGTGTGCCCTACGTGTGGGGAGGAGCGAGCCGCCAAGGCGTCGACTGCTCGGGCCTCACGATGCTCGCGTGGGCAGCGGCGGGCGTCGACTTGTTGCACGGTGCGACCGTCCAGGACGAGGAGTCGGTCCAGGTCAGCCTGGCGGACATCGAGCCGGGCGACCTGCTCTTCTACCACTTCCCAAACGACGGCGCGCTGCCTATCACCCACGTCGCCATGTACGTCGGATCGGGTCCGTACGGGACCGAGACGATCATCCAGGCGGCGGAAGTCGGGACGGACGTCGCCTACTACCCGATGTACTGGCCGGGTTTCGTCTCAGCCGGCGAGCCCTGACGCCAGCCTTTCGGATCGGTGGCGGGCTACCAGTTCGCCGATCCGGACAGCCACTGTCGGAAGTACCGGTCCCGGCGCTCGACCCATTCCTCGGCTGTCAAGGCGTAGCGGACGTGGTCCTCCCACCGCCCGTCTATCTCGAGGTAGCGAAGGGCGATGCCCTCGCCGCGCAGCCACAGCTTCTGGGCGACCCGCCGGCTCGGGCGGTTGCGCGGGATGATCGAGATCTGCAGTCGGTGCAGCCCGATCTCCTCGAACGCGAACCGGAACAACAGCACACACGCTTCGGGCACATAGCCGCGCCCCGCCTGCGCCTGGTCGACCCAGTAGCCCACATAGGCGTTCTGAAAGGCCCCCCGCGTGACCGAGGAGATGTTCACTTCGCCGGCGAAACGACCCATCGCGAAGATCCCGAACCCGTACCCGGTGCCCAGTTGCCTCTCGCGCTCACGCATCGAACAGCGGGTGACGAAGGTCGTACGGTCCTCTGACGGATAGGCCGCGCCGGCGGGCCGGGGTTCCCACGGAAGCAGCCAGTCCCGGCAGCGGGAGCGCACCTCGCTCCAGGCTTCGTAGTCGTCCTCGCGCAGAGGACGGAGGCGGACTCGTCGACCCACCAACTCCGTCGAGATGCGGGAAACTGCAAGCTCGGCCATGTCAGCTCCGCCCTCTATCACGGTTGCCCACTGCTCTATCGTCGCAGATCCGGCAGCCTTGCGTGAGCACCCGGCGCGTCTCGGGCAGGGGACTCAGCCACTGGCGTGCCCGTGCCAGGTTCCCGGTTCAATCCCGGATGACCTCAGGCCCGGGCAGCGCTAGCGTCAGAACCGTGCTCTTTCCGTGGAGCCTCGCCCGATGAGTCGCTGGTTTCAGGCACTCGACAAGGGATGGATAGCGAACCTTTCCGCCCTGCTTCTGCCACTCGCCGTCGCTGCCGCCCTCGTGCCTTTCCGCAGCAATTTCGCACTCCCCGCTTCCGCTCTCGTGCTCGTCCTCGTCGTCGTCGCCATCGGCTCGTTCGGCAGTCGGTTGGCCGGCGTGCTCGCCGCGCTGTCGGCGGCCGCCTGGTTCGACTTCTTCCTCACCAAGCCGTATGAAACCTTCAACATCACCTACCGGCCCGACCTTCAGACCGAGATCAGCCTGTTGGTGGTGGGCCTCGCGATCACCGAGATAGCCGCCCGGAGTCGCGGCCACCGCGAGGCGGCCTCGGAGGAGGCGCACAACGTAGCCCTCATCCACGACTTCACGGAGATGGTGGCCTCGGGCGAGCCGGCACAGTTCGTCGTCGCTCGCGCGGCCGCCGAACTCACATCGCTGCTGGGGTTGAAGGACTGCCGTTTCGACACCGAGATGTCGGACCGCCACCCGACGCGCATCGAGCACTCCGGCGTGGTCGCGCTGGGCGGGTTGCGCTGGGGCGCGCACCTGAGCGGCTTGCCAGGCCGGGAGGTCGAGCTCATCGTTCAGTATCGCGGCGAGACCTTCGGACGCTTCGTCATGACCCCGACGCCCGGCGCGCCGGTCTCATCCGACCGCCTGCTTGTCGCGGCCTTCATCGCCGACCAGGTGGGCGCGGCGCTCTCGGACAGGGAGAAGAGCACGTAGCGGTTCGTGCGCCTGCCGGGCGGTGCCCGGCCTTCCGAGCCCCGGCACCGCTCAAGCGGTGAGCAACTCGGCGACGATCCCGTCGAGCAAGTCCGACTCGGAGGCGGTCATCACCTCGAAGCCCAGGACCACCATCGCCTCAGCGAGGACCGCGGCGCCACCGATGATCACGTCCGCCCTCTCGGCCTCCAGTGCCGGCCATTCGAGCCGCTTCACGAGAGGAAGGGCGGAAAGCTCGCCGATCAGCCGCTCGATCGCGGCGAGGCTGAGCCGGGCGTGATGGATGCGACTCCGGTCATAGACGACGATCCCCTGGTCGAGGCGGACGAGCCCGGCCACCGTGCCGGCGACACCGATCAGCTGCGCAGCGTCGCCGAGCTCGGGATGTGCCTCGACTGCCCCGGTCACGAGCCGGCGCACGTGCACCCTCAAGGCTTCCAGCTCACCGGCGAGCGGCGGATCGTGCTCGAGGAACCGTTCCGAGCATCGCACGCAGCCGATCTCGAGCGACACGGCGGTCGTGGCCCCGGCGGCACCTTCCACCAGCTCGGTCGACCCGCCGCCGACGTCGAGCACGAGATACGGGCCAGCGGCGGGATCGAGCTCGGCCGTCGCACCGAGATAGGTGAGCCGGCCCTCTTCCTCGCCGTCGAGCACCTCGGGCGCGGTCCCAAGGATCTCGGTCACCCGCCGTGTGAACTCGCCCGTGTTCCTGGCATCGCGGGCGGCCGCTGTTGCGGTTGCCCGCGCCCGTGTGACGCCGTGGTGGTCCATCACCCGGCGGAACTCCGCGAGGACGTCGATGGTTCGCTGCATCGCGCTCTCGTCAAGGCGGCCGTCACGGTCCACGCCCTGGCCGAGTCGGGTGATCCGCATCAGTCGTTCGAGAGCGCGGCCACTCGTGTCGGCCACCAGCAGTCGGGTGGAGTTGGTGCCGCAGTCGATCGCGGCGACTGGTCCCCGAGCAGATCCGACGGCCGTCGCCCGGCCTGAGGCAGGCGTGACGCGATAGCGGCCAGGGTCGATGTCGAGCTTGTCGCAGACCCACCGGCCAACCGGGTCCGGGCCGCCCGCGAGGAACCAGGCGAAATGGGCATGAAGGCATTTGACACCGTGGCGGGTCCCGCCGACGCCGCCCGTCGGCCTCGGGCCACGGTGCCCCGGCGGCACAGCGGCGTCGCGGAGTGCCTGATAGAGGCAATGGGCCGCCTCGAGATCGCCGGGGTCGACCTCCGCTTCTGCGCCCCGGACCCCGCCGATCGACTCGAGCTGGCTGACAGAGTCCCGCTCGGCCCGACCCACGAGCCAGTACAGCGTCGGCATGGGTGTGCCGTCATCGAGAAACGGTGAGTTCAGGATCACCACCGGCGCCCCGGCGGCGTCGCGGACGACGACCTCGAAGGTTCCCTGGGGCGCCCTTCCGAGCAGCCCGGCGACGGCCTCCCAGTCGCCCTGGCTCACCGCCGGCGGCGGCGCAACGAGTAGACGACGATCCGCGCGATGAGGAAGACCCCCGCGACGGTCAGGTACGGCGCCAAGCGCCGCATCAGCGACTCTCTTTTCGCGATCGGGTGGTCGAGCGGCCACTCGTCCTCCTCGTAGCTACCGCGGTCGCGCGCCACATCGTGAGAGTCGAGCTTCTCATACACGGCCTCCCTGCCGGCCTCGACCCGGTCGGAGGCGACCTCGTCGTCGATCTCGGCCTTGTAAGAGGCGACGTCGGCTTCGACCTCGGCCTCGACGGCCGGCGCAAGGGCCGACTCCAGGTTGCGGGCGAACTCGGCGACGAGCTTGGTGAACGCCTCTCCCAGCTCCTTGTCGTCGAACTGGGCGAGCCTGCCGGTGACGGAGAGGTCAGTGGCGACCCGGACTGTCGTGCCGTTCGCCGAGGGGGAGAGGGTTGCCGTGATCACAGCGGTCGCGTTTCCCTGCCCGCGGATTTCGCGACCTTCCGCTCTCAACACGAGCTTCAGCGCGTCGCGATCGCGCGACTCGACATGGGCGTCTCCCCGGTAGGACACGGTGACGGTCCCGACTTTGACCCTCATGACGCCCCGCAACTCCTCGCCCTCCACCTCCCGGAGCTCGGCTCCCGGAACGGAGGGCACGACCTTCTCGACATCTGTGATCACCGCCCAGGCCTCGGCAACTGGGAGTGGGACCTCAAATTCGTCGTTCAGTTCCATCGTCGCAGGTCCTCCTGAGTATCGATGTCAGCCGTCGTGCCTTCGCACGCTAGTTCCGTGACGAGCTCCGGTCGACGGTTGGCGAGCGACCGGGCGCCTTCGTCTCCGCTTATCGGAAGCAGCGACCAGATCTCGGCGTCGAGCCGCACCGGGTGCCCGCGGCGCCCGTGATAGGTCGCGAAGACGATCGGGCCTCCGCGGGCCGCGGCGACGGCGCGCCAGGCATCGACTGTGAGCCCGGGAAGATCGCCCAGGCCGATCACCGCTGACAGGTGGCCCTGCCGCGCGCACCAGTCGAGGGCAACCCTCAGTGATGTGGCCTGTCCCAAGGACCAGTCCTCGTTATGCAGCAGCGTCGCGTCGTCGGGCACGACCCCGCTCAGGTCCACGGCGCCGGAGACGATGACGAGCTCGTCGAGCTCTGCTCCGAGGGCGGGAGCGATAGCCCATTCGATAAGTGGCCTGCCGCGCGCCTTGGCGAGCAGTTTCGCGCCGGGGCCGGCACCCGGGTCATCCCGGTTGAAGCGAGTCCCCGCCCCTGCAGCGAGGATCACCGCAGCCACGGACATCTCCGGCAGCGTAACGCCCAGCCCTGTGCCGCGGTGGCTCGGCCGCCGCGGCAAGGACGGTCAGCCGCGGTGGATGGCCCCCGCCGCTCGGCGCAGGGGCGTGACGGCGCCGTCCGCCCGGCCCGTGCGCACGGCGATGATCTCGGCGCAGATCGCCACGGCTGTCTCTTCGGGTGTGCGGGCGCCGATGTCGAGACCGATCGGGCTCATGAGCCGCTCGTTCAGCTCGGCCTCGTCGGCACCCGCCTCCAGCAGGCGCAGCCACCTCCGCTCGTGGGTCCGCCGTGAACCCATGGCGCCGAGGTAGCCGGCCCGGGTCCGAAGCGCCCCGAGGATGGCAGGGACATCGAATTTCGTGTCGTGAGTCAGGACGCAGACGGCGTCACGGGGGCCCAGCTCGGGGCCGATCCGGTCCATGTACCGGTCCGGCCATTCGACGACGACCTCGTCGGCGAGCGGGAAGCGGGCCTTGGTCGCGAACACGGGGCGGGGATCGCAGACCGTGACCACGAAGCCGAGCACCTTGCCCACCTCGACGAGCGCCCTCGTGAAGTCGACGGCGCCGAACACGATGAGACGGGCCGGGGAGGCGAAGACCTCGATGAAGACGGCGACCTCTTCCCGTCGTGCCTCCCCGTGCGGGCCGTAGTGGCGGGTCACCACCACGCCGCGGTCCAGAGCGGCGAGGGCGTCGCGGGTCGCGATCCGGTCCAGCTCCGGGTCGCCGAGGGTGCCGAGGCAACGACCGTCCGGCCGCACCACGAGCTTTGCCGCGAGCGCGGTGCGACCCCGGGCCTCACCCTCGACCGAGGTCACCGTCGCGAGCGCCACCGGCTCGTCGCCGAGCAGAGCGGAACGAAGCTCGCGATAGAGCTCGCCGCTCACCTGCCGGACCCTCCGATCACCAGTCGAGCGGTTCCACAAGCACGTGGACGATGCCGCCGCATGTCAGCCCGACGGCGAAGGCCTCGTCGTCCGAATAACCGAAAGTGCACACTTTCGCCTTGCCGCTCTCGAGCACGGCGAGAGCCTCGGCGACCACCGCTCCCTCGACGCAACCGCCGGACACCGAGCCTGCGACCTCGCTGTCCTCGCTCACCGCCATCGTGGCCCCTGGGTCGCGTGGCCCGGAGCCCTCTACGCCGATCACTCGCGCGAGCGCGACGCGCCGGCCGGCGGCCCGCCACCTGTCGATGTCCGCAATAACTTCCTTCATCGCGCCATCACCTCCACCGTGGCGCACGAGGATACCGCCTCGTCTCACCCGCGCCGCAGGCGAGTCGATCAGAACAGCGGGTGCCAGAACTCCAAGCTGTCCAGCACGCGGTGCCAGAAGTCCGGCTCGTGCTCCGGTGGTTGCGCGGTTCGGGCGCTCGGGCCCAGGATCGCGTCGCTCGGCAGCAGGTCCGAGGACGGGATCGGGTTGTCCGCGAGCGGGTCAGGTGTGGCGGAAAGGGACCCGGCCGGCCCGGGCAGCACGACGACGGAACGCTGACCAGGTGTGACCAAGCCGTACTCCTCGTGCGCGATCCGACCGAGCGTCGCCGGATCGTGCAGGGCCCGCACCTGTGACGACAGCGCCTTATTCTCCGCCTGCAGAGCGAGAAGCTGGGCAGTATCGGCCCGGACCGCCGTGCGACCCTGGACGAGCGCGCCGAGGGGGAAGTTGGCGACGAGGATGACGACGGCGATCAAGAGCGCCGCAAAGAAGAACAGCCGGGCCCGCTGGATCATGGCGCGACGCCCCCGTGCGAGCCGGCGAAGGCGGCCTCGCCCAGGTACTCTGCCGAGCCGCCCAGCTGCTCCTCGATTCTCAGGAGCTGGTTGTACTTCGCGACACGGTCCGAACGCGCCGGAGCGCCCGTCTTGATCTGACCACAGTTGGTCGCGACCGCCAGGTCAGCGACGAAAGTGTCCTCGGTCTCGCCGGAGCGATGGGAGATCACGGACCGGTACGAGGCACGCGTCGCGGTAGCCACGGTGGCAAGCGTCTCGGTCAGGGTTCCGACTTGGTTGACCTTCACCAGGATGGCGTTGGCCACGCCGGCCGCGATCCCCCGTTCGAGCCTCTCGGCACTCGTGACGAAGACGTCGTCGCCGACGATCTGGATGCGCTCGCCGAGGGTGGACGTGTGCGCCACCCATCCCCCCCAGTCCTGCTCGGCCATGCCGTCCTCAATCGAGACAATCGGGTAACGGTCGACGAGGTCGACCCAGTAGCTGACGAGCTCGTCGGACGAGAAGGTCCGGCCCTCTCCTTCGAGCACGTAGGCACCGTCGCGCCACAACTCGCTCGAGGCCGGGTCGAGCGCGAGGGCGATCTCGTCACCGGGCACGTGCCCGCCAGCCCCGATCGCGTTCACGAGCATCTCGAGAGCTTCTTCGTTGGTCGCGAGGTCCGGGGCGAAGCCGCCTTCGTCGCCTACCGACCCGGACAGCCCTCTGCTACGCAAGACCCGGTGCAGCGCGTGGTAGGTCTCGGCACCCCATCGGACTGCCTCGGAGAACGAGGCAGCGCCGACCGGGACGATCATGAACTCCTGAAAGTCGACGTTGTTGTCCGAGTGCACGCCACCGTTGAGGACGTTCATCATCGGCACCGGGAGAACGTGGGCGTCGACTCCCCCGACGTACCGGTAAAGCGGCGCGCCGGCGGCGCAAGCCGCGGCGCGCGCGACCGCGAGGGAGGTGCCGACGATCGCGTTCGCCCCCAGGCGGGACTTGTCCGCGGTACCGTCGAGATCGATCAGCGCCAGGTCGACCGCGCGCTGGTCATAGGCTTCGAGGCCGCACACGGCGCCTGCGATCTCCCCGTTCACGTGCCCCACGGCCTGGCGCACACCCTTGCCGCCGTAGCGCTCGCCGCCGTCCCGTAGTTCGACGGCCTCGAAACGGCCCGTCGAGGCGCCAGAGGGAACCATCGCGCTCCCTGCCGCACCCGAGTCGAGGCGACACGTCACCTCGATGGTGGGATTGCCCCGGGAATCGAGGACCTCCCGTGCAAAAAGGTGCACTATCCGGCTCACTGGCCCGTGTCTCCTGTGAAAGGTGTGATCCAAGTTAGCAAAGTGACAGGACTCCAGAGTGCCAAGGTTTCTCGGAGCAGGCTTCAAGCCTCAGGGCTCGGGGTTTGCCGCGCGCCACAAACCGAGGCGGGCGGCGGGGTCCAACGCGGCGAGGTCCTCCCCGGAGTCCCTTGCGGCCGCCTCTGCCACAGCCAGCTTGGCACCCAAGCGGTCGAGTGCCTGACGCACGAGCGACTCCGGGTCCTCGCCCCAGTGAGCGACGAGCCTCGCCTCCTCCAAGAGCAGCGAGCCGACGGCCTCGACCGTGTCCCGGTCGACACTGGCGCCCGAATCGGTGAGCGCCAGCACACCGGCCAAAGCCGCCATGAGCGCCCCGGCGTCCAGGCCCGTCGCGGGCCAGCCCAGCTCCACGCTCGCCAGCTTTCGCTCGGCCTTGGCGGCCCTTGCCAGGGCGGGCATCGCGGTAGGGATTCCCTCGAACAGGTGCGTGCGCTGTTTCTCGGCCTGTTTGTTGCGCTCCCAGTTCGCCAGCACGGCGCCTGCCGTCGTCGCGGTCACGTCGCCGAACACGTGCGGGTGACGGGCCACGAGCTTGTCGTGGACGCCGCTCGCGACGTCGGCCAGGTTGAACAAGCCCTCCTCCTCCGCGAGCGTGGCGTGGAACAGCACCTGGCAAAGGAGGTCCCCGAGCTCCTCGGACACGTGAGCGGCCACCGCGTCCGGCGCGCCGGCCGGGTCGTCCCCCAAGAGCTCTATGGCCTCCATGGCCTCGTAGGTCTCTTCGAGCATGTGCCTGACGAGCGAGTGGTGCGTCTGCTCACGGTCCCAGGGGCACCGCTCCCGCAGCACGCGCACGAGCTCGACGAGCCGCGTCAGCTCCCGAGCGATGGGCACCGCCAGGTGCGGCACGTATAGCGAGGTCAGGTGGTCGGCCTCGAGAGTCCTGTCGATTTCGGACCACGGGACCTCGACGACGGCCTCGTCCTCAAGACCCAGGTGGTGAAGCAGGATCGCCGGTCCGGGATCGGCGTCGAAGGAGAGCTTGACAGAGGAGAGCACGCCCTTCGACCAGCACTGAGCGACGAGCAGGGGCCCCGAGTCGCCGGCGGCCTGTACTGCGAAGCTCTCGGCGTCGACCAACCTGACGCCGGACTCGGTCGGATCGATGCCGAGCCGGGCCCAGGCGAGCTCGCAGAAGGACATGCCTGGGATGACCTCGAGCTTTACCGAAGCCTCGGAACGGAGAAGCTCGACCGTGCGCTCGGCGACGGCCGGCGATCCGGGAACCGCGTAGGCGACCCTGCCGTGCTCGGCCGCCGCCGCCGCCAGCAGGTCGACGATCGATCGGTACACCTCGTCGAAGGTCGCGCCGGTCTCGTAGCAGTGATCGAGGTCGAATACGTTCGCGCGCCCGATCCACCTCGTGGCGGCCGGATGACGCGAAGTGCGCAGGAACGCCACCGGCGCGCTCGAGAGCGCCTCGACGGCCGCCGGTGCGGTGTACTCGGGCCCGGCGGGACCGAGGCCGACGGCTACGACGACCGGACGCCGGTTTGGATCAGCGCTCATCGACGCCGTTGACCGCGCGAGATGCCGTGCAGGACGGGCCGCCCGCTACCCGGAGGCTGTCGGCCCGGCGTTTGCACCGGCGTTGGGCACGATCTTGGCAGGCGGCCCGGAGTTGGCCTGGACTCGGGCGAGGGTCCCCTTGGTGCTCCAGGTGCCGTACTGCGGGTCGACCTCGACCTTGGCCGATCCGAGGAAACGGGGGAACACCTTGTTCAACCTTCCCAGCTCCTGGGCAACAAGGCTCGAAATCAACTGCTGGTAGGTCTCCCTCTGCCGCTGGCTCACGAGCAGCAGCAGCCAGTCCGAGCTGAAGGAGACGGGGCTCGAGATCCGGCCGACCGTCAAACCCGCGATGACCGTGTTGAGCGGAGGATTGAAGTCCGTGTCGGGAATGCAGCCGAGGACACCTCCTTGGGGTGCGGTCGTCGAGTCGATCGAATGGGCCTTGGCCACGGTCGCGAAGCTCGCGCCGTGCAAGATCTGGCTCCGCAGAGACAAGGCTGTCGCCTTGGAGCCGATCTCGATCACCGAGACGCACGCCTGTGTCATCGCGGCCCCGTGTCGGGCCACGTAGGCGTCCAGCGTGCCCGGGCTGAGTGTCGTGCCCGCCAGGCGGGCGCTCAGGGCGTCCTCGTCCTCCTGGAACTGGACCAGTAGCTCCCGGTACCACACCGGGAAGGCGGCAAGGACCGAAGCGCCCGATCCCGGGCAGCCGCTCTGGGGTGTGGATGCCTGCTCGAGCTGGGCAACGGCGGCGGGCTCGGCGCTCGGCGGCTCCGGAAGGCGCATCCGAGAGACGTCCTGCCGGACGACTTTGTCCTGAATGAGGATCGACAGCACCTCGGCGCTGAAAGTGGCGTTGTAGGTGCCCTGCCCGGCGCCCACGATGTGGTCGGTGCCGGAGGACGCGATCGAGCACTTGTACCCGGCGTTGTTCGCGACAGCCGCGAGCGCGTCGCTCAGCTGGGACTGGGAGATCTCAGTGCCGTTGACGACCGCGGCATAGGGAGAGAACCGGACGTTGCACCCGGACAGCCCGAACATCAAGACGCAGAGCGCGGCAAGGCTTGTCAGCGCGGCGGGGAGTCTCTTCACGATTCTCAGATGCTAGGGGCGCGACGAGGCTTGAAGCCAGCCGCCAGCGTCTCGGCCGCGGCCACGGCCGCCGCGTCAGGATCCCGACGGGCGCCGTCGCCAGGCTCGGAAGGCACGAGCTCGCGGAGCAGAGCGGCGAGCCGGTCCGCGATGTCGGGCCCAGCCGGAAGAGGCACGATGATCTGGTCGACATCCTCCTTCACTATCGCCCGGGGATGCAGGCGACCGAGGCGCACCCGCGCCGAGGCCCGCAGGTGGAGCGGCGAAAGGCGCGCAACGGCTTCGCCGGCTCGCCCAGGGCCCCCGCCACCGGGCCGGGTTATCGATGCCGTCACCTCTGCGACGCCGGTGCGGACGCATTCAGCCCTCAAGCGCCCCACGGCGACGAGGGCCTCCGCCTCACGTGGCAACGGGCCGTAGCGGTCCAGCCATTCCGCGCGGAGGTCCTCCACGGCGTCGAGGTCGCGAACCTCCGCCAGCCTGCGGTAGGCCTCGAGGCGGAGATCCTCACGTTCCACGTACTCCGGGGGCAGGAACGCGTCGACCGGCATGTCGACGGTGATGTCCACCGGCACGCGGACCGGCTCGCCCTTCAGCTCCGAGACGGCCTCGGCCACGAGCCGGACGTACAGGTCGTAGCCGACCGCCGCTATGTGGCCCGACTGGTCCCGGCCGAGGAGGTTCCCGGCGCCGCGGATCTCGAGATCGCGCATCGCGATCTTGAACCCCGACCCGAGCTCGGTGTGTTCGCCGATGGTTCGGAGACGCTCGTACGCCTGCTCTGTGAGGACTCGGTCGGGGGGGAACAGCAGGTACGCGTAGGCGCGCCTGCCCGCACGCCCTACCCTGCCGCGCAGCTGGTGGAGCTGGCCGAGACCGAGGCGGTCGGCCCGGTCCACGACGAGGGTGTTGACCGAGGGCATGTCGATGCCCGATTCGATGATCGTCGTGCATACGAGGACGTCGTAAGCCCCGGCCCAGAAGTCGAGCACGACCTGCTCGAGGGTTCCCTCGTCCATCTGGCCGTGTGCGACTGCGATCCGGGCGTCGGGCACCAGATTGCGCAGGTCGGCGGCCACCCGCTCGATGTCGTGCACCCGATTGTGGACATAGAAGATCTGGCCCTCGCGCAACAGCTCGCGGCGGATCGCTTCGGCGACGGCACGTTCGTCGTGCTCTCCCACATAGGTGAGGATCGGCTGGCGCTCCGAGGGCGGGGTCGTGATGAGCGAGAGGTCCCGGATGCCCGTCAGGCTCATCTCGAGCGTCCGCGGGATCGGGCTCGCCGTCAAGGTGAGCACGTCGACGCCGATGGTGATCTGCTTGATGGCCTCCTTGTGGGAGACCCCGAAGCGCTGCTCCTCGTCGACCACGAGCAGCCCGAGCCTCTTGAAGCGGACGTCCGGCGTGAGGAGGCGGTGTGTGCCGATCACGACGTCGACCGACCCGTCAGCCAGGCCGTCCACGACCTTGCGTGCCTCCGAGACGGTGAGGAAACGCGACAGGACCTCCACTCGGAGGGGGTAGGGCGCGTACCTGTCGGAGAACGTCTGGAAATGCTGCTGGGCAAGAAGCGTCGTCGGCACGAGGACGGCGGCCTGGTAGCCGTCCTGCACCGCCTTGAACACCGCGCGCACCGCGACCTCGGTCTTGCCGAAGCCGACGTCCCCGCACACGAGCCGGTCCATCGGCACAGGGCGCTCCATGTCGGCCTTCACGTCGTCGACGGCCTTCAGCTGGTCCGGGGTCTCCGGATACGAGAAGGACTGCTCGAGCTCGGCCTGCCAGGGTGTGTCGGGCGCGAACGCGTGACCGGGAGTCGTCTGGCGGCGCCGGTACAGCTCGACGAGCTCCTTGGCCACCTCCCGGACTGCAGCCCGCACGCGCGCCTTCTGGCGGGACCACTCCGCGCCACCCATCCGGTTCAGTGCCGGCGACTCGCCTCCGGTGTAGGGCGTTATGGCGTCGATCTGCTCGGAAGGCAAGTAGAGCCTGTCGCCGGCCCGGTACTCGAGCAGCAGGTAGTCGCGCTCGGCGCCTCCCATCGACCGGGTCACCATGCCGGCGAAACGGGCGACACCGTGCACGTTGTGGACGACGTAGTCGCCCGGGGCCAAGTCGTCGAAGAAGCCCTCCGTGGCGCGCGGCCGCGGCCGCGCTTGGCGGTGCGGCCGCCGCCGCCCCGTCACGTCCGGCTCGGCCACGATGGCGAGCTTCGAGGAGGCGATGAGGCCTCCGCGGTCCAGTGGTGCGACGACGACGTGAACACCCGGACGGCGGATCTCGGCGTCGAGCCGGTCCTGGGGCTCGTCGAGGAGCAGGTTGGCGGAAAGGCCCTCGCCGTCGAGGACGGCCGCCATCCGTTCCGCGCTGCCACGGCCGTCGGCGCAGATCACGACCCGGTTGCCCGAGCGGGCGAGCTCGCCCAGGCGACGGGCGAGTCCGGTGGAGTCGCCCAGCACCGGCGGCCAGCCGGAGGCTTGGAGCGTGACCGTGGTGGAGCTCTCGGCGACAGGGAGGAGCGCGACGACCCTCGCGGAGGTCCGCTGCAGGAGGCGATCGAAGCCGAGGTGGAGCCTCGGCATCCCGGCGCCGACGTCTGCGGCCTGGAGCCCCCACGTCGTCGCGAGGCTCTCGCTGAGCGCCACCTCCTCGTCGAGCAGCTCGGCCGCCCTGTCGCGCAGGCGCCGCGGCTCGACGAGAACTACCCGGGAGCTCTCCTCGAGCAGGTCGGTGAATAGGTGCTCGGACTCGCTGAGCCAGGGCAGCCATGACTCCATGCCGTCGAAGAGCTCCCCGTCGGCGATCCTCGCGAAGTTGTCACGGGCGAAGGGCGCCTCAATGGACAGCTGACGGGCGCGCTCGCGAACATCCTCGGTGAGCACGACCTCGCGGCACCCGAAGAGCTCGACCTGTGCGAGGTCGCCGATCGAACGCTTACCGGCAACCTCGAACTCCGTCAGCCGCTCGACCTCGTCGCCGAACAGGTCGATTCGGATCGGCAGGTTTGCCGTCGAGCCGAAGACGTCGACGATCCCGCCCCGTACCGCGAGCTCACCCCGCGCCTCGACCTGGTACTCCCGCCGGTACCCGGCATGCACCAGGCGCGCCACGAGGTCCTCGGGGTCGAGGTCCTCACCTCGGCGGACGACGACCGGTTCGGCGTCCTCGACCCTCGGCCCGAGCCTTTGCAAAAGGGCGCGGATCGGGGCGACGACGACACCGGCCGACTGCTGGGGTGCGGCGCCCGGAGCGGGCAGCGGGCCCCCGGCCAATCCGTGCCGCAGGCGCCACATGGTGCGGAGCCTGCGGCCCATCGTCTCGGTCGCCGGCGAGACGCGCTCGAAGGGGAGGGTCTCCCATGCCGGGAGCAGCTCGACCGCATCGCCGCCCAGGAACGGCGTGAGATCGTGCACGAGCTGCTCGGCTTCCCGGCCGGTGGCGGTCGCTACGAGCAGCGTCGGCGAACTGCTCAGCTCGGCAACAGCGGCGAGCACGACCGACCGCGCCGAGTCGGGGACGGCGACGACGGCGTCGTCGACGCCGAGAAGCTCGGCGATGGCGGCCTCTCCAGCGAGCAGGCCGGGAAGGGCGGCGAGGGGCCGAAGGTTCATCGGCTCTCGCTCAAGGACGGGTGTTGAACCTGTTCAAGGTCACTTCAGGTCCCTCCAGGAGCAGGCACTCGACGGCATCGGCGGCCACTTCGACCGCCATGGAGATCAGCTCCCGGTCGGCACGTGAGGCCCGCTTCAGCACGTAGTCCGCCCCGGCCGCCGGGCTTGGGGGCTTGCCGATGCCGATGCGGACCCGGGCGAAGTCGAGATGCCGGAGATGCGACTGGATGGAGCGCAGCCCGTTGTGTCCCGCGGTTCCTCCCCCGATCTTGACGCGGACCACGCCCGGCTCGAGATCGAGCTCGTCGTGAACGATCACGAGTGAGCAGGGAGCAAAGACGAGAGGGCCGCGGCCGCGGCCGCCTTCGCCGGAACCGTGCGCCTCCTCTGCGGAGAGGTAGCGCCTGACGAGCGCCCTGACCGCGATGCCGGACTCGTTCACATAGGTCTGGGGGACCGCCAGAGCGAGGGCCTTCCCGCCGATCCGTACGACCGTCGCCTCGGCGCTCGCACCCCGCTCGGCACGCAGCTTGCCCGAGTGGCGCAGCGCGACGAGGCGCACCGCCTCGGCGCCGGCGTTGTGTCTCGTCCCCTCGTACTCGGGACCCGGGTTGCCCAGCCCGACGGCGAGCAGGTCGACGGAAGGCACCTGCTCTCGGTCCCCGCCCGCTGCGCGGGAACGAACGGCGCGGATGCCTCGGAACAGCTTGCCTGCTCTCAGCCTTCGACGGAAGCGGCCGGCTGCTCGCCTTCGGCGACCTCGGCCTCGGCCGCGGGCTCGGGCTCGAGGGCGCGCGGCATGTGCGCGATCGCGACCGCTGTCTCGGGATCGACGTCCGTGGTCACTCCCTCGGGCAGCACGAGGTCCGACACCCTGAGGGAGTCACCCACCTCGAGAGCAGAGACGTCGACCTCGATGACCGCCGGGACGTCGCCGGGCTTGGCCTTGATCTGCAGGCTCAGCATCTCCTGGTCGATGGTGCCCTCGGCGCGGTGCACCGCCTCGGACTCGCCGACGAGGGCGATGCGGACTTCGGCGGTGACGATCTCGTCACGCCGCACGACCTGGAAATCGACGTGCGTCACGGTCTGGCGCACCGGGTGGCGCTGGAGCGACTTTGCTATCGCAAGGTGCGTCGTGTCCCCGATCTTCAGGCTCAACAGAGCGTTGAGGCCCGCCTCGGTCGTCAGCGCGGCCCGAAGGTCGCGGGCACCGATGGCCACCGGAATCGGGGCCATGCCGTGCCCGTACACGACACCGGGGATCTTCCCCGCTGCGCGGAGTCGTCCGCTCGGCCGCGTGCCCAGAGGGCGACCCGACTCGACGTTGAGTGTGATCTCGGCCATGTGACGCTCCTGCAGAAGGGAAGACGGGCGGTGAAGCGGCGGACGCGACCATACCTACGGTGCGTTTACGCTGCAGGACTCCGATTGTAGGCGATCGTGCGGGCATGCTCGGCTCGGACCGCGGAAGCGTTACGCCCAAGAGCGCGTCGGCGGTCTCAGAGCAGGTTCTGACCGCCAAAGATCTCCGACACCGAGGTGTCCTCGAACACCGCGTGGATGGCGTCCGCGACGATCTTCGCGATCGAGAGCACCTCGAGCTTGGGTATGCGGAGGTACACCGGCAGCGGGAGGGTGTTCGTGACTATCACGCGGCTGATCGGCGAGGCGCCGATCCTGTCGAGCGCCGGGTCCGAGAGCAGGGCGTGAGTCGCCATCGCCCAGACGTCGGTCGCGCCCGCCTCCACCAGCCGGTAGGCGGCAGCGCAAACGGTGCCGGCGGTGTCGATCAGGTCGTCGATGATCACGCACGGCCGGCCCCTCACGGTGCCGACCACGTCCATCGCCTCGACCTCGTTGTAGGTCCCGCGCGGGTGCCTCTTGTGAACGAGCGCGAGATCGGTATCGAGCAGCTGGCTGTAACGCTCGGCGACCTTCACCCGGCCGGCGTCAGGGGCGATGATGACGAGATCGCTCGGGCCGTTCTGGCGCAGGTAGTCCAACAGCACCGGGGCGGCGGTGAGGTGGTCGACGGGCACGTCGAAGAAGCCCTGGATCTGGCCCGAGTGGAGGTCCACGCTCACGACCCGGTCGACTCCCGCGGCAGAGAGCAGGTCCGCTATGAGCTTGGCCGTGATCGGCTCGCGGCCGGTGGCCTTGCGGTCCTGGCGCGAGTACCCGTAGTAGGGGCAGACGGCCGTGATCCGGTGCGCCGACGCGCGCTTGGCGGCGTCGACCATTATCAGCTGCTCCATGATTGAGTCGTTCACCGGCCCGGCGTGGGTCTGGACGATGAACATGTCCGCACCACGCATCGACGCGTCAAACCGGCAGTGGATCTCGCCGTCGGCAAACCTGCGGATGTTGGTCTCGCTCAAAGTGACTCCCAGGCAGGTGGCGATCTCCTCCGCCAATCCGGGATGGGTCTTCCCGCTGACCAGCTCCAGCCGCCGTTTCGGCGTCATCTCCATCGACTCGCCTCCTCTGCGTGCCGCCCGGATGCGACCGGGGCCCAAGAGCGCGCGGCGGAAGCCTAGGACCCAAGACGGCCCCCATGCTCAGTTCGCCCCATCGGCCCCCGGTGCGAACAGGGGCCCGCGCCGCTCGCCGCGTTCGAGCCGCGTCCCCTTCTCCAAGACGACGTAGGGGCCCACCGAGCACTGCTCGCCGACCACCGCGTGCGAGCCGACCGTGTAGCTGATTCTCGCTCCGGGCCCGATCTCACAGTCGACAAGGTGAACCGAAGGTCCGAGCACGGCTCCGGCCCCTGCGGTGGTCCTTCCTTCCAGAATCACTCCGGGGAGCAGCGTCACGTCCGCTGCAAGGCGCACGGACGCGTCCAGATAGGTCTGCTCCGGGTCCCACATCGTGACGCCGCGCCGCATCCACCGCCTGTTGATGCGTGCGCGCAACTCCGCCTCCGCGGCCGCGAGCTGGGCCCTGTCGTTCACCTCCAGCGCCTCGACCGGGTCCGACACCTTGACCGTCGTGACTGCATACCCGGCATCGTGCAGGACTGCGACGGTGTCGGTCAGGTAGTACTCCCCCAGCGAGTTGTAGGGCGACAGCCGGCGCAGCGCCGGCGCCAGGACGCCGTGCCTGAAGCAGTAGACGTTCGTGGCGACCTCACCGATCTGGCGCTCGGGCTCGGTGGCGTCAGGTTCGTCGACGATGCGGGCGACGCGCCCATCCTTGTCCCGGACGATTCTCGAGTAGCCGTTCGGCTCGTCGAGCCCGGCGGTGAGCAGCGTCGCGGCACCCTCGTCGGCCCGGTGGCCCTCGACGAGAGACGAGAGCGTCCCCTGCCCCAACAGCGGCATGTCACCTGGCAGCACGATGACATCGCCCTCGTCGAAGTCGGCGGCGCCGGACGTGCCGGAGAGACCCGTGAGCGCCACCGCGACCGCGTCACCGGTGCCGCGCGGCTCGAACTGCTCGACGAACTCGATGGCGAGATGCTGTGGCGCTTCCGCCTGGACCGTCTTGACGACCTCTGTCACCCCATGGCCGACGACGACCACGACACGCTCGAGGTTGAGCGCGCCGAGGGCGTCGAGCACGTACAGCACCATCGGACGCCCGCACAGCCGGTGCAGCGGCTTCGGTGTGGCGGACCGCATCCTTGTGCCTTCGCCGGCGGCGAGCACGATGGCCGAGAGCGGGCGGCGACTCATGGGCCTATTGTCCACCTCTTGGCGAACTTCGCCAGCGCTTTTTTCGAGTTGCAAGGAGCATTGGCCGTGGACTTCAGTCACAGCGAACCCAAGGTGCTCGCAAGTTGCGTCGACGACATATGGGAGAACAGCGTGATGGGCGCCCTCGCGTCCTACGTCGGCGTCCGCTGCCTGTCGCCCGATTTCGACCCCGCCTGGGCCGAGAACGGCGAGATCGGGCGCGCCGCCCGGCTGCTCTCGGAGTGGGCGGCGTCGCGGCCGCTTCCGGGCTGCGTCGTCGAGGTCGTCGAACACGAGGGCTTGACTCCCGCCATCATCGCGGACGTGCCGGCGACACCGGGTGCCAAGACGCGACTCGTCACGTTGTTGTACGGCCACCTCGACAAGCAGCCGCCCCTCGGGAGCTGGAGGGAGGGGCTCGACCCCTTCGTCGCCGTGCGCGAAGGCGAGCGCCTCTACGGCAGGGGGACTGCCGATGACGGTTACTCCATCTTCGCCGCCATCGGCGCGCTCGAGGCCCTCCAGGCGACCGGGACTCCACACGGCCGCTGTGTGGTCCTCATCGAGGCGAGCGAGGAGAGCGGCAGCTCGCACCTCGCCCCGTACCTGGAGGACGTCGCGGCTCGGATAGGCGGGCCCGGCCCCGGGCTGGTCGTCTGCCTGGACTCGGGCTGCGCCAGCTACGACAGGCTCTGGAACACGACGTCGCTCCGTGGCCTGCTCGTGGCCACCCTGACAGTCGAAGTGCTTTCCGTAGGGGTCCACAGCGGGCTGGCGGGCGGGGTCGTGCCCGAGTCGTTCCGCATTCTCCGCCAACTGCTCTCCCGCGTCGAGGACGAGGAGACCGGCGAGCTGCTCGTCCCGGAGTGCCTTGCCGAACCGCCCGCGCGGTACAGGACGGCGGCCGAGACGATGGTCGCCGAGCTCGGCGAGGCCGCCCTCAGCGAGTTCCCGACCGTCCCTTCACTGGAGTTGTCGGGTCGGACCCCAGTCGACCGGCTCCTTCGCCGCACCTGGATGCCTTCGCTGGCCGTGACCGGCATCGACGGCCTGCCCTCGGTGAAGGACGGCGGCAACGTCTTGCGGCCCTTCACGACCCTCAAGATCGCGCTTCGCCTGCCCCCGTCGGTCGACCCGGACCGGGCCGGCGAGGCAGTGGTCCGTGCCTTGTCGGCGGACCCACCGCAAGGGGCGAGGGTGAAGGCCGTCGTAGTGAGCGCGTCACCCGGCTTCGATGCGCCGCCGCAGCCGGAGTGGTTGGCGCGCGCCGTCGACGAGGCCTCGCAGGCCCTGTTCGGGCGAGGAGCAGGAGCCATGAGCGAGGGGGGGACGATCCCGTTCATGGCCGAGCTCGCGACGCGGTTCCCTAAAGCGCAATTCCTCGTCACCGGAGTGCTCGGGCCGGACAGCAACGCACACGGGCCTAACGAGATGCTGGACCTGGTCACGGCCCGGCGTGTCACGGCCGCGGTCGCTCACGTGCTCGCCTCGGCGCCGTGATCACGGACCGGGTCGCCCGGCACCTCGCGCAGCGCTGTCGGCGCGGTCACCCGAGCGTCACCTCGATGCCGCGGGGATCACCGTCCTGGTCGAAGAGAACGATCAAGTCGACGTAGCCGAGTCGGGCGATGTCCTCGCGGAGTGCGTCCGCCTGGTCACCTCCGAGCTCCAACAGGAGGGAACCGCCGCGCCGCAGGAAGCCTGGGCACTCGGTCAGGACGCGCCGCAGGATCTCAGTCCCGTCGTGACCGCCGTCGTAGGACAAGGGCGACTCGAACGCCAGCGTGTCACGCGCAAGCAGTGCGAGCGCGGGCGTCGGGACGTAGGGAACCACGCCGACGACGACGTCGGCGCGACCCTCGAGGCTGCGGGGCAGCGGGGCGAACAGGTCGCCGCGGTAGGCCTCCACGCCGTTGGAGGCCGCGCAGGCGACGGCACGCTCGTCGATGTCGCAGGCGAGGACGCGTGCACTGGGGCGGCACACTGACAAGATCTTGGCCAGCGCTCCCGACCCGGTGCAGATGTCGATCGCCACGCCGTCGTGCGGGAGGCGCTCCACGGCGCGACGAGCGAGCGGCTCGCTCTGCCAGCGTGGGACGTAGACGCCTGGGTCGACGCGGATCTCGAGACCGCAGAACGCGACGCTCCCGGTGATCCAGGCAAGTGGCTCGCCCGCAAGGCGGCGGCCGACGAGCGACTCGAGAAGTCCCGCATCGCCGGCCGCGCGGGCGAGCAGCTCGCCCGCCTCCTCTTCCGCCGCTACGAACCCGGCTCCAGCGAGCAGGCCCGCGAGCCCTGCGGGGTCGTGAGGCGTCGGCACGCCAACCAGTGAACCAGGAAGGGTCGAACCCCGGGCCGCGTCCGACCACCGGTGGCGCTGTTCGCCCAGACTCGGTGCCGCGGGCCGCTGCGCGCCCTTAAGTGCCCGGCTCGGGACTGAGAACCGGCTTGCACTCCGAGCCGGCCTCCCGCTCGGCGCTGGCGGCGAACGAACGGTGGAGCACGGCGGATACAGGCCGTATCACGATCCGCTCGCCGGAGACGCTCGCCGAGCCGTCGACGATGAGGCTGAAGCCCCCGTCCTCGATCGCCGGCCACAGCAAGGTCACCTTCGGCCGCTTGAATGCGTTCGAGCGCGAGCGGGTTCCCGCCGACAGCTCGAGGTTGCCTTGCTCCCAACCGACGCGCACCGAGACCGCGTGGGGACGGCCGTCGTCCGACACGGTCAGCAAGTAGGGAGCGTGCCCGTACCGGGCCGCTTCAGAGCGGAGCTGATCGAGCCCGACCGGAACGGTCATCGCTGCCATCGTAGGGCTCCCGAACACCCGGCGGTCCGCTTCAGGAGCCGATTGCGGCTAGCTCCCGGGCCGCGTTGTAACTCCGACGAGCGATGAGCGCCGCCCGGGCCGAGACGACTGAGACGACCGCGAGGCCAGACGAGATGAGGGGCCACTCGGCTCCGATCGAGCTTTGGACACCAGCCCAAGGACGAAGCCCGGGACCGGAGCCGATCAGGTCGGCTCGCGGGATCGGCGGTTGGTGCGTGACACCCAGGCCCCACGCGATCGACGCGAAGGCGGCTACGAACAACACGACCGCAGTCGCTTGCGAGAGCCACACGCCACCGCGGAGGTCTCTCACCCGCAGGTCGGCACTTCGCGCCGCGAGCACTACGCCGAAGATGCTCAGCAACCCCGCCACCGCGACCACGCCCCACGCGACCGATGCCACTTGAGCAGCTAGCGGATGGCGATAAACGAGACGGCTATGCCCTCCGGCTGACACGACGACGTGAGCTACGAGCCCCGCCCGCAGGACGGACAACACGGCCTCTACGACACCGCAGGCCAAGGGAGCCGTCACGAGCGACAACCACCGCTTGCCCGCTCGCCCTCTGGCCACGGTGCCGGCCAAACGCCCGACCAGCGCCCACCCGATGAGAAGGAGCACGACCATGGCAATGCTCGCCCATGCGAAACTCGTCATCGCGTCGGCCGCGACGCGCCCGCCCGTGCTCAAGAGCGAAGCGGACCCGGCATCCGTGGAACTCCCGAAGGAGCGCTGCTCTATCGCCGAGACGAGCAGGAGGGCGACAAGCGCCGGCACCGTCGCCCAGGCGATCGAGGCACGGGCACGATCCCGCCACGCGCCAACCGTTTGCGGCATCCCTGCAGGGCGCAACCGGACCCGCACCGCACCGACGGCGAGGTCGAGAACGGCCCGGCCCAGTGGCCGGTGGTCAACCGCAAGCGCCTCCAGGAAGCTCTCCTGGTCCTGACCGTAACGCTCGCGCCACCAAGGCGGGTAGGCAACGAGCGCGCACCTGGCGGCCAGCGGCAAGCGGACGGCGCTCTTTTCGTTCCTGTCGGACCCCGTCACGCCTGGGCTCCCGCCGGACCGTTGGACAAGCGACCCCTCGTCGCCCCGAGCCGCGTCGCGCCCGTCGAAGTCACCCGCTGGAGTTCGGAAAGTTGCTGCTCAAGGGCAGTCACGCCCGCGGCGGTCAGCCGGTAGGGGTGACGTCGGTCCTCGGGTTCGAGCGCTTCGACAAGGCCCCGCTCCTCGAGACGGGCGAGGCAGCCGAACACCGTCCCCGGGCCCAGCGTCACCCGGGCGAAGTCTTCGACGTCCTTCATGAGCGCGTATCCGTGCTTCGGCCCACCCGCCAGGGAAGAGAGCACGAGGAGAGTCGGGTCAGGCCTAGGGAAGAGTCTTCGACCGCTCATGTCGCATCACGATATATCATGTCACGTAATAGTCAAGCGCGGTCGCCCAGCGGTCCGTTCAGGAGCGGCAGCCGGCGAACGCTGTCGCCAAGGCGGCCAGGTCCTCTACGACGGCGACGGCGCGATCAGGCACCTGCTCGGCGAGACGGGCGCGAAGATCGTGGGCGACCTTCGCGCTCAGCGCCGCGGCCACGACCGCCACTATCGCGGCCGGGACAACGGACCCGTCGCTGGCGACCAGGGCCCCGGACACACCTGCGAACACGACGCGCCCCGCCATTCCCGCAGGTTCGAGCCTGGAACCGGTGAAGGGCATCTTGTCGAGCACGAGCTCGACGGCAAGGCCAACACCTGCCGCGGGCCCTGCCAGACGGTGCCGGAGCACCGCCGGCAGCTTCTCGGCGTCCCCACGTACGATCACCGCGGCCAGTCCCGCGGTGGAACGCATGCCGGTCGCCACGCCCACGAGCGCGCTCGGCAAGAACCGGCGGAGTCTCGTGCAGTCCACGGCTTGCCTCATCCCATTGTCGTAGCACAGCCATCCGCCACCGGGGTCAAGAGCCGACGACGACCCGGTTCCGTCCCTGGCGCTTGGCCTCGTACATGGCGGCGTCGGCGGCGGCCACCAGTGACCCCGCTCCCATGAGCTCCTCGGAGAGCTGAGCCACGCCGATCGAGACACGCACCGGCAGCCCGGCCGTCAGCGAGCCGAAGTCGAGCGACGCGATGCGGCTCCGGAGGACCTCGGCGACCTGCAACGCGGCCTGGAGGTCCGTGTCGGGAAGCAGAGCAACGAATTCCTCGCCTCCGTAGCGCGCGAGGAGGTCGCCGCGCCGCAGCCGGTCGCGAAGCCCCCAGCCGACGCTCTGCAGCACGGCGTCGCCCACGGCGTGCCCCAGAGAGTCGTTGATGTCCTTGAAATGGTCGATGTCGATGAAGAGCACCGCGCACAACGCGGCATCGCGTCGTGCACGCGCTATCGCACGGACCACGGCGGCGTCCAGAGCGCGCCGGTTCGCGAGCCCGGTCAGCGAGTCCGTCAACGCCTCCGTCCTCACCTCTTCGTACCGGCGCGCGTGGATGACAGCCACTGCGCACTGGTCTGCGAAGAACTCGATGGCTTGAACGTGAGCCCTGTCGGGGATCAGTCCGTTGACCGGTTCGTCGACTGAGATGAGACCGAGGAGTTCCCCGTCGGCGTCGACGATCTTCACAGTGAGCATGTCCTCCGCGTGCCATTGGCCGTCCGTCCACTCCCGGACACCGGCGGGAGTGTTCAGCTTGTCGCTCAGCTCCGGCGGGATCTTGAACCTGCGGTGGTCGAGGAAGTACGAGCGGCTCAACAGCATCTCCGGCTGCATGGCCCCGGCGAACTCCTGGAGCGTCACCGGGGTCTCCCGCAACTGCCTGCTCTCTGCCTCGCTGAGGCCCACGGTCGCGCCGACCACCAGGGTGTCGTCGGGCATCCGCACATATATGGCGGCGCGACTGAAGCCACCGGCAGTGGTCATGGCCCGCGCGATCTCGCGCAGCACCTCGTCCAGTGAGTAGTAGCCACGGACCTGCGCGCTCGCGGCGAGAAGGTCTTCCAGTTGGCGCCGCTGCGCCTCCGCCACCGCCACCGCGGCATGCTCGACGGCCCGGGCGCGCACGATCTCGAGGCCGACGACGGTGAGCTCCGCGAGCGTCTCGAGCAGGAGCAACTGGCTCGATCCGGAAAGGGGCTCGTTCAGCGGTCGAGCCGGGTTCAACAGGCCGAGAGGCTCACCGTCCACACCGAGAAGAGGCACGAACACCAGCGGCACGGACGGCTCGGAGCCCGGTGCAGCCGAACAACCGCCTAGGAGCGTCCCGGCGATCACGTCGGGCCGCTCGCGCACCGGATGACCCGGCGGAACCACGCAGACAGCACTCCTCGGCGGCGCCGCCTCCCGCAGGGCTTCGAAAGCTGCCGGGCTGAGCACAGCACTTCGGAGAGCGCGGTCCTCGTCCACGCCCAGGCCCGACGTCGCCGTGTACCTGAAGGCGCCGTCGTCGCCTTTGATCGCGATCGCGCAGACGCCGCACTCCAGCTTGTCGCGGGCAGTCGTATTGATCAGGTCGAGCAGCTCACCTTCCTCTGAGATCCTCCCGAGAGCGCGTGCCACCTCGAGGATCTCCCGCAACCCTTGCGCGCTCTGCTCCAGAGTCCTCACCTCGTTCCCCGGACGAGTCGGCCGGTCTCCCGTCATTGCCGCAGCCCTGACGTGCCCGGCGCCGCCGCGCGCTTGGAGAGCATCATTGGGCGTATTCCATCACGTTCCGGAGCCTCGTGACGTACAGGCCCGAGCCGACCTGGCCGCGCCGCCACGCCGGCGGTCACCCTGATCCGGCTCCACCTGGACTTTGCCGTCTGTTGCAACGGGTCCGGTGGTTGGGGGGACTGTGTCGCTGCACAACCCAGTTACCCCCAACCAAAGGACAATCTAGTGAGGAAAACACTTCAACTGATCTCCGGTGTCGCGCTCTTGCTCGGGCTCGCCGCTGTCGGCGCCGGTGTGGCCGCAGCCCAGTCCCCCCGCTTCCAGTTCGGCCCCGTCGAAGCGAGCAACGTCGTGTTCGTGCAGACCGACAACGTCTCGGGCAACCAAGTAGTCGCCTACGACCGGGCGCCGAACGGGACGCTCGCCTACTCGGACGACTACGCGCTGCTGTTCGCTGTCAACGCCGGAAGCAATACCATCTATGTCTTTCGCGTCCGTGGCGACCGGCTCGCCTTGCAACAGGTCCTGTCCTCCGGGGGCACGTTCCCTGTGAGCGTCGCGGTTCACGGCGATCTCGTGTACGTGCTCAACGCCTTGAACAGCGGATCTGTGCAGGGTTACCGGATCGTGCTCGGGTTGGTCCTGCCGATCTTCGGCTCGAACCGGGCGCTCGGCCTCGACCCGACCGAGACACCCCAGTTCACGCACACGCCTGGCCAGCTCGCGTTCACGCCTGACGGCTCACAGCTGGTCGTCACGACCAAGGCCAACGGGAACGACATCGACGTGTTCGGCGTCGACATAGCCGGGCAGCTGTCGGCTGCACCACTCGTGAACGCAGAACCCGGAACCGTGCCGTTCGCTGTGACCTTCGACGCGGCCGGTCACCTTGTGGTCGCCGAGGCGGGGACCAATTCCCTCGCGACGTTCTCGCTCAGCCCATCGGGTGTCGCGACCGAGATCGACGCCCTCGGAAGCGGCCAGGCTGCGACCTGCTGGGTCGCGGCGGTGAACGGCGACTTCTACGCCTCCAACGCGGGAAGCGCCACGGTGAGCGAGTTCCGGGACACCAACACCGGGCTCCTCTCGCTTGCGGGCGCGACCGCCACAGACCCTGGAACCGTCGACGCCGCGGGGACCGCCAGCGGCACATTCCTCTATGTTCAGACCCGGACGAGCGGGATCGTGGACGAGTACCAGATCGCGACGGGCGGTTCGCTCACCGAGATCGGCTCGGTCGTCGTGGCCGGAGCCGTCGGAGGCGAAGGGATCGTAGCCTTCTGAGCCTTCGGCACCGGACGTCGCGTCCCCGACGCGCGTCGTCCGGTGCCGGCCCGGCTGCCCGACGGCGGACGCCGCAGTACCTTGACCCTTCCGCGAGGCGGAAATGCCGCATCACAGGGAGCCGGTCGTGACGGCTTCGGTGACATCGGTCAGGGGAACGACTTCAACATCGTTCCAGTAGAGGAACTTCGAAACGAACGAGAGCACGACACGAGCACCCGCGGTCAAGAACGCGACATCAGTGCGAGGTTTCGCAACCCGCACGGGCCTTCAGCAGACCGAAAAGTGCGGCGGCAGTTCACCTCTACCGGAAAGAGCCAGGAGCACGAGTTCGCCATTCCCCTTGCGCACTCATGACCTGGTGACGGCTGCAAGGCTCTCCTGCAGTGCGCCGGATGGGGCGGGGAGCTCAAGTCCCAGTGCGTGCACGATGTCCAGACCGTGAACCGTGAGCTCCGCGATCCGTGACGGCAGGTACGCGCTGAGCGTCATCGTCCCTGCAGGACTTCCGATCGTCGCTTCGGGAGAAGTCGTTTCGACAAGAGCTATGACCTCGTCGGACTTCGCGGCGACCGTGGCTACGGGGCTCTCTCCGAGTGCCGTGACTGCTTCTCGTCCTCGCTCGGCGATAGCGGCGTCGCTGAAGTAGTTGCCGTCAGGTGGCTCCGGCGGTCGCGGCCGAAACAGATAGTCCTCGATCGTCGTGTGCGCCCGGTTCGCATGAGCGACAAGTTCGCGCATGTCCCAACTGCCAAGACCCGGCGAATCCCACCTGGACTCGGGCACCGACTGGACCGCCTGGACCAAGAAGCGGGACGCCAGAGCGAACGCGTCCACGATCGGTCCCAGTGCCCTCCTCTGCGTTGAGAGAATCATGCGAGGTCGATGCCGCTTTGTAAACCGGCACCGGGTCATGGACACCCGAACCGCTGTCCGAAGGGCGCGTGAGAAACGGCTTGCGACCCAGTTAGCGGCGCTTGCTCGCGTTTGGTCCGACGGAGGCGTGCCTTGCACGGGCCACACCTGACGCGAGAACGCTCCCAAATCCAGGCGATGATCGCCTCCGCGAAGATCCTCCAGTCCTGAGGTACCCCTGACGAGCATTCGAGGCACGGCGGCGAAGTCGGGCAAACCGGATCACGCCGACTCGCGAGGAGTACCGTCACCGTGTGCCCGACGAGCCGCGCCGCCTGCCCCCAGCGGGTTGGAACTGCTTCAAGGCAACGCCAGAGGAGATCAGAGCGTACGGCGGTGAGATCCACCCGCTCATCTCGATCACACCGCATCCGAGGGCCGGCGAGGCGGTGCTCGTGTACAGCTATGAGATAGACGGTTCCATACACCACCTGACCCGCCCATCTCCTTCCTTCGATGCCATGACCGCACCGCCGGAGGTGTTGGAGGCGCTCGGGATGCCGGCACGCCCGAGTCCGGACGACCATGTCAGATACGACTTCTGGGTATCTCGCAACGGCAAGGCGACGGGCAGCTCGTGGGTCGAACCGCCGCCGTACCTCGTGACGGGCATCGCCCCCCGACACGATCCACGTCCGCGATGGATCCGGCGCCCAAGGGACGACGAGAGGGCCTGACACTTCCCTGGCTTCCTTCAAGCGTCCAGCCGTCGGACCTCTCGGCACTACGGCTCAGCCGCGACGCCTAGGAGGATCATCAATCAAACGGATCGGGCTGCATCCGAATAGCCGCATACGGGTGGGTGCACGCCGGTAACACAGCGCCCGGAGACTGCGCGGGTGCCCGTAACAACCCCGCTTACTGGCGCCATTCGAGCAGGTGCCGCGGCTCTGCGAGCGGCGTCAAATCGCCTCAGAAGGACGACTACAGCCGGGCTCGTCGGCTCACGACCCAAAGGCATCGGGTCGTTGACAGTCAGGCGCCAGAGGTTCTCGTTGAACACGCGTGGCAGCGCACTCAAGTTACGGATGGCAAAAGCCGATGTAGAGGAGCGAGATTTCGAGGTCAGGGGATCGCTTGTCACTGCTTCTGGCAAACGAGGAGAACGGGCGGGCGGGCGGCAGCCCTCTACCGTCACGCACTCGAACGGGGTCGTCGAGGTTGTGGCTCTGGTTTCTCGCTCTCGAAGCCCTCTTTGCCTTGATCTACTTTCCGTTCGGGATCCCTTCGGGAAAGCCTCCGATCTTCGGTTTCCTCCCGTGGATGGAGTGGCCGGGGCAGGTACCCGCCTGGTCGCTGCTGGGACTATCAGCAGTGGCAGCGATCGCCTACGGAATCAGGCGCAACCGGCCAAACGCGCCTATCGCGTGGTGGTTCCTGGGTGGCGGTGTTCTCCTCTTCATAACAGGTGACACGATCTACAAGTTCTGGCACCAGATCATCGGCCAAAACAACATACCGTTCCCCTCGTTCATAGACGCGATCTACGTCACTATGTACCCGGTTCTTGCTGTCGGGCTGTTGCTTCTCGCCCGCGCGCGGACGCCCGGTGGTGACCAAACGAGCCTTATCGACGCGCTGACGGTCACGCTAGGGGTCGGCCTTCTGTCTTGGATCTTCCTGATCGGTCCAAACGTCCGTGCCCCTGGCGGAATACTCGTAAGGCTGACTGCCGCGGCGTACCCGCTTGGAGACGTTCTCCTCCTGGCAATGCTGGCTCACCTGTGGAGTTCCGGGGGCCTTCGCCACACGGCGGGACGGTTACTCGCGATCGGGGTGGTCGGTACGCTCATATCCGACTCGCTCTATGGGCTGGCTAACCTGCACCCGAACTGGAGTTGGAGCGACGGCAACCCGATCGACCTCGGCTGGATCGCCTTCTATGCGTGCTGGGGAGCTGCCGCGTTGCACCCCTCCATGGTTGCGCTGGCAGCGCCAAGGCCAGTGAGGATGCCGACGACGAGCCGCTCCAGGCTCATGCTGCTTGCCACGGTCTCACTCATTGCGCCTGCCGTCCTCCTGATCGAGGCATCACTCGGTAAACCAGTCGACGCCCAGGTGATCGCAGTAGTCGCGGGCACCATGTTCCTTCTCGTGCTGATGCGTATGGCAGGTCTCGTGCAGGCGCACCAACAGGCGATGAGGAGAGAGAAAGTCCTGCGTCAGGCAGCTGACGAATTGGTTGCGGCGTCTGGTCGCGATGGCACCTATCAGGCCATAGCCACTGCCGTGAACGAGCTGGTCTCCGGTCGCAACGACATCTTGGGGGTGACGTTCGCCGTATCGAGACCGACCGACGGGCTAGTGGTCGTAGCGCAGTCAGGCAACACTGGAGACAAGCTGCTCAGTCTGATGGCGTCGCGGGCCGACTTGCGAACGTCGCTGAACAGTGGGAAGACGGCGCGCTGTGCGGTCGAGGCTTCGTCGTCGCCAGAAGATCCGGCGGACGCGGAATCAGTGGAGGACCTTGTCATTTGTCCGCTCGTCGCAAAGGACGGGCTGCGGGGCTTGATCGCAGTTTGCAGCGTCAAGGCGCTGTCCGAAGAGGTGACGAACACCATCGAAACGCTTGCGGCTCAGGCACAGCTGGCACTTGACCGCGAGGCGCTCACTGAGACGTTTCACGCCCGCCAAAGTGAGGCCCGATTTCAGACACTTGTCCAAAACGCATCAGACGTCATCCTCGTTGCGCGCCCCGATGCGACCATCACCTACCAAACTCCTTCCGCGACAACGACTCTGGGTTATGAGCCGGGCTCACTCGAAGGCAAACGAATCACGGCGCTCCTCCACCCCGAAGACGTCGAACAGGCGCTGGCCGTGTACACAGGAGTCGCGTTTCGAGCTGGTACGTCCGTCACAACGCAGTGGCGCATCCGGCACCGCGACGGTTCGTGGCGGCACACCGAGGTCGTGGCCAACAATCTCCTGAGTGACCCGACCGTCGCGGGGATTGTCCTCACGATGCGCGACGTAAGCGAACGCAAAGCCCTCGAGGAAGAGCTCAAACACCAGGCGTTCCACGACGCGCTGAGCGGGCTTGCCAATCGGGCCTTGTTCCTGGACCGACTGGAACACGCGCTGGCGCGGGCGGCCCGATCTCAGTCCTTATTGGCCGTCTTGTTCCTTGACCTCGACGACTTCAAGCTCGTGAACGACAGCTTCGGGCACGCAGCAGGCGATGGTCTTTTGGTCGCGGTTGCCGGACGCCTCACCAAGTCGCTTCGAGCCGGCGACACTGCCGCCCGCTTTGGCGGCGACGAGTTCGCGGTTCTCCTCGAGGAGATCGCGGGCTTCGAGGAAGCCAGCCAAGTGGCGGAACGCATAATCGCCGAGCTACGCGTGCCATTGGCGGTCGATGAGCATGAAGTACAGGTACATGCCAGTATCGGCATAGCGATCAGCCCTTCGGGAGTCGAGGATCCAGCCGAGTTGCTTCAGGCAGCCGACGTCGCCATGTACTCTGCCAAGTCTCGTGGCAAGGGTCGTTACGAGGTCTACCAGCCCGAGCTGCAAAAGGCCATGGTGGAACGGCTGGAACGAACTGCGGACCTGCAGCGTGCCGTGGACGGACAGGAATTCGTCGTTTACTACCAGCCGATCGTCAGCCTCGACGGCAACACGACCATCACAGGAGTCGAGGCGCTGGTCCGATGGCGTCATCCGGAACGCGGACTCCTCTTGCCGAAAGAGTTCATCCCTCTTGCCGAGGAGACGGGCCTCATCATCCCGCTCGGACGATGGGTGCTTCGGGAAGCGTGTCAACAGGCTCGCCAGTGGCAGCTGAACCACAAGCTCGCCGACACGTTTCACATCAGCGTGAACATATCCGCCCGGCATTTCGCGCACGACGGCCTGGTGGAAGACGTCGCGGATTCCCTCAAAGCGGCGGGCCTCGATCCGTCAAGCCTCGTGCTGGAGATCACCGAGAGCGTGCTCGTGCAGGACGCCGACTCCGTGATCGCGCGGATGCTGGAGCTCAAGTTGCTAGGGGTGGCATTCGCCATCGACGACTTCGGGACCGGCTACTCCTCGCTCAGCTACCTGAAGCGCTTCCCGATCGACATCTTGAAGGTGGACAAGTCCTTCGTCGACGACGTGGGCGAGTCACCAGAAGGCAGCGTGCTTGCGGAGGCCATCGTCCAACTCGGAAACACGTTGCACCTGCAAACTGTCGGCGAGGGTATCGAGCAGGCTCAACAAGCGGCAGGTCTTCGTTCCCTCGGGTGTCAGTTCGGGCAGGGCTTCTACTTCGCGGAGCCGCTGCGCGTGGAGCAAGTCGACGAGCTGTTGTCCCGGCTCCCGGCGAACGATCAACCCGTGACAGGGACCCCGCGCAGAGAGGAGTCCTTGCGATGAACGGCTCGACTTCGACCTTGAATGTGGCCGCCGCCAACGGGCGCGCGATCCACGGTGAGTCAGAAGTCGTACGACGCGACGCGCGTTGGGCGGACCTCGAGCGGCTACGAGCGTCGCACCCGATGATGGACGCAGTGATAGACGAGGTGAACGGCCGGAAGATCCGTATCGGAGATCACTGGCTCTGCGACTTCGCGTCCTGCAACTACTTGGGTTTCGACCTTCATCCGGAGATCATTCAGTCTGTCGAACGCGAGCTTTGGCGATGGGGCACGCATCCGAGCTGGTCCCGGCTGCTCGGCAATCCTCGCTTGTACGTCGAGATCGAGGAGCAGCTCACTGCCCTGCTCGGGGCACCTGACTCACTAGTGCTCCCGACAATCACGATCATTCACTCTTCAGTGATCCCGGCGCTTGCCGGTCAGGGAACGGTGTTGGTCGACTCTCAGGCACACAAGACTATTTACGAAGGGGCCGCAATCGCTCGGGGGGCGGGAGCGACCCTCCATCGCGTCAGAACAAACGACTACGACCACCTAGAAGAGATCCTGCGTTCGTTGCCCGCCGGCGGACCACGCCTGTTTTGCATCGACGGAGTGAACAGCATGACAGGCAACGTGCCGGACTTGCCTGCCTACGCTCGCATCTGCCGCGAGTACGACACGCTCCTTTATGTCGATGACGCCCACGGTTTCGGAGTGATCGGGGAGTCGCCCACTCAAGCGCTCCCCTACGGGCGGCGCGGCAACAGCATTGTCCGATACTTCGATGAGGCCTACGACAACATCGTGCTGGTGGCAGGCTTTTCCAAGTCATACTCGTCGCTACTCGCCTTCCTGGCGCTGCCTACTGCCATGAAGAACCACCTGAAGGTCGCAGCCGCGCCCTATCTCTACTCAGGCCCGTCGCCGACGGCGTCGCTCGCCACAGTTCTGGCCGGGTTTCGAGTCAACGACGCCGAGGGTGACGATCTTCGGAAGGCCCTCTGCCGGAAGACCGCCCGAGTGCTCGATCGGATCGCGGAGCTTGGTCTGCGAACCTTGAACACTTCCGGTTTCCCGGTAATCGAGCTTCCTCTTGGCGATGGTGACGATATCGACGCCGTGGGAAGGCTCCTCTTCGACCGGGGCATCTACGTGACTCTCGCGGCGTACCCTCTCGTGCCGAAATCGCAGGTCGGATTCCGGGTGCAGATGACAGCTGCCAACGGCGACGACGAGGTCGAGCAGCTCAACGATGTCTTGGGCGAGCTAGCAGCACGTTTCGACATGCAGCAAGCATCAAGTCCAGCTTGAGCCAAGTTCGGCTATGGCAGTCCCTAGGCGATTAAGTCGAGTGGCGATGCTTGCGCCGCTGCGCCACCGTGACTTCCGACTGTTGTGGACAGGTCTGGTCGTTTCGCTCCTCGGAGACGGTATCTTCCTCGTGGCGGTCGCTTGGGAGGCCTACAGAATAGAAGACCGGCCCTCGTCCCTCGCCGGCGTCGGCCTCGCGACTTCGATCCCCCAAGTTTTTCTCCTTCTCTTCGGCGGGGCAGCTTCAGATCGCCTTCCGCGCCGGATGGTGCTCATCTCCGCCGACGCGGCGCGGGCTCTCGCGGTCGGCAGTCTCGCAGCGCTCTCGTCGTTGGGGCATGTGAGGCTATGGGAGCTGTGGGCCGTCGCGTTTGTGATCGGCGCTGCGACAGCGTTCGCTGCTCCGGCGTTCGACTCCATCGTGCCCACGTTGGTGCCCAAGCAGCGTCTGATGGAGGCCAATGGACTCGACCAGTTCATGCGACCTGCCGCGCTTCAGCTGCTTGGCCCCGCCATAGGAGGAGTGCTTCTCGCCACGGTCGGCACCGCGAGCGCATTCGGTGCTGATGCGCTCTCCTTCGTATTCTCTGGGTTTTGCGTAGCAGGGCTTTCTTCGGTCGCGTCGGTCAGGGCGTCGGTCGAGACCGGCTCGCTATGGGTCGACATAGGAGAGGGCTTGCGCTATGTCCGGAGCCAGGTGTGGCTGTGGGGGACCTTTGTCGCCGCAACTTTCACGTACCTGCTCTTCCTCGGACCTACGTATGTCTTGGTCCCGTACCTAGTCAAGAACCGACTACATGGCAGCGCCGCCACGCTCGGGATCGTGCTCGGCCTCGGAGGTCTCGGCGCGCTGTCTGCGGCGGTCGTCACTGCGCAGGTAGGTGACCGGGGCCGTCGCCCGATCACATTTCAGTACGTGGCGTGGACGGCGGCGACGCTCCTGGTGGCTGGCTACGGCTTGGTCACCCTTCAATGGCAGCTCGCGGCGCTCGTGTTCTCGGTGGGAGCTCTCGAGGCCGCTGGCACCGTGGTTTGGGCGACACTCAAACAGCGACTCGTACCGGGTCAACTGCTCGGTCGGGTTTCGAGTATCGACTGGTTCGTGTCGACGGCACTGATGCCGCTCTCGTACGTGTTGACTCCCATCGTCGTACGGTTCGTCGGCGTGAGCGCGACCTTCGAGTTGGCGGGCACGCTCGGAGCAGCGGTGACCTTCGGCTTCCTGTTCCTACCGGGTATGCGAACCAACGACCGACCGACAACACGTCCGGAGGTCGCGTCCTCTGCCACGAGCCGAGGGTAAGCAGGCCGGCGTTCGACGTTCCGGGCTGCTATCTCGGAGACTGACGGAACGCCGAGCTCGGAAAAGACGACGGCCGGCTCGACGATGACCGCGGGCGCATCGGCGGCCGTCGCCGGCCGGACGTGCGTCGGTCAATGTTGCCGCACCTGGCCACCTAACGGCGATGAGTGCGGTCGAGCCACTTGTCGACTGTCACCGGTTTCCACGAACCAAGGCCGTCGATCATCGACTGGGGGTCGGGCGCGATCACGACCATGTCGCGATGCTCGGGACGCAAAAAGCGCTGCTCGGTGGCCAGCTCGAACAAGGCGAGCAACGGGTCGAAGAAGCCGCTCACATTCAGGATGCCGCACGGCTTGACGTGAATGCCCAGTTGGGACCACGTGAGCGCCTCGAAGAACTCGTCCAGGGTCCCAAACCCGCCTGGCAGCATGATGAAGGCGTCGGACTGGTCGGCCATCGTCGCTTTACGCTCGTGCATTGTCGCGACGACTTGCAGCGTAGTCAGGCCGAGGTGGGCGACCTCCTTGTCCTTCAGCGCCTGGGTGATGACACCGTGCACGACGCCGCCCTCAGCCAGCACGGCGTCAGCAAGCACGCCCATCAGCCCGACGCGCCCCCCTCCGTAGACGAGCCGGATCTCCCGGCACGCGAGCAGAAACCCCAATGACTTGGCCGCCTCGGCGAACGCTGGGTCGACCCCTGGGCTCGATGCACAGTAGACACAGACAGAGGAGAGACTCCGCGGCACCATCGTCTCCAATAGCGAGCTCGTGAGGGTCAGGACAACGATAGGTGTTGCTGGGCGGGAGCACTCGCGAGCGTCCCCCACCGGTGGGCATTGCCGCGACGAGCCTCGGCGACAAACCGGAAACGATCCTCGTCTTCCTCGACCACGACAGATAACGAACCCGGCGGCCGCCAGGCGAGCCTCCGAGACCGCCGAGTCGACCGGTGCGTAGACGTGCCCGCGTGCAGATCACGCCTCGTCCATCGCGGAACAGTCCCCGGCTCAGCGAGTGTTCACGGCGCAGGCTGATGCGAACACCGCGAACCACGCTATCGCCGAAAGGTAAAAACCACGCTCGATCGACCCGAATCGCGCCCGCACCGCGGGAAACGAGCGCGCCAACAGCATCCCGAGAAGGCAAGCGACCATCGCCCACCCGAGCGCCGATGACACCGGCGCCAAGGACCGCCATCTCGTCCCATGCGACAGCACGATCGCGAGCCTGAAGGCGGCATAGGTCGCGCTGGCGAATGCCACGAGCGCAAGGAGCCCGTGCATCTGTCCTGTCGAGGTGCGGTCCGCCCCAGGAGCGTCCATCGGGAACCAGCTGATCGCCAGCCGGGCGATCGCGAAGAGGACCAGCACCACGACCACCGCCTCCCGGCCACCCCCGCTGGTGCTCCGGTCGATGCCGATGGCCAGCGCGATTCCGGCTACGCCGAAGGCGATCGTCGCGACCCTATAACCAGCGCGAAAAGGCGTGATCCCGTACTGACTGACAGCGTTGCGAACCGGCGACAGGCCGGTCGGCGCGAAATGGAGGTAGCCCAGAGCGGCCACGACCGTCGCGAGGGCCAGCAGAGCTGTCACACCGGCAACCGCTGTCATCGCCGCTTGGTGCCCGTGCAGCTGCGCGTTGCGCCCACACAGCCAATTCCGCCGACGAATAATAGGCAACCTGGTTGCATTTCAGGTAGTATGCGATGACATGCCCGGAAAGTCAACCGTCCCATACCTGTTCGGTGACCTGCTCGCTCTCGCCCGCCAGAGCTGGATACGGCAGATGGCCGGCCGGCTCGGACAGCTCGGCTTCGCCGACTATCGTCGCAGTGACGCGGCCGCATTGAGGCTCCTTCGTCGCGGACCAGTGTCGATCGGCCGGCTCGGATCGGTGCTCGGCATTACGCGGCAGGCAGCCCGTAAGGTCGCCGACGGGCTCGGGCGCAGGGACTACGCCCGCACCGAACGCGATGCGCGCGACTCCCGGAGGATCAACATCGTGCTCACGGCAAGAGGCGAGGCGTATGCACGCGCCGTCGTCGAAGTGATCGAGGCTCTCAACCGCGAACTGTCCGCACGAGTGGACCCGGTCCAGCTCGCGGCGGCCGACTCCGTGCTGCGAGCCGCGATCGGCATCGACGGCTCCCTGGCCAATGTCGCAGCTGCGGTCCGGCCCCCAGGATGAACCGCTCCTGCTCCGTCCCGATGCCGTGTCGCGCGCCCTGAGCCGGCCGAACACGCGTCTATGGTTGCGTAAGGACCTTGAGCATGCGGGGGGATCATGACAAGACACCGGTCCATTGCCTTGCTCGCGGCAGTACTCGCGGCGACTGCGTCGACCGCCGTCTGGGCTGTCCCCTCGGGAGCGGGGCCAAGGCTCACCTCCGCGCTCACCGTGCTGTCGACGAGCGCGAGCCCGCTCGTTCCAGCGCGCTCGTCCGCGCTCGGGATGCTGGCACCCTCGACCGACGTTCACGTCGACGTCACGCTGAAGCTACCGGACCCGTCGGCCGTGACGGCCTTCATCACGTCCCTGTCACAACGCAGCTCGCCTAACTTCCAGCGCTTCCTCCGCCCGGGACAGTTCGCACAGCTCTTCGGACCGCCGTTGTCGGAAGTGGCCACCGTCGATGCCGTGCTCCGCTCGGACGGCCTCCACCCCGGGCCCGTGAGCCCGGACCGTCTCTCGATCCCGGTGACGGCACCGGCTTCGGCGATCGACCACGCCTTTCGCGTGAGCCTCCTGGCCTACAGGCTGCCCGACGGGCGTAAGGCGTTCACGACCCTGTCAGCGCCGAGCATCTCGGCTTCAGTGGCGGCGGACGTGGAAGGGATCGTCGGCCTCAGCGATCTCGTCCGGCCCTTGAGCTTGGCTGTCCACTCGACCAAGGTGCGCGGCAATCGCCGCTCGGCGAGGCTCGCCGTTCGCATGGCGACCGCGGGCCCGGTGCCGTGCGCGGCCGCCACCTCCGTCGCCGAGACTTATGGGAGCTACACGGCCAACCAGTTGGCCGCCTACTACGACATGACGCCTCTCTACGCGGCCGGCGACTTCGGCCAGGGTGTCCACGTCGCCCTGGTGGAGCTCGAAGTGGACTCGCCTGCAGACATCGCCGCCTACCAGTCGTGCTATGGAACCCACACGACCGTGAACTACATCCCGGTCGATGGCGGCGCCACTCCCGATCACACTTACGGGCTGCACGGCAGCGGCGAGGCGGCCCTCGACATCGAGGACGTCATCGGCCTTGCCCCGGAGGCGACGATCGACGTCTACCAGGGACCAGACTACGCCGACACGAGCCAGATGCTGGACGTCTTCTCGGCCATCGTGAACGCCGACACCGATCAGGTCGTCTCGACGGGCTGGGGGGGCTGCGAACCCGACGGCGACCCTGCACTGATCGACGCCGAGCACAACCTCTTCTCCCAGGCGGCCACCCAGGGCCAGGCTGTCTTCGCCGCTGCAGGTGACACCGGCTCGACCGACTGCTTCGGCGAGCAAGGCCCTGCGTCCGCCTCCCAGCTCGCCGTGGACGATCCTGCCAGCCAGCCGTACGTGATCGGGGTGGGAGGGACGACGATCGGCACCAACTCCCAGACCGCGTGGAACGAGTCGGGGAACGTGTACGGTGCCGGCGGCGGCGGGGTGTCAGCCAAGTGGTGCATGCCCGCCTATCAGGACCAGTCGGGACTCGTTGGGCTGATCGGCCCCGACTCCCTGGCCGCTTCCACCGCATGCGGAACCAAGAGGCCGTACATGCGCGAGGTTCCCGACGTCTCGGCCGACGCCGATCCGGTGACCGGATACGTCACCTACTGGGACGGGGCCTGGCAAGGGGGCGAGGCAGGCACGAGCGCCGCCGCACCGCTTTGGGCTGCATCGGCCGCCCTGATCGACTCGTCGCCCTACTGCGGCGAGTACGGCTCGACGGATGCGACGGGAACCCTGTCCAGGGCCCTGTACACCATTGCCGACAGCAACCACTACCTCAGCGCCTTCTTCGACGTCGAGCGAGGCAGCAACGCCTACGCACCCTCCGGCTATTCAGGTTCTCTCTACCCCGCGACCAGGGGTTACAACATGGCAACCGGGTTGGGGACCCCCCTGCTCGCCTATCCCGGCAACTACTACCCGGGGCTTGCCGCTCTGACCTGTTTCATCACGGGAAGGAAACTGACCACGAACATCATCACCGGCGTCTCGCCGAAGATGGGGCCGAGCGGCCGCCCGACCCCGGTGACCATCGGTGGCTCGGGCTTCATCCCCAGGCCAGGAGCGGACCGGCTGGAGGTGGGCAGCAAATGGATAACCGTGTCGTGCGTGACCGACACTCGCTGCACAGGTGTCCTCCCGGCGACGAAACCGGGAACGGACAATCTCGTGATGTCGGTGGCGGGCCTGACGCTCAGTCCGCTCATCGCGCGTGACCGGTTCACTTTCGTCGGGACGCCGACGGTCGGCCGGCTGACTCCCGCTCGCGGACCCACCGGCGGCGGCACCGCGGTGACAGTCCGGGGAAGCAACTTCGTCGGCAAGATCGCGGTGCGCTTCGGAGCAGAGCCGGCGACGCGTGTGCGTGTGCTCTCACCCTCCGAGATCACCGTCACGACGCCCCCGGGGTCGGGCACGGTCTACGTAACCGTGTCGGCCATCGGCGGGAACAGCAGGAGGACCTCAGCGGACTTGTACCGTTACGCAACCAGCGTCCCGGTGACTCGCTCGTGACTCCGCCAGGCGCTCATCGCACGGCAGGTGACGCCTGCTCGCGGGAAGGCTCGATCGGGCATCCCGACCGGTCGTGCGACGACCCGTCCGGGTGCCGCCCACGGTGCACGTGGTCGGCATCTCCTCGATGCCCGCGCGAGGCAAGGCGACAATCGTCTGAGCTCCAAGGCAGCACCGGCCGCACCGAGTAGAACGGGAGCCGTGATCGAGTTCGTTCCCCGCCCGGCCCGGGGCCGGCGCTATACCGGCGGTCGCTGGGTACGTCTCAGCGATGCAGGGCCCGACGGCGTCTTGCGCCTTGACGGCGTGGCCCGCTACCTGCAGGATGCCGCCAGCGACGACTGGGCAGAGTCCGGCCTCGACCCCAGCGATACCTGGGTGGTCCGCCGCACCGCATTGCGCGTCGCCCACGGCGGGCGATGGCCTGCACTAGGTGAGACGGTCACCCTCACGACGTGGTGCGGCGGCGCGGGTCCCGCTTGGGCCGAGCGCCGCACCGACCTCGAGGTCGACGGCAGGTTGATGGTCGAGGCGGTCGCCCTGTGGGTTTCTCTCGACCGGTCGGGGCGTCCATCCCGACTCGGCAAGGAGTTCCACGTCGTGTACGGCGAAGCCGTCGCCGGGCGCCGGGTGCCGGGACGGGTGCCGACGGCGCCGGTGCCGGCCGACGCGACGACCCGGCCGTGGCCCATCCGCCGGGCCGACCTCGATGTCGTCGGTCACGTAAACAACGCCGCGGTGTGGGCAGCCGTGACCGAGGTCGTCGACCGGCCCGTCGGGTCAGCCGCGCTCACTCACCACGGGTCGGTGGAGCATGGTCACGCACTGACGCTGGCAACGAAGCCGGGGCGGTTGTGGCTGGTGGCCGATTCCGAGGTCAGGGCGTCGGCCGAGTTCTCGCCCACCTGAGAAGGACCCCGCCGCGGCGGGCAGCGCTCGGCGGTGCCTGTCAGCCGTCGACGTTCAGTGACCGAATTGCGCCGACTCGGCCCTCAAGAACAGCTGCCACTGCTCAAGCGTGGTCCAGCCGGTCGCGTCGTACAGGGCCTTGCCGGCCGGTGTGGCACCGAGCAGGCCGATGCTCGCCCCCTCGAGCTTCGCCCTGAGAAGCACGTCGGTGAGAAGAGCCCGACCGTAGCCACGCCGGGCGAACCGCGCCGGAGTTCCCATGCACCACACACACACGGCGTCATCGACGATCGAGGTCAAGACCGTGGAGACCGCTCCTGCCTCATCGACGAGCAGCCAGATCTTCCCGGCGGCGTCCCCCAGCTCGAGGATTCCGGCGATGGCGTCGGCGACCTCGCGCGTCAGGTTGAAGGCACTGGCCACGAGCTCGCTGACCACGCCGAAGTCGTCGACACCGGCCTGCCGAACCCGACCGTCAGGACGCAGTTGCTGCCCTCCCAGGGCGAGGGCCATGAACGGCATGTCCCCGACGTGCTGCCATCCGGTGCCGGGCTCACCATCGCGACCCGCACCCGCCAGCACGACCAACGTGGGCAGGCCAGAGTCCTGAACCCGCCGTACGACGGTCGCCAGAACGGCCCTGTCGCTGGTGTCGACGAGGGCCATGTTCGCTTCCGGGCTCGGTGCGCCACTGAGTGCCACCCAGTAGCCCGGCCCCTGGTCCTGCACCGAACGGCGACCGGCCACCAGGAACGACCGGGCACTGCGACCCATCTGACTGCGTCGCAGGGAAAGCTCGGCCTCTTTCACGTGTCCCCTCCTGTCACACGAGTGGGGACAGATGATAGACGCCGCCCCACGCTTTCCCAGGGCCGTCGCCGGGCGCGCCCGACAGTGAATGCCTCTCAGTCGTCGGGAGAAGGTGCGCGCCGGGCTCGCCGTCGCTCGGCGATCAAGCGGCTGCGAAGTTCGTTCGCGATCCGCGCCAGCGCAGTGGAATGCCGCGCGACCACGCCCTCGTTGAATCGGTCCGCCCGCACGACACCGATAAGGGTGCGCCACAGCAAATCGAAGTTCTCTGAGGCGAGCACGCCGACGTCTTCGCTCCCCGATGCCCTGCGGAGCAGGACCCCCTGTGCGGCGCGATCCGGCTCGTCGTCCCAGCGCAGTGCCGTCCCGGCGCGATCGCGTGCGAAGTAGTACATCCCGTAGGCGAACTGGCGAAGACGAAGACTGGCCTCATCAGGGGTGTACTCGATCATCCCCAACCATCCGAGCGTGGGGCTCGGGCTCTCGATCTCGACAGGGACCTCGAAAGGTGCGAAGTCGTCCCTCTCATCCGCGAAGAACTCCTCGAAGTCCATCTGCGTCACGACCGGTGGCGCTTCGAGAACAAGCGCGCGAGCCGGGGGCTGGCCACGAACCAATGGTAGGACGTTCGCCGGTCGGCGGAGCCACCAACCACGGCAGCCCGTACTGTGGCGAGCGCCACGAGTGAGCCGCGGTGCGGTCAGGTGGCGCGCCCCGTTCTCCGCCCAGTGCGTGACGACAGCGGACACGAGGAGGGAAGCCAGCGCGACCGCCATGTACAGCGAGATCTCGGTGCCGCGGTCGCGTCCACGGCGGTCGCGCCACGCCCAGCGCCGGTTGAGGGGGCAGTTGGGCACCGCGCCACCGACGAAGCCCGCCGCAGAGGCCAAGGTGGTCCCGGCATGCACCAATCCCAATGTCGCGCCAAAGGCACCCTCGCTTGTCACGATGGCGACGACCGACCCGGCGCTGTAGCCGGTGATACGCCGCGCCATGCGATGGCGAACGAACCGGGAGCTCCGCCGGCGCGTGCTGGTGGGCACGATCACGGGTCTGCGTCGGCCGAAAGATCCCAGGTCCCAACGCGCTCCCCGCGTACATGGTGACCCTTGATCTCCCCGGGTGCTGCGAGTGACCGGAAGGAGGCCGCGAAACTCCAAGAGAAGGGACCGCTGGAGGGCACGAACTGTGCCATGCGATTCGACGCCAACAGCGGTCGGTCGAGAAACGACGAGCCGGACACCTTCGACGGGCCGATCCAGACGAACGGGGCTTCCCGTTTCGGGAATCTCCGGCACCCACGAGTGGGGCGAGCGCGAGACCGACGACTTCGCGCAGGCCGGCGCGCTGTACCGCCTGATCGACAACTCGGCCAGGCGACGCCTCATCGACAACATCGCGGACGGCCTCGCCAAGGCGAACCACAGCGAGATTGTCGACCGATCAGTTTCCTGCTTCCGCAAGGCCGACCCCGACTACGGGAGATCGCCGCCCGCCGTGGCTGAGAACAGGCTGAGTAGGTGACGAACGCCTCGCAGCCAGAGGTGCCCGTGACCGGTGCCGGTCTTCCCGACGCTCGTCTAGCTGGTCCGGGCGAGCTGGGCGGCGGTTGTGGTGTCGACAATCAGGACCGAGCAAGGCGCTTGGTGCGCGATCGAATTCGGGACGCTCCCGAGAACCCTCCGTGCACCTCTCATGCCCTTGTTGCCCACGACGATCAGGTCCGCGCCGACCATCGTCGCCACTCGGATGATGGCTTCGGTGGGATCTCCCGTCGCGGCATGGACCTCCGCCTCCACGTTGGCCCGATTCGCGACCGAGATGAGCTCGTCCAGCAACGAGTCGGCGGGAGGACGGTAGTTCGCGTCGAGGAATTCGGCTGGCAGGTCGGGGATGCGAACCGCCTGCGGCTTGTAGGCCGTGACGATGTGCAGCTTGGCACCGCACGTCTTCGCAAGGTCGACGGCCGTTTCGACAGCTCGAAGCGCGGTCGCCGAGCTGTCTGCGCCAACGAGCAGGTTCTTGAACATTTGACCTCTCCCCCTAGGGCGGCTTGGCCGCGTTTCTTCGCAATCGTATCGTCCAGCGCGAGGCGCTCACCTGTACGACGTGGGCTTTGGGATGGCCGGGCTCGACCGTGTCAGCGCGACGCGGGCCAGCCTGCGCTCGGCAGGGTCGCGCTAGGACAAGTCCAGAACCGTTCCCTGCACCGCAGCCGCCACCGGCACGTCGGCGCTCTTGTAGCTGGTGACGATCGAGTCGATCTCGTCGTCGGTCCGCGCCGGGTCGTGATGGTAGAGCATGAGCTGTCGCGCGCCTGCGGTTTCGGCGAGCCCGACCGCGTAACCACAACAGGCGTGACCGTACGAGGCGCGCACCGGCAGTTCCTCGTCGGTGTACTGGGCGTCGTGAAACAGCACATCGCACCCACGGGCAAGGGTTAGAGCCGCCTCGTGGTACTCCCCGAGACCCGTCGGGCCCGGACCCAGGCTCGTCGGGCAGTGGTCGGAGAGATAGGCGACGGTCGCTCGTCCATCGGAGATGCGGTAACCGAACGCACGCCCTCCCTTGTGCGGGATCTCGAGCGCCAGGACCGAGAATCCCTCGATGAGTGCCTCGCCGACCTCAAGACCGTTGAAGGTCCAAGAGCCGGCCAGCCCGGAAGGTGGGATCGGGAAGTGCGGTGGGGACATGAACCGCCCGAGGACGCTCTCGGTGTCACCTTGTGCGGGGACATAGAGGTCGACCCTGGAACCGTCGCTGTTGCCGGCGGCGAAGAACGGAAGCCCCTGGGTGTGGTCCCAGTGCATGTGGCCGAGCACGATCGACCCTTTGTAAGGTTGGCCGTCGAACAGGTCGGGGCTCCCCTTGAAAAGGTCGCTGGCCAGTCGGATGCCGGTGCCCGCGTCGACGATCAGGCTCGGGAGGTCCCCGTCGAGCGCGAGGGCGAGACACGACGTGTGGCCGCCGTAGCGGACAAACTCCGGCCCGGGTGTCGGTGTCGAGCCGCGAACGCCACAGATCCAGATTCGCATTGACACAGTGTTTCATGCCGTCGACAGGTCTCTTGCACCTCCCGTGCCCGACGGTCGTCGGGAGCGCCTCGGCGAGTTCCGTGCCACGGTTGGGAACCCGCTGCCGGGCCGGATCCACCGGATAGATTCGCGGGCCATGGCCATCGTCCCCGACGACAAGGACTGGACGTGGGTACTCGAACGGCGTTGCCCGGAGTGCGGCTTCGTCTCTTCGGAGTTGCCCAGGGACCAGATCGCGCCGACGATCCGCGCAAATGCCGGGGCGTGGCTGGACATCCTGGCCGGCGACCGGGCGCAGTTACGGCGCCGGCCACGTGACGATCGTTGGTCGCCTCTCGAGTACTCCTGCCACGTGCGAGACGTGTTCCGCGTCGTCGACGAGCGTCTGAACCTGATGCTGACCGTGGACGATCCGACCTACCAGAACTGGGACCAGGACCGTACCGCGATCGAAGACCATTACGAGGGCCAGGATCCCGAGACCGTGGCGCTCGAGCTATCCAGGGCCGCAGAAGCGCTCGCAGGCGACTTCGACGGAGTTGAGGGGTCAGCTTGGGAAAGGCGGGGGACCCGGAGCGACGGCGCGGCATTCACAGTCCAGACCATCGGTCAGTACGCGCTCCACGACGTCATGCATCACGTGTACGACGTGACCGGCGACCTCGCATCGCCCGTTTCGTAACTACCTGAAAAGCGCCGACGCTATGTCCGCGGCCGTAGGCGAGGTATCGCGCAGGTACGAGCCGGTTGCAGGGTTCGGACGCCTTGTCGAACCGTTCCGGATCCTGTTCGACAACCGGTCCCTGACCTGGTTGGTGGTCGCCTTCGCCGGAATGACCCTGGCCGAATGGGGGTATGTCACGGCGCTGGCCGTCGACGCGTTCCGTTCGCACGGCTCGGTGGCAGTCGGCCTGGTCGGCTTCCGCCTCTTCATCGCCTCGGTCGGCAGTTTCTTCAACGTCCCTTATCTCGAGCGGCACCCGAAGGGCCGCGTGCTCACGGCAATCGCAGGCACCCGAACCGTAGTCGTGGCGACGAGCGCGACCCTCGCCGCCACAGGTGCGCCACTCGCCCCTCTCCTGATCCTCGTGGCGATTGACGCCCTCGTGTCCGCCCCGTACAGGCCGGCCCAGTCTGCGATGCTCCCGGTCCTGGCGCGGACCCCGAGGGAGCTGGCCGCGGCCGCGGCGGGGATGAGCACCGTCAAGACGCTGAGCCAGTCCCTCGGAGCTATCGCCGGCGGCTTCCTGCTGGTGGTGACGACCCCTGCGGTTGTCTTCGCCGGGGCGGCGGCACTCATGCTCGCAGCTGCCGTGACGACCAACCAGTTCGCCAGCACTCCGATCCGGGTCTCCGGGGAGAGGGCTTCGGCCGGGACGCAGGGCCTGACGGGCGACACCCTCGGCGTCATCCGCGATCCCTACGTTGGCGGCCTCCTGGTCGTCAGCGGATTGCGGACCTTCGTCCGCGGCATGTGGATCGCCGTCGCGGTGATCGCGTCCCTGCGACTGCTACACGCCGGGAGCGCCGGGGTGGGGCTCTTGATGCTTGCCGCCGGAGTCGGGGCGTTGGCAGCTGTGCCGCTCTCGGCTGCTCTCATCGGCCGGAAGAAGATCGGCGGCCCGACGATCCTCGCTTTCGTCGCGTGCGGCATCCCCCTCGTCATCATCGCGGGCGTCCCCCTGCTCGACACGGCGCTGTTCTTCGTGGCCGCCTGGGGCGTCGGAATGGCCGTAGCCGACGTGGCGACGTTCTCTCTCCTCCACCGGCTGCTCGACACTCCGCTGCTACCCCGCGTCACCGGCGCCATCGAGTCGGCCAAGCTCGCTCTCGAGGGCCTGGGAGCCCTCGTCGGCCCCTTGATCGCGTCCACCCTGGGCATTCGGTGGGCTCTCGCCGTGGCTGGCTTGCCTCTTCCCGTAGTCGTGGTGTCCGGCCGCAAGCTGCTGCACCGGTTGGATGCCACCGCGAGCGAGCGCGCCCAGATCCTCAGCTTGCTCCACGCCGTTCCCTTCCTGGAGCCACTTGACATGGCGACCCTCGAGTCCCTGGTCGGGCGACTGATCCACCTGACGGTCCCCGCCGGAACCGAAGTCGTCCGTCAGGGCGAGAAGGGTGACCGCTTCTACATCGTCAGGACTGGCAGCGCCGACGTCCTTGTCGACGGCTTCCTCGTCGGGTCGGCGACACCGGGCGGGTATTTCGGCGAGAGGGCCCTGCTGAGAGATGTTCCACGGATGGCGACGGTCAGGTCGCGCGAGCCCATGGAACTGATCGCCCTGCAACAGCTCGACTTCGTCACCGCGTTGACCGGGCAGGAGGGCGCCGGATCCACGTTGGGCGATGCGCGCTCTTATGGGGACGCTGCCGAACTGACGCGGCGCCAACGAGTCGACGTCCTGTCTCGCGTAAGCCTCCTCTCCCACCTCGACTCGGACGCCCTGCGCCAGCTGGCCGAGCACAGCGAAGTCGAGCATTGGCCAGAAGGTGCCACAATCATCCGACGGGGCGAGCAGGGTGATCGGTTCTTCGTCCTGCTCGATGGCCGGGCGCTCGTCTCGGCAGGCTCCGAGACGGTGAGCGAGCTGCACCCTGGCGACCAGTTCGGCGAGATCGCCCTCCTCCATGGAGTGCCCCGGCGCGCGGATGTGACAGCGGCAAGCCCGACGATGACCTTGAGCCTGCCCCGCGACGCCTTCGTGTCGGCAGTGCGCTCGCGCGTGCTGGCGGGCTGAGCCTCCCGGCCACCGGCTTCGTCAAGTCGAGCTGCCGCTCCGCAAGTTGGTCACGCGACGGACCGGACGCTTGGGACGACCTCGGTGGCAAGCGTCTCGGTCTGCCCGGCAAGTGGTGCGCCGACGAGCGTGAAGTTGAGGCTGTCAAGCCAAACGCGAAAGATCGCCGAGACGGCCGGCGACCTTGTCCACGGATCCGGAGATGACCTCGCCGCGCGGGTCGCCCGGCTGACCGATTGCGATCTCGAGGTTCAGCGCGCAGGTGATCTTGTCAGGCGCCTGGTCAGCGGCGCTTCACCCAGAGTAGGCAGCGCCGAGCGACGCGCGGCAACCGCCCGACTCAGCCTTGTCCGGCAGCGAGCCATGGCTCAGTACACGGAGCCACAAGGCGCTACGCGTGCGCAGTTCCCCTGCTCTCGAAGATCATGGCGTGTTGCAACGCGGCCGCCCTCAGCTCCTCGGGGATCTCGACCGGGCCGCCGACGCCGCCGGCGTTGATCCCGGCCTGCGCCGCCTCCTCGACGATGCTGCCGACCTGAATGGCCAGCTCCGGGGTGCGGTGGAACACCAGGATTCCATGATTGGCCAACAGCACCGCAGGCACGCCCGGGATGATCGCGGCCCGGATGTTGGCCACCGCCTGCTCGGACCCGCGGGGACCGTAGCCTGCGACCGGCACGCCGCTGGCCAAACCGAACATGGCCAGGGCCTCGATCCAGCACCCGATCGGACGGCGAGCGACGGCGTAGGCGGTCGCATACGGCGAGTGCGTGTGCAGCACACAACCGACATCGGGGTGGTCCTCGTAGATCGCCGTATGCATGGCGACGACCGCTCCCTGGATTGGCGGAAGATCACCCTCTAGCAGAGTTCCGTCAAGCCCGACGCGCACGACAGCGGACGGAGAATGGCCACGAAGCGACGGGCCCGCGGTGAAGTACATCTCGTTCGCCCCCGGGACACGAAGACTCGCGTTGCCATGCCCGTTCGCGGAGATCGCTCCGCTGGCGACAACCTGCTGGGCGATGTCGACCACCCGATAGACCATTTCCTTGTCCACGACACCCCCCAAGGCCCGGCAGCCGACATGACCTCCTGCGAGAAACTACTGCCTCGGATCACGCCGACGGGCCGCCGACCGGCCACGGCGAAGCCTGGAAGTGACTCGCGGCGGATCTAGAGGGGGCTCAAGCGGCGCTGGGCCCAGCGAAGGACACGCAGAGCCCTCAGGGTGTTCCACCTGCTCGGCCCGCCCGGCTCTTCCATGTCGAACCAGACACTGCCCGCGTGCTTGTGTTGCAAGGGCCAGGTTCCGTCCTTGCGCCGACGTCTGGCAAGCACGTCGAGCGCGTCCCCGTATCGCTCGTCCCCGGGGGAGTCGGTGGCAGCGAAGTGGTCGAGCCCACGAAGGATGTCGTAGTGCCATCGCGGAGGAAACGACAGCCGGGTGAACACGGGGTCCGCGATCGTGCCGTACCGGTGGGACTTGAAGAGGCGGTGATCAAGGAAAAACGTTCTGCCCCGTTCCATCGCAGTCGTGATGTCCGCGCGGGTCGGCTCGGCCCGGTGAGCTTCGGCCAGGGCCTCCAAAGCCGAGATCGACGTGTGAAACGAACCGTGTCGTTCGCCGAACCGCACGGTTCGACAATTCCAGCCGCCGTCATCGAGCTGAACGGCCAACAGCCAGTCCAGGGCGGTACCGACACGGCAATCCTCGAATCCGAAGTACTTGGCCAGTGCTACGTACATCGAGGTGATGCAAGCCTCGGGGTGATCGATCGACGTAGCGGGAGTAAGGCCGCCGTCGAAGTAGCGGGCGCCGCCCCACAACAACTCGACCCCGCGCAAGGCGGCCGGGTGGCCCGGCATCAAGCCGCACGTTCGCAGTGAGAGCAGGGTGTAAGTGGTAGATGTCCACTTCGGGCTGTAAAGCCCTCCCGCCCAGGACCCCTCTGGATCCTGGTACTCCAACAGCCGACGGCCCCAGCCCGTGGTCGCCACATCCGTCCGATCGGTTTCGTACAGGTTCGACTGCTGATCGAGAAGATCCCGCTTCGTTTGCCAGCGGACCGACGCGTCTCCGGCCAGTAGCCAGTCGATCGTGCCGCGCGGCACCGCCTCGTCATTGGAGATCCAGCCGTCCATCGGTTCAAGTATCGGTGAACGGCAGCGAACGATGGTGCGCAGTTTGGCGGGGTCGGTCGTGGCGGGTCGGGAGAACTTCATACGGCCTGCCCGGCTTGGCAGATTCCCATCGCCCCACATACTCCTTCACCAACTGATCAGTGAAAGAGCGGCGGTGCCCCTCCACGACTACTACGCCTAGCGTAACTCCGCTAAGCGGAGTACTATGGCAACGTGACTTCTTCGCGGTCGGCAGCTCAGACAGAGAACGACACCGTTAGCGGCGTGCCCCTCCTCATCCTCACCAGCCTGGCCGACGGCGAGAAGCACGGCCACGGACTGATGAAGGACATCGAGCGCTTCTCGGGTATGCACCTCGGGCCAGGGACCCTGTACAAGGCAATGGCTCGGCTGGACGAGCGCGGACTCATCGAGGCTCTCGATCCCGACGCGCGCCGCCGTCCCTACCGGATCACCTCCAGCGGAGTCACCGTCCTCGAGCGGTCCCTGGATCGTCTCGGGCAGGTTGTCGACCAGGGACGCCAACGTCTCGCACTTACGAACCTGCGGCCAGCACACATCGTCGGCTGGCCCGACTCGACCATTGGAGTGAACGCGACATGAGTAGCAACCACCGCAGCCTGACCCGATTGTTCCCCCGGCATTGGCGTACCCGCTACGGGAAGGAGATCGCCGATCTCATCGAGGACATGAAGCAGGACGAGCGCGGTTTCCGCCTTCGGGATCGTTTCGACCTCGCGCGCGCGGGGCTCTCCGAACGAGGTGCCGAGATCTGGTGGCGAGGCGCCCATTCTCCCCGGATCGTCGCTCTGCGAATCGTCACAGCAGGCACGGCGCTGGTCCTCGTGCTCGGGTCTGCTCTCCTGATCGGCGGAGTATTCGAGGGCCAGCCAAGCCCGTCGCCCTCGCGGGTAGTCATGACCGCAACGCCGGCCCGGCTCGTCCGGGTGTCAGCAGGCCAGGCCAAGGTCATGATCGTCACGCCGGCCCGGCTCGTCCCGCTCTCGGTCGGCCCGGTCATGCAAGTCAAGATCAGCGTCGTAAAGCAGGTGAACTTGTAGTCGGTCGGGCGACCACGAGCTCGGTAATCCGAGTTCGGGACCACCAGGACGCGGCGCTGCCGGGCTGCGGGCGTCAGGCGTGCTCGTCGCCGAGCAGAGTGCCGCTGTGGAGGACGCCGCCCATGGCGCGTTCCCGCCAGGCCGCGGTCGAGTCGTACAGCTCCAGTTCGGTGTCGACGGTAGACAACAGCACCCCTGGGACGTTGCGTCGCAGCCGACCGGTCGTGACGCCGTCGGCGCGTACGAAAAAGGCGGGCCAGCAGCTCTGCGGAGCCGAGGAGTTCGGGCAGCTGATCCAGACGTGGTTGCAGGCAGCGGCCGTGGTCATGGCCGCCGGCATGGTGATGCCCGGATAGGTGTGCGTGGCGGCCGGGTTGAGCCTCTTGAGCTCCGGCCCGATAGCCCGTCCGACCTCGGCGATCCGCTCGGCCGAGGCGTGAGCAGCGTGGAAGGAATGGAATACGAGTTCGACGCCCCGCTTCTTGTACTCGCGGTACAGCTCAGGGAAGCGGTAGTCGTAGCAGATCAGGGCGCCGCAGCGAACGCCGTCGATGGTCCAGACGCTCAAATGGTCGCCGGGCGCGTAATGGGCGAGATCACCTGATTGCTCGTCGCGCCCGCCCGAGCAGAACCTCTTGTCGTAGCGCTCGACGATCTGGCCCGAATCGCTGATGACATATGAGCTGTTGTGAGGCTTGTGGGTGTCGCCGAACCGATGAGCCGAACCAAGGACCACCCACATCCGCAGCTGACGGGCGCGTTCAGCCACCTCGGCAGTGGCGTCTCGAAGCCGGTCCCAGTCAAAGTCGGCGAAGGACTCGAAGTCCGTCCCGGCATAGCCGGACAACGAGCCCTCCGGAAAGTGGACGACCCGCGCGTCGCCCTGGTGCGCCAAGCCCATTTGGCGCGTGATGCATCGAAGGTTGATGCGAATGTCCTGTCCTACGGGGAATTGGCAAGTGGCGACCTTGAGTACGGGCATCTCCTCATGATGCCCACCGATAGCGACCGCTGTCACTGACTGGGCTCGTAGGGTTGGTCATGCGCCCCAAACCACCTGGCGTTCGGGAGGCACGTGCGGCTGCGACGCGGAGAACGCTCGTTACGTGGACGGCGGGCAGTGGACGGTCTGGCGACAGCCAAGCCGCGGAGAACGTTCGGCATCGAGGCCAGCGGCGACGACGGAACACGCGAACAACTAGGCTCCATGCGGTCCACCAGAGACTTTGAGGAGCTGAGGTGCCCGGGCAACCACGCACGCGTTGACGCAATAGGTCACTTGTCGACCTGTCATCGCGTGCTGCTGTGATGTGCGGCACAGCGAACTCACCCAATGGGCTTGTTCTGACACCTTCCGGCGTGCGACAGGCCATGGGGCATCGGCTCAGTGTCTCAAAGGAGCTACCACTGTGTCTCCCTTTCTTCTTGCTTGCCTGGCATACCTGACCGTCGCGCTCCCTGGTTCCACCCTCGGTCTGCTGTGGCCGTCGATGCGGCTCAGCTTCCACGAGCCGCTCGGGGCCCTCGGGATCTTGCTGGCATTCGGCGTGACAGCTTCGGTCGCTTCCAGCGCAGCCACCGGACGCGTCCTGTCCCGAATAGGCGTGGGCCCGCTTCTGGCCCTCGGCACCCTGCTGACCGCGGTGGCGTTGGCGGCGGAAGCCTTCGCGCCGTCACTGTGGGTACTCACCGGCGGGTTCGTGCTCTTCGGGCTCGGTTTCGGGTGCACGGACTCGGCTCTCAACGCGCACGCCGCTCACAATTTCGGCGCGCGCCAGATCAACTGGATGCACGCCAGCTTCGGCCTCGGTTCTGTCATCGGGCCACTACTAGTCACGGCGTTCTTGAGCAACGGGGTCAGTTGGCGTTGGACCTACGGGACGATGGCGATAGCCCTGGCGGTCCTCGGCTGGGTGTTCGCCCTGGTCCACCGGCGCTGGGAGGCTGGGCCGCACCCGGTGGCGACGCCGCTGCCCGACCCGGAGGCGAACGTGCCCGGGGCCCCCGCTAGAACAGGACGCCGGAAGCCTCTGGCAACAGTCGTCCTCGGCGGCCTGATCTTTGCCGCCGTCGAGTGTGGTATCGAGTCCGGCGCTGGCATCTGGGGCTACGTGTTCTTGACCGATGGTCGGGGTCTGTCCCACGAGGCTGCAGGTGTGGCCGTCGCGGCTTACTGGGCGATGATGTTCGTCGGACGGGCGGTCCTGGGCCCGGTTGCGGAGCGTATCGGCTCAGGCCGCGTCCTGACCAGCGCAGTTGGGGGCGTCACCGTCGGTGTCGGGCTCATGACGATGCCCGGACCGGACGTTGTGGCCGTGATCGGCATGATGATCCTCGGCTTGGCAGCCGCGCCGATCTTCCCCCTGCTTACCCTCACGACGCGGCAGAGGGTCGGTGCAGGGGATGTCAGAGGAACCACGAGGACGGTGAGCCTCCAGGTCGCGGCTTCGGCCATCGGTGGCGCCGCGTTACCAGCGGGCATAGGACTGGTGATCGGGGTGTTCAACGCGAGAGTGCTCGCGCCGTCGTTGCTCCTCCTCGGCCTGGCAATGTGCGCCGTCTACGGCCTCATGTCACATCTGAGCCGAGCAGGCGGCAACCTGACATGAGGAGGGCGGGGTGAGGGTGGGCAGTGCCCGGTGGACCCGACGGCGAACGAACCCGGCTCTTGAGCGATAATGCCGGAATGGGGGATCGCAACGTGTTGGGCGGGGATCTGGAGCCCTGCGGCACCGACCCGCTCACCGGCTTCTATCGGGACGGGTGCTGCCGAACGGGAGCCGAAGATCGGGGAAGCCACACAATCTGCGCGGTGGTCACCGCTGAGTTTCTCGAGCACCAGCGACGCATCGGCAACGATCTCATTACTCCGATACCTCAGTTTCGCTTCCCCGGGCTCGTGCCCGGGGATCGATGGTGTGTGACCGCGATGAATTGGCTGCGCGCCCACGAAGACGGCGCGGCTGCGTACGTAGTGCTCGCCTCGACTCATGAACGGGCACTCGAATTCGTTCCCCTCGCGGCGCTTCAGGAGCACGCGGTAGACGTCCCCGAGAGCCCCGGCGACCTCGGAGATTGAACGTTCGTGAGCTCGGATCTCACGGGCTAGCCGAAACCGGCGAGGACTGCGGCTTTGTCGACCACCGGGTGGGCGACTCGTGCCCGCATTCGGAGGAGCCCGAAGGGACCCTCGTGTCGTCAGGAGTGCGCCTCCCCTCGCTCTTGGCGGCGCAGTCAGCTGCAGCCCGCGGGCAACGGCAGGCCGGATCGCCGAAGTACTGGTCGTGAAGTGCGGACAAGAGGAGAACCAACATGACGAACGCAGGACCTCCGCAGATGTCGCCCGCGCCGCCGAGGCCGAACCGCTGGCCGACGCTGCCCGTTTCCGAATGGGCCCCAACCCGCGACACGCTGCAGCTGTGGACCCAGATCGTCGGCAAGGTTCGTCTTGCCAACACGCCGACGGTCAACCACTGGTGGAACGTGACGCTCTACGTAAGTGCCCGTGGCTTGACCACCTCTCTCATCCCCCACGCGCAGGGTCCGTGCTTCCAGATCGACCTCGACCTGCAGGACCATCAGCTACAGATCGTTACCACTGCGAACGAGCACCTTTCGTTCCAACTGGAGTCGCTTTCGGTCGCCGAGTTCTACACCCGGCTCATGTCCCGGCTCGACGACCTCGGCGTCGGCACGATGATCTGGCCCATGCCCGTCGAGATCGAGGGAGCCATCGCTTTCAGCGAGGACCACGCCCACGCGGTCTACGACCCAGACCAGGCGCACCGTTTCTGGCTGCTCCTGGTGCAGGTGTCGCGGGTTTTCCAGCTCTTCCGCAGCCAGTTCATAGGCAAGTCCAGTCCCGTCCATCTGTTCTGGGGGGCGTTGGACCTGGCCGTCACACGCTTTTCCGGACGAACTGCACCGCCGCATCCTGGAGGCGTCCCGAACTGTGGACCTGAGGTCATGCACGAGGCCTACTCCCACGAGGTGAGCAGCTGCGGCTACTGGCCCGGCGGCGAAGCCGAAGGAATCTTCTATTCGTACGCGTATCCTGAACCGCCCGGATACCGCGACACGAAGGTCAGCCCCGACGGGGCCTATTTCAGCGAGGCTCTTGGAGAATTTGTGCTCCCCTACGAAGCCGTTCGCACTGCCGCCGATCCCGACGTCGTCCTGCTCGACTTCCTACAGTCGAGCTACGAGGCCGCCGCCGACTGCGCTCAGTGGGACCGCCAGGCGCTAGAACGGCACGCACGAGAGCCGATCGACCTTCGTCACGGTCGGAGCGTCTAGAGGGGAGAGACTCCGTTGGCAACACAGTGCACGCATCTCGACGCCATCAAGTCGGTTGAGCCGTCAAGCTGGGGATGTGAGGACTGCATCCGGATCGGAGGGAAATGGGTACACCTTCGGCTCTGCATGACGTGTGGACACGTTGGCTGCTGCGACAGTTCCCCGAACCGCCATGCGACCGCTCACTGGCATCAGCACCCCGACCACCCGATCATCCGCTCCTACGAGCCAGGTGAGGACTGGTGGTGGTGCTACGCCGACGAGCTCTTCTTCGACGTGGCCGGGGCACCTCCGGCTCCGTCCCACCCCTGATTCCCGGTATCGAATTCAGATGCGACACCGCTCGAGTATGGAAGCGGCTGCGATGCGAGCTCGACGGCAGCAGCGAATGCGGCCATCGACGGAAACTCCCAGTCCGGCCTCACGCTGGCAGGCGGGGCCGGGGTGGCCCCCCAACCGGGACGTCCGTCGCGACGGTTGATCCATACGGTGGAAAGTCCGGCGCTTTTTGCCGGGACGTGATCGTGGAAGAGGCTCTGGGCAACGTGAAGCAACTTGCCTTGCGCGACTCCGAGCCCGCCGACCTCTTTGACCAGCACCTCGAAATTGCGAGCAGCGGGCTTGTAGGAACCGATGTCCTCTGCGGTCAGGATCAGGTCGAACACCACGTCCAGCAACCGGTTGCTGGCCGCGAAAGACTGCCGATCGACGTTGGAGAGGATTATCAGCTTGAAGTGCTCGCTCAGGGCCGACAGAGCATCATGCGAGTCGCCGTACGCGGGCCAATCCGGAACAGACGCCGCCAAGCTGTGTGCCTCCTCGGCCGAGACGCCGACGCCGAGTTGTCGCCCGAGCGACGAAAAACTGCGCGCCAGGACGTCGGGGTACGGTTCGGCCGGGTACTCGCGTTCGATCCGCGCCTCGTGATCCGCGTAGGCGCTCAGCAATGACTCCTCGTCAAGGTCCAGGCCGCGCGAGCACGCCCAAGGCCCGAGAACTGCGGCGAGGCCGGCTTCCCAGTCGATAAGGGTTCCGTAGCAGTCGAAGCTCAGCGCCTCGTATTCGGTCAACTGCATCGCGCCCTCTCCTCGATCGCCGGCGAGCTCAGTCGACTCCGTCCACCACATAGAGAATCGCTCGAGCGGCGCCCTCGCGGAGCTTACGAATTGCGGCGTATTCCTCACTCCGGTGCCAGTCGAGAGCGGCCTGCCTGGTCGGGAACTCCAGCACAACGGTGCGACTAGCTGGCAATTCACCCTCGAGCGCCTCGGCGTCGCCGCCCCGAACCAGGTAACGACCGCCTGCTGCGGCGATGTTCGGGGTCGCTTGCGCCTTGTACTCCTCGTAGCGCTCAGCATCGAGGACCTCACCTTGGTAGATCACGTAAGCCGCCAATGGTCTTCCTCCCGGTTCGGAATCTCTCGCGGACGGCGTCTCGGTCCGGCTAGCCCGTACGACGTTAGCAAGGCCACGATCCTGCGAGTCAGGGACAAATGTCTTGTCGCCACGCGTCGCTTCCCGCTCGGTGTGCAAGCGCGGCCACGTCCTGGACCAGCCGCGGGCTCGACCTGTGCGCCCACACCTTGCGCCAGCCGAGGCCAGCTGACTCTTCCTGCCGGGTTCTTGGTGTGGGTTCTCTCTGACACAGCTGGCCACGGCTCTTCCTAGACCTCGCGCTTCTTCGGCTCTCGAATTTCGCCGAGGGCTGGCGTACGTCAGCCTTTGTGAGACCGATCAAGTGGATGGTCAACAATGGTGACTGAGAACTGTGCCGAACTCGTCGCCCGCCAGCGGACGAACGTCGCCAACAGACCGGCCTTGGCCGTGCGCTGACTGCGATGGTCCGCGCAGCGCCTCGCGGCCTGGCGGGACGCCTACCACAGGAGTTGCCGGTCTGGCCCCAACGGCTGCGGTGTCCTCTGCCTCAGCCAACGGGTCGTGGTAAACGGGGGCATGGGAACATTCAAACTCGGCCGCCTCTCGAGCGTCCCGGCATCGGGCCGGCTCGATCTGTTGGCCGCGCCGACCCAGAGGGCGCTGGCCGAGGCGGGCCTGCTCGACGACGTCGGCGTGGTCCAGATCGATCCGGCATTCTCGGACACCGCCACGACACAGCAACAGTTCATGCTGGAACCCGACTCGCTCGCCAACTGTGTCGTCGTCGGCGGCAAGCGCGAGGGGGTGGAGCGGTTGGCGGCCTGTGTCGTGCTCGCCACGACCCGCGCGGACATCAACGGAGTCGTCAAGCGCTTCCTCGACGTGCGCAAGGCGTCGTTCCTCCCGATGACCCGCGCTGTCGAGCTCACTGACATGGAGTATGGAGGGATCACGCCCATCGGCCTTCCGTCCAGCTGGCCTGTGCTCGTCGACCGAAGGGTTATCGAGACCGATGTCGTTCTCATCGGGTCCGGCGTGCGTCGCTCCAAGGTCCTGCTCCCCGGACCTCTGCTCGCTCGGTTGCCGGGAGTCGAGGTGATCGACGGGCTCGGCGTATAGCAGTGTTCTCAGCTCCGCCAGTCTTGGAGCAAGGCTTGCCGGACCCTCCTAGGAGCGGACCCAGGGGCACGCGTTCGGTAAAGGCAGCCGCCGACCCCGCGCACACGCAAGGCTTCGTGGATCGCGCCGAACGGACCGGAAACGCCGCTTGGGTGACGATATCGGAGAACACGCGGGGCTCCGGTCTCGCCGAGAACGGATCTTATGGCCCTGTCCTGCAGACTTATTGTGGACCTGGGGTTCGAAGCCGGCACTTTGGGATTAGACGGTCACGTTGACCAGTTCCGGAGCGTCTCGCACCGTCCTACAACGTCTGCAGTTGGGCCCCTGAACTGAATAGGTCGCTCAGCTCTCCAGCGGGACACGTGTGGACGGTGCCGGACGGCTCGGGAAGCGCAATGTTGTGTTGGGTGGCGCCTTCTGCTCCAGCCGGGGGGCGTCGGGGGCCGAGAGCGCGGATCTGCGACTGGCGGTCTCCGCTGTCTTCGATCAAACCGCCTTGAGGAGCCTCACTGTCGCCCGCGCCTCGCAACCCCGTGAACGCTTGGCGTACTCGGTCTTGAAACGGTAATCGAGCACCCTAAGGTCGTGCTCGGCCGCGAAGTCCATCACTCCGTAGAACACAACGCCGAAGTACACCGGGAGAGTGCCCTGTGCCTCGTAGTCGAAACCGGCGTGACTCGCCCACGCATTGCCACGGTGCACGAGCAACTCCATGAACCCGACGACGCGATCACCGACCCGTGCGACGACGCCGTATGTTGATTCCTTGATGGCTTTGCGCAGAACGCTCAGTCTCGCAATACTCGAGTCGCAGTCGTCGTCAATGTCATATTTGTTGTGGAGGTTTACTATAAGGGGCGCAACGGTTCTGATCAGGTCCGGGGTCAGCGGCTCGACGGTAATGGAAACCCCGCCCTCCCTCAGCTTGCGGAGTTCCCTCCGGATCATGTTGCGCTGAATGCTCGGGAACGAGTCGATGTAGCCCTCCAAACCTCCTACGGGTGGCATCAGAACTAAGTGATCTGGCCCGGGAATCTCGCGATAACCGCGATCTCGCAGGACATCTCGAAGCAATATGTCGCCTCCGTCGACGCAACGGCACACCACCCACGGCTCGCCATTTCGCCGAGCTATGTCCTCGGCTTCAGCAAACAGCCTGCTAACTACCTGGCGCCGGGTCTCCTCTCCGAGGCTCGGCAGAGTCAGGGCGCCCGTGCGACCGTCGTAGAGTCCACCTGTGAGCCGCGCTCGCACCACATCCATGCCGGGGAGCACACCGTCGAGCCGCATCAGCTTGTCCGCCACTTGGTCGTCAAGTCGGTATGTGACAAGCCCACCAACCAGCGTCCCATTCGTTCGCGCAAGCACGTGCTCAGGGGCTTTGTTGCCGAATACTTCAAGGACGTGCAGCACCTTCGCCGATAGGAAAACTTCGTGAGAAGGGAGTTCTATCCCGTCGCCAATCACGAGTTCGTCCCAGCCGATCAGGCTCGCCGCGGAATGCTCCACCGTCACAGTGAGTTGCATAGGGTCTCGGCTGGAAGTGCCGTCAGTCGGCATGCGGCGATTTCTCTTGCATCCAGCGCTACTTTAGCGTCACAACGGATCCCTCGAAACGCGCTGCGCGAGAAGGCCATTGCCGGTTGTTCCATCGCTAACGACGGTTCGTCGTGTAACGGGCATTCAGCTGATGGGAGCTGGTGGCAAGAGTTGAAATCATCACATAGGAGCAGACGGAGACCATCAATACCTGTGCTGCGATCACGTCGGGATCCTGTCCGCTCGTGGTGACCCAGATCACCAAGCGGCTCCGCACACCCGAAGCCGCCCTGGATCGACTCGCCAGGGACGCTGAGTCGCTCGGTGATGCAGGGCACGGGAGTGAGCCCTTCTTGCGTGAGCTCTGCCCGAGGTGCGGGAGGCCGTCCTCGAGCAGCCAGCCGACAAACTCGGCAACCCTCGGGTCCTATTCGGTTTCGCGGTTTCGCGGTGGGCCTGTCGCAGTGGGCCGCCCGGGGCTCGAACCCGGCACCTTGGGATTAAAAGTCCATCCGGACCGGTGCGGAGGCGTCTTGAAGCGTCTTGCCTCGTCTCAGATTTGCCGTCTGAACAGGGCATACGTGTTTCGAGCGAGACGCTCGGGGACGGTCGCAGACGCGTTCGGAAGTCGAATGTTGGGTGAATGTTGGGTGGGTGACGGCTACTCAGCCGGGGTGATCAGACCTTCCATCGACGTTTGGGACGGCTCACCGGGCGCCCCGGGCATAGGAACAGAGGCTCGCCGCACGGTCTCTCAGGCGGGCGGGAACAGTCACATCTCCGAGGCAGCGTGCGAGCGGAGGTACTCGCGCAAGTACGGCAAAGCGAAGTCGACGTAGCCACGACGAACGGGCTCGATGAGCTCAGCGGCTACGAGGCGGAGGCGGTACTGACTCGCATAGTTGACATCGACGTTGAGCCGCCGCTGAACATCTGCCATCTTGGACGGCCCGTCGTCCTTTGCCATTGCGAGCAGGAAGGACCTGTCGATCTCGGAGGCGTCGGCGATTGCCGGCTCGTGCACTAGGGAGCCGAGCCGTCTGAGCGCGTCCGAGACCCCGAGGCGGGCGTCTTCCATCGAGATCTCAGGTTCCGGTGGGTGACGGCGCCATACCCTCGCCCCGACGAGCTGGATGAGGAATGGGTATCCGCGAGTTCCCTCCACCATCTCGGCGAGCACGTCATCGGCTAGTCGACGCCCGTTCGCCTCGACCGGCTCCCGGATCGCTCGAGCCACGTCATCACGACCGACCGAGCCCAGGTGGTGGCGCTCGGCTCGACGTAGAAAGGTCAGCACCTCGTCGTTCACGACGTCGCTCACCGCCGACGCAAGGCCGGCACCGACGAAGGCGACCTCACGTTCTTCCCTGAAGGCATGCTGCACCGTCGTGGCAAGCTCGCGCAGCTCACCGATCTGGTTGCGATGAATCTCGTCGAGGGTTATGAGCAACCCGGTGCCGTTCTCGGCGAGCAGATCGGTGAGCAGTGTCACCTGGTTCCGCAAGCCGACACCCACCAGATGAGCCTCGACGACATTCCAGCTCGCTCCGCCCGAGCTGAACGGTCCGGTGATGCCAGTCAGCCGACGCCGCACGGCCTTGGGATCGTGCTCCCTGAGCAGGCCAGGAAGATGCTGACGGACGATCCGGTCGACGAATCCCGGTGATGCCGTATCACTGATGACCACCCAGCCGTGCTCACGCGCACGGTCTTCCACGGCGTTCAGCATCACCGTCTTCCCGGAGCCTCTCGCCCCCGTGTAGATCGTCGCCCGCCCCGCAGAGCCAGGGCCGTCCTCGAGCGCTTCGGCGAACTCGTCTATCAAGTCGTCGCGTCCGACAAGAAGTGGCGGGCTTACGCCGAAGCTCGGTTTGAAAGGGTTGGGCACAGTCGAATCATACTTGTTCTTTAGAGTCCTTTAGAGTCTTTAGAGATCGTTAGAGATATAGAAAGCGAGTCGATCGTGGTCAGGCCGTCACCAACCTGACCTTGAGTGGGTCAGCCCGCGGTGCGTAGACGATCGACCGTGATTTCGGTCATCGAGGATCGCGCCCTTCGGAGGTGAGACCGACTGAGCCAGGTGCTTGCGACGCGCCACATCGGGTGGGCCGGTTGCGTACTCGGGTCCTAGTAGCGGCCTATCAGAGCGCGTTGACAGCGCGCTCAAGATCGCGCCGATTGACGATTCGCTCGATCACGATCCCCGGGGGATCGCTGTAGTACAGCACCCGCCAGTTGCCGACCCGCAGTCTGTACCACCCGGGATGGCCGGT
>Ga0187874_10000303_pt1 | contig 63462 bp, 50 predicted proteins | sample June2016WEW_16_1_3_FD_132993 | JGI IMG/M metagenome (GOLD analysis project Ga0187874, IMG submission 132993) | Peatland microbial communities from SPRUCE experiment site at the Marcell Experimental Forest, Minnesota, USA - June2016WEW_16_150 | ecosystem: Environmental > Terrestrial > Soil >... | reverse complement strand
TTGTTCTTGACTTCGTTGAAGTCGCCGGCGTAGGTGTCGGTGATCTTGGGCGGGATGTCGCCCTTGGAAATCCGGTCCATGTATTCGGCCGACATGTTCAAGGGCTTGATGACGTTGTCCAGTGTCAGGTTGAAGCCCTCGATCACTTTGCGGAAGTCGCCCTGGTGCTTGGCCGCGTCGGCCCGCGCCGCCAGCTTGCCTTCCAGCATGGCCTGCACCAGCACGTTGACGTCCTTCGCCATGTTTTGCAGCGCCGCGGCGACGTTGTTGACCGCCTGCTTCATCTTTTCGTGGTCGCCCTTATAGGTTTGCGCGATCAGCTCGTCGATCCTGCCGTTGGAGATCTGAGCCAGAATGCGGTTGCCTTCGCCGATGGGCAGCAGGATGGCGTCCAACATTTCGTTGACGCCTTTCACGACGCCCGCGTAAGCGCCCTGGAACTGGTCGGGTTTGCCGCGTTCCGAGAGTTGCCCTTCTTTGGAAGCCTCGGTGAGCCGCAGCAACTCCTTCTGCAAACCTTGCAGCACCACGGCGACGTTATTCACCGCCTGCTTCATCTTTTCGTGGTCGCCACTGTAGGTCTGCGTGATCAATTCGTCGATCTTGCCCGCGCTGATCTGCGCCAGGACACGATTGCCCTCCCCGATCGGCAGCAGGATCGCATCGAGCATCGAGTTTACGCCCTCGACCAGTTGGCGGTCGTTTCCTTCGAACTGCTCTGCCCTTCCGCGCTCGCCGAGGCGGCCTGCGCGCGAGGCTTCCACCAACCGGAGTATTTCCTCCTGAAGCAGGTGCTTGGTTTGCGTCTCCTGCGCATCATGTACTGGACGGTCCAAAACGGCGGCGCCGATGGACTGGTTTTGGTCGGGACGAACGCGCCGGCCGTCGTTTGCTTGTCTTGCCATGGTCTTTGCTCCTTTGTATTCCTATTGCGTTATTTACGATGCGTCACCGACGCCTGATTCTTGGTCCGTTATTGCCTTCCGATGGCCGCCGGGCTTGCGGCGGCGATGCCATGCGATTCACGCAGCCTCTGGTTGCAGCGCTCCGTCAGCGGAGCACCGTGCCCAAAGTAGATGCGCCGGACATCGCGGACGCACAGCTTCTCCAATGCCGCGAGAAATCCGGTTTCATAAGTGCCCGCTGGCGAGGTGATCAGCAGAGGGGAATCGCCAGCGAAGAGTACGCCCTCTGCCTGGTTGTAAAGGCAGATCGAGTCGCTGCTGTGGCCGGGCGTGTGGATCACCTCGAAGTACCCGTCGCCCATTTTGATGGTGTCCCCATCGCGCAGCCGGCCATCGACGCCATCGATGTTCGGCGAAAACGCGAACACCTTGGGGTGGAACGCCTCGCGGACCAGCGGCAGCAGCGCGCAGTGATCGGAATGGCCGTGCGTCAGGACCACCTGTTCCACGGGCCATTTACCGACCCCGGTGGGGGCCCGCTCGACGCTCGCCAGGATGGCCGGGTCCTGGCCCACATCCAGCAGCGTATTGACATCCTCCAGCCGGCTGGCATCGCCGAGCACCAGGTAAACCTGGGAAGTATAGACCTGGCCACTGTTCTCCAACATCACGATCCGCATGGGCCGCCCTCCACTTTGCGGAACAACTGCCCGTCGGGAATCACCCGCTGGAACAGTGAGGCGAGTTCCCGCGGCATCTCCTGCGTCTGCTCGCTGGCGAAGAAGCCGCCGGGCCCGAGCGCCCGGTGGAACATTCTGAGCACTTCGATCCTCTCCGACGGCTGGAAGTGGAGCAGCACATTTTTGCACAGGACCAGAGAATATCCATGCCCGATTTCCAGGAACGACAGAAGATCGTGCCGCTGATAGGCGACCCGCTGCCGGATGCCGTCGATCACGCGAAAGTGCCCGGCTTTACCGTCGGCTTCGAAGTATTTCTCGAGGATGCCCTCCGGCAACCGCGACAACTCGTCTTTCGGATACACGGCCGCCTCGATCATGCGGGCGAACTGGCCCGTGCTTTCCACATCGGTTGCATCGATGCGGAGGTTCTTGAACGCGAAGGGGCTCATCCGCTCGGCAAACATGATGGAAAGCGTGTAAGGCTCTTGCCCCATGGCCACGCCGGCGTCCCAGATGCGGGGATGGCTTCGGCCCGACAGGCCGGGGATGACGTGTTCCGCCACCCGTTCCAGCACTTGCTGGTCCCGGAAGAAGAAAGTGAAGGCCAACTTCAGAACCTCCCCGCACGCTGGCGTGGCGCCGGTTGTCCGATGGCTTTTCCTGGCAGCCGGGAGCGCTTCCCCGGCAGTATCCTGTCTCGCTTAAGAGTTGATGGTGAGCGCACGAGCGCGACCAGGGGGTCGCGCGCGGACGAGGGCGTCCGCCCCACAGGGCAACATAGCCGCAACCAAATGGCAAGCCGGGCGCGACCAATGTGAGATGCCGCCAAGCGTCGACACGAGTGTCGACGCGGCACGCACGAGTGCGTGCGCCACGGGGCAACGACATCTTCGCAGCGGTCGAAGAAGCTGAGCTGCCGTAGTACCCGGGACCGGTCGCGCGTGGTCAGGCATTCGGCGGGACGGGACACTAGGCGGCCCTCCCGACAGTGAGATCCACGGTTCGCTCGGCATCGAGGACCAGCAGTAACCGGTCCTTCAGCTTGTAGACGCCGCGGATGAGCTCGCGGGCCGCGGGATCGAGGTTCTCCGGCGGCCGTTCGTAGGTGGCGGCATCCACATCCAGCACGTCTCCGATCTCGTCGACCAGCAAACTGACGGCGCCATCCTCGGTGCGGACCACCATGTTCATGGGCGTTTGGTCCCCGGCGCGCGGCGGCAAGCGAAGCCGCCGCCGCATATCGATGGCGGTGACGATCTGACCGCGCAAGTTGATCAACCCCTCGATGACTTCCGGGGCTTGAGGCACGCGGGTCATGTGCTGGAAGCGCAACACTTCCTGGACGCGGAGAACATCCACGCCGAAAAACAGGTCCGCCACGAAGAACGTGGAGAACTGTCCGCTGGTCAGCGCCAGTTCGGATTTCAGGGTCGCGGTATCGATCGCCATGGGTTATCTCTCCTCTCCTGCGGTCACCGGCGCCGTCTCGGCGGAAGCCAGCGCCGAGGCCAGCCGCGCCACCGATTGGAGCATGGCCTCCCGGTCGAACTTGGGCTGGCAGTCCTGGAAACCCGCCGCCTGACCGGCTCCTGCCTGAACCTGCTCGACCGAATCAGCCAGCGCCAGGACCGGGATCGCCTGCCACTCCGGCCGCCGGCGCATGGCGGCCAGCAGCGCGGAACTGCCGTTGGGAGGAAGATCCAGCGCCGTTACGACGAGGTCCACCGGTTGCTGCTCCAGCCCGCGAATCGCCTCGTCCAGATTCGCGGCCTCGATAACCCGGTAGCCGGCCATGTCCAGGCCGCTCCGGATCAGACCCCGCGAGAACGCCGAGGACTCGGCGACGAGGATCCTCTTGCCGTTTGCGGACCCGCCCATGCCCTGGAACCAATCCGCCGCGGCGGCATGAATGACCTGGTTGAGATCGAGGAAATCCGCGACCTGTTTGCCCACCACCGCCGAGCCGAGAAGGCCCTGGCGGCTGGTCTTCTGGCGCACCGTGACGGCGTCTTCCGCGACATCCAGGATCTGGTCGACCACCACACCCAGGCTGCGCTCGCCGTCGTTGAACACGATCACCTGCACGGGATCGGCGGTCTGATCCCGGTCTCCGACGTCAGATTCGAGTACGGCCCGGAGAGAAACCAGGGGGAGAATGCGGTTCCGGTATTGCACCACCTGGCCCCCGCCCGCATGCTCGATGGACGACTGCGGGAACTCCTCGAGCCTGGCGACCAGAGAAAGCGGAACGGCCAGCCGCTCGAAGGAACCAGCCCGGAACAGGAGCAACCGCTGCTGCTCGATCCCCGATTGCGTCTTCTGTTCCGCCGCCGCGCGCGCCTGATCACGGGATTCGGCCAGCACCCCGGAACGCTGGCCGATACCGAGCACGTCGAGGATGAGGGCCACGCGGCCGTCGCCCATGATGGTCGCGCCGGCGTACACGGTGAGCCCTTTCAACTGCTTGCCCAAAGGCTTGACCACGATTTCCTGGGTGTCGTTGATGCCGTCTACCACCAGGCCAAACTGCCGGTCTTCGGCTTGCAGGACCACCATGCTGACCGCTTCGGCCCGCTCGGCCGATTTCAGCCCGAGCACTTGGTTCAGGTGGGCGATGGGCAGAAGACTCCCGCGCCGGCGGTACACCGGTGTACCCTGCACATACTCGATGTGCTTTTCCGACGAATCTCCCTCCAGACGGATCAATTCGAGCAGGCTGACCTGGGGGATCACGAATCGTTCGCCGCCGCTGGTGATCACCAGGCCGGGAATGATAGCCAGCGTGAGTGGGATTTTGATCTTGACCGTGGCGCCTTCGCCGGGCCGGCTGAACAGGTCGACGACGCCGCCGATCTTCTCGATATGAGACTTCACCACATCCATGCCGACCCCGCGTCCCGAAACGTTGGTGACGGTTTCCGCCATGGAGAAGCCGGGCAGGAAGATCAGGTTCAAGGCCTCCCGATCACTTAGCCTCTCGGCTTGTTCGGGCCGTAGAAGCCCCTTGTCCAGGGCCTTCTGTTTGACACGGGCGATGTCAATCCCCGCCCCGTCGTCGCCGATTTCGATGTTGACTTGCCCGCCTTCGTGATAGGCGCGAAGCGTCAGTCTTCCTTGTGGCGGCTTGCCGATTCGCAGGCGGACCTCGGGCGGCTCAATGCCGTGGTCGCACGAGTTCCGGACCAAGTGAACCAGGGGGTCCTTGATGGCCTCGATGATGGTCCTGTCGAGTTCCGTCTCGGCGCCGTCCATCTCCAGCCGGATCTGCTTGCCGAGGGTCACCGCCATGTCGCGCACCACGCGCGGCAGCTTGTTCCAGACCATCCCGATGGGTTGCATGCGCGTCTTCATGACGCCTTCCTGCAGCTCGGTGGTAATCAGGTTCAGCCGCTGTGAGGTCGCGTTGAGGGCGGCATCCTCGCGCTCGGTGTTGAACTGGAGGATCTGGTTGCGGGTCAATACCAGCTCCCCCACCAAATCCATGAGTTTGTCCAGCAAACCGACCCCCACCCGGATATTTGCATCCGCCACGGCGGAAGGCTTCGCGGCGTCCTCGCCGGGCTTCTTGCTCTCGGCAAGCTCGGGGGAGCCGCTGTCGTCCGGAGGTTCCGGCGCGGGGCCAGGCAACCCGCCTGGACCGGGCTGGCCGGGACCGCACTCGCCCTTAGGGCCGGCGGCCAACAGCACCGCGACGCGTAGACGTTCGGTCAAGTCCTCAAAGCGGTCCGGACCTTCCTCCCCGCTCGCTTCGATGGAGGCCAACACCTTTCGCGTCGCGTCGACCGTCTCCAAAATCAGGGACACCAAGGACGGAGTGAGCTCCCGTTGACCATCGCGCAACTGGCTCAGGAAGCTCTCGGCCTGGTGCGTGATCCCTTCCAGGGTCGAAAACGCGAGGAATCCGCACGTGCCCTTGATGGTGTGGATAGTGCGGAAGATGCTGGCCAGCAGCGCCGCGTCCTTCGGGTGCTTCTCGAGTTCGACTAGCTCCTGATCCAGGCGCGAGAGGTTTTCATGACTCTCGACAAGGAATTCACGAATCACGTCCTGATCTTGCATCTGCTTGTCCTCCACGGGCTCCAAAAGACTCCGGTCCCTGAACGCTCACCGCGTGGGGACCGCACCTCCCGGCAACCTTTTGTTTCCTTCTGTGGTGTGCTGCTTCAACACACAAGAACACATCGGCCGGTGAAAGGGGAATCTTTATACCTGGATTTTCTAAGCAAGGGCTTCGCCCTTGAAATCCCTGCGGGATTTGGTAGTCAGGAGTCAGGAGTCAGAAGTGCCACGGGGGGTGTTGTTGAAGCAGTTCTGGTTAGGAACGGCCGGCAAAGAATCTAAAGACAATCGCGGTTGGCGCCGATATGACCCTTGGAGGTGCGGTAATGAGCTCCGTTTCTTCGGTTAACCCTGGTTTAGAGAATTTGCTCCAGACTCTCTCCAATCTCAATTCGCCGGTGCTGTCGTCGCCGGCGACGGTATCCGCTTTGGAGAAGGCCCCGCCCGCCGACATCATCCAACTGAGCGTGGCGGCCACGCAGTTAGAGGGTGTGGATGAGATGTTCGGAATCCCGGATGGCTCCGAGGGCGGCACGAGCAGTACTCTTACGAACCTGGAGGATCTCCTGACCGGATCAGGTGGCGCGGCATCGACGGCGACGGTTGCAAACGGCCAGTCTACCGCATCATCGGCGGAGCAACTCGCCAATTACCAGACGGCCCTGCAGGCGGCAGAAGCCCAAAGTTTGTTCGGGACCGGAACAACCAGCGGCCTTTCCAATTCCTTATTCAACCTGACCGGCTAACGTAGGCGCTGAGCGATCCATCCCGATCCACAGCCCGCTTCGAAAATGGGATGCATAGTCTATTTCAGCTTGCCCGCGCACGGTCATATCAATCCCACGCTCCCGGTGATTCGGGAATTGGTCCGTCGCGAACTGCAGGTGGTTTATTACAGCACGGAGCAATTCCGGCAGGTGATTCAGAATACGGGCGCGCTGTTTCGCCCCTACTCCGCGCACTTCCGTACGCCGGAGCAGGGCCCAGGACCATTCGCCCAGGTATCGACAACGCTGGAGAGCCTGCTAAGGTTAAGCCGCGCGGTTCTCGATCATCACCTGGAGCAGGTGCGGATGTTGCGTCCCACGCACATCATGTATGACAGCTTCACGCCATGGGGGCGCTTTGTCGCGCAACTCTTGCGACTCCCCACGATTGCCTCGATCCCCAGCATTCTGGTCGACAGCGATATCGATTCGCATTACGGAGCCGCCCCGGGGATCGAACCCGAGGATCCGCGGTTGACTCCGCAGTGGTATGCCTCGTTTCGGTCGCGCTGCCACGCTTGCCTGCTACCTTACGGTCTCCCCGAGCCTCCCTCACCTCCACAACTATTGCAGACCTATGGCGACTTGAACCTGGTGTACACGTCCCGCTTGTTTCAGCCTATGGCCGAAGCTTTCGATGGGCATCGGTTCCAATTTGTAGGGCCGTGCTTCGAGTGCCGCCCGGAAGCTCCGCCTTTCCCCTTCGAACAGCTCGATGGCCGGCCGCTGGTTTTGGTTTCTCTGGGCACCGTGTACGGGAACCAGCCGCAATTCTTTCGAAGGTGCCTGGAAGAGTTGGCGGACACGCCCTGGCAGGTGGTATTGTCGACCGGAGGCAATTCGCTTGCCGGTGATCTCGGGCCGGCCCCGGGAAACTTCATCGTCCGCTCTTTTGTGCCGCAAATCGAAATTCTGCGGCGTTGCGCGGCTTTCGTCACGCACGGAGGGATGAACAGCGTCCAGGAAGCGCTGTACTACGGTGTCCCGCTGGTGATGGCGCCTCAAGCGGCCGATCAGTTCTGGATATCCGCCCGCGCGTCGGAACTGGGTGCCGGCCAAGTGCTGGACCCGCCTCAGAGGGAAGCTGGAGCGATCCGCGGCAGCGTTGCGAAGATCCTCACCGGCACAGGTTACACGGCCGCTGCCGGACGCATCGGCGCATCCCTACGCGCGGCAGGCGGACCCATGAGAGCCGCCGACGAAATTCAACGCTTGATTCGCCGCGGTGCTGGTTGCCAGAATTTGAAGGTGGGGGCGACAGGACTCGAGCCCGTGACCTCCTGGGCTCCACGGCAGGCAAAGGCTTAGTCCGAAGGGAAAGCGTGCGAAAGCTGTCACCAGAAGCGCAGGATCTACCGGAGCATGCAGGTTTTGCCGCCTAAGCCGAGCCGAAGCCGAGCGGTTTCTGGAGGAATTCCGGGCGCGGCTGGCCAAGTTCGGTTTGGACGTTCATGCGGACAAGACGCGGTGGATCGAATCCGGGCGGTTCGCCGCTCGAAACCGGGGACAACTTGGCGAGGCAAACCCGGAGACTTTCACATTCCCGGGCTTCACGCATGCGGAGATCTACCGGAGCATACAGGTTGCCGATTCAGGATGGCCCGTCAAGAAAGACATCCCGCCGGGGTTTGGGCACCGGATTGCCTGGTTTTCAGGGAGCGAAGAAGTGGTTGACAAGCTCCGTCTCGCAGGTGGTGGACGCTGCGAGTCTTGGGAGAAGAGCGATCTTATCGAACACCTGAGATCGCTCTAACGGAACGTTTTCGAAAGAAAAGAGGAGAAAACAGATGAAACCGAGCACGCAGGATCAGATCGAAGGCAACCTTCACGAACTGAAAGGCAAAGCCAAAGAGAAGGCGGGACAGGTCACGAACAACCCTAACCTGGCGGCTGAGGGCCAAGACGAGAAGCTCGCAGGCAAGGTCCAAAAGAAAGTCGGCCAGATTGAAAAGGTGTTCGAGAAGTAAATGAACCGATCCCTGCGCAGTGCATGTTGCGGGGAAGGCGACACCTCCGGCTGGTGAACGGCTCGCCTCGGTGCGGTCCTGATCCAGTTCTGGCGGCCCGGTCGACGTCGGGGACGCGGCGTTGTCGACGCCGCCGGGTCATGACGCCTTGGGCTGGATCAGCTCCTGAATCTGCTCGACAGCCTGCGCCAGGCTCGTGAGCAATCGATCTGGTTGGGTTCGTTCGAAACGCGCCTTGGCCTTTTCCGTATCGCCACTGAACCCCCAGACTCCTATTACCAGCTTGACCTTGGGAAAGCGTTCCCGAATCAGTTTGCACATGGTCCGCGCGGGTGTAAAGGCATAGGGCGGCAAGGCGGAGATGCAGATGACGTCGTCTGGTCTGATCTCGAGCAACGCCAGCATCTCCGCGAGGGAAGCGTGAGCGATCGGAAGAGACAGAGCCGCGTGGCCCGCCTGCTCCAGGATCTGCGCCAGCATGGCGGCCGTGACCTCGTCGGCCCGATCGTTTGCGGGAAGGCAGATGATCCTGGTGCTGAGACGCTCCGCCTCGCGTGGTTCCGCCGCGGCAGCTTCGGCTGGGGATGAATCGTGCGCCAGCCGGTACTCCGAAAGCTCGGTAATCAGGTCGTTGATGCTGAGAAAGAGAAACTCCTCCCTGGTTGTGTCAATCGCCCCTTTGTGGCGATCCTGCTCGGCCAGGCTCAGAGCAGGTATGAGCACCGAATCGTATAACTCCACCAGGGGTTTTTCTTTCAAGAACCGATCCACAATCGCGTGCGCCTCCGGTTGGTCCATCGCCAGCAAGCGCTGGTAGATCTGAGCATCTGTCCCCAGAACCACTTCATCCCCCAGCAGGATATGAAGAAAAGAGAGTTGAGGGACGTAGCGGCCCATCACAACCACGCAAACCGTGAGAGGCGTCGACAGGATGAGACCGGCGGGTCCCCACAGAATAGTCCAAAAGACAGCCGCCACCAGCAGCGCCAACGAAGAGATTCCGGTGTTCGCCCCGTAAAGCCACGGCTCAACGAAGTTGGCGATGATCAGTTCGAGCGAAGCAAACAGCAGGAACACCAGCAGCGGCGGCAGCCAACTGTTAAAAGCCGCCAACGAGAGGGCGATGGGCAGCGCGGCGGCAACCATCGTGCCGATATACGGCACGATGCGCAGGAGGCCGCCGACGACTCCCCATAGCGCGGGATTGGGCACGCCAATGCAGTACAGACCGAGTCCGAACAGAGTTCCAAAGGTGGCATTGACCAGGACCAGCATCAACAGGTATCGGCTGACACGGTGCGCCGCGTCGTCGAGCGCCTGCGTCATGAGGTTGATCTGACCGAGTCCCACCAGCCGGAAAAAACGATGTCTCAAGTCGAATCTCTTGACCAGCATGAAGATGGTGAAGATCAGGACAAGTCCCGTCAGTGCCAGAGGCCGAAGAACGGGCTGAACCAGATCACGAAGGTAGTCCAATCCATTAGCCGGCTGTGGCACGATCTGTACGGGCAGAGGAAGCCCGGGAGTGCCCGGCGCAGTGCTTTGCTTCCGATTCTGCTCCGGAGGACCTGGGACCGGAGAAGGCGCCCCCGGGCTGGAAAGCTGGCGCGCAATTTCCTTTAAGCTGTTGGCCGCGAGGCCTAACGGTCCCTTCGTGGGAATGCGCAGCGCCTCCATCTTGGCGTCAATGTTCTGGCCGTACCTGGGAAGCTCTTTGGCGACGTCAACGAGCTGAATGGCGATGATCCAGCCAAGGCAGCCGGCCGCCGCCATGGTTAACAGGACGGTCACAACCACGGACGGTGCGCGGCCGATGCGCGATTTCTGCAGGAGCGCGACTACAGGGCTCAAAACGAACGTCAGAATGAGAGCAAATGCCAGGGGGATCAGAATCTCGCGGGCAAAGTACAGCGCCGCGATGGTCCCAAACAGCATCACCATCGCCCAGTGATTGGAGCTTGGGAGGGGGCGGTGTGATGCGCTGATGGCCACCGGTACTGAAGCATTGCGCATATCAACCGCGCTGGTGGCGGGACCCGTCGCGGGGCGCCTGGGAAAGAACGGTCGGTTCCGGAAGAAAGCCATGTCAGAGGCCCTTGGGGCGTTCATGCCGCGAGAGGGTCCAAAACTCTTCGATTTTCGGCCCAACCCGATGCCTGAGAGCCAGCCTGGAGGGGATACCGCACGCCAGTAACCACAAACGAGAGCCCCGGCGCGGTGCTCGGCAGGGGCCGACTGCTCACGAAGCCAGTTCTGCCGCAGGGAGGCTGACCCGGTAGATTCCGGTACCTACCGCCCAGAACAGTTTCTGCGCGAGACCTGGATGGCCGGCTTGGTCGTGCCGGTACCCGCCAGCGGCCATGCGCGTGCAAGTTCGAAGCAAGAGGACTCGATAGGCGACCACTCCGGAAGCACTCCGAACCCATAAGGTCTTGACAGCCGACTCGGCGAAAGGCAACGGTCGGAGCAGGACGATGATCCCAAAAAGCAGCCAACTCAGCTAACCGCGGAAAGCGGGCAACACACTCAGGTGCACAATCTGCCCTTGTAGATGCAGATTTCGCAACTCGTGTGAGCACATCGGACGGGAGTGCAGCAGGCGCACACCATACTCATCATCTTCAACACCCGGCCTGGGGCTGCACGCCAGTCTCCGGCCAGCCCGGTCCAGGGAGCAGGTTGAATGGGTTATGCTCGTGTGTTGGCATCGATGATGCTTCTCGATCAGTGAGTATGCAGAGGAAAACAGCTATTCTCGCCGCGTCTGCCTCGTGTGCCGTGGTGGGGTTGGTGACTTGGGTTTTGCTGCGAGGTCAAGCCGGCATTCAATACCGGACGGCGACCGTCGGACACGGCGACATTAACCTCGCCGTCTCGGCTACCGGCAACCCGAACGCCGTCGTAACCGTACAGGTCGGCACGCAAGTATCGGGAACGATCCTGGCCTTGTCCGCCGACTTCAATTCCAAGGTGACCAAGGACCAGTTGATCGCGCGCATCGATCCGGCGGCTTTCCAGGCCAAGGTGGATCAGGCGCAGGCAAACCTCGACGCGGCGCAGGCCGGCGTGGCCAATGCCGAGGCCGGCGTGCAGAAGGCCCAGGCGGGAATCCAGGCTGCCAACGCCGCTGTGGCAACCGCGAAGGCCAACGTAACGAAGGCGCAGGTGGCGGCTCAGGATGCCAAGGCCAAGGCTGACCGGAGCGTGGCTATGAACAAAGTGGGTGTATTGTCGAAGGAAGACTTGGAGACCTCCCAGGCGGCATTCAGTACTGCCACCGCCGATCAGGACGCCATCGCCGCAGAGCAGCGCGCGGCAGAGGATAACGTGAAGGTGGCACAGGCCGAACTGAAAGTGGCCAACACCCAACTGGCAGCCAACCAGGCACAGGTGAAGCAGTTTCAGGCAGCGCTGCAATCCACCCAGATCGACCTGGATCACACCTACATCAAGGCACCGGTCGACGGGGTGGTGGTGGCGCGGAATGTGGACGTGGGACAGACCGTGGCGGCGAGCCTGGCGACCCCCACCCTGTTCGAAATCGCCCAGGACCTGACCAAGATGCAAGTGGACACGAACGTGTCGGAAGCGGACGTGGGCCGCGTGCGCCTGGCCCAGACCGCAACCTTCACGGTGGATGCGTATCCCGGGCAGGTGTTCAAAGGGGCCGTGACCGAAATCCGCAAGGCGCCCATCAACGTGCAGAACGTAATTACATATGATGTGGTGATCGGCGTTTCCAATCCCGACTTGAAGTTGTTTCCGGGTATGACTGCGAATGTGAAGATCCTTGTCGATCAGCGTCCGAACGTGCTGAGGGTGCAGAACGCGGCGTTACGGTATCATCCGGCTTCCGAGACGCCGCAGCCCGCCGGGGGTGGCAAAGGGGGAACCAAGGGAGCCGCGCCGCAGCAGGCGGTCTGGATCCTGGACGCGAACAACAAGCCACAGCGCGTGCTGGTCACTACCGGCGAAAGCGACGGCACGTACACGGAGGTCACCTCGGGCGCCCTGAAGGACGGAGACCGCGTGATTGTCGCGGAGGTGGCAAAGGCGACTACCGCTGCGGGCGGCAGCCCCGTCTCCCAGGGCGGCGGCAAGGGCGGCAGAGGACCGGGATTCTAAGGGAACGGCATGGCGGCGGTAATCGAAATCAAGGATCTGGTGAAAGATTACATGCTGGGGCAGGTGCCGGTACACGTGTTGAAAGGCATCTCGTTCGAGATCGAGCGCGGCGATTTCGTGTCCATCATGGGGCCGTCAGGTTCCGGAAAATCCACCCTCATGAACATCCTCGGGTGCCTCGACAAGCCTACGTCCGGGAGTTACGAACTGGATGGAATCAGCGTCGCCAAGCTCAACCGCGACCAACTGGCGGAGATACGGAACAAGAAAATCGGCTTCGTATTCCAGCAGTTCAACCTGTTGGCGCGGACCAGCGCGGCAGAGAATGTGGAACTGCCACTGATGTATACCGAAGCGTCCGCCCGCGAGCGGCGCGAGCGGGCCATGACGGCCCTTTTCGCGGTGGGACTGGCCGGACGCCAGGACCACCAGCCGAGCCAGCTTTCCGGCGGCCAGCAGCAGCGCGTGGCTATCGCGCGGTCGCTGGTGAACGATCCCAAAATCATCCTGGCGGACGAGCCGACCGGAGCGCTGGACTCAAGGACCAGCATCGAGATCATGGCGATCTTCCAGCGGCTGAACCGCCAGGATGGGATCACCATGATCATGGTGACCCACGATCCGGACATCGCGGGTTACTCCAACCGGAACATTCGCTTCAAAGATGGCAGGTTGCAGGGGGATGAGCGGGTGGCGCAGCCGCGCGAAGCACTCAAGGAACTGGAACTCCTTCCCGCCGAGCAACCGGAGGAGTTGGAATCGGCATGAATAAGCTCATCGCAAGCATGAGGATCGCGCTGCGGGCGCTGCAAGTGAACCGCACGCGCTCGGCACTCACCATGCTGGGCATCATCATCGGCGTCGCCGCGGTGATCGCCATGGTGGGTGTTGGCGCGGGCGCCACCGCCAGGATTCAGGCGCAGATCCAGAGCATCGGGAGCAACCTGATTATGGTCACGGCGGGCAGCATTAGCAGTAACGGCGTGCGGCTTGGCTCCGGCGTGGGAGTGACCCTGACAGAGGATGACGCCACGGCCATTGCCACGGAATGCCCTGACGTATCGGCCGTCTCTCCCACCGTGCGAGGCGGGGTACAGGTGGTGTTTGGAAACAGCAACTGGGCGACCAATGCCCAGGGAGTGACTCCGGATTACATGACCATCCGCGATGCCACCATGATGTACGGCCAGTTCTTCACCGACCAGGATGTGGACGCGGCCGCCAAAGTCGCCGTGCTGGGTGAAACCGTGGCGCAGACCCTGTTTGGCGACAGCGACCCCACCGGTCAGGTGGTCATAATCAAGAACGTGCCGTTCACCGTGGCGGGCGTGCTTACGCCGAAGGGCCAGTCCCCTACTGGCCAGGACCAGGACGACATCATCCTCCTGCCCATCTCCACGGCCATGCAAAAGGTGATCGGGGCCAACCGGGCCAACGCCAAGGCGGTAGGCTCCCTCATGGTGCAGGCCATCGGGCCGAAGGCCATGGACCAGGCGCTGCAGGAGGTGACGGCACTGCTGCGCGAACGGCACAAGATCCAGCCCGGCATGGACGACGACTTCACGGCCCGCAATCTGACTGAGGTGTACGCGGCCCAGGAATCCTCGGCGCAAGTGATGTCGATTCTGCTGGGCGCGATCGCGTCCGTGTCACTGATCGTGGGCGGCATCGGGATTATGAACATCATGCTGGTCTCGGTAACCGAAAGAACGCGCGAGATCGGCCTGCGGCAGGCCGTCGGCGCCAAGACCCGCGACATCCTCTCGCAGTTCCTGGTGGAAGCCGTGACGCTCTCGCTGCTGGGTGGAATTATAGGGATTATCCTCGGGCTGACGGCTTCGCTGCTGATCTCGCACTTCGCGCAATGGTCGACGAAGGTGAGTCCGCTCTCGGTCCTGATGGCGTTTGTGTTCTCCGCGCTGGTGGGAGTGTTCTTTGGCTACTACCCGGCGCGCAAGGCGGCATACCTGGATCCGATTGAGGCTCTCAGGTACGAATGAGGTTCGCTGCTAATCCCAGATCCAGCGGGCACCGCCCCATTCCCTTTCCCATACCTCCCAATGTCCCTCCCATCGGAACTCGACCAGTATTTCGGAATCGGTGCGGGTATCGTAGCGGGGGGCCGACGGACGCCTCGACAGATCTTCGCACCCCGCGACGAGTGCGTTTTTGAGCATGGCTTCCGCCCGCAACCAGTCTTCTTGATCCGATCCCACGGGACAGCCGTTGTCCAGCCACAATTGATACGCAACCGTCGAGATTTCGCCTTCAGTTGGGCTAACAGTGGCGGCGGTTTTTACGGATACACTTACGGTGCTGCGTTCAGGTATCGTCTTTGCTGCGCCGCTTGACATGGTTTCCGACGGCTCTTGGAGGGCCGTCGCGTCCGACCCCTTTCTCCTTCCTCGCCTTGGCATGGTTCACTTCCTTCGAAGCTCTGTGGTTGCGCGACTCAGGGTGAGTGCAAGGCTTGCCTCGTTCCAGCCTCGCGCTCTTTATATCAATCCGGGGGTGGTTCACGACCGCGGAAAAGCGGACTTGCACGCCACAACTAAAGGGCCCGAGAGATAATGAGACCTTGAGCGCTGAAGCAATTATGTAGCGACTTTTCGACGGATGCAAGCGGAGCGAGGCTTCCAAAAACCTGACTGAGAACGTGGAGTGTGCCGGTGAGTACAAGTGCCGTACTTTGCAACACATCAGGTTCAATTGCGCGGGGGTGGGGTTCTTGAGGTCAGCCGGGGGCCTGCCCCCACTAATCGCGCAGACCCTTTGAAACGAGTCCTGAAAGGAATGGTGGGCGCGACAGGACTCGAACCTGTGACCTCCTGCGTGTGAAGCAGAGCGGCTTCCCTAAGTTCTTGATTACAGAACAAATATTTTCGCAAGAAACTTCAATCCAAGCACTAAAAGTACGCCAGTGGGTGGGCAACTGGGTGGGCAGTTTCTGATCGGAGCCAATTTCCTGGCTTGCGTACAGAAGGTCAGCAGCAGTGTCTGCCGATCATCAATGTGGCCGTGCCTGTGATAGAGTCAGCCGTTGACGGTGGTGACGCGTCAGTAGCCCCTTCGCCGGCCTGGCCGCGAACCTTGTAATATCAGGGCCAGACGATCGGTTTGCGTCGTCAAGCAGTCGTGCTCTACCGAAGCAAGACAGACGACAAAAGGCGATCGTCCCACTGGCGGCTACTTGTCTTTGCTGAGCTTCTTAAAGTATTCGGCGGTGGCGCTGCTGTAGCCCGGCGGAACTTTTTCCGTGCCGGGGCTGCGGACGGAGCCGCCGGTTTCCTCGACTTTGCGGCGCAGTTCCATTTCGACCTGCTCGGCGGCGGGAAGGATGGCGGCCTGGATGCGTTGCGCGAGCATCGGGTCGTTGGCGTAGGTGTAGGGGTCGAGGTTGCGGAGCTGCTGAATGAGCTGGCTGATGTCGTGAGCGGTGGCCGGGTCGTTGCGATACTGCTGCTGGAGCTGCTGCAAGCTCTGCATGGTGTTGCGGTATTGGTTCTGGTAGTCGGGGACCTGGAGGTCGCCGAGGCGGGCTTGCGGATTGACGACACCGGGACCGCCATAGTTGCCACCGTAGTAGCCGCCGTTATAAGCGCCGCCATTGTAGCCGCCACCGCCGTTGGGTCCGAGGTTGCCGCCGCGCTGGCCGCCTTGCTGTCCGCCAACTTGTTGATCCCGGCCTTGCTGGCCTTGACCTTGTCCCTGGCCTTGACCTTGAGCCTGCTGGCCTTGGCCCTGTTGTCCCTGGCCCTGTTGTCCCTGGCCCTGTTGGCCTTGGCCTTGCTGGCCCTGTTGGCTTTGGCGGCCTTGACCCTGCTGACCCTGTTGTTGGCCTTGCTGACCCTGGCCGCGGCCGAGGGCTTGTTGCTGCAACATCTGGCGGAGGCCTTCCAGATTGGCTAAGCCCTGCTGCGTGGCCCGATCCTGCTGGGCGTTCTTGGGATCGTTGGCGCCACCGCCCAAAGCCTGCTGGACCTGTTTCAACTGATCGCGGACTTCGTTGAGACCCTGGGTGAAATTGGATTCCGACATGACGGCGTATTCGCCGAGACCGCGCCGGATATAATCGGCGTTGCGCTGCATGTCGCGCTCCATTTCAGACTGCTGGATGCCGCTGAGGGCTTCGCGCATTTTGAGGGACGCGGCGCGTTCGGTGGCCTGAAGGTCGCGGGCGGCGGTTTGCATCCCGGAGCTGAGCTTCTTGAGGTCGTTGACTTCAGCGTCCTTCTGGGCAGCCAGTTGGGCGGCTTCCTCGCGGGAGAGATCCTTGCCTTGCGGGCCGAAGGCGCGACGCATCTGGCCTTCAAAATCCTGCTGTTTATTGGCGAGCGAGTCGGCCTGGCGGGCGAGATCCTCGATCTGATTCTTGGATTGACCGGCGCGGATGCCGGAGAGCGACTGGGTGGCCTGATTGAGGCGATCGGCCGCACGGCGGGCGTCGGCCTGGCCTTGGGGCGTGCCGGCCTGCTGGGAGGACGCGGCGTGGCTCATATCCTGGAGGGCCTGCTGGAGATTGTTGAGGGTGTCCTGGAGGCGCTGCTGATCGGCGCCGCGGAGGCCCGCCTGTCCGAGTTGTCCCTGTTGATTCATCTGGCCGCGCTGCGGCTGCTGGCCCTGCTGGCCGCTCTGTTGACCCATCTGACCCATCTGGCCCGACTGGCCGGATTGGCCCGACTGCCCGGATTGGCCGGATTGACCCGATTGGCCTTGTTGTCCCTGTTGGCCCTGCTGCCCTTGCTGGCCTTGTTGTCCCTGCTGGCTCTGCTGCGGCGAACCGTTGCGGCTCAAGCCGGTAGCCTGTTGCAACTGCTGGCGAAGCTGCTCGGCTTCGCGGCGCAGCATTTCCTGCTCCCATCGCTGTTGGGTAGTTTGCTGCTGGCCCTGGTGTTGTTGTTCGGCGAGCTCTTGCTGGCGCCTGGCTAGCTGCTTGAGTTTTTCGAGGGCGTCGTCGATATCCTTCTGCTGCTGATCGGCGCTCTGGCTCTGGTTCTGGCGCGCACCTTCGTACTGGTTCTTCTCGGTATCGAGTTCGAGATCGAAGAGGCCCTGCAAGTCGCGGGCGGCGCCGTTGCCGCCGCCACCACCACCGCCGCCGCCACCGCCTCCGCCGCGCTGGCCGAAGGCCACCTGGATGTCGCGGAAGGTGGCTTCGGCGCGGAGCAGATAGCGGAGGGCTTCTTGTTCCGGCGCGACGGCATCCTGCCACTTGGCGACCTTGAGTTTATCGGAGGCCGGGCCCATGGCTGCGCCGGCCTTTTCCATATCGTCGACGAAGCTCTTGAAAGATTCGCCGGCGTCTTCGAGCTGGCGGCTCTTCATGCGGTTGGCGAGCGAGGCGGCCTGATCGCGCAGCTTGGACTGAACGGAAGCCAGGAAGGCGGCGTTTTCGGCGTCGGTGCCGCGCGCGCCGCGGCCCTTCAACTGGTTCCAGGTGGCGGTGATGATTTCCTTCTGGCGCTGGGAGATCTGGTTTTGCTGGTCGTCGCCGCCCCCGCCGCCCCCGCCTCCGCCGCCGTCTTCCTGCGACTGGGTGTAGTTGCGCTCGAAGGGTTGGGCTTCGACGAAAAACATGTCGGTGGTGGTGGTCTTGCGGGCGTCCTTGGCGGTGGCGTAGAGGCTGACGATGTCGCCGGGCTCGACCTTGAAATCCTCGAGTGAGAGGACGGTGGAGCTGGAAGAAGCCTTGGCGTTTACATTGGGAAGCAGGGCGATGGTTTTTTCGGGAGCGCCGTTGACCGAGTAATGGAGCTCGACGGCCTTGAGGGCGAAATCATCCTTGGCGTCGATGGCGACGGTGACTTCCTCGATGGGGCTGGCTTTGAAATCGTGGCCGGGCCGGACGATTCTTACTTCGGGCGGCTGATCCTTTTGCGCCTCGATGAAATAGTCTTCGCTCAAGCGGACGTCTTCGCCGCCTTCCACAGCGGCGACGTGGTAGAGGCCATCCTTTTCAATCGGCACGGTGGCAGAGAGCGTGCCGTCGTCGCCCTTGCGGAGCGATATCTTGGTGCCGTCTTCGAGGAGGATAGCGCCGTTAGCGAGAAGCCGATCGGTTTGGATGGCTACTTCGGCGGAAGTGCCTTCGACGGCGCGGAGATCGCCGCCCGGATCTTCGACCTGATCCTTCATTTCCGCCCAGGCGGGAAAGTGATAAGTGACCTTGATGTTCTTGACGTTAGGTAAGTCGACCACATTGAGCTTGTAAGTGGGAGACTTGACGCCGCCGGCTTCGACGTAATACTCGAGGGTTTCGGGGACGCCGGCGATCAGGAACTGGTAAGACGAGCCGCCGGGGGCTGTGCGCATTTCGGCCTGTTCCCACTGGGATGCGCTCGAGTACTTGGCAAAGAAGCGGACCTTGGGAGCGGAGAAGCCGCCGAGGGTGGCGGAGATCAACTGGTCGGCGCGCTTGCGGACGGTGCGGTTGCCGGGGTCGACCTGGATGGAATAAAAGGGCTTCAGCGTTCCCCTGGGCAGTCCGCCCCAGAGGAGCGAAGTGCCGTAGCCGAGGAAGCCGGGACCGGAGATGCCGAGCCAGATGAGCGAGGCGATGACGAAGACGGCGGCGGAAGAGAAGCTGAAGATCCAGGAGCTGCGGGTGACATGGCGCGGCGCGGCCTGGCTGGCGACGGCGAGGGTGTCGTCGGCGAGCAATTCGAGGAATGGATCGCCGGGGTTCTGCTCGACGCGTTCGGTGAAGGTGAGCAGGCGTTCTTCAAATTGGGGGTAGCGGGCTTCGGCGGCGCGGGCGGCGCGGCGGCGGTTGAGGCGGATGACGGGAACGATGAGAGCGGCGGCGAGGGCCAGCGCGAGGCCAATGAAGAGCAGGACGCGCGCACCCAAAACGCTGCCGCTCGAGAAGGAGAAGTAGTTGGCCATCAAGACGGCCAGGACGGTGAGCGCCAGGGCGGCCAGAGCGGTGACGGCGGCTCCGCGAGTGAATGCCAGCAAGCGCATGCGCCGCTCAACGGCGCGCAAATAATCAGACAGCCGATCCAAAGATTTCATGCGGCCTCTTTATCGACAGACAAATGTTGATTTCCCAGCAGCGACTCGGCCACCGTTAATGCCAGCACCAACAGCATGACGTACCACCAGAGGGAAAGGGGCTTTTGCTCCCCAGCGACGGACCCTCCAGCTTCCATAGTGCCGTTGGCTGTATTCTGCCACAAAGCGAGGGTCTCCGGCGGAGCGGGGGTGAGATCGGACTCGCGGCGGTCGGCGTTAACGGCCACCAATTCGTTGCGGCCGTTGGGCCGGCGGATATCGTAGAAGCCGGCCATGGTGAACTGGATGTTCTGGGCCTTGGTGGCTTCGTCGAGGGAAAGGGCGCGCTCGCCTTTGGGGTCGACCACGTCGACGGCGGCGCCCTTTTCGCGGGACTCGCGGAGTTCGGCGAAGGAATCGACCAGCACGCTGGGGGGCCCGGCATCGATGCGGGCCAGGTAACGGGCGGTCTGATCGACGAAGGGGACGAAGGATGCATGCAAGGGAAAATCGTTGCTGATGTTATCGAGGGTGGAAGTGAAGATGACGACGTGGCCTTCGCCGATCTGCCGATCGAGCAGCAGGGGAGTTTGATCGGCGAGACGGGCGACAATGCGCGCGCCGGCGGAGGCGACTTTGATGGCCTGGTAGAACTTGACGTCGTCCCAGCGGTCGTCCTTGAGGATGGAGGGATGGGAGGTGTCGAGCCAGGCTGCGGACTGAAACATTTCGCCTTCGCGGCCGGAGTAGTGGGAGCCCTCGATGGTTTCGCCGGATACCGGGACTTTGCCGCGGGCCACACTGCGGTGGCCGAGGGCTACGAAGACGGAGCCGCCGCCGCGGACGTAATCGCGCAACTGGTTCTCGAAAGAGGCGGGAATGGCGCCGATGTCGGAGAGCACCACGAAGGCGTAATGCGAAGGATTGAGGTTGGCGGACTGGTCGGGGGTGGCGGGATCGATCTCGAAAGCGGCCTGGCCGGCGGCTTCGAGGGCGGTTTTGAAGTAGAGCATGCCGGCATTGGTGTCGGGCTCATGGACGAAGAGGATGTGGCGGGGGTCGGCGCGCTCGATGGAGAAATAGAAGTCGTCGTCGGCGGGCAGCGAGTCGGCGGAATCGATTCTGACCTCGCCCCTGTTGCGGCCATAGGGGACTTCGAGCGAATTGAACTCGACGGTGGCGCGGCCGCCCTCGGGCACCTCGACGGTTTTGGTTTCGACGGTGCGGCCGTTCAAAATGAGCGAGACATTGCGGATGTCCTTGCGGGTGGCGAAGCCGGCGACGGTGGCGAGCACGCGGTTCTTGCGGTTGTCGAAGACGCGGCGCGGGGCCACCACGTTGTCGACGGTGAAATTGGGGGTATCGGGTTTGCCGATGCGGTGGGGTTCGAGCCGCACGTTGGCGTTGAGGCGGAGGTCATTGAAATTGGAGGGCATGCCGGACTGCTGCATGTCGGAGAAGAGATGCACGGTGAGGGGCAGGTGGAGCGATTGAGAAATGGAACGGGCGGTGCGGGCCAGTTCGGCGAAGGAGGTGCGCTCATCGGAGGGTTCGATGGCGTCGATGGCGGCGTTGAGAGAGGAGTGGTCGTCGGTGACTTCGCTCATCACCTGGACGCGGGCGCCGAAGGCCAGCACCTGGGCGCGTTCGCCGGGGTGGAGGCCGCCGATGAGAGATTTGGCTTCCTGTTTGGCCTGGTCGAGGCGGCCGGTCGCGCGCATGCTGAGCGAATGGTCGAGGGCCAGGACGGTGACTTCGTTGGAGCGCGAACGGGGCGGGATGGCTTGCCGCACGAAGGGGTGGGCGAAGGCCAGAACCAGCAGGAGGACCAGCGCGGTGCGCAGGGCGAATAAGACAAGATAGCGCAGGCGGCGGTGCTTGATGGAGCTTTGGGTGCGCTTCTCGAAGAACATCAGGGAGCTGAAAGGCAGCGGCGTGGTTTTATGTTTGCGGAGGAGGTGCAGCCAGACGGGGAGGCCGACCGCGGCGGCGCCGGCCAGGAACCAAGGGGTCAGGAAACCCATCTAGAGTCTCCCTTTGCGCACGGAGAGATATTCGCGAAGGCCTTCATCGAGAGGGCGTTCGGTGTTCATGAGGAAGTAATCGAGACCGGCGCTGCGCGCGGCGGAGCTGAGGGCTTCGATATGGGAATCGATCTTGCGGCGATACTCGTTGTGGGCGTATTCGGGGGAGACTTCGAGGGAAGTGTGGGCGTCTTCCATGTCTACCAGCATGACCGGCTCGCGGAACTTGGGTTTAATCTCCTGAGGATCGAGGATGTGGAAAAGGATGACCTCATTGCCGCGGTAGCGGAGGGGCTCGACGGTCTTGATGATGGTGGCGGGGTCCTCATAGAAATCGGAGAGGACGACCACGATGCCGCGGCGGTGGAGAAAGGTCTGGAAATGAACGAAGGGTTTGGCGAAATCGGTATGGGTGCCGGGCTCGACCTTCTCGATGGCGTGGAGCAGGCGGAAGAGCTGTCCCTGGCGGGTGGAGGGGGCGATGTAGTTGGAGACGTCCTCATCGAAGACGATGAGGCCGGCGGCATCGCGCTGCCCGTTGGCCATGTAACAGAGAGAAGCGGCGACGAAGCGGGCGTAATCCAGCTTGTGAACGGCGTGTGAGCCGTAGGCCATGGAGGCTGAGGTATCGAGGAGGATGAGCAACTGGGAGTTGGTTTCGCCGCGGTACCTTTTGAGGAAGCACTTGCCGGTGCGGGCGAAGACATTCCAATCGACGTGGCGCAAATCGTCGCCCTGGGAGTAGGCGCGGTATTCGGCGAACTCCTGGGAGAAGCCGAAGTCGGGCGAGCGGTGGAGGCCCGCGACGAAGCCATCCACGACGGTCTTGGCGACCAGGTCAAGGCCGGAGATGGAGGCGAGAGTCGCGGGATCGAGGAAGCGCTGGAGCATGAGCGGGGCCCCCTATTGGCTGGGCGCGGCTTTCCATTCGAGGATGCGCTTGAGGATGTCGTCCTGTTTCAGGCGGTCCGATTCGGCATGGAAATTGAGCAGGACGCGGTGGCGCAGCACGGGAATGTAGAGCGACCGAATGTCTTCGTAGGTGACGTGATAGCGGCCTTTCATCAGGGCCTTGGCTTTAGCGGCCAGTACCAGGAATTGGGCGGCGCGGACGCTGGCGCCATAGTTCACATACTTTTTGACGAAGTCGGGGGCGTTTTCGTCGCTACTGCGGGAGACGCGCACCAGTTCGACGGCGTGACGGGCAACACTCTCGCCGATGGGGACCATGCGGACGAGTTGCTGGAAATCGATGATTTCCTGGGCGTCGGTGACGGGGTCGGCCTGGGGGATGGAGGTGACGGTGGTGAGATCGACCACTTTCAACTCTTCGCCGGCGTCGAGGTAATCGAGGACGGTATTGAACAGGAAGCGGTCGAGCTGGGCTTCGGGGAGGGGGTAGGTGCCTTCGAGCTCGATGGGGTTCTGGGTGGCCAGGACGAAGAAGGGCGCGGGCAGGAGGTAGTTGTTGCCGCGGACAGTGCAGGCGCGTTCCTGCATGGCTTCGAGCAGGGCGCTCTGGGTCTTGGGAGGGGTGCGGTTGATTTCGTCGGCCAGGAGGATGTTGGCGAAGATGGGGCCGGGCACGAAGGTCCAGGTGCGGCGGCCGTTGGCGGGATCCTCTTCGATGATGTCGGTGCCGGTGATGTCGCTGGGCATCAGGTCGGGCGTGAACTGAATGCGTTTGAAGATGAGGCCGAGGGTCTGGGAAATGGTGCGCACGAGGAGGGTTTTGGCGGTGCCGGGCAGGCCGGTGATGAGGCAGTGGCCGCCGACGAACAGGGCGATCATGACCTGTTCGAGGACCTCCTGCTGGCCGACGATGACGCGGCGCACCTGAGTGACCATTTCGCCTTGCACCTGGCGGAAGCGGGCGATGCGGCTTCTGAGGACTTCGGGTTCCAACTGCGGCACGGTGGATGACATTTATACCTATTCTCTTTTCTTGAGAGGTGCGGCGGCAGTTTCATTTTCACCGCCGCTCAGTTCGAGCAGTAATTTTTGCGCAGCGCGGAAACCGGGCGCCGCTTCGAGGGAAGAGAGCAATTCGTCTATGGCGAGCGAGTCCTGGTGATTGAGGTGGTAGGCGCGGGCCAGGTCGTAGTGGGCCTGGGCGGGGTCGGCGGGGTTGTGGCCGACGACGGCCTGGAACTCGCGGATGGCGCCGGGGGCGTTCTGGAGATCGAGCCAGAGGGCGCCGAGCTTGGTGTGGGTGCCGTCGTCCATGGGGTAGATGTAATTGATGCGGTCGAGCGAGGCGGCGGCTTCCTGGCGATTGCCGGCGGCGGTGAGCTGGGTCGCGAGCCGGTTGAGAGTATCGGGATTGCGGCCGCCGATTTTCATGTAGCGTTCGAGCTCGGCGATGGCCGCGGGCTTATCGTTTTTGGCGAGGTAAGCGTTGGCGAGGAACTCATAGACGTTGCCGTCCTCGACGTAATCGGGGTAGAGATCGCGCGCGGCGGAGCCCAGCTTGATGACGGTGTCGTAGTCCTTGGCCTTGTCGGCGGCGGCGATCTGCTTGAGGCTGGCGCGCCACTGGTCGAAGTGCTCGATGGTGTTCTTGTTTTCGGCCTCGATGAGGGAGCGGATCTGGTTGTCGAAATCGGCGGGCTCGATTCCGAGCTCCTTGCGGATGACGGTCGCGGTGTCGGTCTGCGAGGCGAAATCGTGGAGCATGGAGAGGATGGTATCCCAGCCCCACTTTTCGGTGATGAAATCGCAGATGCGTCCGGCCTGGTAATAGCTGACGATGACCTGCACAGGGTTGACGGGATGAACGAAGCCGCGGTCGAGATCGGCGACGGGCAGCAACTGGCGCTCCTTGACGGCCATGAGGATTTCGGGGGTGATGCGGTCGCCCCATTCGGGGTTGGCGGCGGTTTCCTCATGCACCGCGATGCCCTCGGTGAACCAGCGCGGCACCAGCGAATTGGTGATGGTGAGCGTAAAGACGTGGCTCATTTCGTGCCAGAGCGTGGAGTCCCAGTGGAAGGCGCCGGGCTTGCGGCCGGAAGGGCTATCCAGGGCGATGGTCGAGCCGTAGGTGCGCGAAGTGAACGTTACGCCGAGAGCGCCCAAACCGGGCAGGCCCAGGGTGCGGACGGCGAAATCGTCGTGGTTGGGATAGGCCTCCACTTGCACGGGGCGATCGAGCTTGATCTTGTATTTCTTTTCGTAGGTTGCGATCACGCGGTCGATTTCAGCCTGGAAATAAGGACGCAGCAGCCCGGCTTCGTTCTTATTGAGTTTGAGGACGGTGAGGTTCGATTTGGTGGCAACGAAGTTAACGTACTTATCGAGCAGCTTCAATACGTTCTTGGTGGCCATGTCCTGCTGGCCGTGGTGGAAGCAATCGGCGAGCTGCTGCATGGCCTCATCGGTCTGGCCGAGGCGCATGAGGTTGATGCCGAGCTCCGAGCGGGCTTTCCAGAGGTTGGGATCGAGGTCGATGGCTTTGCGGTAATACTGAATGGCCTCGTCATAGCGCCGGTTGAGCATGAAGAAGTGGGCGGCGGTGGAATAGCCGAGGGCGGCGTGGGGATCCCAGGAAGTTTCAGCCTTGCCGTTCAGCCAGTCGATGGAAGCGAGGATGGCCTTGGCGACGACGGAATGGGGGTCAATGGCGAGAGCTTTGCGAGCTTCGGCGGTGGCTTTGGAATCGTTGTTGTCCTCGAGCCCGAGGCGGGCGAGAAGTTCCTGAGCTTCTAGAAGCTTGGGATCGGCTTCGATGGCCGCGCGGGCCAGTTTTTCGGCGCCGCCATCGTATACATCGGCGGCCATCAGAGCCAGGCCGAGCAGGGCGCCGGCGTTGTTCTTGTCAACCTGGAGGACTTCCTTGAAGATGTCGGAGGCGTTACCCACGTCGTCCTGGTCGCCATGATCCATGAACATGCGGCCCCAGAGGACCTTGTATTCCAGGTGCTCGGGGTGCTGGGCGACCAGGGCCCTGAACGCCAGGTTGGCGGAGGTGAAATCGCGCGCGCGCCAGAGATCTTCCGCACGTTCGAGAGTTTGGGCGGAGACCGCCAGTTGGACGACAAGCGCGAGCAAGCCCAGCCGCGCGACGAGTTTCACTTGTCGATCTCCTCCTGGGTTTTGGCGAGCTCGAGGAGCAGGCGGGTGAGCTGCTTCTTGTAGTCCTCGGCGTTCATGCTGGCCTTTTCGTACTTCAACTGGTCGATGGCCTGTTCGAGCTCTTCCTTTTTTTCGAGGAGGGCCTTCTTGGCGGGGTCCTTGCTGGCGGTGACGTTGGCGCCCAGCCGGACGACGGTGAAGGAGGCAGTCAGGCGGCCTTCGGCATTATCGGCGTCGGGAGCGGCGGCGGCCGCGACGCCGGCGCCCTTACCGGTGTCTTCAAAGATGCTGTGCTCGGTGGCCAGACGTTTCTGGGTATCGAAGAACTCTTTGGTTTTGCGCTGGGCGTAGCGAAAGGCTTCCAGGGCGGAGACGGACTCGTTCTTATCCACGTCGGCGGAAGGATCGCGCAGGGCTTCGGCCCAATAGCGGGCGAAGATGGTGGCGTTCTTTTCGGTTCCGGTCTTGGTGGCGGCAATGACGATGCGGTTGGGCTTGCGCAGGAACTCGATCGAGCCGCCGGAGCAACTGGTGGCGACGACCACCAACTGGCGCGCGGAGGGTACGCGATCGAGCAAAGTGGCCAGCTCAGCGCCGTTGAGATCGGGACCAGGAAGGTTGAACTTGTAATCGAGGCCGTCGAAGGTGCCGTGGCCAATCAGAACAACCACCAGGTTATCGGTGGCTTTGACGGTGGAGGCGAGCGAGGCGAAGTGCGTGCGGATCTGCTCGCGCGTGGGAGCAATTAGAGTGAGGATATCGGGATCGGCCGTGCCGGCTTTCCTGAGGCTGGAATCGATATCCTGGGCCCACATTCTGAAGCGCTGATCGTAATCGGGCTCGCCGCCCAGGCCGGAGATGGTGACGTAGAACGTGGCGGCCGGGGCCGCCAGCGCGGCCAGGAGGAGCAAGGCGAGAAGGCGCGTCATACCACCCCCCATCGGCGGCGCAGCAGCCATTCGGAGGCGCGGATGGCCAGGACCAACAGAAAGAGCGCGGGCATATCCCAGAGGTCGCGCGTTTCACGGGTGGTGATGCCCGCTTCGGAGTATGAGATTTCGTTCGCCAGCTTGGACGTTTCGGAGGGCTTATAGTACCGGCCGCCGGTTTCCTCGGAGAGCTTTTCGAGCAGCTCGCGGTTCTGCGAGGTATGGAAATTCTCGGCTACGCCGTCTTCGCGGCGGAAGGTCAACATATCGTGGCCGAACTCTTCCTGCTCGCGCCCGGCGATGATTTCGGCAACGTAGGAGCCGGGCTTCTCGGCGGTCCACTCGCCGCTGTAGACGCCCTCTTCGAGCGGTTGCGGGGTGAGTTCGAGGGTGGCCGTCGAGCCGTCGGGGCTGATGAAACGGGCCTGCACTTTGGCGTTGGAGACGGGCTTGTATTCCTTGTCGCGGACTTCGACGCGCAGCGGGACGCGGGTATCGTCGGAGAGAACCTGTTTGGGCGTGGTGGAGACCACCTGGCCGGGAGTCTCGTTCACCAGGTAGCGGAACATCTGCTGCCAGAAGGTGGCGTGGGTCTTGCTGGTATGGTCTTCCCACATTTTCCAGCGCCAGCTTCCCTGGGTGGCGAACAGGGCGGTGCGGCCGCGGCCGTAGTTTTCGGTGATCAGGAGCGGCTGCTTGGGTTTGCCGGACGGCACGGAGTAGAGCAGGGTGCTGGCGCCGGGCTTGGGCTCGCCGACCTCCTGATAGTCGGCAACCTGCGGAATGGCTTTCCAGCGGGCGGCATTTTTGGCCGGGTCGTCGTCCAGGCGGCAGATGGTGCTCTGCGCGCCTTGCGGAGAGAGCTCGACGCTGGTGAAGACGCGGTGGAAGGTGCCGCGGTTGGCGGGCAGGCGGGTGGGGACGAGATCGGCGAGGGGCGAGCTGGGATAGCCGCCATCGGAAAGCGTGGCGCGTCCGGCGAGCAAGAGCAGACCGCCGCCGCGGCGATCGACGAAATCGCGGATCAACTGCTGCTGGGTGGGCGTGAAATAGTTGGCTTCCACGCTGCCGATGATGAGTCCCTGAAAGGCGAAAAGCTCTTCGGTTTTGGACGGGAAGTCTTCGAGCTCGTGCTCGCTCATGCCGGGCGGGAACTGGTGCAGGATGTTGTTCTGGGTGGTGCGCACCATGCTGGCGAGTTCGATGTCGCCGAAATCGTCGAAGGCGCGGCGGATGAATTTGTACTCCCAGCGCGGCTCGCCTTCAAAATAAAGTATGCGCGGCTTGCGGGTCTGGACGTCGACCAGGCGGGTGACGGTGTTATTGAGCGGGTTCTCTTCGCCGGCGAGGGGTTGCGCGGAGATCTCGAGGGATTTGGGTCCGGCCTCGCCGATGTTGAAGGCGACGGTTTCGGTCTGCGGCTGGCCGTCGGACTTGAGGGTAACGTCCTGGGAGGCGAGCACCTTGCCGTTATCTTTGACGGTGAGGCGGGTCTTGCCGCCGCTTAGGCCGTAGCTCTGGAGGGTGACGTAGGCGGCGAGGCGGGATTTGGGGAGCGCGCGGGCGGGAACGACGGCGTCGGTGATCTCGAGGTCGCGATCGGGATGCTCCTTGCCGAAGCCGATGGTGTGGACGGGAATGCGCTGGCGGCGGATGGCGGCGATGGTGGCGAGGTCGATGCCGCCGGAGTTATCGGCGCCGTCGGAGAGCAACACGATGGCGCCCAAGGGCAGGGAAGAGGATTCGGCCAGGACGCGCTCGAGGGTATCGCCGATGCGGGAAGCCGGCGCGGCGGGGGTGAGGTGGTCGGTATTGGGGATGCGCTCGGGCTCCTTGCCGAACTGGTAGAGGCGGACCTGGAAACGGCCGGCCAGGGACTGGAGTAGGCCGTCGTTGAGGGCGGCTTTGGCGGCGGCTTCGCGGGTGCCGGAGGCATCGTTAATCGACATGGAGCGGGAATCGTCGACCAGGACGGCGACGACATTCTGCTGGGTGCGGAGGGTGGCGACGCTGAGCGCGGGGTGCCAGAGCAGGAAGAGGATCAGCGCGACCATGCCGGTTTCGAGCAACCAGATGGCGATGGGGCGCAAGCCGCTGAGCATGCCGTGATTGCGCCGGACGTGCCAGAACAGCAGCGCGCCGGCGGCGAGGATGGCGATGAAGAGCAACCAGAGCGGCCAGGGGGTCAGGAAGACGAACTTGCCCTTGTGAAAGATGCTGATCGGGTATTTGAAGAAGATTTCAAACATTGAGGCAACGATCCGAAATGTGGGCAATGAGACAATAGACGCGAGGGTAGGGGCGGGGAGTTACAAACAAACCCGGGATGGTGGGGAAGTTCACGTGCGGGCGCATACCGAGAAGCCCTCGTATCTGGACAGGATACCACGTAGGGTGAGGAGTGGCCGGTGGAACGGCAGGGGCCCAGGAAGAGTGAGCGGCGGGCCGCGGTCGCTGCTGTTTTTTGGCAGCGGCGGGTTGAAGCCGCGCTCCACCTGGTCCTTGAGATCGAGCGAGAGCGCGTGGCCGCGGCAAGGCCGGCGCAATCACGCGCGGGTGACGATCGTCGAGCGAACTGTGCTCTTCCGTACGGTGCGCCCGAAGGACCGCCGGCAAATAGAATGGCAACGCGTGTGAATCCTACCCCCGGTAGTTTGTGATAGAGTGTGCATGACACCTGGACATCCGAATTTCGCTTTAGGGAGGGTCACAAGAATGCGCACACCGGTTTTGCGCCGTCGCTGCTTGACGACATTGATGATTGCTGCCGTTGGCTTGGGCACTGCCAGCATGGCATGGGGACAGGGACGTGGGGGCGGGCAGCCCACCGGTCCGTCGCCCAACGTTTCTACCGATCCCCTGTTAAAGGGTTTCGAGTTCCGCTCCATCGGGCCGGCTACCATGATGGGCCGCGTGGATGACATCCAGGGATCCGAACAGGATCCTATGACCATTTACGTCGGGTTCGCCACGGGCGGCTTGTGGAAGTCCACCGATGGCGGGAACTACTGGCATTCGCTGTTCGACAATATGCCAAATGAATCGATCGGTTCGATCGCCATAGCGCCGTCGAACAAGGACATTGTCTACGTGGGCATGGGCGAAGGCAACAACCGGCAGAGTTCGTCGATCGGCGATGGCGTTTGGGGCACGACGGATGGTGGCGCGCACTGGACGCATCTTGGACTGGAAGAAACGCAGTCGATCCAGCGCCTGGTGGTGGACCCCACCAACCCCAACATCGTCTACGTTGCGGCGGTGGGACACCTGTTCGGCCCCAATCCGGATCGCGGCCTGTATAAGACCGTGGACGGCGGCAAGACCTGGAAGAAGGCCAAGTTCATCGACGACGACACCGGGTTCACCGATGTGGCGATCGATCCTTCCAATCCCAAGATTGTGTACGCGGCCTCGTATTCGCACCGGCGCACCTGGTGGGGCTACAACGGCGGCAGCGCTAACAGCGGCCTGTGGAAGTCCACCGACGGCGGCGACACCTGGACCAAGCTGGAAGGCCCCAGTTGGCCCAAGCCGAAAGACGGCATCTACGGGCGCATCGCGATTTCCATATTCCGCGCGAAGCCTTCGACGATTTATGCCCAGGTGGAAGCCGGCGCGAGCGCCGGCACCGGCGGCGGCACTGCTGCTGACGGTGGTCCCGCGCGCGGTGGCGGCCGTGGCGCTGGTGCGACCGCGCCTCCGCCCGCTGGAATGACGGCCGACCAGATCATTTCCGGCTTTGCTGCCGGCACGATTCCCCCCGAGCAGCTTCGCGGAGCGGTAACGGCCGGCACGGTGACCGGTGCGCAGCTCAGCGCCGCGGTTCAGGCCGGCACCGTGACAGCACCGCAATTGCTTGCCGCGGCCGGCGGCGGTGGCTTCGGCGGCGGCGGTGGTGGCGGTGGTGGTGGTGGTAACGGCTGCACGGCTGGCACCGATCCCGCCTGGACCGGCGGCAGAGGCGGTGGTGGTGGCGGCGGCGGTGGTGGCCGCGGCGCTACTCCTCCGGCGCCCGATCCCAACGGCAACGGCGTATATCGCTCCGACGATGGCGGAAAGACCTGGACCCAGATGAGCGGCTGCAACGACCGTGCCATGTACTTCAGCCAGATCCGCGTGGACCCCGTCAACGACCAGAAGATTTACACCGGCGGCAACCCCGGCCGGGTGTCCATCGATGGCGGCAAAACCTGGTACGGTATGACCGGTTCCCACACCGATTACCACGCCATCTGGATTAATCCCAAAGACAACCGCCAGGTCTGGATCGGCCACGACGGCGGATTCGACAGCAGCAACGATGGCGCCAGACCCGGCAGTTGGGATTTCCACGCCGATATCGCCGTGGGCCAGTTCTACCAGGTCTCCGCGGACATGCGGCGTCCCTATTGGGTCTGCGGCGGCCTCCAGGACAACAACGCCTGGTGCGGCCCCAGCGCCCTACGTTCCAACACCGGGCCGGTGAACACCGATTGGTTCACGGTTGCCGGCGGCGACGGCTTCTACACCCGGCAGGATCCCACCGACTGGGCCATCGTTTATGGCGAGTCGCAGGACGGCAACATGTCGCGGCATGACCTGCGCAACGGCACGCAAAAGAGCATCCGGCCCAACGCCGGTGGACGCGGCGGGGCACAACCCGCCGGCGAATCGCAGGCGACCGGTGCTGCGGCCGGCGCGGGCGGAGCGGCCCCGGCCACGGCTGAGGCGGCTGGAGGCGGTGGCGGCGGTGGACGCGGCGGCGCTCCCAACGTTCTCAACGCGCCTCCCAACGTGGACGCGTTACGTTTCTACTGGAATGCGCCCATGGAGATCTCGCCCCACAATCCGGCGAAGATTTACATGGCAGCGCAGTATTTCTTCAAATCCAACAACCGCGGCGATACGTGGTGGATGAACCCGACGGATCTCAGCAAGAACGTCAACCGCTGGGCGCCGGAACAGGCCATCATGGGCGTCGCCGGCGACAAGCCCATGGTCTCCAAGCACGACGGCTATGCCGCCAGTTCGCTGGCCACGCAGATTCGCGAATCACCGTCGCGCCCCGGCGTCATCTGGATCGGCACCGACGACGGCAACCTGCAGGTGAGCCAGGATGATGGGGAAACTTTCACCAACGTCTACGGCAACATTCAAGGCGCGCCTCCGGCGCCGCACGGCTGGGTGCAGATTTCGCGCATCGAGCCGTCGCACTTTGACCCGGGCACCGCTTACGTGGCCCTGGACAATCACCGCAACGACGATTGGAAACCGTACCTGTTCAAGACCACCAATTACGGCCGGTCGTGGACCAATGTCACGGGCGACCTTCCCGCCAAAGGCAATATCAACGCACTTCGCGAGGACTACGACAATCCGAATTTGCTTTTTGTGGGCACGGAATTCGGGTTGTTCGTCACGCTGGACCAGGGCAAAACGTTCAAGAAATTCATGACCAACCTTCCCAGCGTACGGGTGGACGATATCCTGATTCACCCGCGCGATCGGGACCTGATTGTGGCCACGCACGGCCGTTCCTTCTGGATCGCCGACGATATCACGCCGCTGGAGCAATACAAAGCCAACCCCAGCTCGGATGTGGTGCTGTTCGAGCCGCGGCCGGCCATTCAATGGAAAAACGATCCATCGGCAACCCGCTCGGTGGCCAACCGCGATTTCCGCGGGCAGAATCCGTCGGGATATGCGGGCATCCACATCTGGGCCAAGTCCGACCTGGGCGCGGCCAAGCTGGACTTCCTGACGGGCACTACGGTGGTCAGCACCATGAATGTCGACCTCAAGGCCGGCATGAACCGCTTCGCGTGGAACATGCAGCGCTCGGCGGCAGCCGAAGCCACTACGGGCGCTGGTGGTGGGCGAGGCGGCCGCGGTGGGCGAGGCGGCCGTGGCGGACAGGCCGCGCAGGCTGCACAGGGCGCTGCCACCCCTGCCGCTGCGCAGGGCGCCGCAGCCGGTGAACCGGCCACCCCAATCAACGCCCAGCAGGTGATTCTCCAGGCCGCCGGTGGCGGCGCGGGCGGCGGCGGTTTTGGCGGCGGCGGCCGCGGCGGCCGCGGCGGCGGCGAACCCTTCGTCACGGGCGGCGGCCGTGGCGGTGGCGGCGGTGGTGGCGGCGGCGCCGCTGCTGGCGGTGGGGTAGTCGAACCCGGCGTCTATATGGTGAAACTCACCGTCGGCGACAAGACGTACACGTCCTCGGTCAATGTACTAGAGGATATCTGGATGCGGCCCCAATAGACCTGGCTGCGCCGTGTGAAGTCATGCCCGGAGCGCTTCGGCGCTCCGGGCCAGGCGCGCTTTGCGGGACTTTTGATAGTCTTCGAGGGCGCGGATGACGTTCTGCACCGCCTCGCGACGTTCATAGAGGCGATCGAGGGCCTGGTTGCGGATCAAATCCATCGACAGGAGGCTACTTCTCTCCTCGGTGAAAGCGCGGGGTAGGACTATGGTTGTGGGCGTCATCGCAGTTTTCTCCTAGCTCAGATCTGTTCTATTTGTCTTCCACCCGGCAGCGTCTCAGGCGCGGCAGCGGGGGCAGCCAACGCGTCAGGCCCAGCGCCACGAGGCCCAGTCCAATCAGGACCGCCGGTGAGGGCTCCGGCACGGGCGACGGCGGCGGATCCACCAGGAAGGCCTGCTCCAGCCCGCTCCCGCCGCTCGAATAGCTCGCATCCACCATAAGGCCGAAGTTGGCGGTGTTGACCGTTTGTCCCGCAGCCTGCGCTGCTAGAGCCGTTCCGCTGTAAGCCGAGGGATCGAATTGCCCCCAGACTTCATGTTGCAGGGAAACCGAGGTTGCCTCACTGGCTCCCGCCAACTCGAGAAAGGCCAGGACATCGGCCTGCAGCAGAGCAGTATAGAGCCATGGCGAAGTATTCGGAAAGTACGCCGCCAGCACCGCGTCGATGGAGGGGTCGGAGAGCGGAACGTAAATCGCGTCCCAGGTGCTGTTGGGGCTGGCGTCGTGCAAGGCATCGACGCACAGGCCTGTGTAATCGGCGCCGTCGAAGGTGAGTGTGACGTAGCCGGCGTAGTAGGAGCCGTCGTTCCACCCTTGTCCGTTGCCCAAACCAGTCAACGTGACAGGGCCTTGCATGGTGCCTGCGCGGGCGGCCAGAGCGGCAATCGTCAAAGTAAGAATCGCGATTAGTTTGCGCATTGCTTTCTCTATTCCATGGTGCGGCAAACAGTCGGGAAAACATAGGTACGGCTGTACTTGTTTGAGTAATGGACCATTTGTCCCAGGCCTGGAGATCTAACTTAGACTTCCCGATGTAAGGCATTTGTCTTAGAGAATGACTCGCGTGATTAACCTTAGTGGATGTTTGCCGCCGCCAAGGCCCATGATAGAGTCGGGCTTTGGAGGCACGTGTAAGCTTTCGAGACTTCGTAATCAAGCAGCTCATCGACGTCATTCAATGGACCGAAGCGGACGAAACGCTGCTGGCGTACCGCTATCCCATGCAGGATATGGAGATTCAGAACGGCGGCCAACTCACCGTCCGCGAATCGCAGATGGCGCTTTTCGTCAATGAAGGCCGCATTGCCGACGTCTTCGGCCCGGGCCTGTACACGCTGACCAGGCGCAACCTGCCGGTGCTGACGGACCTGATGAATTGGGACAAGGGCTTCGAATCGCCGACGTCTATTTCTATTCCTTGCGCCTGCGGCTGGATCAGAAGTGGGGCACGGCCACACCGATTACGATCCGCGATAAGGAATTCGGCGCGATACGGCTGCGCGGCTACGGAATCTATTCTTACCGCATCGCCGATCCGCGGGCCTTTTACACCAATGTGAGCGGCACGCGCGACAGCTACTATGTCTCGGACCTGGAAGGGCAGCTTCGTAATACGATTGTGGCGAAGATGACCGATATCTTCGCGCCCAGCGATGTGGCCTTTGTGGATATGGCCGCGAACCAGGCCAAGCTGGCGGAAAAGATCGGCGCGAAATTGAAGCCGGCCTTCGCGGGCCTTGGCCTCGAGCTCTGCCAGTTCGTAGTGGAGAACCTGTCGCTGCCGGACGAGTTGCAGAAGGTGCTGGACCAGCGCATAGGAATGGCCATGGCCGGCGATGCGGCGCGGTATGCGCGATTCCAGGCGGCGCAAGCTATGCCGGTCGCCGCGGCCAATCCGGGCGGCGCGGCCGGCGCGGGCGTTGGACTGGGCGCCGGTCTGGCCATGGCGCAGAGCATGATGGGCGCCCTCCAATCTCCGGCGGCTGAACCTCTACCAGCGGCCGCGGCCAATTCCAAGTTCTGCATGGACTGCGGCGGGGCCATGCCGCAGCGCGCGAAGTTCTGCCCGGATTGCGGCAAGCCACAACCCTGAACTGCCCATCCTGCGGCGCTCCGCTGAGCCTGGAAGGCGATCAGGAGAGCCTCACCTGCGATTACTGCAAGTCCATTTACCTGCCCGATCAGGATGACGAAGGCGCGCGCCTGCTGGGCGAGGCGGAGGGCGCCATCAGCGAAAACAAGAAACTGAGCTGTTGTAATACAACGATGGCCGGAAGAGTGTTTCGTAACACAGCAATGCTAGGCCGGCTTCCATCGCAATACCGGTTTGCGCGCGGCGGCCACTTCATCCACGCGGCTGGTGCGTGTGCCGTGGGGCGCCGTCTTGACCAGTTGCGGGTCGGTTTCAATCTCCTGGGCGATCGAGATCATCGCTTCAATGAACTGGTCGATCTCGTGCTTGCCTTCGGTCTCGGTCGGTTCGATCATGAGCGCCCCGTGCACAATCAGCGGAAAGCTCACCGTATAGGGATGAAAACCGTAGTCGATCAGCCGCTTGGCGATGTCCCCGGTGCGCACGCCCAGCTTGGCCTGACGGTCGTCGCTGAAGACCACTTCGTGCATGTTGGCCTGGGAGTACGGCAGATCGTAATACGCTTCCAGCCGCTTGCGGATGTAGACCGCGTTGAGCACCGCGTCCACCGTGGCATTGCGCAGTCCCGGGCCGCCGTGGGCCAGGATGTACGCCAGCGCCCGCACCAGCACGCCGAAGTTCCCGTAATAGGCTTTCACCCGGCCGATGGATCGCTTGCGGTTGAAATCGTAGGCCCACTTCTTGCCGGTTCGTTTGAGCCGCGGCGCCGGCAGAAATGGCTCCAGCACCTTCTTGACGGCCACCGGACCCGCGCCCGGACCGCCGCCGCCATGGGGAGTGGAAAATGTCTTGTGCAGGTTGAGGTGCATCACGTCCACCCCGAAATCGCCCGGCCGCGCGATCCCCACCAGCGCGTTCATGTTGGCGCCGTCCATGTACAGCATGGCGCCTTTCTTGTGCAGAATCTCGGCCGCCTGGATGATGTTCTCTTCGAAGACCCCCAGCGTATTGGGGTTGGTCACCATCAGCGCCGCGACGTCTTTATCCACGATCTGCGCCAGCGCGCCCACATCCAGCACGCCCGTCGCGCTCGACGGAATATTCTGCACGGCGTATCCGGCAATCGCCGCCGTAGCCGGATTGGTGCCGTGCGCCGAATCGGGAATCAGAATCTTCTTCCGCGGGTTGCCGCGCTTTTCGAGCAACGCGCGAATCAGCAGAATGCCGGTCAACTCGCCGTGCGCTCCGGCGGCCGGCTGCAACGTCACTGCGTCCATGCCGGTGATTTCGGCCAGCGCCGCTTCCAGTTGCGCCATCACGGCCATGGAGCCCTGCGCCAGCGCCTCCGGCTGATACGGATGCGCCCAGGCCAGAGCTTCCGTGCGGGCCACCACTTCGTTGATCCGCGGGTTGTACTTCATGGTGCAGGAGCCCAGCGGGTACATGCCGTGATCGATGGCGTAGTTCCAGGTGGAAAGCCGCGTGAAGTGGCGCATGGCCTCCACTTCGCTGATCTCGGGGAAGCCTTCGATGGCGGCGCGCACGTTGGCGGCGCCCAGGGCTTCGGCGGCGTCGACCGCCGGAACGTCCAGCTCGGGAAGCTGATAGGCCTTCTTGCCGGGCGAGCTCCGTTCAAACACCAGCCGTTCGTTCTGTGAGAGGTGCGGCCTGACTTTCTTGATCACGCGGTCACCTCCTTGGGCGTCGCGGCGCGCAAGATCGCGTCCGCCACGACGTCCATGTCCGCCCGCTTCGTCATTTCGGTGGCGCACAGCAGGACGCTGTCGGAAAGCTCGGGGTAGAAGCGGCCCAACGGCAGACCGCCGATGATCTTCTTCTTCAGCAACTGTTTGTTCAAGTCGTCGACCGCCGCCACCTTCACCACGAATTCGTTGAAGAACGGGCCGCTGAAGCGCGGCTTCACTTTGCCCGCCAGGTAGTGCGCCTTGGCCAGGTTTTGCGCCGCCAGTTCGCGCAGCCCCTGCTTGCCGTATACCGTCATGAACACGGTGGCCATCAGGGCGATGAGCGCCTGGTTGGTGCAGATGTTGGAGGTGGCCTTTTCCCGCCGGATGTGTTGCTCGCGCGTCGCCAGCGTCAGGCAGAACGCCCGGTTGCCGCGCGAATCCACGGACTGGCCCACCAGCCGGCCGGGCATCTGGCGCAGGTATTTTTCGCGCGTGGCGATGATGCCGGCGTAAGGTCCGCCATAACTCGGGGAAATCGCGAAGCTCTGCAGTTCGCCCGCCACGATATCGGCTTCCGCGGGCGGCTCCAGAATCCCCAGCGATACCGCCTCCGTGAAGACCACCACTAGCAGCGCGCCGCGGCCGTGAGCGATTCGCGCGGCTTCCTTCACCTGGTCGGCGATGCCGAAGAAGTTGGGCGTCTGCACAATCACGGCCGCCGTGAAGTCGTCCATCTTGCGTTCCAGATCTTCCAGATCGAGCGTGCCCGTTTCCGGATCGTACCCGAATTCCTCCACCGGCATGCCCTGGTTCCTGGCGTAGGTGAGCAGCACTTCGCGGTATTCCGGATGCACCGACCGCGCCACCAGCACGCGGCCCTTGCCCGTCGAGCGCGCCGCCATCATGGCGGCTTCCGGCACGGCGGTCGAACCGTCATACATCGAAGCGTTGGCTACGTCCATGCCCGTGAGCTGGCAGATCATGGTCTGGAATTCGAAGATGGTGGTCAGCGTTCCCTGGGCGATCTCGGCCTGGTAGGGCGTATACGACGTGAGGAACTCCCCGCGCGAGACCACCGTATCCACCAGCACCGGCCGGTAGTGATGGTAGACGCCCGCGCCCAGAAAAGAGGCGTACCCGTTGCCGTTTTCCGCCGCGCGATCCCGGAAATACTGGACGATCTCGTATTCGGAGATTCCCGGCGCGAGATGGAGCGGCCGCCCCAGCCGGACCGCCTGCGGCAGGTGCGCGAACAACTCCTCGGGGGACGACACGCCGCACGCGTCGAGCATCTGGCGGCGCTCGGAATCGGATTTCGGAAGGTAGCGCAACTACTTTTCGGCTCCTATATATGCTTCGTACTCGGCGGCGCTCATCAGGCCCGCCAGCTCCGCCGGCGCGCTCAGCTTGATTTTCACCAGCCACGCCGCGCCATGCGGATCGCTATTCAGCGTTTCCGGTTTTTCCGCCAGCGTCTGGTTGATTTCCGTGACCTCGCCCGAAACCGGCGAGTAAACGTCGGAGACGGCCTTCACGGACTCCACCGAGCCGAGCGATCTTCCCTGCTCGATGTGCGTCCCGACTTTGGGCAAGTCGACGTACACAATGTCGCCGAGTTCCTGCTGGGCGTGATCCGTGATGCCGATCGTGCCCGCGTCCCCAACGGCCGCCACCCACTCATGTTCTTTGGTGTATCGAAAATTTTCTGGGTACATTTTTATCTCGCTCGCTTGTAAAAGGGCGTTTCCACCGTCACCGCATCCACCGGCTGGTTGCGGATCATGATCTGAATGGATTTACCGGGCTGCGCGTGCTCCGTGGGAAGGTAGCACAGACCGATGTTCTTATTGAGGGAGGGCGATGGCGAGCCGCTGGTCACCCAACCGGCCGGCGCGCCATCGAGGAAGACCTCGTAGCCCTCGCGGCCAATGCCGCGGCCGCGCATTTCAAAGCCGGCCAATTTGCGTTTGAGGCCGCTTTCCTTTTGTTTGAGCAGGGCGGCGCGGCCCACGAAGTCGCCCTTATCCAGCTTCACGATCCAGCCGAGGTCGGCTTCGAGCGGCGAAATGGACGCGTCGATCTCGTGGCCGTAGAGCGCCATCTTGGCCTCCAGGCGCAGCGTGTTCCGTGCTCCCAGGCCGCACGGCTTGATGCCGAACTCCTCGCCCGCGCGCAGCACTTCATTCCACAGGCGGACCGCCTCGGAGGGCGGCACGTAGATTTCGAAACCGTCTTCTCCGGTGTAGCCGGTGTGCGCGATGCGCGCCGGCGTGCCCGAGACTTCGCCGTCCGTGAACCAGTAATACTTGATGGAGCCCAGATCCACGGAGGTGAGTTTCTGCAGCGTGGCCTGGGCCTTGGGACCCTGGATGGCAAGCTGCGAATACCGATCGCTCGAGAACTCCACCTGGGCGTCGAAGCGGTTCTGCGCGCGGATGTGCTCGAAGTCCTTTTCCTGGTTGGAAGCGTTGACGCACAGGAAGAAGTGGTCGTCCGCCACCTTGTGCACCAGAATGTCGTCCACGAAGCCGCCATGGTCGTAGAGCAGGCCGGAGTAATGCGCCTGCCCCCGTTTCAGCTTGTGGACGGCGTTGGTGGTGACGAAATCCGTCAGGCCGGCGGCCTGGCGGCCGCGGATTTCGATTTCGCCCATGTGGCTGACGTCGAACAGGCCGACGCTGCGGCGGACGGCCAGGTGCTCATCGATGATGCCCGAATACTGCACGGGCATATCCCAGCCGCCGAAGTCCACCATTTTGGCGCGCAGCGCACAATGGACGGAGTTCAACGGCGTAGCGCGAAGCGGCTGGCCTGCTGGCATGAAAATTCAGGCTACCAGCACCGAAATCAGGGTGTCAAACGCCGGGCGCCGGAGTATCTTAGGAATGAGCGCATAAATATTGATGGGCAAGCGGATCATGGTGGCCGTCGTGGGAGCCGGAATCGGGTCGCTGGTGGGGTTGGCGGTCTCGTTTCTCGGCGCCGGGAATTGGGCGCTGATTGTGGGAGCCGTGCTGGGCGCCGTCGTCCCGCTCCTGGTCCTGGGTCGGCCGTCAACATAAAGGCTTGCAAACGGCGCAGCATGCGAGTACAGTTCCGTAGGAGGATCCATGCCATTTTGTGCGAGTTGCGGTAGTCCCGTAGAGGGAAAGTTTTGTCCGAAATGTGGCGCGGCTATCGATGCCGCCGCTCAGCCGGCGGCCGGTGCGCCGCCTTCCGGCGCTCAGCCGTCAGTCGCCGCTCCGATGGCTGACAACGTCGTATCGGCTCTGTGCTATGTGCTGGGGTTAATCACCGGCATCGTGTTCCTGGTGATGGAGCCTTACAGCAAGAGCCGCGCAGTCCGGTTTCACGCCTTCCAATCGATTTTTATGAGCGTGGCGGTCATTGCCGTGGATATCGTGTTCAGCATTTTGTTCAGCATTATCTTGCGGATCTTCTGGACCGCCGGAGGCTTGGGTGGCTTCGGCCTGTTTGCCTCGCTGATGTCGCTGGTGTGGTGGGTGTTCGGGCTGGGCTGCTTTGGACTCTGGCTTTACCTGATCATTTCGGCTTACCAGGGCAAAACCGTGGTGTTGCCATTCATCGGGCCGCTGGCTCAAAAACAGGCGGGGGCCTGAATTTCGGGCAACAATCACGGGGTCTCGCGCGTCTCATGAATGTGACCCGAACCCTGCTCATAGTGGCCTTGGCGTGTGCCGCTTGGGCCCAGGCGCCGCATATCGGTAACATCGATTTCTACGGCCTCCACCGGGTCACGGCGGCGAAAATCCTGCAGACCGGACGCGTGGAACCGGGCGGCGGGCTTCCGCCCTCCAAGGGTGAACTGGAAGACCAACTCGCAACCATCCCCGGGGTGGTGGCCGTGCGCGTGGAAGCGGTCTGCTGCGACGGTAATGCCACAGACCTGTTCATCGGCATCGAAGAGCAGGGCGCCCCGCATGCCGCCTTCCGCTCCCCGCCCTCGGGGACCACCTCCATGCCGCAGGACCTGCTGGACCTCTACCAGGAATTCCTCGGCGCGGTGCAGCGGGCAGCCGTCAAAGGCACCGCGGATGAAGACATGACCGCGGGCCACGCCATCATGGCGGACCCGGCCGCGAGCGCCATCCAGCAGAAGTTCATCGACTTTGCGGCCGCCCACCTGGACTTGCTTCGCGACGAATTGCGGACCGGGTCGGTGCCCGACGAGCGGGCCGTGGCGGCCATGTTGATCGGCTACGCGCCGCGCAAGCTGGACGTCGTCAATGACCTGCAATTCGCCATCGACGATCCCGATGAAGCCGTCCGCGCGAACGCCATGAAGTCGCTCACCGCCGTCGCCGTGCTGGCGCACCAGCAGCCCGGCTTCGGAATCAAGATCGCGCCCACCTGGTTCGTCGAGATGCTGAACTCAGTGGTGCTGAGCGATCGCGTGGAAGCCACCAGGGCCCTGCTCACTCTCACCGACGGCGGTAACCCCGCGGCGCTGGACCTGGTGCGCGAGCGCGCCCTTGGCTCCCTGGTCGAAATGGCCCGCTGGAAAACGCTGCGCTACGCCCTTCCGCCGTTCCTGCTGCTCGGGCGCGTGGCCGGAATCAGCGATGCCCAGACGCGCCAGGACTGGGAAAAGGGAGACCGCGAAGCCGTGATCCAGAAAGCCGGGAGCGCGGCCAAGAGCCGCAAACGCTGACTTATGTCTCTCACCCGACGCCAGGCGATGGCGGCGATGGCAGCGATGCCAGCCGGCGCGGCCTGCCTTGCGGCCCAATCGCGCGGCCCCGGCGCCATGCGTCCGCGCGTCACTCCGGCGGTCTGCCTGTACTCGCGCGTGCTGATCGAGATCGGCCAGGTCGATTTGCCCATGGTGATCGGCGGCCTGGGGTTTGACGGCGTCGATCTGTCCGTCGAGCCCGGCGGCCACGTGCCGCCCGAAAAAGCCGGCAACTTCCTGATGCCCGCTCTCGAAGGCTTAACCGGCCGGGGCATCGACGTGCCCATGATCACCACCGCGCTCACTTCGCTCGAAGACAAAGACGCGGAAAACGTGCTCGGCCTCGCCAGCTATATCAGGGTGCCCTTCTTCCGGCCGGGCCATTGGAAGTTCACGGGTTCGCCGGCCATCGAGATGCAGCTTGGCCTGGTGCAGAGGCAAATCGCCGGCTTGGCGCAGTTGGCGCGCGCCACCAACATGGTGATGGGCATCCACAATTTCGTGGATGGCGCCGAAGGCGCCGCGGTGGATCACCCCGAAGGCGCCGCCGTGCCAGACATTGCCCGCGTCATCCGCCCCATAGACCCCCACCTGGTGGGCTACTGTTTCGACGCCGGCTACGCCACCGCGCAGGGTGGGTCGAACGGCTTCGCAGCGGCCCTCGAATTGGCGCTGCCGCGTCTGAAGATGGTCGCGGTTCGCGATTTCCAGTGGGACCGCGAAGGCGGTGCTGTGCCCAAAGACGCCGTGCCCAGAATGGTGCCGTGCCCCCTCGGCGAAGGCGTCGTCGACTGGCCCAAGTTCTTCGCCGCGCTGGCCAAGGCGCGCTTCGCGGGGCCAGTCTCGTTGCACATCGATTACCAGCCGAAGGCCAAGACCGCGGCCATCAGGAAAGATCTGGCCTTCCTCCGCCAGCAGGTCGACGCGGCCTACAGCGCCGGCAAGTAGCCTTGTTGGACAGACCATCGGGTTTCGTGGTCTGTCTTTCCTCGCTAACGAACTAACTCAGCTCAACCCGGATCTTCAGAAAGTGCGTAGCTGGTGCTCCGCCCTCCTTCCGGATTGCGGGCCAAAATTCCGCGCTCGACAAGTGGCAGAATGTCGCGGAGGGCTGTGTCCTGCGAGCACTTGGCGAGCTTGGCGTATTTCGATGTCGTGAGCTTCCCCTCGAAGCCGAATAACCTATGCAATCACCGCAAGCGTCCACCCTGGCTGATCGCAATTGTTGGGTTGTTGATCGCGACGCCCCTTTCTTCGTTGGTGTCGTCAAGTATCGACGCTGTCTACAGCATCGGCAAATAGCCCTCTGGCCCGGCGGGTGTTGGCTCGGGCGCGGCTTCGGGCGGCGCTGGCTCTACAGACAAATGCGCGGCAGGCTCAGCCGCACGCGCTTGCTCCGCGACCGGCGCGTTCAGCCTCACTTCGCACTCGCAGCAATCGCTGCAGCGCCGGCACTTCTCACAGAGGTGATTGTCGCAAGCGTCCTTGGTGCATCGCGCGCAGATGCGCGTGGATTCTTCTCCGCAAATGCTGCATTGAAAAGGCATGAGACGGCTACTTCTTTCTTGGGGCCGGCGCGGTCAGGATCCCCCGGCAGCGCTGCGCTTCCTGATCCATCACCGTATATTCTTTCTCCCGCTCGGCCGCCAGGTTGACCAGGTATTGCTGAAAGCGGTCGCGATTGGCGTCGTTTTCGGCGGCGAGCGCGATCAGAGCTTCCGCATCGGCTGGACTTTGGTATTTTCGCAGAGCTTCCTCAACGGAGCCGAGCATGCTTTCGAGACCGTGCAGGCGGAAGAAAAGCTCCAGGCCGGCCGAAAGTCTTTCTGGATTCTGCGCCAGGGCCTTGGCGCCGTCGGCCAGCGCGCGGGCCTGTTCTTTGCTGCCCCGCAGTTGCCTCGCGTAGGCCTCCGGCGCGCCTTTGGCGACCCAGCCGTTGGAATCGGCGTGGTCTAGCAGCGGCAGCAACCGCGCCGCCTGGGCGCTCATTTCATTCAGAACCACGGCGATATCCCAATCGGTTTCCAGGCCTGCCGGCTGTTGCGAACGGGGAGCCTGCTGTGCGGGAGCGTACAGAGCGGAGGCGCAGGCCACCAGGATGAGACCTCTCACGGCGCGATGCATAACGCTCTTTCAAAATACCACGAGAGATTTCGCGAGCCGGCTTATTCGCCGCCGGGGGGAGCCCCGCCGGGGCCGGTGCCCTTCTTCTTGCCGGTATCGCCGTTCGCCCCGCCCGTGGCAGTTCCGCCGCCGGTGCCCACCGGACCGCCGCCCCCACTCGCGCCAGGGCGGTTATAAATCGCGTCGGCGGCAGCCCGCTTGAGCGCGTCAACGATCTGCTGCATGCCCTGCGGGCTGCCTGCCATCTTGGCCAATGGCTGATTCGCAAAGATGCGAATCGCTTCGCCGGCCTTCAGATACTTGTCCTCGCCCGCCTGCAATTGGTGCTTGACGCTGACCAGCCCTTCTTCCACGGCCACCAGCGTGGTGCCGTCGTCGTCTTCCACCGTGACGTCGAACACCGTGCCGCGCACTGAGATCACCGCCGTGGGCGTCGACACTTTCCGGGGGTTGGGGCCGTTATGGTGATCGATCATCACGCGAATCTTGCCCAGCCAGAGCTGCAGGACTTCCATCGCGTTGAAATTGTCGCGGAACGTCACGCGCGAATTCTGGAAGACCTCGAACGTGCTGCCATCGTTGATCCGGAACTGGGCGTAGCCGTCCGGCCCGGTCACGATGATTTCCTTGGTGCGAACCGCATCGTTGACCGAAAGCGCCAGCTCCCCGCCCCGCAACACCGATACCCGGCCGGAGATGTAGATCGCCCGCGCGACATCGTCGGATTGCGCTCGCACCGGCGTCAGGGACACCCCGAAGGCGACCGCCGTCAGCAGCGTGCCAATGGTCCGCGAGAGCGTAAAGGGCCTGTACATAACACTGTTACCTGGACCATGGCCCCGACGCCATTTGTCCAGTGGCTATGACATCATCAGTCTAGCACCAAACATGCAAAGCAACTAGCGGACCGGAATGCGACGCTGCCTGCAAATCACGTTAATTCAGCAGTTTGTTGGGATCCGCCCGCCTGGAAGTAAGGTATAATAAACACGCCTGTGTGTCACAAGGGTACAACCCGCACGCTCGCCCGCCTGGCCGCTTTGACCCTGGCCGCCGCCACGGTTTCCGCCCAGACCACCGAATGGCGCAGGATCGGCAACTCCTCGGCGGACTTACAACTGGCTTCGCCCGTCACCGGCCCGGTGATCCAGGTCTGGTATTCCGACGACGGCTCCCTGCTCTACGCGCGCACCGACTCCGGCAAACTTTTCCAAACCCTGAATTTTGAATCCTGGGATCCCGCTGCCGGCGATCCCAAACCGCCGGGTACCTTCAATCGCGCTCCGGTCCGCACTCCCGACACTTCCGCCACCTACGTTGCCTTGCGCTCCGATTCCGCGGAGATGTGGGGCCTGGGCAGCCAACTGTTCCGCTCGCTCGATAATGGCACGACTTGGGAGTCGTTGACCGCCTACCGTACGCAATCCGTGGTCGGTTCGGGGATGCACAGCGTGGCCGTCTCGCCCAGAGACCCGGACCAGATTGTGGTGGCCAACGATAGCGGCGTGTGGCGATCGATGGACGGCGGCCTCACCTGGGCCGGGCTGAATCAGTATTTGCCGAACCTTTCGGTGGAGCGCATTCTGGCGACGCCCAGCGGGGCGCAGGGCACGCGCATCCAGGCCGGCAAACTGGGAGTCTTGGAACTGCCGCCGGGCGCGTCGGTGTGGCAGCCGGCGCCCGCTCTCGCCCCGCAGGTGACCGCCGAGATCGAAGCCCGCAAGCTCTACTCCGGGAGAATTCCTGCCGACGTGACCGCTTTCAGCGCGTTCACCGGGGGCACCAACCAGGTGGTCTACGCCGGGACCAGCGACGGCCAGATCTTCAAGTCGGTGGACGGCGGCGAGTCGTTTAAGGCCACCCAGTCGCCAGCCCTCAAAGGCCAAACCGTCGAGCGGATCTTCGTCGACCCCGTGCTGCCCGGAATGGCGCTGGCGGCGCTGAGCGGCGACGGGCCGCGCGTGCTGCGCACTGTTTCCGAAGGCGCCGTGTGGGACGACATCAGCTCCGATCTTCCCAAGACGGCGGTGCACTCCATAACCGCCGACAGCTCCTCGGACGCGGTCTACGTGGCTACCGACGCCGGCGTCTTTTACACGCACGCCGGCCTCACCGCCGCCACCACCGCCGAGAGTTGGAATAGCGTTTTTTCGGCGCCTGCCGTGGCCCGCGTCCTGGACGTGCGGCTCGACCCGCGCCGGGTTCAGTTGTACGCCGCGCTCGAAGGCTATGGAGTCTTTGCCGCGCCCGCGCCGCACCGCGGCCGCATCTTGCGGCTGCTGAACGCGGCCGACAATTCGGCTCGTCCCGCCGCCCCCGGTTCACTGCTCAGCGTGGTGGGCCAGCGCGTCGATGAAGCCACCGCCGGCGGCCTCAATTACCCGGTCTGGAACACCGCCGGAACCGATTCGCAGATCCAGGTGCCGTTTGAAGCCGTGGGCCCCACCGTAGCCCTGGCCTTGCGCACCGCCGCCGGAACCACCGTCGACCGCGACTTGCGCGTGCAGCCCGTTTCCCCGGCCATCCTGGTGAACCGCGACGGACTCCCCGCGCTCTTCGACGCCGATAGCGGCATGCCCATCGGCACGGGCAATGCGGCGCACACCGGCCAGCGTATTCAGATTATGGCCACCGGCCTCGGCAAGGTGCGCCCCGATTGGGTAACCGGGCGGCCCGCGCCCGCCGAGAATCCGCCCGTCGTGACCGCCGACGTCCGCACGTATCTCGACAGTAATCCGGTTTCTACCAGCGCCGCCACCCTGGCGCCCGGCTACGTCGGCTTCTATCTCGTGGAAGTCCAGCTACCCGTGGTGTCCAATTACGGCGCCATGGAACTGCATCTTTCCGTTGACGGCCAGGAAAGCAATCGCGTGCAGATTGTGATTGTGCCGTAAAATCGGAGCCGCGACAAGTCGCGGCTCTGCTTGAAGAATCTCTTGCTTCCATGCCCACCCGTAACTTGCACCAATCACACAACGTCCAATCCTAAGGAGTACACTGGTTCACCATGACGAGCAGGGCACGCAACCGGATCCAGTACGCGCTCCTGCTGTTCCTGCTCTGCGCCGTCACCGTCGGCCAATCCGCGGCGCTCACTTCGGTGCACGAACAGCACCAGGCGCAGGATCATGGCTGCCTGATCTGCTACGCGGGCTCCCTGCCGTTCCTGCAGTCCTCTATCGGTGCGCCTCTCGCCCCGGTCTTGCGCATTGCCTGGCTGGAATCCCCGCCGGATTTCGCAGCCACGCATGACGCCCTTCCCGCCGCCCGTTCTTCGCGGGCCCCTCCAGCTTAGTTCCTTCAGAGCAACCTTGCGATCCGGCCCCGGCAACGGGGCGGGTCCGTCCTTTTGATTGCCAAAACCAGGAGAGAAGAGGAGAGGCTGAAATTCTATGCCGACTATGTATTTGTCGATGCCGCGCCGTTTTCCCGCGGCCGCGCTGCTCGGGCTCGCGATCTTTCAATGCGCTTGCGGGAATGGGAAGGCCCCCGCCGTTGGCGCCGAACAGGCCAAACCGGTCCAGGCCGGGCTTTTCACCGTGGCCGCCGAACAAATGGCGCACCTGAAAGTCGTCACCGTGGGAACCAAGGTTTGGCAGACCACCATCCTCACCACCGGCACGGTGGACTGGGACGCCGACCACACCACCCAGGCCATCACGCAAGTGAATGGGCCCATTTCGCGCATCCTGGTCGACACCGGCGCCAAGGTCAAGGAAGGCGACCCGCTGCTCTACGTCTCCAGCCCCGATGTCGCCAACGCCATTTCCGCCTACCGCAAGGCGCGCAACCGCGAGGTGCTCGCCAAACGCATCGTGGACCGCATGAATGAAATGCTGAGCCACGGCGCCGTCGCCGCCAAGGACGTCGAGAGCGCCGAGGCCGATTACAACGACGCCCGCACCGACGTCCAGACCAGCCTCCAGGCCCTCCGCATCTTCGGCATTACCCAGCAGGAAATCGATCAGGCCCAGCAGCAGGGCACGGCCATCAGCACCGAGTTGGCCGTGCGCGCGCCCATCGGCGGCGTAGTGGTGCAGAAACTCGTGTCGCCCGGCATGCTGATCCAGGCCGGCGCCACCGTCTGCTTCATGCTGAGCGACATTTCCACCGTCTGGGTGCAAGGCCACATCTTCGATCGCGACCTTCCCTTCGTGCGCACCGGCGATCCCGTCGAGGAGACCAACCCCGCCGCCGCCCGCACCTTTCGCGGCGTCGTGAACTACGTCGGAGCCTTCGTCGACCCGGCCACCCGCACCACCCCCGTGCGCATCGTCACCCAAAACCCCGAAGGCCTGCTCAAGAAAGACATGTTCGTGGAGGCCGCCATTCGCACCGGCTCGCAGGCGAACGTGTTGGCCGTGCCCGCGGCGGCCGTGCTGCGCGACGACAAGAACGAGCCGATTGTCTACGTCCAGGTAGAGCCCGGCAAGTTCGCCCAGCGCTCCGTCACCATCGGCACGCTCCAGGACGGCATGATCGCCATCACCGCCGGACTGCAAAAAGGCGAGAACGTGCTGGCCGACGGCAGCCTCTTCGTGCAGTTCGCCACCAGTATCCAATAAGGCTGACCCCATGATCGCCAGACTTGTATCTTTCGCACTCAGACAGCCTTTCCTGATCATTGTGGCGGCGTTCGCGCTGATGGTGTGGGGCGCGTGGTCGTTCCAAAAGCTCCCCATCGACGCCTATCCCGATCTTTCGCCCCCGCACGTCGAACTCATCACCCAATGGCCCGGCCATGCCCCCGAAGAAATCGAGCGCCTGGTCACCATCCCGCTCGAAATCGAGCTCAACGGCATTCCGCGGCTCGATACGCTTCGCTCCATTTCCCGTTACGGCCTCTCCTTCATCGCCATGAACTTCGAGTATGGGGTCGACCAGTACTTCGTGCGCGAGCAGGCTTTTGAGCGCATGCCCAACGCGCAGATGCCTTCGGGAGTGACGCCCAGCCTTTCTCCCATGTTCAGCCCCAGCGGCCTCATCTACCGCTACGTGGTCGAGAGCCCCGACCGTTCCCCGCAGGACCTGAAGACCCTCGAAGACTGGGTGCTCGAGCGTCATTACCGCTCCATCCAGGGAGTCGCCGACGATTCCGGCCTCGGCGGCACCACCATGCAATACCAGGTGCTGCTCGATCCCAACAAGCTCTTCGCCTATGGCGTTTCCGTGCCGCAAATCTTCCAGCAGTTGGGAAACAACAACGCCAACTCGGGCGGCGGCTTCTATTCCCAGGGCGGGCAGTTCTATTACATCCGCGGCCTGGGCCTGGTGCGCGACACCGCCGACATCGGCAACATCATCGTGCAGGAGAAGAACGGCATTCCGGTCCGCGTCAAAGACCTTGCCCAGGTCGATATCGGGTACGCGCCGCGCCTCGGCCAGTTCGGCTACATGAAGCAGAATGAAGCCGTCGAAGGCGTCATCCTGATGCGCGTGGGCGAGCAGGCGCAAGTCATCCTGAAGCGCGTCGAGGCCATGACCAAGGAATTGAACGAGCATGTCCTCCCGCCCGACGTGAAGGTGGTTCCGTACTACGACCGCCAGGGCCTCATCGAAGAGACCACCAAGACCGTGGAGGCCAACCTGCTGCGCGGCATGCTGCTGGTCCTGGTGATCCTGGGGGTTTTCCTGTTCAGCCCGCGCACGGCGCTGATTGTGGCCGTCACCATTCCCTTCGCGCTGCTGTTTGCCTTCATCTGTCTCGACTGGCGCCACATCCCCGCCAACCTGCTTTCCATCGGTGCCATCGACTTCGGAATCATCGTGGACGGTTCCGTCGTCATGGTCGAAAACATCTTCCGCGAGCTGGCCTCGCGAGAGGGGCAAAAATACAGCCTCGTGGAAGTGATTCGCGCCGCGGCGCACGATGTCGAGCGGCCCATCTTTTACGCCATCGCCGTCATCATCGCCGGCTACATCCCCATTTACGTCCTCAGCGGCCCTTCCGGCCGGCTGTTCCAGCCGATGGCCGACACCATGTCATTCGCGCTGCTGGGTGCGCTGCTGTGCGCCCTCACCGTGCTGCCCGTGCTCTGCGCCTATTTCCTGCGCGGTCGCATCCACGAACCGGAAGTCAGGCTCTACGACTGGGTGCGCCGGCAGTACGGCAGGACGCTCGGCTGGTGCCTGCGCCACCGCCTGGTCACGGTCGGCCTGGTGCTGCTGGTCTTCGCCTCCTCGCTCCTGCTGATTCCCTTCATCGGCGGCGAGTTCATGCCGCACCTCGACGAAGGCGCGCTTTGGGTGCGCGCCACCACTCCCTACACCATCTCTTTCGAGGAAGCTTCCGCCCTTTCCCCGCAGATCCGCAACATCCTCATGAGCTTTCCCCAGGTCACCACCGTCGCCAACGAGCTGGGGCGTCCGGATGATGGCACCGACCCCACCGGATTCTTTAACAACGAATTCTACGTCGGCCTGAAGCCCTACAACGATTCCACGTGGAAAGGGGAAATTCACTCCAAGCCGGAACTCATCGAGGCCGTGCAGCGCAAGTTGTCGGCCTTCCCCGGAGTGATTTTCAATTACACCCAGCCGGCCGAGGACGCTGTCGATGAGGCCGAAACCGGCCTCAAGAGCGCCCTCGCCGTCAAGATCTACGGCCCCGATCTCAATCTGCTGGACGAAAAGGCCACGCAGGTGAAGGACATCCTTGCCAAGACCCCCGGCATTACCGAGATCACCGTCGTGCGAGAGACCGGACAGCCCAGCCTCATCGTCACGCCCGATCGCGCCAAGCTGGCGCGCTACGGATTGAACGTCAGCGACATCAATACCCTGATCGGCACCGCCATGGGCGGGCAGGCCGCCACCCAGGTGATTCAGGGCGAGCGCCAGTTCGATCTCATCCTGCGCATGCAGGAGGCCTTCCGCAAGGACGAAAATGCCATCCGCAACCTGCTGGTTGCCACGCCCGACGGCCAGTACCTGCCGTTGAGCCAGTTCTGCGAGGTCAAAGAGGAGAGCGGCGCGTCCTTCATCTATCGCGAGTCGAATTCGCGCTATATCGGCATTCAGTTCAGCGTCGAGGGCCGCGACCTGGCCAGCGCCGTCGGCGAGGCGCGCAAGAAAGTGGAAGATGCCGTCCAGCTGCCCATCGGCTACAAGTTCGAATGGGGCGGCGAATACAAGGATTACCTGGCATCCCAGGCGCAGATGAAAATCATCCTGCCCCTCACGGTCGTCCTGGTGTTGGCGATTCTGTTCGCGCTCTACGGCAACTTCAAATTCCCCATCATCATCTTCTTCAGCGTGCTGGTCACCGAACCGGTGGGAGGGCTGCTGGCGCTGCGGCTCACCCATACCAATTTCAGCGTCTCCTCCATGCTCGGGTTCGTGGCCTTGATGGGCGTCGCCGTGCAAACCAGCGTAATTCTGTATTCGTTCATCAACAAGTTGCGCCTGGAGGGCAAGCCCATCCTGCAAGCCACCCTGGAAGCTTCGGTCTTAAGGCTGCGGCCCATCATGATGACCGCGCTGGTGGCCTGCTTCGGCCTGCTGCCCGCGGCCATGTCGACGGGCATCGGCAGCGATTCGCAAAAACCATTCGCCATCGTGATCGTGGGCGGCCTCGCTTCGCGGCTGCTGCTCTCGGTTTTCCTGGCCCCAGTCCTGTACGCACTGGTGGCCCGCGACGGCGATATCTTGCAGGTGTGACATGACTCACGGAGATCAAATGCGGCGATACGTTTGCATACTCGCAACGGCGGCATGCGTGACGGTGGGCGCTCGCGCCCAGACGGCGCTCGACTGGCAGCAGGTGCAGGCGCGGTTCCAGGCCGCCAACCCGGCCTTGCGCGCCGGCCTCATGAACATCGATGAGTCCAGAGCCGCCGAAATTACCGCGTACCTGCGACCCAATCCCGGCCTTACCACCGGCCTGGATCAGTTGCAGCCTGTCACCGCCAACCCCTACCAGCCGCTCACCGGCGCGTTTCCGCTGATCTCCGTGAACTACCTGCACGAACGGGAACACAAGCGCGAGTTGCGGCTCGATAGCGCCAAACAGGCCACCTCCATCGCCTATTCGCTGCAGGAGGACATGGTGCGCACCCTGATGTTCAGCTTGCGCAACGCTTTTGTGCAAACCCTGCAGGCCAAGGCTGTGTTCGCCCTGGCGAAGGATAACCTGGATTACTTCGACAAAGAATTGGCCATCTCCCGCGACCGCCTGCGCGCCGGCGACATCGCCCAACTCGACATGAACCGCCTCGAGTTGCAGCGCGTGCAGTACGAATCGGACCTCCAGACCGCCCTGGTCAATATGCGCACCGCCAAAATCCAGCTTCTGCAACTGCTCGACGACCGCACTCCGGTCGACCGGTTTGACGTCACCGGGCCGTTCGATTTCTCCGACCACCTCATGCCTCTCGAAGAGTTTCATGCCCAGGCGTCCGCCGCCCGGCCCGATCTCAAAGCCGCCCTGCAGGCCGTCGAGAAGGCCAAGACCGATCACAAGCTGGCCGTCGCCAACGGCTCCACCGACCCCACCTTCAGCGTCGACGCCGCCCACAACCCGCCGTTCAATGTCTATATCGGATTCAGTGTCAGCATCCCGCTCCGCATCTTCGACCGCAACCAGGGCGAAAAATTCCGCACGCAACTCGACATCACCCACGCCGAGCGAGCCCGCGAAGTCACTGAAGCGCTGGTCTACGGCGATGTCAACTCGGCCTACGTCACTCTCGCGAGCACCATCGAGTTGCTCAAGCCTTACCGCGACAAGTACCTGAAAATAGCCAAGGACGTGCGCGACACCATGGAGTTTTCCTACCAGCGCGGCCAGGCGGCGCTGCTCGATTACCTGGACGCGCAGCGCGACTACCGCGCCACCTACGTGGCCTATCTCAACCTGGTGGGCTCCTACCTGACCGCCGCCAGCCAGCTCAATCTCGCCGTCGGCCGCGAAGTGATCCAATAGCGGCGAGTGCCTGGTGGCGCCGGCGGTCTTGCCGCCGGTGTCTTGTGCGCGCTTGACCACCGCCACTCATTGAAGGCGCCAGAGCCGTCCAACAAAAAAGAGGGCCCGCGCTGGGGCCCCCTTCTGTCGTCGAATTTTTGTTCGGACTTCTAGACCAGAGCCACGTTCTCGGCCTGCAGTCCCTTTGGTCCCTGCTTGACTTCGAACTCCACCTCCGCGCCTTCGTCCAGCGAGCGATACCCGTTTGCCTGGATCGCCGAAAAATGAACGAATACATCGTCGCCGCTGGAGCGTTGGATGAAACCGTAGCCCTTGGCGGCATTAAACCATTTCACAGTGCCTTTTTCCTTCACTACAAATTCTCCTGATCATTGTTCGTCGTGCTCTTGGGTCTTCCAGGTTAGGAAAGCGGACTTTCGGGCTGGCTAAGATCTCGCGAGGCGCGTCCAAACAACCAATTCTTTCTGCGTAAGGTATTCTCTCAGATGGCGGATGTATGGTCAAGCGTCGCAATCCGGTGGTAACCGAAGTGGACATGTTGGAAGTGGAAATCGTCGAGCGCATTCGCCGCCTCGCTCGGCCGCCCCGCGGCGGCGGCCTGGTGCTCGGCATCGGCGACGATTGCGCCATCTGCCGCCCGCGCGGCGCCGCCGAAGACCTGCTCTTCACCAGCGACATGCTGATCGAAGGCGTGCATTTTCTCCCCGCCACCCATGGCCCCGAAGATATCGGCTGGAAGGCCCTGGCGCGCGGCCTCAGTGACATTGCGGCCATGGGCGGCGAACCCCGTTTCTCCCTCGTCTCGCTGGCGCTGGCTCGGTGGGCTGATGCAAAGTGGATCGATGCCTTCTATCGCGGCCTCCTTCGCCTGGCCCGGCGCGAGGGTGTGGCTTTGATCGGCGGCGATCTCGCGCGCGGCCCTCATCTCATGTGCGACATCGTGGTCTGCGGCGCCGTTCCGCGCGGCCAGGCGCTGCGCCGCTCGGGCGCCCGCCCCGGCGACGCCATTTACGTCTCGGGCGCCTTGGGCGGCTCGGCCTTGGGTCTCGCGCGCGGCGCCGGCCGGGCTTGGCGCCGCCACCTGCGTCCCGAACCGCGCCTGGCGCTCGGCCGCTTCCTGCGCCGCCTGGGCGCCACCGCCGCCATGGATCTGAGCGACGGCCTTTCGCTCGACCTCCATCGCCTGTGCCGCGCCTCGCGCGTGAAAGCCGAAATCTCCGCGCCGCCCGTCTATCCCGGCGCGACTCTCCGCCAGGCCCTGGATGGCGGCGAGGATTACGAACTGCTCTTCACCGCGCCGCCGCGCAGTCCCGTTCCGCCCGAATTCGAGGGCCTGCCGCTCACTCGCATCGGAACCATGCGCCGCGGCGCCCCGTCCGTCGACTTGGATGGCGTGCCGCTCCCACCGCGCGGCTGGGACCATTTCCGGAGACGCTAACCCTTTCCCTACGGGCCTATCTCTTGAGCTGATTCTCTGCGTCATTCTCACTTTTACCGAATGTGCCGCTTGAGGGCGCTCCCGCAGTTAACGGAAAGGCCGCAGTTTCGAGGCCGGCTTGGGGATTTTCCGGGGATGGTTTCCTGACCTCGAACTGGAGGATTGCTGATTCCTGCCAACTCATTGATAATAAATGAGCAATATCTCGTCTGGCGTTAGCAATCAGGTCGATTTCTGAGCAGGGTTTCGCCCGGATCTCGGCGAATAAGTGGCGAAACAGTGGGTGAGGCCGTTTTGGGCTTACCCGATAGTTAGCGGCTCCCCTGTTTTTTTCAGAGCGTGTTATGACTTCGCAAGATCGTGCTATGCGGCCGTGCTGAACATTGGGAAAACTCGCTACTGGTGGTCGCGGCCAAAGCTCGATCGGCGAACTAATCGGCAGCCTTCCCTGGGTTCAGGAGCGCGCCCGCGCCCGCTTTTCGCCTCATGTTCGCCGAGCCCTTCAACCAGAGATTGGAAGCGCTTTCATGCCCGCACGTTAACAGCATGGAGGCGATTTCCAACAGTCGCCCATCTCATCCGGCTCAACAACGCGGACACCGATCCCGTTGCCGACAGGATCGTTCGCGTCATCGATTTTCGCTGTTTTCCCACGCCACTTTGGCCCGAACATCCTCAAGAAGAAACCGCACGCCCTGGTTGTCCGACGGATTCAGCCACAACATCCGGTCGAAAATGTTCCGGGCGTCCTTGAATCGCTTCAGCCGCCAAAGGCAAAGCCCGAATCCATGCATGCAACGCAAGAAGGGTCGGTTGTCGATCCAACCCCAAGACAGTACACCGTCGAAATCCCTGCCCAGAGATAGTTCGCCAATCCGAAATCCAACTTCGTAGTGCCTGATGGCATCCTCGGGCCGGCCGTCGAATACCATATTCCCAAGATGCGCATGGGCATCAAGGCAGCGCAGGTCCGCTTGGCAGAGATCCATCAGAATCTTGTACGTGCCCTCCCTATCTCCGGCATCTTTGCGGTCAACAGCTTGCCCGATAGGGTCGGCATCCGGATTTGGGTCGTCCGGGTCCATTCCCGGCAATACTTGTTCCATTTCGAATTGCGGCCGCCGGCCTCGCGAAATGATCGGCTTGGCCCATTCATCAATCGGCTCGCCTTCTTCGCCCCAATACTCCTGCGCCGGGTCCCACACGCCCAGAGCCTCAAGTTTCAGCGGGACCAAATCCAGCGCGCCGACGTCGAGGCGCTTCGATTCGATCTTGCCGGATAGATACGGATTGCCGGCGTAAGTCCAATGCTTGTTCGGCTGGACCACTGCGATTTTCGCCGGGAACCACGTCCCAAAGGCGCGTGGCGCGCAGCGTGATCTCGCCGCCGCTGCTAAGCTGGCGGCAGCGGGCGGCTCTCTGTTTTAGTGACAGGATCACCAACTCGACAGGTTCGGTCGCGTCGAGAACACCTCTTTCGCCTGTGGGCCGGGCCTTGCCTCGCGTGGAAGGCGGTGCCGGCGGATGAGGCGCCAGTCCCATCCATTTTCGGTATGCAGCCAGAAAGCGCGAGCCCTCAGAATTCGGAGCCATCGTCACGTCCGCGGCCGCCACCACATGCTCGCGGCCATCTGCGCCGCGGCACCTCGCCGTCAGGCCACGCCGCTCGTTGCCATCGTAGTCGAACGCAATCACCAGAACTGGCTCGCCCACGACGGAACCTTCGGCGGGCAGCGTGGCGTTCTCCTCGAAGGCTTGCCGAAATGCCCAGAGCTGTTCCTGCTCGCCGTATGCGTCCACGGTGATTTCGTCGATCAGCTCATCCAAGGCGGCTGGGTCCAGCCGCGGCGCCTTCTTCTCACGCAACTTGCTCCAGACCGCTGACGAAAGCGAAGGACGCGCGGTCATAGATGAACTCGCCAGGGCGGAGCGCCCGCTCGATTTGCCGCTCCATCGGGTCTGCTGTGCCGCGCGAAGTCCTCCTCAATTACCGGCGTCTCCAGCCGGCCCGCCGAATTCTGTTGCGAGAATGCCGGCGACTTGTCCGCGCAGGGCCGGGCAGTCAACCTTGGATGCCTTCCACACTTCATTCCAGTCAATCCCAAAATATGCATGGATGAGAATGTTCCGGAAGGCGATGATCTGCGGCCACGGGATTTGCGGAAAGCGGGCCCTCAGTTCATCAGAGATCCGCGCCGCTGCCTCCCCGATGATCGCCAGCTTCTGAACAACCGCGCTTCGAACCAACTCCGATTTCCGGAAGCCTTCAAAATCCGTTTCCCCAAGAAACGCGGCAATGTGATCAGCAGCCTCGATGATGTCATTGAGGTACAGGTGGTCACGCCGCATAGACGAGCCGTGCGTCTGCAAGCACCGAAGACCGGATGCGAGGTTTGAGTCCGTTCTTCGATACGAGGTCGACTTTCCTCCCGAGAAGCCGCGCGAGGTCCAGCATCAACCCGGCATGCTCCACCAGGCCCACCTCCGCGTTTGGCAGAAACTCAACCAGCAGGTCGATGTCACTGTCCGGCCGCATCTCGCCCCGCGCGGCCGATCCAAACAGCGAGAGTTCCCGGACCTGGTATCGTCGGCAGAGATCGGCCAATCTGGCCCCGTCGACCTCTGCATCTCCGAGATGGAGCGTCTGGCTCATGGTTGTCCCCTCCATTATGCCCGACTTGCGGGCCCAACGCGCGGCGTGAGTTCGAAGAGGATTCGTCTTGCTGCAAAGCCGCCCAGTTAACAGCCACAGCACCCACGGCGACCTGAATCGCGTTGCGGAGCAAGACCTTACAATCAGAGTTCTCTCCGGTTACGAAGAGGGTGCTACTCGGTCGCCTAGCCTATAGCGCAAGACCCGCGAAAATTCTCCGTTTTTCACTATGAAGAGGGTTCGTCTTGCGGAGCCAAACCATTTTTACCCGGATTCGATCTCCCCCGTTGTTAACGTCAGCGCCCTCGGTGTGCCTGCCTGAACGGCGCGCCGTTTCCGCAACATAGCCAATGAGTTGCGCGCTGCCCACTTTCGGCGAGCGCCGGCGCTAAGAGTCGCGGTGAGTGGCACAGCGCGGCTTGCGTGCGGATTCCGCGTTCTGCGCCGTCTTTCTCCTGAGTTGGCCGGAGAAACGCGCGGCGGTTAACGCCGGCACACGCATTGCTCTGCAAGATGCGCGCTTTCCGATACTTGCGGCCCCCTCGCGACCACTGCGCCCGCGGCCAGTGCGAACCACCGGACCGGTGCTCTGCCATCGCTCCCGACGGCGACTGACAAAACGATCCTTCAGTTTCGAAACCGCCCGTCGGGTTAACATCCATTGCCCTATGATGGAGTGGTGACGAAATCGGGAGGATGATCTGCGAACGGGCCGGCCCGCCGCGCCGCCTCGAACGCCCGTTCGCTGCGCCATCTACACACGTCGCTCTGTAGACCAGAACGATGACCTCTCTTCGTGTCAGATCCAATTCGATCTGTGCCGCGCCTTCGTCCAATCTCAAAAGGGGCTGGGCTGGGTTGTGGTCGATTGGCGTTTCGATGATGAAGGCTACTCCGGCACGACGCTTGAGCGCCCTGCCATTCAGGGATTGCTGAAGTTGGTCCGATGCGGCGCTGTGGACCGGGTGATCATTCATCGTCTCGACAGGCTTTCACGCAGCCTTCGGGACTTCGTTTTCCTCGCTCAAGAATTCCGGGCCAGCAATGTCGAACTGAACGTGGTCGCCGCACCAACACTCGGCGTGGCCGCGCTCGACAATCTCATGTTGAATGTGCTGGCCTCGTTCGCGGAGTTCGAAAGGGAAATGACGGCGACGCGGATTGCGGAAGCGCGGGCGTACTTGAAGTCGAAGGGGCGGCGGATCGCTGGCGCGGTTCCATTCGGTTATACGGCCGATCCCCGGACGAAGCAGTTGGTTATTGTTCCCGAAGAAGGCGAGAGCATCTCGACGATGTTTCGGTGGGCGGCTGCCAAGGTCCGCCCTTCCACCATCGCGTCTTATGCGAATGCCATGGGATGGCGCACGAGAACTGGGAATACCTGGACTGCTCGCCAAGTCCTTTTCACCCTCACCAATTACGTCTACGCCGGCTGGTGGTCGATGGCTATGGTTTTCGCCAGGGTTGCCACGAGGCGTTGATCGAGCGGCCCCTCTATCATGACGTTCAGAATATTCTCTCTCTGCGGCGCACGCGAAAGCCGGGTCGGGCAGGCGAGCACTTACCGTGGCCGTTGCTCGGCTTGGCTTTTTGCGAGAAATGCGGCCGGCCTCCGAGCACCCACACCCGACGGCGCGGTTCATTGATCTATCGGTACTACTGCTGCCGATCAACAGCGGGCGGCCGTGAACCTTGCAAAGGCGTTTTGGTGAATGCTGGCGAGATCGAGACGGCTGTGCTGTCGGCTGTTGGTCTCGAAAAAGCAGGGCTCAATTCCAAGGAGGAAGAAGCTGCCCTCCGAAACGCCATCCGCCGGGTGGTTTTCGACGCCGACGGCGGCCGGATTAAGATCGAATTTCAGCCCGGCACACGCGCTGCCGGGGACTTCGGCGCGCTGGTTTCAGGTAGAGTATAGGGAGGAGCACGGTGTGAACGTCGCAATCGAAATTCCGGACGATATCGGGCGGATCGAAATCTTGTTTCGCCCCGCTGGCAACGCTCCTGCGAGCCCGCCTGGTTAGGGATTCCCGATGAAGCATAGACAGAGGCCAAGGGATTCTGTCACATCGTCCCGGGCGGATTCAGTGTAATGACCTGTCGGCGATTTGCGAAAACACGCTGGATCGCATCCAGCACCGCGTCCAGATCCTTCGCAACGTCGTCGGCGAGGAAGCGCAGAACAATATAGCCATTCTCCTGCAGCAACCGATCCTTGCGCCGGTCACGACGGTACGCGACAGGGTCGCCGAGGTGCTGCGGACCGTCGAGTTCAATGGCCAGGCGTGGCTTGTCGCACAGCAGATCGACCTCCATGCCGCTGAATCCGTCAAATGGGATCGGCAAGCCCGCGTTCAATCGAAAACGGCCCGCAGTGCCCGGCAACGTCTGAAGACGGCGGTATAGAAAGGCCTCGGTTGCGCTGCGTGCGCGGTCTACGCCCTCCGCATCCGGAGGGAGTGGGCGCGCCGCATCAACGAACAATGTCGCGAGCGATGATTCGACGCCGTCCCTGACGAGCCTGCGTACACTCGCCGCGTAGTCGCGCTTCCACGCTGGATCGGCAGGCAGCGGAACGTCAGCGGGCCATCCCGCAATCGCGCCTGCGGGCAGGACGATGGTGTATCCGACGGCTTCGTACCCGCGGCAGCGCCGGTCGAACATCCGCGCCAGCATCGGGACCTCGAGATCCGCGTAATCGTACACCCGCACCTCGCGCTTTGATTCGTGGAGCCGGTGCAGCCTGCCCACGTATTGCGCCACAGTCCCGCGCCACGATACAGGAAGGGTAACGAACAGCGTGTCGAGACGCGGATCGTCGAATCCTTCGCCGATGTACTTGCCGGTGGCGAGGAGGACGCGACCCTCATCGTACGGAATCCGCGCCAGCCGCTCCGCAACCGCCACGGTCTCCTTCCTCCCCATGCCTCCTCGAAGCACGACCAGGTGGCGGACACGCCCGGAAAGTTGCGCGGCGAGCGCGTCCAGGTGCTGATTGCGCTCCGTCAGCACGAGAGGCGAACGGGCCTCGCGCACAGCCTGGATCACATCTTCGCAGATCCGGCGATTGCGTCCCTCGTCCTCCACCAGTTCCCTGGATAGCGAAAGAAACTCGATTCGGTGGTCGAGGTCCGGGCCGCGGTTGGAGTGAAAACCGGTGGGACGGACGATCACCGTGTGCTCAAAAGGCCTCAGTGCCGCCTGCTCTTTCGCGTTCACCCGGTAACGAACCGGGCCGCACTGCATAAAGACGATTGGGTGGTGTCCATCTTTGCGCGCGACCGTCGCCGAGAGCCCCGCAACGAACCGCGCTTTGGCACGACGGGCGACCTGTTCGAAGCTCTGCGCCGACAAGTGGTGGCACTCGTCGACGACGAGGTGTCCATATTCTCCGACGCGATCATCCACGACTCCCTTCCGGACGAGGCTTTGGATGAGTGCGACGTCAAGCGTCCCGCACGGCTTGCGGCGCCCGCCGCCGATTCGCCCAATGGCCGCGACCGGAATGTTCAGAAATGCCGACAATCGGTCGACCCACTGTTCGAGCAGTTGCTGCCGGTGAACGAGTACGAGCGTATTCACGCCGCGCCGGGCGATCAGCCATGCCGCAATCACGGTCTTTCCAAAGGCTGTGGTCGCGGCCAATACTCCGGTGTCGTGCGCGAGCATCGCGTCCGCGGCCGCCTGCTGTTCCGGCCGCAGTTCTCCTGTAAACGTGAGTTCGATTCTCTGACCCGGGTAGCGCTCGTCCCGAACTGTCGATTTGATACCGAGGCCGGCGAATAACTGCCGCACATCGTCCAGGCAGCCTCGGGGAAGGCCGATGTGATGCGAGTGCTCTTCGGCGCAGGAGATGACTCGCGGTTTGCCGTGGGTGGGCAGCCGCATCGCCTGCGCCTTGTAGAACTCTGGATTCTGAAAGGCCGCGACACGGAGCAGGCGATTTCGCAGGGGTGGCGGCAGACCCTCTCTTGCGATGTAGATCTCGCCCCCCTGCACGATCTCCAGGCTGCGCGGCAGCTCGCCTGCAATCGGGGGCTCTTTCCGGCGGCGCGATGGCGGCGTCCAGGGCTCGGGCTCGTCTTCCTCGGCGAGCGGAAACCGGACGCCAACGACATTCCCTGAGCGTTCCGCGTTGCGCACCAGATCCTCGATTGGCGCACGGCCGATCTTCCCAACCGAGAAGAGAAATGCCCATTGATCGGCGTGGGGATTGAAATCGTCATCGAGGAACACGCTGTTGCCCCGCTCACGCGGCCCCTTCTGCAGGGGCAGCGCGATCAAGTTGCCGAATCCACCCTGGGGCAGCGTGTCCTGGTTGGGAAAGAAGCGGTCGTACGAATCGAAGCCGATGTCGGGCCGGCGCTCCATCGTTTCGGTGAGAATCAGCGAGCCGAGCTTGCGTGCCAATGTGGCCGGGAGGGCCTCCTCGAAGAAGCGCCACACGTGCGCGCCGGATCCCGAGCGCGAACGTTCCAGGGCGCACGGCAGATTCATGCGGCGGCAGGTCGCGACAAAGGCGGCCGCGTCTTCCCGCCAGCCCTCCTTGTCGAAATCGGCGGCGAGGAAGAAACACGTCTCGTCCAGGAGCATCGGGTAGACACCCCCCACGAAAGGTTGTCCGGTATTGTCACGACCTGAAAGGTGCCACCGGACTACGTCATCGGTGACGGTCAGGAACCGGCGGTGCGGGCAATCTGCGCACTTGATTCGCGGTTTCTCGCAGATGCCGGGGACCCACTCGTTCCCGCATGCAGGAGCATATCCGGATTTCCCTGTTCGCCGGCTTTCGAAGCGGCGCGGATAGACGTCGTCGCGTCCCCGGAAGAGCGAGCGAAACAGCGCGATCTTGGCGTCCGGTGAGGACCGGCAGTCGACGGGTTCCATCCAGATTATGCCTATCATAGCGTTGACAGCCGGATCGAGATTCTGTTCAAGCCGTCCACCTGAAGGTTGGGTTGACGGCCTACGCGCCAGGAAGCATAATGGTTCAGGAAAGTTGAACTATTATGCAGAGGATCGGCGGCCAACGGGACCTCTACCAGATTGCCGAAGGACAGGGTGGTTACTTCACGGCGAAGCAGGCTGCAAGCCTCGGCTACACCGCCAGCAAGCGCAACTACCACGTCAGGGCCGGCAACTGGGTCCGTGAGCATCGCGGCATCTACCGCCTGGCGCTCTTTCCTACGCCCGCCCGGCCCGATCTGATCCTCTGGTGGCTTTGGTCGCGGGGACGCAGCGATTCCCCGCAGGGAGTGTTCAGTCACCGCACAGCCCTGGCCCTCCGCGAACTCACCGATGTCAACCCTGCAAAACTCGATCTGACCGTGCCACCCGCCTTTCGGAGAGGCTCGGCAATCCCGCCTGTGCTTCGGCTCCACTTCGCACACGTCGGTGCCGACGAAATCGAGACAATCGATGACGTCCCTGCGACCAAAGCTCTGCGCACGATCCTCGACGTGTGGCGAGAGGGCTCGCTTCCGGAATCTTCGCTTCGGGGCGCCTTCGAGGAGGCCTCGCGTCTCGGCATACTGACGAAGAGTCAGATTGCTCAGGCCCGCAGGGACCCCGCTCTTGCGAGGATCATCGACTCGCTGGAACGGGGGCGGCGATGAAGACCGGCCGCCAGTATGGCTCCGGCCCGGCCCTCCGTACTGCGCTTGGGGAACGTCTGAAGCGAATCTCCCGACAGGAGGCCATCGACCTGCAGCGGCTGCGACGCCAGGTTGCGTTTGACCGTTTCCTCGCCAGGCTCTTCAGGCACGGCGACGAGGACTGGGTTCTGAAGGGCGGCTACGCCATGGAACTGCGCTTTCATACTGCCCGCGCAACGAAAGACCTCGACTTCACGGTGAGGACCCAGGCGGCAGGAAAAGAGGACACGATTCTCAGGTACCTGCAGGATGCCGGCGCGGTGGAAGCCGGAGACTTCTTCGTGTTCCAGGTCAGCGAAGCCACCATGGATCTTGACGGAGCGCCCTACGGAGGCGCGCGCTACCCAGTCGAGGCCATCATGGCCGGCCGGACGTTCGTAAAATTCCACCTCGACGTGGGAGTCGGTGACGTGATCGTCGATCCAGTAGAGGTGGCGCAGACGCGAGACTGGCTCGGCTTTGCCGGCATCGATGCGCCCCGTGTGCCAATGATCCAACGCGAGCAGCAATTCGCGGAGAAAGATCCACGCTTACACGTTGCCGCGACCCACCGCGCCGAGCAGCTGGGTCAGAGACTTGGTTGATCTCGTCCTCCTGATCCGCTCCGGAACTCTCGACCCGACCCGTGTCGTCGAATGCGTCAGGCGAACCTTCGCGCGTCGGGGTACGCATCCGGTTCCGCGAACGCTGGAGGCACCACCTGAGACTTGGACCGCACCGTTCGCCGCGCTGGCCGAAGAGTGCTCACTGGAAATCTCGGTTTCTGAGGCATTTTCCGGTGTGGCCCGTCTCCATCAACGTCCGCATCACCGCCGTTCGGAAGCTGGCGGTCGAGGCGGCCGACAACGGGCTGCTGGCGCCGGAACTGGCCGCCGGCATCACGCGCGTCAAGGGCGCCAAGTCCAAGGGTGTGCGGGTCGGGAACTGGCTGTCCATCCAGCAGGCCCGGAAGCTATTGAATGCGCCGGACGTGACTACCAAGAAAGGCCTTCGAGACCGTGCAATGCTCGCGGTCTTGCTGGGCTGCGGGTTGCGTCGCTCCGAAGTGGCTGCGCTGACGCTCAAGCACATCCAGCAACGGGACAACCGCTGGTGCATCGTGGACCTTATCGGGAAGCACGGGCGCGTGCGCACGATCCCGATGCCAACATGGGTGAAGGTCGCCATCGCCCCGATCGGCAGTTCGGAGACTGACGAGGATGACGTCGGTTAAAGCCATGGTACAGAGAGTGTCAAGCGCGGACGGTATTGCAGATTCGCCCGGCAGCCGGATATCCGTACTGGAGATCCCGCGCCGGTTAAGCATCGGGCGCCTGGCGGTCTACTCGATGCTGGAGCAGGGGATCATTCCCGGGGTCCGCCTGGGCCGGCGGTGGATCATCACCAGGCAGGCGTACCTGGCCTGGGAGCGCACCTGCGGCCGTCGCGCGGGC
>Ga0187874_10000286_pt1 | contig 65606 bp, 61 predicted proteins | sample June2016WEW_16_1_3_FD_132993 | JGI IMG/M metagenome (GOLD analysis project Ga0187874, IMG submission 132993) | Peatland microbial communities from SPRUCE experiment site at the Marcell Experimental Forest, Minnesota, USA - June2016WEW_16_150 | ecosystem: Environmental > Terrestrial > Soil >... | reverse complement strand
CTTGCGGTGAGCGAGGTGGACGACCTTCTCGGTTAGGCGTGCAAAGCGCCGGCTAAAGCTGGGACACGACCGAGCCGGAGACGAGAAAGATCGTGGTCAGGGAGTTCTGTCGCTGACCCGCCAGGGGCACCGTTGATGGGAGGTAGATAGGAACGGGTCTGCCGCACCAAACGTGGCCCGAGAGGTCACGGCCCGGCGCCGCGGACCATCGCACGACAACCGACGAGCACACCGAGCAGCGCAAGCGGAGCGAAGCCTGAAGTGGAGCGACGCTGCGGTGCGAGGGTGCGGGCGTTTCGGAACAGGGGGGCGACCTAGTGCGCCGAACCGGACGGCTAGTCCTGGCTGTGCTCAGTCGTGCCGGCTTCCAGCAAACAGCCTCGCGCGACACGCGCCGTGGGAGCCCGACCCTTCCCGATGGTCAAGGCTCTCCTGGGTCGGCCTGCACCATCCCGAACGCGGTCCCTATCGGATCACGACAGTCGCTGGCCGATCCGGCCGGCCGAAGGTGGACACCTACGGGGATGTTGCCGGGAAGTACGCAGCCCATCCCGAAGCAAAGGCGCTCGGCCCCAGACGGCAAGCCGTGTGGGCGAGGCACCGTGGGTCTGCTCCAACGTCGCCCGGTCATCGCTGGAGAGATGAAGCTCATCGGGAGGGAGTCGAACAGGCTCGAACACCGGTTCACGGGGCTCTTGACGATCGACGAGCTGGACGAACGGCTGACCGTCTACCACGGTAACGACGGGTGGCGGAGGTTCACGCTGCCGAAGCTGAAGGCGATGGGCTCCAAGAAGGTTGCCGACGCTGTCGGCATTAGCGATCGCCGAGCCAGGGACGTCCTGAAGGGGCGGGCGATGCCGCACGCAGGGCATCGAGCGGCGATGGAGCGGCTGGCGACGCTGGGACGTGACGTGTTACCTCGGTCGTGACGACTTGCCTCAGACTTCGAACATATACACCGTGTTGGTATTCGATGGCACGTAGCCTGCCGCACCCACCGGTATCGGGAGATGTTTCTCGGAGTAAGGTTCGCACATAGTGGCTGCCGCCATCCGTCCCAAGCTCGTTGTTGTCTACTGCCGCAATTCGATTCCACCGTTGGAGATCGCCGAAGCCGCCCGGGGCTGGTGTGACCTGATTTGGGTGTTGGATTTCACCGATCCGCTACTTGTTTGGTCGGTGCCCCTTATCCGGCGCTTAGGAACTGCCATCGACACTTCCGGTCTTAGCGATGCGGAGGTTGCGGCATTGGTCGCCCTGGATCACCCGGACGGAGTCATAACGTTCTCATCAGAACCGATTCTGCTCGCTGCCGCGATTGCCGAGGAGTCCAAGCTGCGGTTCCACAGCCGCCGTACCGCCAGCCTGCTGGTGAACAAGTACCGCCAGCGCGTTGCACTCGCTCAAGCGCGAGTGCCAGGCCCGCGCTTCTGGTCCGTACCCGCAGACGCCACCCGGACGGTGAGGGCGCATCTCGCGGCGGACCTGAGCTACCCGGTAGTCTTGAAGCCTCAGGTTGGAAGCGGAAGCCGAAATACCTGCCGAATAGGCGATGCCGAATCCTTGTTGCGATTGCTCAACGAGGCTCAGCGCGACGCCGACGACATGCTGGTTGAGGAGCTGCTCGCCGAAGCCCACCCTCGAGAAGCCCAGCGCTTTGGAGACGTACTCATGGTGGACAGTCTCATCTCCGAGGGTCGCATCACTCACTTTGTTGTGGCTGGCCACTTCGTCCCAGCTCCACCCTTCCGAGGTACGGGATCGTTCATTCCAAGCCACTTGAGTGATGCCGAGACCAAAGCCGTGTTCGATGCGACCGAAACCGCCCTAAGGGCCCTATGTATCGACGACGGCTTCATCAACACCGATCTCATCATCACGCCTGACGGTCCTCGCGTGCTGGAAGTGAACGGTCGAATCGGGGGCCAGGTCCCGACGTTGCTTCAACTTGCCGGAGCCTCCTCGTTGCTATCGGAAGCCATGAGGTTTGCGGTACGCGAATCCGATGGGGATGTCGCTCCCTTGCAGACCGAGCATGTGTCCTTCTGCGCGATGTATCAACCTCCGATGGAGGCGCAACGCTTGGTAGAGCTGGGCGGTCTCGAGGTCGTGGCTCAATTGCCGGGCGTCACTCAAGTCAGTCTCTACTGCCGCGTCGGGGATACCATCGACTGGCGTCGGGGAACCATCAGCCGACTGCTTACGGTGTACGGCGTGGCCAATAATCACGACCACCTCTATAAGCTATACGAGCAGATTCAACGATCTATCGTTGCTAGTTACGAGATGACCGAGCCGGCTGAGCCTTTGAGGTAACTTTGGTCCGAAGTTTCCTTACAGACAACGGCCAGTTCGCCAGAAGAGCCCGACGCCCTTGACCGAACGTCGCGATCTAGTCGGTGACGAATGCTAGGGTTGAGATCAAGCCTGCTCGTGTTGCTCTGCCGAAGGAGTCCGCACAGATCGAGATGATTCTCACCCTCGACCACGGGGGGACGTCCCGCCACCCGAGTGCCACCGCCAGACGATTGCCGGTGACAGCTGATCTTCTTCAGTTCTTCGATGACGTGGTGGTCTGCTGGACCAATTCGGGGCTCGCCGAACGATCTCACCGACCGTCTGTGGGCACCCTTCTCTGGCGCTTCATGGCCTTGCGTTCTGGAGACCGACCTGGTAAAGCCTTGCTGTGACAGCAGCGATGACTGTTGACTGCCGGCAGCGTTTGCTTGCGGTCCCTCACGGTCTTCTTTCAGTGCCTACGCTACGGATCGTCGAGGCGGCTTCAGGTCTGTGCGAGCTCCTCTGGCTTGTGGACGAGAGTGTTCCGGGGAACGCTGTCACCAGCCGGCTGCTGCGAAAAGTCGGCACTGTTATGAATCTTGCCGGGCTGTCGCCAGAAGAGACGGTCTCGGTCTTGCGCGCACATGTTCCCGATGGGGTGGTGGCCTACCGCGACGCGGACATCCTCCTCGTCTCGTTGATAGCGGCAGAAATGGGACTCGACTATCACACGCCAGAGGTCGCTCGGCGCCTGTTGGACAAGCTCTTGCAGCGCGAAGCGCTTTGCAACAGCGGCCTGCCGTCGCCGCCTTGCTGGAAGGTCCCGGCCGACGGTGATCCGGCTGCAGTTGAAGCGCTCGCCGCGAAGGTGGAATTTCCGGCGGTGCTCAAGCCGCGCAGAAGCAGCGGTGGTCGCTACACAATGCTCGTCGCGGACGCGGGCGATCTCGTCCGCCAGGTTGCCCTGCTCCCGCCTCAGGCCGGTGGCGAGACGGGGATGCTCGTCGAGCAGTATCTTCCGAACCTCGCGACAGGCTTGAGCGAGCGTTTCGGCAGCTACGTGTCGGTGGAGAGCCTGGTGGTCAGAGGCGAGATCAGCCATGTGGCGGTAACCGGGCGGTTCGCGCCGGCCGAACCGTTTAGGGAAACCGGGCTTTTCATCCCCGCTGACCTGACACAAGAGCAGCTGGCGGCTGTGCTCGCGGTCGCTACGGCCGCGTTGCGCGCGCTCGGAGTGAGGACAGGTGACTGCCACACAGAGATCAAGCTGACCCCGGACGGTCCCCGAGTGCTCGAGGTGAACGGCAGGCTCGGTGGCGGAGTGCCTGAGATGCTGTTACAGGCAAGCGGCGTGTCGCTCGTCCAACTCTCGATGCGCGTTGCCCTCGGTGAGCCGGTGGTCATAGGTCCGATCCCGTGTGCCAGGGTCGGCTGGTGCCTTATGTTCCAGGCTCCGACTTCTGCCCGCCGCGTTGTCAGCATCAGCGGCCTCGAGCGGCTGGCCGAACTCCCAGGCGTCAACGAGGTCTTCGTGAATCGGTCGCCCGGCGATCCGGTCAACTGGCACGAGGGAACTCGCCAGTACATCTACTCTGTCTTCGGGGTGTCCGCGGACTACGACGAGCTTCTGGAGGTCAGCAGCTTCCTTCACGAGCAAGTTTCGGTCGTCTACGAATGAGGTGGCACGGAGTCTGACCAGCTCAGCAAGCGTTTCCTAAGCGGACGCCTTCGAGCAGCCTGCCGCCTCGGTGATCTGACCCTCACCTTCTCGGGAATCGACAAAGTCGGCCGGCCAACCGACTCGGGAAGCGGACGTTTCCGGGCTTGCGATCACCTATCCCGCTGTGGAGGTGAGGGTCAGGGACGCGGCTCGTACGGTGAAGGAAAGGCGGTGGCGACGCTCCGGGTCGCTCCCCAAGGGGATGGGGGGCCGATCCCTTCGGCCGCGGTGTCAGCTCAAGACACAAGCGCCGAGCTGCTCTTTCCGAAAGGTCAGGAGTCCTGTCGCGTCTTGCGGTGTCCCCGCCGCCGACACTCGGCACACCATTGTTGCTGCCGTCCAACCAGCTGCCGTCCGCAGCCGTCGCAGAGCCGCTTCGTCGATTGCGCCAACGACAGCCAAGCCGACAAGCGACCAGTCAGTGTGTTCGACACCGTGCCGTTTGCTGACACAAGGCCGGCTGTCGCGATCCGGTCGGCCACTGACACGAGTATCCCGATAATGCTCAGGCGAAGGACTCCGACCTTCCAGGGTGTACCGGACGGTCCCTCTTGGCACGCTGGATTCCGAGGCGATTCGCGCCTCCCTCGCTGCGATTAGTACCGGCAGGACGAGGCTGTACCACTCGTTGCTTTCGAGGAACGTCGAAGTCAGGTCCTCGTCGTCGAGGATGAGCGCGAGCGGTCCCGCGTCGATCTTCGCCCCTTCCTTGCCGACGACATCTGTCAGCTCGACGGCGCCCCTCACGGGGCGTCGACGGAGCACACCACGCGGAAGGCTCCAATCCCGTTGGGGGGCTTCGTGAGTCGGGTCGTCGAGAAGGAGCCACTGGCGGGCAATGTCCGCCACGCTGCGGAATCGAACCCCGTGCTCATCTGGTCTGGCGACAAGCCCGCTTGAGTCAGGTGGTCCAGTCCTGGAAATCATCTCCTGGCAAGGCGCGTCTATGCTCCGAGCAGCCCACAGGCGCGCGGATGCGATGACTCAAACATCATTCGATGCCGCCGCGTCGGTCGCGGCTGCCACCCCAGCCACGGCAGGCCGCTCAGTCAAACCAGCCGGATAGGCACTACTGCCATCTATTCGCAATTCTACCGGTGAGTGCGCAGTTGTTATGGGCATTATGGGAGGCCATACCGACAGAACCGCGGCGACGGCTTATTCCTTATCTGGGAGCCTATGTCGCCTCTTGCCTTCCATTGCTCTGGCTAGCCGACCGACGCGGTGCCCAACAGATCAGTTGGATCCCTCCACTCAGCGTCGTTGAGATCCGCAACATGGTCGGCTACCTCTTGGAAGATGGCTCAAATGGAGGTCCGCGGCTATTCCTTGCCGTCCTGACGATATTGGCCTGCCTGACTGGGACGGGGCACGTCATGCGCGGATGGTCGCAACGAGATATGCCTGCCGAGTGGGGCAGGATAGGAGTCATTGTTTGGGCAGCCGTGTTGCCGCTTCTACTTGGATTGTTAATCTCTATAAACACGACCTGTCTTTTGGACGAGTCTTTTATTGGTGTATTGTCAGCCCCATCTCTCCTTGCAGCTGAGGGCGTGATGTCTTTGAGGTTTCGAGGCTCGGGACTCATGTCCATGGCGATTAGCGCTGTGCTGGTGGCTCTGCTTGTATTTAGTCTTGTTCCCGAGTATGGACGGAGCGTACAGGAATGGCAGTCGTCGACGGCCCTGATCTTGGCGAAAAGCGGCCCTCGGGACGGCATCGTATTTGTTGCCCCAGATGGCTGGAATGCATTTGACTATTATGTTCTAGCCTGGCGGGAGGTCGGCCCTGCTCCAACGCCGGTGTTCCCTGGGACGAAGTGGAAGCTTGTGGCCAACTATGCGCGGGATCCGCAGGTGCCCTCGGCAGAGTGCCTCGGTGTGACGCGAAACGCGACAAGGTGATCTGGCTCGTCGTCGCGAACACCTCGACCTTCGCCCAATCAACCGCGATCAACGATCTAACGAGTGATTTCGCGGTGAAACAGTCCTGTCTCTTCAGAGAAGTGCACGTGGAGAGGCTCTCAGCGCTCCGAATGACTGGATACCCGAGCGCCGCCTGCGTTTGAGAACACCCGGGCCGCGGTTTAGGCCTCGGACTCTCGGCAACGCACTTGCTCGAGGGTCGAGACCGCTCATCGACTGGCGTCGATCGTGGCATTCACACGTAAGTGGGCAGCTCAAGTGGGTCGCCTGCGAGGTCGATAAGAGGAGGATGCAGTCTCGCACCTTCCGAGAGCTTCCCCGTTCGGACGACGAGAGGCTGATCATTGGCGTCCTGTCGCCCCAGCTCGCAGCTTCGTTCTTCGGCGGGGTACTCGTAGGAATCAGCAAAGTCGCCGCGCAAAGAGGCGCTGCTGTGATCGGAATCCAGACCTTCGATCCGGGCGACGCCGATGTCGACCGTGCCGTGTCGCGCTATCGGCGCAAGGCAGGCTGGAACCACTTCGCTGGCGTGATCGCGCTTGTGGACGCCGTCGACTCCGCTTACTTGTTCGAGCTCCAGGCCGCTGGCATTCCTGTCATCTTGGTGAGCAACGAGGTCGAGGGCCTCCAATGTCCGGTCGTGTCTTCCGACAACCGCACAGGTGTCGTGTCGGCAGTCGATCATCTCGTCGATCACGGGCATCGTCGTATCGCCTTTGTCGGAAACCTGAGACAGAGCGACATACGCGAACGCTACGAGGCTTATTGCCAGACGACTGCACGCCACGGCATCCAGCCCGACGACCGCTTGCTGTTCGAGGCGACCGACAACGCCGAGCGCGGTGGCGTCGAGGCTGGCGAGACCATGCTCGCTGCGGGGCTTCCCTCGACAGCAGTCGTCGCCGGGACCGACTACAACGCCATTGGAGTCATGCGGGTCCTCAAGGCTGCGGGACTGGTGCTCCCCCGCGACCAGGCGATCGTCGGCTTCGACGACACCGAGGCGGGCGCCCTGACCACTCCTGCGCTGTCGAGCGTTCGCCAGGACTTCAACGCGATCGGCGCGAAGGCGGCACAACTTGTACTTGAGCTCGCCAGCGGTCAGGAAGTGCCGGCACTCCATTTCAGGGTCCCCACGCGGTACCTCGTTAGGTCCTCCTGCGGGTGTGCCCCGGCCAATCTGACAGGGGCCGTCTCGAGCAAGTCGATCCGCGGGGGCCTGCGTCACGTGTTCCTGGATCTCTTGACCGAACAGGGGGCCGGCGAAGACGAGGCTGGAAAGGTGGCGGCGCACGCCGCCGAGGTGATTGCCGATGTCCTCGAGGCACCGGGTGAAAACCTGACCGAGGAGTTGACTGCGCGGCTCGCCGTAGTGGCCGAGGAGATCTGTTCTTCGACCGGACGTTTTGAGATCCTTCCAGCGTCGGTCGCGTGCGCTCGCGCTTTCGGGTTGCAGTCCGCGCCGTGGAAGGCAGAGGGGGACAACCTCGAGCGTCGCGTCGCGGAGATCTCGCTCGCCCTGTCACGGGCGTACGCCTGCTCACAGGAGCACCAGCAGCGCCGGCTCTACCACTCTCTTCGCGACGAATACCACATCAGCCTCGACCTCTTGCGAAATCCGGCGAACGCCCAAGGTGGGCTGCCCTTCCTGAGCCAGACCCGGGTGCGGGCCGCCTACCTCGGGCTCTGGCGACAGGCACCTTCCGAAGGCACCGACAGCCCCGGCGATGACGTGACCATCGACCTTGCCGGCTCGTTCGTGTCCAAACCCGGCGACACCCTCCCGGTCGGTAGCCACATCGGGGTCGAATCATTCCCCCCTTCGACGCTCGTGTCGCTCGCCAGGCCTGCCGTTGCGGAGATCACCACTGTTCTCCCCGTCAGAACCGCCACCAAGGACTGGGGCTTGTTGGCCCTCGTCGGCCCGCTCGAGACGACGGTGAGCACGGGTCACGACTTCTACTTCCAGTGCGCAGCCCTGCTCAGCATGGCACTCGAGCAGGAGGGCACCGTCCGTTCGCTGCGCTCCAGCGAGGAGCGCTACGCGCTCGCTGCTCGTGCCGCCAACGACGGTCTCTGGGACTGGGATCTCCTGAACGGTCGCGTCGTTCTGTCCGATCGGTGGAAAGAAGTCGTCGGTTGCAAACCCGGCGAGATCGGCACGAACCCTGATGAGTGGCTCCAGCGGGTGCATCCAGAGGATCGCGCAGCACTCGACACGGGACTCTACGCGTGCAGGAATGGCCAGTCCACCGCCCTCGAGTCCGAACACCGCCTGCGAAGCAGCGACGGCACCTACCGCTGGGTCCACTGCCGTGCGCTGGCGATCCCAGGAGCGCCACAACCCGCGACACGCCTGGTCGGCTCGATCACAGACATCACGGACCGCCGTGACCTCGAAGAACAGCTGCGTCACCAGGCGCTCCACGACTCGCTCACAGGACTTCCGAACCGTGCCCTAGTGCTCGATCGAGCAGAACGAATGCTGGCCACCGCGCGCAGGACCCACGGATCGGCTTCTTTGCTCTTCATCGACCTGGACAATTTCAAGGAGGTGAACGACGCCTTTGGGCACGCCACCGGCGACGAGCTGCTGGCTGCCGTGGCAGCACGACTGCGCCGGGTGACCCGCGACACCGACACCGTCGCCCGGCTCGGCGGAGACGAGTTCGTCGTCCTCGTCGAGAACGGGTCGATGGCGGACGCTTCCGGGTTGTTAGCCGAGCGAGTTCAGGACGTACTGCGCCCGCCCTTCAACCTCGGCGGCCGCGAGTACCTGGTGAGTGCGAGCATCGGGATCGCCACCACAACTGACGGCACTGCAGAGAACCTCCTGCAGGAGGCCGATGTCGCCATGTACAAGGCCAAGAGCTCGGGCAAGAACTGCTGCGTCAGTTTCCGGCCACGGATGCGACACGCCGCTCACGCGCGCCTCCAGCTCGAGATGGATCTCGCATCAGCGATCCACGAAGGCCAGCTGTGCCTCCACTATCAGCCGATATTCAACCTGGAGCACAACGACATCTGCGGCATGGAGGCGCTCGTGCGCTGGCAACACCCTGAACGGGGCCTGCTCCCTCCGAGCGAATTCGTCCCTCTGGCCGAAACGTCCGGGCGGCTCATCGTGGACCTGGGTCGATACGTTCTCTCTGAAGCCTGCCACACCGCTGCCGGCTGGCAACAACTGGGCGCTTGTCTCGACGTCGCGGTCAACATCTCGGCCCGCCAGCTCGAGTCGACCGGGATCGTGCCAGACGTGGCGAGTGCGCTCGCCGCAAGCGGGCTCGAGCCCGCACGGCTCGTGCTCGAGATCACCGAGACGGCGATGATGCACGACCCCGACGCCGTGGTGGCCCGCATGACCAAGCTGAAGAACCTCGGCGTGCGCCTATCGGTGGACGATTTCGGCACCGGCTACTCCTCGCTCGCCTCCCTCCGTCGCTTCCCCGTGGACGTGCTGAAGATCGACCGCTCCTTTGTCGAGCCCATCTCAAAATCACCCGAGGACGCCTCGGTGGTGCAAACCCTCGTCTCCCTGGGGCGCACGCTGGGCCTCGAAGTCGTCGCTGAAGGCGTGGAGCTCCCTGGCCAGCTCGACGCAGTTCGCGAAGCCGGATGCAACCGCGCCCAAGGGTTCCTCCTCGGCCGGCCCCTCGATCGGGACCAGCTCGATGCCCTGGTGGCCACACTCGTTCGGGCCACCTCGTCTGTCGTCGGTTGAGAAGACTTCGAAGCCCGACTCGAACGGTCTGTGACTGTTTCCATCGACGCGCCCGGTTGCCCTGGTTCGTGGTCGCCCGACAGCCTGCTTGCGACAATCGCTTCCGTGCTGCGACAACGAGCTGATCCGGTTACATGAGGACCCCTGGACGGCGGATCCTGGAACCTCCGAACTCCCTGAGACTCCCGACGGTCACCAAACAGGTAGTGAGTCAACCAACTAGGCCGTGAGTCCGATTCAGGCGGCGCTTCTCAGGCCTCTCGCAGTGCCTCCGCAGGTCGAGTTCGGGAGGCCAGTACCGCAGGCACCAGAGCGAGCAGACAGCCGGCGACGAGCACACCGACGGCGAACAGAAGCACAAGGCCCAACGGAGCGACGTCCACGGGCGCGACGCCCAGGTTGGAGGCGAACACCCGCCAGATCACCCGGCCGGCCGCGATGCCGATGGGCACACCCAGCACAATCCCGACAAGGGCAATGGCAGTGGACTGCCAACATACCGCGGCGCCGATCTGCATCCTACGAAGCCGAGCACTTTCAAGACCGCTACTTCTCTCCGCTGCCTTGCCACGCTCACGAAAAGCAGGTGGGCAAGAGCCGCAGCGCCGAAGATGGCGAGCGTCGCGCCGAGCAGGGCGGGGAAGTTCACTGCTTGGCCGAAATTCACCAAGTCCGTCGGAACGGCGGCCGGGGTCAACACCGAGGCGAACCGGCGCTGCACGTCGGTGGTCGTCGCAAGCCCGGCCTTGCCCTGCACCGTGTCGATCGCCATGTCCCACCCGGAGTCGTGCTCTAGCTTGGCCGTGAGCGCCTCTGTGCACCGCCGCGCCGTGGGACCGGGGGGACACACGAGGTGCTCTGCAGTCGGCACCGTCATCACGGCCCCGATGCCGAAGCCGCCGGTGCCGAACTCGGGGGGAATCGCGACCGTTCCCACGACCTTAAGCGGAGCGGTTTGTGAGGCGCGCGTGGAGTTGAAGATCGTCACGGGAGCCTTTGCTCCGACGCGTGCGCGCGCTTGCGCGAGCGTCGTCGCCCCGAGCGCGATCTCGCCTTCGCCTGTCGGGTAGCGGCCCGAGACAAGAGAGAACGCCATCGGGCCCTCCCGGACCTCGACGATGACCGCCGGCACGGTGACGCCGTTCACCGCGACGAACTTCCCGACTATCTCGGTGCTGATCTTGCTGACGTCAGGGTTGCGCGAACTTGCGCGCGACGACCTGGACCTGCTGGTAGTTGAGACCGCTCAAGTCGACCTGCCAGTTCATCCCGTAAAGGGCCGGGGTCGAGACGAGATTGGACAGGCTGACGCCGAACACTGCCGTCGCGACAAGGGCCGTCACGGCCACGGCGGTGCCCAACAGCGCAGTGAACACCGGGACCGAAGCGCGCCTTGCCCGGCTCTAGTGCACGGCTGGTTCCAACGACGACACTCGGCGGCGCGCCCGCCCTCGCCAGAGTCGTGACGACGATCGAGGCACGGTTCGCGGCGAACTCCACCGGTCGCTGGTCGAGGTGTGCGCGCGTCGCCCGCCACGCCGGGTAGGCGGTGAGAAGGAGAGTCACGATGACCGTCGACACTCCTCCGAGGCCGAGCACGAGAACGTCGAACGCGAAACCCTAACGCCGGTCGGCGATGCGTGCCTCGCCGACCGACGTTAGGGGCGACAGGACGAACGCGAACGCGACAGCCCCGACCGCACCGATGAATCCGATCGCGGCGGCGCGCGCCATCCCGAGCACGAACACCTGCCGCGGGCGGAACCCCAGGGCCTCCAGGATCGGATAGGACTCGGCTTCGAGAAGGCTCTGGCGGGACAGTGCCTCGCCTACCACGGCGAGACCGACCAGGCCCACGAAGAGTGCGAAGAGCCACCAACCGATCGCCTGAGGGTGTATCGACCGCTCGACTGCCGTGTCGCCCGAATCCTCTGACTGGATCCCGTGGCAGTAGGAGAGACCGTGAAGGTGCTGGAAGTCGACCTGGAAGAGGGGCAGGTCCGCGGCACCGCCGCGCAAGCGGACGAGCGCCCCGTAAAAGCGCAGGGCCTGGCGTCCTTTGCCCCGGTCAAATGCCGGGCTCGTGTACAGGTTGTAGACGGCGGTGACGCCGGCGGGGAAGTCCGTCACGTTCGCTTCGATGCCGACGACCTGGAAGCCGACTCGCGCTCCGCGCGGGGCTGGATTGCCGTTCTCGACGGCGCTCGCCTGTGCCAGGGAGTACAACGGCACCGTGACAACGGAGCCGATGTGCACGTCGAACTGCTACTGCATCGTGAAGCCGGCCAGGACCTCGTCCGCGGCAGTGGGCAGACGGCCTGCCAACAGCTTGGTCCTGCTCATCTCGTGCGAAGGCAGACCCGAGATGTAGGCGTCGTTCTCGGGCACGATCCGGCCGTCCGTGACCATTTTCCCGTTGTCGTAGGACACTTCGTAGTAAATCGCCGAGATGCCAGGCAACGAGGCAAGCCTAGGGGCAGCGGCCCGGCGAAGTTGAAGACCTGTACGTCATAGCCGTCACGGGCCAGAAATCGGGGAAAGGCCGAGGCGGTGCTCCTGCCGGCCGCAACAGCGCCGAGCAGCGTACCTCCGACCAGAGCCACGAGGATCGTGAGAGCCAGCCACGACCGCCATCGGTGCTGTAGCTCGGCGCGGAACACTACCCTGATGGCTCTCATCAAATCCCCCCTTTCCCGACAAAGTCTGCATCGCGGAACGCCGGCAAACGAGGTGGGCAGCCCCTCGATTCTGCCGTCGGGTTAGCACCAACGCCGGTCGCTACGGCGGCAGCCCGAGGTTTACCTCCGCCGCGCGCGCCAGACCTCCTCGCATGGCCACCGGCTCGCCCACTCGGGCTCGACAAGTGACCAGTCACCGGTAGCGCCGGCGGGAGGGCGTAGCTCGATCAGATCCTCGACCTCGAACCGGTTGGTGCGCAGCAGTCGGATCCAGTCGCCGTGGCCGAGGTGGAATTCGACGGTCGGGTCGCCTGGCCACTCGAACCGGTACATGCCGAACTGAGGGCGGAGCAGGCGATCGCCAACCGCGACGCCGTCCTCGTCGGGAGCGCAGATCATCAACAGTGTGCTGTTGCCGAGGAACACAAGCTCACCGCCGGGATGCAACAGGCGCGCCGCCTCGGGAATCCAGCGATACGGGTCCGCCCAGACGGCAGCGCCGTACTCACTGATAACGAGATCGAAGGACGCGTCCCGCAGGGGAACCTGCTCGCCGGCAGCGCGCACTAGAGGGAACTGCAAGCCGAACTCGTCCTGGCACTGACGCGCGAGGCGCAGTTGGCCCGCGGCAGGATCGACACCCACAGGGAGTGCACCCCGGCGCGCGAGCCAGGCGGAGACGTACCCCGTGCCGCAACCGAGCTCCAAGGTCCTCGCTCCGGAAAGGCGAGGCGGCAGGATCCGCGCGTCACTCTCCGGAATGGAGAAGGCGCCCCAGTTAGGTTCGGCTGCCGCCCACTGGCGCCGTGCCAGCTTCGCCTGGTCGTCGCGCCGGGCTTCGAAAGCCTCGGCGTTGACTCGAACATGGTCCAGTGGCCCGCCTGACATGAGGCAGACGTTATCTGCGAAGCGGGCCCGACTCGCTACTGGGTACCGGCTTCGGCGACACAGAACTCATTGCCCTCCGGATCCCCCATGACCGCTGCCTTCGCTCCGCCCGGCGGGGAGCTCCGCGAGATCAGCACGGCTCCCAGGGCGCAGAGTCGGTCGATCTCGCGCTCGATGTCGTCCGCCTCCAGGTCCACATGGGCTCTGTTCTTACCTGTCTTCGGCTCGGGTACCGGTTGCAGGTACAGCTGCGGATAGCCACGTGCGGAGTCGGCGACGAGGGCGCCATCGGCTTGGTCGTAGACGACCGCCCAGCCGAGCGCTGCGGCCCAGAAGCTGGCGACCCTGGTCGAGTCTGCACAGTCGATCGTCACGTACCGGAGAGCAGCCACCGGAGCCCAAATCTAGGAGCACTCCCAACCGCTGTCACTTCGGGCAGGCCCTCAGAGCTGACCGAGCTCGGCGGCCACGGCCGACGCCCACGTGTGCACGTGTGCGCGGTCCCGCCAATCGCCTGCCTTCGTCTTGGCCATGGCGCTGGCGGGAAATCCTTTTGCGGTCGATTCGAGACGGCCTCCGAAAGTGACCTGACCCCGGGCGCCGATCTGCGTCATCACCTTCGCGACGTGCTTGACGGGCGGGATGGTGCCGGTCGCCGCGGAGTCGTCGAGCGGGCCGCTGCTCACGAGCCAGACGGGCCGCCCGCGCAGCTCGGTGGCATGTCGGCGGGCGAACTGGCGGGCGTCACGGTGCCAGCGTGCGGCGTACAGCGCCCCGGCGATCACGACGGAATCAAAGCCCTCGAGGCTTCGCACTTCGCGGGCCGGCTTGACGACGGTCTTCAGTCCGGCGGCCGTCAACTCGTCGCCGATCATCTCCGCGAGCCCGGCGGTGCCTCCACGCTTGGACCCGTAAGCAATGAGAACTTGCACACAACCTCCTTCTCGAGCACCTGGGATCATTCAACGGCCATCGGGGGTGCACTCTCCAGAGGCGAATGACACCTTCCGAGCCGGCCACCGCCGACTGGCGCCTCGCAGGAGGGCTCCGACCCATGGGCCGAGGGCGTTCCGGCCCGGACAAGAAACAGAAAGATGGGATGATTGGCGTCGTGGCTCTGGACACCTCGCGCGCGATCGAGTTGGCTCCGCGAATCTGGTGGGTCGGTGCGCTGCTGCCCGGAGATCAGTTTCAGTGCCATGTGTACCTGGTGGAACAAGGCGATCAGTCGGTCCTGATAGACCCGGGCTCCGCCCTGACCGCTGCCGAAGTCGTCCGGAAGGTGGACGACGTGGTTGGGGTCGACAACCTGCGATGGCTCGTCTGCTCGCACCCGGACCCGGACATCATCTCGGGGCTGCCAGCGCTCGTGGCCCGGGGGTTGCATCCCGACGCGGCAATCGTGACGCACTGGCGCGACAGGGCGCTCATCCGCCACATCGGCGTCGACCTGCCGTACTGGCTAGTCGAAGAGCACGACTGGAAGCTTCAGCTCGAGGACCGGGCTCTCCAGTTCCTCTTTACGCCCTATGCCCATTTCGCAGGTGCATTCTGTACCTTCGACGAGACCTCGGGCACGCTGTTCTCCTCCGATCTCTTCGGCGGCTTCGTTGAGGATGAGTCGTTGTTCGCGACATCGACGGCGTACTTCGAGCAGATGCGTGCTTTCCACGAGCACTACATGCCGAGCGGCGACATCCTCACTCACGCTCTCGCGGAGTTCCGTCCCCTTGCCTTGCGTCGAATCGCGCCCCAACACGGTCTGGTGATCCCCGAGGACCTCGCCATGCCGTTGCTCGAACGGCTCGCCGGGCTCGAGTGCGGGATCTACCTGCTCGCCCGTGAAGACCCCGGCTTGGAGTTCCTGCTCACCGCCAACCGCGCTGTGCGCGAACTCGTGGAGGTGCTCGTCCGCGAAGGGGACTTCTCGGTCGTCGTCCGTCACCTCGCCGAGACAGCCGAGCGGCTCCTCGGCATCGAGCGGCTGGAATTGTGGGCCCGCACAGGCAGCACCGTGCTGGCTTTCAACCAAAGGGACGGGTTCGCAGGGCGAGTCGCCGATCCCCCGGATGACGTTCTCGGTGCTCTGTCCGGCGCGGTCCCCGCGTCTAGTCCGCGACTGGTAATGCCGTTGCGATCGCCGTCCTCGGCATTAGTGAGCGGCGTGGCCGTGTTGGAGTTCCGCGAAACTCCCGTGCTCAGCGAGAAGATGCGTGCTCTCGTGGACCAGATCTGCGATCTCGTGGAAGTCGGGCTTGAGCGGGAGCTGTTTCGCCACGTCGCCGACATCGACCGCACCGCTTTTTGCGAGCAGGCCGTTCACGCTCCACTGACGGGGTTGTACAACCCGCAATACCTTGCCCACGCGGCGCGGCGGCTTTGCGCGCTCGCCGACCGGAACTCGAGGCCGGCAGTTGCCACACTTATGATCGACCTCGACCGCTTCAAGGGAGTAAACGACACTTTCGGCCATGCCGTCGGCGACGAGGTCCTGTGGCACGTGGGACGGTCGATAGTCGACGGAGCCCGCGCCGGCGACATCGTCGTGCGATACGGGGGCGAGGAATTCGTGGTGCTCCTGTCCGGAGTCGACCTCGCTTCGGCCCGAGCGGTGGCCGAGCGGGTCCGGGTTTCAGTCGCCGAGCCTGACGGCGACCGCCGCCCTAGCATCACCGCCAGCGTGGGCTTGGCGCTGCGGACCCCGGAGGAGACATTCGAGCGATTGGTGGAACGCGCCGACAAGGCGATGTACTTCGCGAAAGCCAGCGGACGGGACCAGGTCGGCGTCGCCGACTGACAGTGCTGCCGCATTAGTGCCAGGTGGACCGACGATGACGACATACCAGGTGACAAGTGACGGGAGTGGTCACCAGTTGACAGCTTCCTGGCCTGACCTCCCGGAACGGGTGAATCACCCCGTTGCCACCTTCCAGGAGCTCAAGCTCGCGACGGTCGCCAGCAGCGTGCTCAACGCCGCGTCACGTTACCGTTGGCGACGCTGGGTGCAACTCCAGAATCAGGGCGTCTTCACAGAAGAACGCGTCGGCCCGGATCCGACTGAGCCTCCTACGAGCGGACAGCTCCCAAAGGGCTCCGCCGCTGTGTCCCGTCGGTCGCTCTGGTTGCCAAGGTTGCCGACGAGTGTCGTTCTTGGCGACTCGCCGATGAACAAGTACCTCGAAACGCGGATCGAGGCACTCGTCCCGGTCTCGGGCCAGGAATCCGCGCCCGCCGAGGTCGACTCGGGCGGTTTCACCGACCGCGTTCCGATCGGCAACCCCCGACCCCTTCTGTGGAGGGACTGGTGCGCCCACCTGAAGACCGGCGAGCACGACGCCTTGGCTGCCGAGCTCGACGCGGAGCTGGCTGCGATGACAGACGCGCTGACCGGCCGGGGGCGGCAGATCGCCTGGTATCTCTGCGCCGAACTGCTGATCGACGAGGACCACTCGAGGCTCGTCCCCTTCGACAAGGGTGACGACGGCGAGAAGCGTACGAAGGCCTTTCAGAAGGCTCTCGTCCGGCTTCTGAGCGACCTCGTAGGCCTTCGTGTCGAGTCGACGGCGGTCGACTGGGACCCCGACAACGAGGAGCTGCTGCGGGTGTACTCGCCGGCGACGGTCGTCGGGTTCTGGCTCGACCCGGAGTGCTGGTACAACGGGTGGCCGGACTCGGAATCGACGGAGAGTGGATCCACGGTCTGGCGCCACGCGGGCACGCTTCCGACCGACACGAGCGTTGGGGACCTTGCCGAGTTCATCGCGGAACGACTGGCCAGGGGTACCTGGCCATTCGGAGGCGTCGCTCCCACCGAGAGGCGCAGCCTGTTCGGCGGACGGCGCCGCGGCCAGTAACCGGTCAGCGTCGCCACATCACCGCCCGCGGTCGATGGCACGGGGCTTGGCTGGCGAAATACCGCCGTATCATGGCCGGACCATGGTGAACCTTTCCGACAAAGCTCGAGCTGCCCAACAAGCGCTTCGCGACGCGTCAGCCGCCTATCAGGCACTGGTCGACCGCGTCATAGAGGACCCGCGAGGGCCGTTCGTCCAGAAGCTCCGCGAAGCCGAGGAACGCGTTTCCGAAACAGCGGCAAGCTGGGCGTTGGAGTACGCGGAGGGTGCCGAGCCGGCCCCGACCACCTAACTCGGCGCACCAACGGCCCGAGGGGTGGAAGTACTCGTGCCGCCCGCCCTCATTGGAACGCTGCCCTACACCCTCGGTCCGGCCAAGTGGCGCTCGATGGTCTCGACCTTTCCGCGCAGCGCTCCCGTGACGCCGGCTCGATAGTCGACCTTGATGAAGAGCGATATGCGGGGCGAGTCCTCTGCCAGCCGCAGCACGCACGACTTGATGAGCGCCATGATCTCGTCCCATTCGCCTTCCACGTTCGTGAACATGGCATTTGTCTCGTTCGGCAGCCCGCTCTCGCGGACAAGCCTCACAGCTTCCGCCACCGCAGGACCGACCTCTTCGGAGCCAGCAGGGCTCACCGAGAACGCCGCGATCATCTGTCCTCCCGTCGTGTGCCGGGCACGCGCCCGTTCAGCTCAACTCTTGCGCAAACCGGGAACTGTCGGCGGTCGGCGCTCAGGAATCGGGGGGCTCAGTCCTGTGGGAATGCCGAGGTGGAGATATTGGCGACGGTGGGCGCAACGGACTGGGCGTTGCACGTGGATGTGCTGGCGCTCGGCACCACGAAGTAGTACGTCCCGACCGCCGTCTCGTGGTGGAAAACCGAGGTGAGCGCCGCCTTGATGTCGAGGATCCCCCAGCAATCCATGGAACCATGAGACAAGGCGGTCATCACGATGGCGTTGCCGCTGTTGGAGACGTACACACTGATCACGTTCGGGCCCGACGAAGAGTTCGTGCCTGAAACATAAACGAGCCCAGTCCCGACCGTGCTGATGGTGGACGTTCCCCCCACGGCTGAGTCGATGTACGAGTAGGACTGCGCGCCGGCCGTCATGAAGTAAGTGTCCGCCCCGGTGAGCGCCGTCTTGAGGTCCGCTTGCGCGGACGTGTTGTTCGCACTCTTGGTCGTCGACAGGAACGCGGGGATCGCAATCGCAAGCAGGATCCCGATGATGAGCAGGACGACGAGGAGCTCGATCAGAGTGAAACCCTCGTCGCCAGGGCGCGCCAGAACCCGCCGATCCTCCGACGGAGCGGCCGTGTGCATGACCTTTCCTCCTGAGTAAACGAATCCATCAATCAGATGTCCAGATCATAACCCATCAGAACGCTCAACGTGAGCATCTCACCACTTTCTGTGTGCACCGGCAACGACGGGCGCTTCGGCCAAAGCTCGCCGGGACCTTTGCCGTCACGCCGATGTCGCGCCTGGCAGGCTGAGACCGTGAAGGTCTATCTGATCGATGGAACCTACGAGCTCTTCCGGCAGTTCTTCGGCCGGCCGGCCAGCATCGCTGCCGACGGCGCGGAGATGGCGGCCACACGGGGCGTGGTCTGGTCCGTGGCCTCGCTCCTGTCCCAGGGCGTCACCCACGTCGGCGTGGCGACCGATCACGTAATCGAGTCGTTCCGGAACGAGCTGTGGGCCGGCTACAAGACGGGCGCCGAGGTGTCGTCCGAGCTCAGGTCCCAGTTCCCTCTGCTCGAGGAGGCGCTCGAGTCGCTCGGCGTACGCGTGTGGCCGATGACCGAGCTCGAAGCCGACGACGCCCTCGCCTCCGCTGCCGCAGTCGCACAGGAAGACCCCCGCGTCGACCAGGTGTTGATCTGCACGCCTGACAAGGACCTGGCCCAGAGCGTCGTCGCCGATCGTGTCGTCCAGCTCGACCGGCGCACGGGTGCGGTCACCGACGAAGACGGTGTCAGGGTCCGTTATGGGATCGGCCCGGAGTCGATCCCGGACTGGCTGGCACTCGTCGGCGACAGCGCCGATGGGTTCCCAGGTCTTCCCGGCTGGGGCCGCCACTCGACCTCCGCCGTGCTAGCCCGCTACGGACACCTCGATGCCATCCCCGACGACGTCGCGAATTGGGACCCCGAAGTTACGAGGCTGGTGCGTAGCGCCCCGAAGCTCGCAGCCGCGCTGGCCAGAGAGCGCGAGTTGGCGATGCTGTTCCGGCTCCTCGCCACCTTGCGGATCGAGCGCACGCTGCTCGGCGACGTCGACGAGCTGCGCTGGCGCGGACCCGGGCCGGGATTCGCGGACATGTGCCGGTACCTTCGCGACAAGTCCCTGGCCGAGCGCGTCGCGGCGCTCCAAGACTCCGCCGGCTAACCCCCGGCGCCGAATACCCGTGCCAGCTCCTCCGGCACGGCGGCCTCGAGTTGCGCATAAGTACACGAGCTGGGCTCGCGGTCGCGTCGCCAGCGGTGAAACGACGTAGCGTGCCGGAACCGGTCACCCTGGAGGTGGTCGTAGCCGACCTCGCAGACGAGCTTGGGCGCCACCGGCTCCCACGAGAGGTCCTTTCCCGCGTTCCACCGGCTCTGTGCGCCGGGCCTGCGCGTGCTGTCGGCGCCGGCGGTCATCATCTTCCAGGGGTGATCCTCGAAACCCTCCGAGCGGAAGGAGGCAAGGTCTGCCACGAGGCTCTTGCGCAACGCCACCGGAAATCCGGACGCCACCCCGACGTGGTGAAGCCTTCCTTGCTCGTCGTACAGACCGAGAAGCAGCGAGCCGACGCCTCCACCCTCCTTGTGCCACCGGAAACCACCGACGACGCAATCGGCCGTGCGCTCGTGCTTCACCTTCAACATGACGCGTTCGCCCTCACGGTAGGTGAGCTCGACGGGCTTGGCGACAACGCCGTCGAGCCCGGCACCTTCGAAACGCTCGAACCAGTCCCTGGCCACGACGGAGTCGGACGTGGATGGGGTCAGGTACACAGGCGGTTCAGCTTCGCCGAGCGCTCGCTCGAGTGCCGACCGCCTTGAGCTGAACGGCTCGCTGCGCAGATCGTGGTCGGCCAAGCCCAGCAGGTCGAAGGCAACGAAGGAGGACGGTGTTGCGGCCGCGAGCGCCTTGATCCGTGACGCGGCCGGATGGATCCGCTGCAACAGCGCATCGAAGTCGAGTCCCGACCGACCGGCGATCACGATCTCGCCGTCGACGACGCAACGCTCGGGCAGATTGGCCAACAGCGATTCGACGAGCTCGGGGAAGTAGCGGGTGAGCGGCCTCTCGTTGCGACTGCCGAGCTCGACCTCTTGGCCGTCACGGAAGACTATGCAACGAAACCCGTCCCACTTAGGCTCGTACAACAGCCCGCCGCCCTCGGGCATCAGCCGGCAGAGCTTTGCCAACATGGGGGAGACGGGCGGCATGACCGGAAGCTGCACCGGACGATCGTAACGGTCAGGGAGTCATGCCACGACGAGGCTGGAGGGCTGTGTCGTGGTTCGCCGTCCATTCCAGGAGCCGGTCGGCCGGCCACGAGTTCACGACCGAACCCGCCTGTACCCCGGCCTGCACAGCCTGCTCGCAGCCGTACCCGAGCCATTCGAGCTGGCCGGGTGCATGCGCATCAGTGTCGATGCTGACCCAGCAGCCCAGGTCGATCGCGAGCTTCAGCAGGCCCTCGGGTGGGTCGCGTCTTTCCGGGCGCGAGTTGACTTCGAGTGCCGTGCCGGTCCTCGCACAGGCGCCGAACACCACCTCGGCGTCGAAACTCGACGGCTGGCGGCCCTTGCCCGTCACGAGGCGGCCCGTGCAGTGGCCCAGGATGTCGCTGTGGGGGTTCTGCACGGCTATCACCATGCGCCTTGTCATCTGAGGCGCCTCCATTCGGAGCTTGGAATGGACGCTAGCGACGACGACGTCGAGCGAGGCAAGCAGCTCCTCGTCCTGGTCGAGCGACCCGTCCTCCAAGATGTCGACCTCTATGCCTGTCAGGATGCGGAACGGTGCCAAGTCCTCGTTGAGCGCCACGACTTCTTCCAGCTGGCCCCGGAGCCGTTCAGCTGTCAGCCCACGCGCGACGCTGAGGCGGGGACTGTGGTCGGTGATGGCGAGGTACTCATGGCCGAGGCCAACGGCAGCCTCGGCCATCTCGCGAATGGAACTGCCGCCATCGGACCATTCCGAGTGGCCGTGGCAGTCGCCCCTCAGCTTGCCCCTGAGCCTGAGCGCGTCAGGGCTGAGCGGTGTGGGTTCCACCGCCTCCAATTGGGCCAGGTAACTCGGCGTGCTGCCCGCGAGGGCTTCCGCGATCACCCGTGCAGTCGTGTCCCCGATGCTGGGAATGTCCTTCAAACGCCCCGAGGACGCGAGCAGCTCTAGGCGGCCCGGTCCAAGCTCGTCGACGGCAATGGCGGCCTGGCGGAAAGCGCGCACCTTGTAGGTCTCGGCACCTTCACGCTCGAGCAGGTACGCGATGCGCCGGAGCGCCGCGGCCGGTCCCACCTGCTCGATCCTTCAGTCCTTGCGCGCCCGGCTCGGCGCGACGCGGCTCGGCTCGTCAGGCTGTTTCGGGTACTGCGGTGGCCACGGTGCGTCGTGAAGCCCCGCGTCGCGGTCACGTGCCGCAAGCCTCAGGAGCGGCTCGAGCGACTGTGGCCGGGCGGGCATAGCCGCCCACGGATCACCATCGCGACCGAGCCGGTCCGGCACCGTCACGATCGTCAGCTCATCAGGCTCTACAACGGCGACCTCGTCCCATGAGAGCGGAGTCGACACCTGGCCGCGACTACGGGCGCGCGCCGACCAGGCCCCGAACACGGTCTTGTGGGGCGCGTTCTGGTTGAAGTCGACGAAGACACGTCGTCCGCGCTCCTCCTTCCACCAGCTCGCCGTGACGAGATCGGGACGTCGTCGCTCGAGCTCGCGCGCCAGTGCCAAAGCGGCTGCGCGGACCTCGACGGCATCCCAGCGGGGCTCCAGACGAGCGTAAACGTGCAGCCCACGATTGCCGCTCGTCTTCGGGTACGCCAAGATGCCGAGCTCGTCGAGGAGCATCTTCACACATAAGGCTGCTTCCCGGACCTGGTCGAACACGACGCCGGCCTGAGGATCGAGATCGATTCGTAGCTCGTCTGAGTGCACCGGATCCTCCACTCGGAACGGCCAGATGTGGAAACCCAGACAGCCCAGGTTCACCGCCCAAAGGATGTGAGCCAGGTCGGCGATGACAAGCGCCCTCGATGTCGTGCCGTTCGGTGTGGAGACCTCGATCGTCTGGAGCCACTCCGGAGCGCCTTTGGGCACGCGTTTTTGAAAGAACGAGTTCCCGAGCGCGCCGTCCGGGAATCGCTGCAACATCGCGGGCCTCCCGCCGGTCGCCCGCAGGATCGGCTCGCCGACCGAGAGGTAGTAGCCGACGACGTCCAGCTTGGTCGCCCCGAGCCCGGGGAAATAGACCTTGGCAGGACTGGAGATCTCGACGCTACGGCCTGACGCTTCGACGGTCTCGATGGCGGCTCGGCTGTCTGGGCTCGCCACGTCGACAATCTAACGGGCATCTGCACACACCCGTCTACGCTCAACGGCTCCCGCGGGCTCCCGACGGGAGCGGCGCGCTAGCGAGTGAGGTGAACGATGTCTGAGATCACGAGCGCCATGACGAGCACGATCACGACGCTGTACAGAGCCGTGATGGGCCAGCGCCAGCGATGGTTGGCAAGCCAGAACCGCCTGATCCCCCTCACGTCGAAGACAAGGGCGACGAGGCCGATCGGAAGCCCGATCGCGGGCCCTGCGCCGGCCGCCGCTCCGAGCATCGGCGAGAGGATGGGGAGCACGACATAGCCGAGCAGGCACCGAAGTCCCGAGATCATGATCGAAACACTGAAGATCCGGTGTGCGGAGGCTTCGTCGGCCGAGGGCGGACCTTGGGGGACTCGAAGAAGGCGACGCATCACGAAGTCCGCTGGCGATGCCGCGGGTCCGCCGGGCTTGGCTCCCGGTGCGATCGTGGATTGGCTCACCGCTCGAGGTTACGGCGTCGAAGCCCGCGTCTCCAGCCGCGCGGATCGGCGGGCCGCGATACCTCCCGATCACCGCTGCAGCTGCGAGACTGACCGGTGTGGTGACCGGCGACGACTCTGCGGCGGAACCGCCGCAGGAGCCTGTGGAGCAACAACCGAACGAGGCCCCGCAACTGGCCAGGTTGCCGGGCACGGAGCGGACCAAGCGCTTCCGTCCCAAGTTCCGCTGGGAGCTGATCGGCTGCGGCCTCCACGGCCACGAGCTGGTCGGCACCGATGCGGCCGAGGTGCGCCCCGAGGATCACTTCCTGGTCCGCGAGGCGGATGGGCTCCGGTGGTACCGGTGCCTCAGGTGCGACTCGTGGCTGCCGATGGCCCCGCCGCGGTCGCCACCGAACCGGTTCCCTCCCGGGCGCGGCGAGATCCGATTGCCGCTGCGGGGCAGACCCCTCAGGAACCGTTACGTTCTGCGCCTGATCGCGCTCGATCGGGTGATCCACTTCATCATCCTTGCGGCCCTGGGAGCCGTCGTCATCCTGTTCGCCGCCCACCACAAGGAGCTCAGCGGCGACTACCGCCGTATCTTGAACTCGCTCCAGGCCAGCGTTGGCTTCGTCTCGAGCCGCAACGGCTTTTTTCGCGAGCTCACCCACCTCGTCTCGCTTTCCACTACGAAGCTGTACCTCTACGGCTCCGCGTTCGCCGCTTACGCGGCTATCAACGCGGTCGAAGCCGTCGGGCTGTGGGGAGAGAAGCGGTGGGCCGAGTACCTCACGCTCATCGAGGTCACAGTGCTGCTTCCGCTGGAGATCTATGAGCTAGTGCTCAAGATCAGCTACCTGAAGATCGCCGCGCTGGTGATCAACGTCGCCGTGATGGCTTACCTGCTTTGGGCTCATCGCCTCTTCGGCTTCCGTGGCGGTGGGCGGGTGGACAAGGTGCTTCGCGAACGCGACACGGGTTGGGGTGCTCTTGAGCGGGCGACGCCGATCCCGAGTCAACTCCCGAAACCGCCACCGGCAGCCGCAGCGGGATCCCCGGAAGAACCCTAAGGCGAGCTTCCCGCTGACTCCTCAGCCGGCCACCCGATAGGTCGCCTACCGGGCGAGGAGGGCCACGTTGATACCGAACCCCAACCGGGGAGTGAAATGCGCCACGGTGGTGTGTGTGAAGCCGTGCTGATAGAACCAGTTCGCCTCGCCGTTGATAAGCACGAATTGAGCTGGGCTCGCACGGCTCACGACTACCCACAATCGCCTGCAGCTCGAGGCGACGGTCGCAAACGACTCGCTGGGCGCTGCCGGAGGAGATGTTCCCGACAGCGCGTCCGACCAAGTGAGCGCGGGCAGCACCAGCTGTGGTACGGCGCTAGATCCACGCTCCAGGGAGAAGTAGTAGGCGAGGTTCGAGGCAAGTTCTGCCTTGTTGACGGTGAGGCAATCGCCAGGTCGGGAGGCAGTGCGGATGTAGCGGGAAGCCTGAGCCCATTGCTCGAATGAAACACCGTAGGTGGGAAGGAGAGCTGCCACGAGCAGTGCGACGAACACGACGGCGAACCCGTGCGACAGCGCTCCCGGCAACAGCTCGCCTAGGGCGAAGGCCACGACCAGAGCGCCTGCAGGGACACTTTGAAGCAGGAAGCTCGAATTGAAGATGGAGCGATAAGCCAATGAGAAGACCGGGTCAAGGAGCAGAGGCACAAGTAGCCAAGACAGAGCGATGCCGAGGCACGCCGCCTTACCATGTGCACTCCGCACTCGGGACACGAGCTCGGAGGAGGCCCCGACCCAGCACAGCAGCCCCACAACCGTGACGATGCCCGAGACCAGAGTGACAGCGACGAAGTCCGGTGCAACTCCCAAGGTGAGTTCCTCGAGGAGGTGGACGCCCTCGCCCGTGGAGGGAACTGGGTTTGTGCTCAGCACGCTGGCGGCACCGGTTCGTAGCATGAGCATTACGAGCGGCACGTAGGCCAGGACTGCGACACCTACAACAGCCAACATCGGCTTTGCTTGGCGGCGCGCACGGGGCCAGAAGACGAAGGCCAGCCATTGCGCGAAGAGGAACATCGCCGCATAAGCGATCGTGTAGATCGAGAGAACGACAAAGAGCCCGTAAACACACCACCGCCGTCGGGTTGGGCATTCGATGGCCCGAAAAACGGCGAGCAGACTCAAGGCGATCAGAAGCGTCCCGAGGCTGTAGCCGCGAGCTTGTTGGTTCCACACGACCAGCGCTGGGCTCACGGCCACGATCGCGGCTGCAATGACGGCGGTCCGCAACCCGAACATCCGCCGGCCGAGAAAGAAGATGACCGGCGTGAGGCCAGTGCCTGCCAACGCCGTCGAAACTCGTAGCGCAAGCTGCCCGTCTCCGAACAGTGACACAAAGCCCCGTAGCAGGACGTAGTACAGCATCATGTTGCCGCCGTCGGCCGTAACTGCAGACCACAAGCTGGTGCCGTGGTGAGCCGCGATCAACGCGCTGTGGATCTCGTCGTTCCAAAGGCTCCGAGAGCCGAGATCGAAGAAATTCGCCGCCACCGACGCAGCGGTGAGCCCCATGACCAGCAGCAGCGCCGAACGGGACAGACGCCCCGCACCGGGAGGAACCTCATCGCCACCGCTGGTCGACTCCGCCGCCCGAGCTGGGACCAGGTCCACAGACATAAGAGCCTCTCACAAGCGCCGGCAGGGCTGGGCGAACCGGTAGGCACCGTGCGGCGCGTTCGTGGCGCTGCTCTGTCTGCCGGAGGACTGGGACGACGCGCTCGCTGTCGCGGCTCATCCTGAAGCCTGCGAGTTGGTTAGATGCGTCGTCGGCAATCGCTGCTGGACGGCGGATAGAAGGCAGTCAACTACGTGCTCGACACACGCGGCGAGATCGGAATCGACTCGCGCGACCAGAGAGATGCGCCGCCATCCGCGCAGGCGGGCAACGCGCGAGTGCGCTGGCGCTCGACGTGCAAGAGGTGACATTCCTCGGCTACCCGTGACGGAGTCCTCACCTATTCGCTGGAGTTCCGCCGTGACCTCGCCCGCGCGATCCAGGCCACCGTCCCTACGTCCTGTTTTCCATGCGCCATTACGCCACGTCGGGGCCCGGTGTGCCCAATTACGCGAATCGCCGAGCGCTCGGTGAAGCGCTACCGGACGCCACGCGTGACACCGCCAACCGGTGGGTCTTCCCGGAGCTCGCCACCGAATGACTCGAGCCATGGCACGCGGAGCCCTTCGATGTGACCGATTACCTCGACAACGAGATCGCCTCGCGCGCCGGGCACCAGATCTACCTCGAGAACCTTGGCGATTACTTCGACCTGTTCAACTCCTGCGCTCGAATGCGGAGCGAGCCGGCAAGGAGGTCGGCGAGCCTCTCGTCGCGACCCTCGAGATGGTCAGCGTCCAAGTCAGCCGGGAAGCCGCGCCAAGCTTCACGTCGGGACCGAAACGCCGCCGGCTACCGGCGCAAAACCACGTGCGCCGCCGCGCCACGAACCTCCGCCGGGCAAGGGCCCGCCACCGAAGCCCTCGTGACCGCCAGAGCCGCCAGGTCCACTGAACATTCCCCCGGAAGACGGGATAGCCGAGCCCACAGAAACAATCGCCGCGGCAAAGGTGCTGCCCACCCCGGGTGTGCCGGATGCCTCCACGAGATCACCCTTCGCCACCGAGGCGATCGTCGTGGTACCGCTCCTGTTGCGGAACACCGTGCTCGGGTCGGTCGTCACGGTCTCCACCGTCCCGTCGAAAGTGGTGATCGTGATCGTCGTACCGGAAACGCCGGTCACGCGACCGGCGACAGAGGGCAGAACGATCTCGATCGTCGTGGCATCGATTTGATCGTGGTCGGACGACAGGGCCCCGGTGGCGGAGACGACGGTTCCGACCTGGACGTCGGAAGCCGGTACCGACCGCCCGGCCTCGTCATAGGTCGTGGACGTGGAGGTGTTCACCGTGACGTTCAACCCGTCCTGCTGGGAGACGGTGAGCTGGGACCCGTTGATGCTCACGACCTTGCCCAGGACGTGAGGCTGAACGATCTCGACGAGCGCGACAACCAGCGGGCCACTGGTGCCAGAGGCTGACGACATGACGGCCTGACGGAAGACGACCTGCTCGCCTACGGCCACTGCGGAGCGCGCCACGGTCTTGCCACCTTCGTTGTAGACGGTCGACGAGTCGGTCGTCACGATGAGGGAGCTACCCAACAGTGTGTCCACGGTGATGGTCGTCGGCATGACCTGCGTAACGGTGCCGCCCTGACCGAACGCCCTGCCAAGCCCGAAGCCGCCACCGACGCCGAAGGGCCCGAGGCCGGCCGGGCCACCGAGGCGCGGACTGACCGGCGCAGACTTCGATGGGCTCGACGCAGTGGCGAGGGCTTGGCTGGCCGACTGGGGCGAGCGAGCGTTGTTCGAGGCGGCAGACGCGATCCCGTAGCCCCCTGCGGCCAGACCACCCGCTATCACGACCGCTGCGGCCACTCGCACGCCGAGCGAACCCATCCGAGGCCTGGCGGGCGGGGGCGGCATCCCTACCATCGGTCCGCCCAAGCCCTGGGGAAGTCCTGGATTCCAGTCACTCATCTCTTGCTCTCGTTTCTCGAGTCTCAGAAGAAGGGTGGACCGAACCTGAGCCTGAACGGCCCACCCCTTGCACGAGTCCAGAATGGATCCCCACTCTGTGAAATCACTCGGAAACGCCTATGAAATCGTCGAGTGACCCGGCGGCCGGCCCTTGCCAAGGCGAGCTCAGGTTGGCTGCTGGATGACCCAGCTGTTGCCATCGGGATCGTCGACGCTCACCCACCTGCCCCAGGGCGCCTCGTTGACCTTCGTCCCGGCGGCCAGGGCTCCATGCGCCCGAAGACGCGTGACGGCGGCCTCGATGTCAGGGACATTGAGGACCGTGCCCCTCATCGAGCCCGGTCTCATCGTCTCGAACCAGGTCACGAGGGTGATCGCGGCCCCGCCGCCTGCAGGCCGGAGCATTACCCATCGCATGTCGCCGTCCATGACCTGGTCGTGCTCGACCCGAAAGCCGAGTACCTGCTCGTAGAACTCCTTTGCTCGCTGCGTATCGCTCACAGGGACCGAGATGATTCCGATGGTCGCGTCTTGCACGAAGTCCTCCTAATCGACGATCGCTGAGTAGACGAGCTGGTGCAGCTCACGGCGGATCGGATGGGTGCCCGACGGAAGCAGCTGGGTGAAGAACAAGACCGTCAACGCCTCCGCCGGGTCGACCCAGAACTCGGTGCTGGCTGCTCCGCCCCAGCCGTACTCCCCCACACTGCAGGTCACCTTGCGCGCCGCAGGGTCGATGACGACAGAGAAGCCGAGTCCGAAGCCAAGGCCGAGCTCGTCTTCGCCTCCGATCAGGCTGCTGAAACTGGCCATGTCCGTGCCGCCCGGCAAGTGGTTGCAGGTCATGTACGCGACCGTTCGCGAGCCCAGGATCCTGGCGCCGTCGAGCTCGCCGTGGCGCAGCAGCATCTGGGTGAACCGGTGGTAGTCGGCCGCGGTCGACACCAGCCCACCACCGCCCGAGGGCGCGCGGGGACGGCTCAGGACGGACTCGCCCATGTGGGTGGCGCGCGTCGCTCGGCCGGTGAAGAGGTCGGGCATGTAAAGCGCTGCCAGCTTCTCGACCTCCTCGCCTCCAACATAGAAGCTGGTCTCTTTCATCCCGAGTGGCCCGAACACGCGCTCGGCAAAGAACTCCTCGAGCGGCTGGCCCGTCGCGACCTCCACGACGCGGCCAAGGACATCGGTGGCCATCGAGTAATTCCACTGGCTGCCCGGCTGGCAACGAAGCGGGATCTGCGCCAGCCGGCTGCAGCACGCAGCCAGGTCGAGACCCGGCGGCGGGTCCCACTCGAATCCCGCCGAACGGTACATGGCGTCGACTGGGTGGTTGGACATCCAGCCGTACGTAAGGCCGGCGGTGTGGGTCATCAAGTGCCAGATCCTTATCGGCTCGGACGTCGGTACAGTGACCGGCTGGATTGGCGAGCCTCCTGCAAAGACCCTTATGTCGCCGAACTCAGGGATGAACTTGCTCAATGGGTCGTCGAGCGCGATCAGGCCCTCCTCGTAGCAGATCATCGCCGCGACCGATGTGACCGGTTTGGTCATCGAGTAGATGCGAAAGCGCGTATCGGCCTCGACGGGTGCGCCGTTCTCGAGATCACGAAAGCCGCCACAACCTACGTAGGCGACCTTGCCCCACCGGGTGACGACGACGAGGAACCCCGGTATCTTGCGGGCCTCCACGTACCGCTCGAAGTGCTGACCTATGGATTCAAGCCGGGCCCGGTCGAAACCCGCGTCGGCTGGGTCGAGCTCCGGGGAAATGACACTCATCGTGACAACCATATGACCCGCGAGGCACGAGGACGTTTTCCACTGTCGGGTCCCTCCGGCCAGCAGCAACCCGCGGTTGCAGCTCGGGCGTACCAAGATGGAGCCATGACAAACCTGCGCGGACGCAACCTGCTGAAAGAGACCGATCTCACCCGGGACGAGTTCCTCCACCTCGTGGACCTCGGCGCCCGCCTGCGCGAGGACAAGCGTGCCCGGCGCGAGCACCAGTACCTGTCAGGCCGCAACATCGCGCTCATCTTCGAGAAGGCCTCCACCCGCACCATGTGCGCCTTCGAGGTGGGCGCCTATGACCAAGGGGCGCACGTCACCTACCTCGGCCCTACCGGGTCACAGATCGGATACAAGGAGTCCATCAAGGACACGGCCCGCGTGCTCGGACGGATGTTCGACGGGATCGAGTACCGGGGCTCCGCGCACGCCAACGTCGAAACCCTCGGCAGGTACGCTGGCGTCCCCGTCTGGAACGGGCTCACCGATGACTGGCACCCGACCCAGATGTTGGCCGACATCCTCACGATGCGGGACCACGCCGACCGGCCTCTCGCCGATGTCACGTACTGCTACCTCGGCGATGCCCGCAACAACACCGCGAATTCCTTGCTCGTCACCGGAGCCCTGCTAGGCATGGACGTCCGTGTCGCCGCTCCCGAGGCACTGTGGCCGACTTCGGAGGTCCAGGCAATAGCCAATGGCCTTGCGTCGGAGTCGGGTGCTCGGATCATGGTCACCGAGGACGCCGTGCGAGCGGTCCACGGGTCCGATTTCCTGTACACCGACGTTTGGCTCTCGATGGGGGAACCGGCCGACCAGTGGGACACTCGCATAGACGAGCTGCTCCCCTACCAGGTCAACGGCCAGATCATGGCAGCGACCGGCAACCCAGAGGTGAAATTCATGCACTGCCTTCCCGCCCTGCACAACACCGAGACCACGGTCGGCCTCCAGATCTTCGAGAAGCGGGGCCTGTCGGCTCTGGAAGTCACCGAAGAGGTGTTCGAGTCGGGCGCTTCCATCGTCTTCGACCAGGCGGAGAACCGACTGCACACAATCAAGGCACTGATGGTCGCGACGCTCGCTGACGAGGCTGGTGAGTGACCTCGCGGGAACGACGATGAACGGCTGGCCGATATCGCCTATGCCGTTGGGCGTCTCGGAAGCGTCTCCGTTCGCTGAGTGGCTCCTCGAGGACCACCCTGCCCAGCTCGCGGTCGACATTGTGGACGAGTTCTAGGATCTCACTCGCACAGAGCGTGGCGGCGCCGGCATCGTCCGGCAATACTCTGTGCGCGATGTGGCCGAAGCTCACCGACGAAGCGCTGGTATTGGGCGACGAGGTGACAACGTTCGCGGACCTGTTGCTCGTCGGCATCGCCACCGGTCTTGTCGAGGAAGCAAAGGATTCCACCCGCCGGGGCCTCTGGGCCCTTGAGCAACCGGATCTGGACCTGCCTCGCCAGAAGGTGCTCAAGGAAGCCGTTGCCTTCCGTCGCGCGAGGAGGCTGGAAGCCGGCCAGGACCTGCGGGCCTGGCTGGATGCGCGCCTGGTGACAATGGGGGAATGGGAGGCGCACCTGGCACGCTCCCTCGCCGGTCGACAGCTCGCGACCGCCACTGTCCCTGCGGGAACTCCCGAGATCGGCCTCGACTGCCGTGCGTTCGTAGTCGATCTCGCATGCGGTGGGTGGTGGCGACGCTTCGCCGATCTCGCGACACGTCTCTGGGCCGCGTCCAAGCTCACCGAGAGCGGTCTCGACCCCGCAGAAGGCGACGTGAGCGAGGAGGCAGGCCACGTCATGGCCATGCTCGATACATTCATTGCCCTCGACAAGGACTCGTGCACCGAGGGGCTCCGGAGAGTCAGGACCCGCGAGCGTGCTCTCGAGGAGACCGCCCGGCGCCGTGGCACCGCCGACGTCGTCGCCGCCCGGATACTGGAGCACGCCATCGAGTGGACGGAGCTCCGTTTCGACGAGCTGCTTCTCCCCACGCGCGAGGCCGCGAACGAGGCCCTTCTTTGCGCGCGCGACGACGGCATAAGTGCCGCAGATCTCGCTGCACGTGCGGCGCTGCCGCTGCTGCAGCGCCGTTCACGTCACGACTCTCTCCCGGTCGCGGCGACCTCGCTTCTCGACGGCGCCTTGCCCGACCAGCCGTTCGGGCCGGTCGCCCTCGACGGGGAGTGGGCAGTTCTCTGGCTACGCGAACGACGCCGACCGTCCCTCGAGGATGAAGCGACGCGGGCAGCGGCGTCCGCTGAGCTGCTCGATGAAGCGCTCGAACGAGCCAAGCGGGGACTGGTGCGGGAAGTGGGCACGCTGTGACAACGCGGGCGAACGACAGTGGTGCCGTCCTCGAACGTCTTCCGTTCCTCTCGCGGCTCGAACCCTCGCTCAAGGAGCTCGTCGTGGGGCTCTTCCAGCCCCGCTCCTTCGCTTTCGGCGAGACGATCGTGGCCCAGGGCGACATCCCCGACGGCATGTACGTGCTCGCCAGCGGCAGTGCCCGAGCGCTCGTGGTCCATGACGGGAAGGAGGTCACCCTCGCACGCCTACAGCCGGGTGACTGGTTCGGCGAGACGGCGTTACTCGACCGCACCACGAGGACTGCAACGGTTCGAGCCTCGGAGCGCGTGTCGGCGCTGTGGCTCGACCGCGTGGTGTTCGATGCCCTCCTCGAGCTTCATCCCGAAGTCCGCGGCGCTTTCGGGAACCAGGCGCGCGTGGAGATGCTGCACCGTTTTCTGCGAACGCACGCGGCTTTCGAGGACCTCTCCCTGGAGGCCGCTTCCGCCATGTACCCCAAGTTTCGGCCACTCGAGGTCGCTCCCGAAACGGTCCTTGTCCGTGAGGGGGAACCGGGCGGCACGATGTACCTAGTCGAGCACGGCAGGCTCGAGGCGACGACCGGGGCGGGAGACACTCAGAAGACGATCGGTTTCATCCGAACCGGGGACATCTTCGGTGAGAGGTCCCTCGTCACGGGCGAGCCCTGTGTCGCGACGGTCAGGGCAGTCACCGAAGCACGCTTGCTCGCCCTCGACCGCGAAGCGTTCCAAGACTTGGCTGGCCGCTTCCCTGCCTTCGCCCGACGTGTGAACGAGCAGGCCGCGGGTCGCAACTACCTGGAGGAGGCGCGAGTCCCGCTCGACTTCGCAAAGGAGATCCTACCGGGAGGGATCAGCGAGACCCCCTCGGCAGGCGTGCCGGAACCAGAGATGCCGGCGCCGACCACCCAGACCAAGCGGCGGAACCGGCGTCCGAGACGTTTCCCCGTCGTCCGCCAGGTGGACGAGGCCGATTGTGGCGTCGCGTGCTTGGCGATGATCGCAGAATGGCACGGTATCGAGGTGCCGCTTTCCTGGCTGCGGGAGATCGCCGGAACAGGTCAGTCGGGCACGACGCTTCGGGCTCTTGCCGCCACGGGGCGACGGATCGGCCTGGATGTCGAGCCCGTCAAGGTGTCGCGGGACCAGCTCGAACTCCAGCTTCCGGCGATCCTTCACTGGGACGCCGAGCACTGGGTCGTGCTCGTCCAGGTCGACGAGCGACATGCCGAGATCGCCGATCCCGGCGTCGGACTGCAGCGGATAGACCGTGGTGAGCTCGACCGGCACTGGGACGGGTACGCGGCACGGGTCACGCCAACCGGGACGACCCCGGAAGTCCCAGCCGGAGCACCACATCTTCAGTGGCTTCTGCCATTCCTCCTGAAGCATCGTCGGGTACTCATAGGCGCGCTCGTCCTAGCGCTCGTGGCGGCAGCGTGCGAGGTCGCGCTCCCTCTCGTCGTCGAGCACGTCGTCAACGCCGTCATCGCTCACAAAGCGACCTCGACCATCGAAATCCTCGGGCTCGCGATGCTCGCGCTTGCGGTGGGCGGAACCGTCGCGGTTCTCTTCCAGAGACTCGTACTCGTGGCTGCCTCCGCGCGCTTCGACACCGACACGCTGGACTTCGTCACGACAAGGCTGCTCGGGCTACCCATGTCGTACTTCGCGACCAGGCGCATCGGTGACATCGAGCGCCGCCTGAGCGGTGTGCGCCAGATCCGCCGGCTCGTCGTCGAGCAGGGAGTCGAGGCAATCTCGGCGGCCACTCAAATCGTGGTCGGAATGGCCATCATGTTCGTCATCTCGCCACTTCTGGCGCTCTTGTTCCTCGTTGCGGCACCTGTGTACGCGGTTGCCATGAGGTATGCGTCAACGAGGCTGCGCCCGCTGTACGCGGGAGTCGAGCACAGTTTCGGCAGGTATGCCTCGGACCAGATCGACCTGTTGAAGGGCATAGAGACGGTGAAGTCGACCGGTACGGAGGCCGCCCTGCGCCACCGGTTGCAGCGTGCCTTCGCCGACCTCACCGGCCGCACTGTCGACTCCTACCGGACGATCGCCGCGTATGGATCGGCCGTGCAGCTGATCTCACTGGTCCTGTACGGCGCCTTCGTCACCCTTGGCGCGCTGGAAGTCAAATGGAACCACCTGAGCGTCGGAGGGTTCGTGGCCTTCACCGTGCTCGTGCTCATGGTGACCGGCCCGCTCGTGACACTCCTCAACATCTGGGACGACGTCCAGGTGTCCGCGGTCCTGCTCAACAGGATCGCGGACGTGCTCGACCACGAACCCGAACAAGGTTCTGACCAATCCGAGCTTCTGCCTGTCCCGACGCTCGAGGGACGAGTTCAACTGCAGGACGTCGGTTATCACCCGCCGGAAGCCAGCGAACCAATCCTGACCGGGATCAGCCTGGACGTCGCTCCCGGCACCACCGTGGCGATCGTCGGACGCTCCGGCTCCGGGAAGTCGACGCTGCTTCGCCTGCTTGCCGGCCTGATCGAGCCGACATCCGGCACGATCCTCTTCGACCGCACCGACTCCCGGCGCCTCCGCTACGGCGATCTCCGCAGGCAGGTCGGCTTCGTCCTCCAGGAGCCGTACGTGTTCGCGGCCACCATTGGGGACAACGTCTCACTCGGCGACGACCCCCCTGACACCGACGCCGTCCGTTGGGCGGCAGAGGTCGCCGACTTGGCCGAGCTCATCGAGCGGCTCCCTCTTGGCTACGACACCCCGGTTGGTGACCGTGGCCTGCCACTTTCTGGAGGTCAGGCGCAACGCCTGGCGATCGCCCGCGCCCTCTACCGCAAGCCGCCGGTGCTGCTCTTCGACGAGGCTACGAGCGCGCTCGACACGGAGTCCGAGTCCATCGTCAAGCGCAATATCGACAGGCTCCTCGAGGGCCGCACCGCGTTCGTTGTCGCGCACCGCCTCAGCACGATCCGCGACGCGGACCTCATCGTCGTGCTCGAGCGCGGCCGCCTCGTGGAACAGGGAAGCCATGACGAGCTCCTCGCTCGCAAAGGCGTGTATTTCTACCTTTATACGCAACAGCTGTCAGCGACGTGACAGGTCTCTGACAGAACTGGTGCCTGGGTGCGCGCCTCGTCGCTGCCGATCGAGGTGGGTACAAATGCTCAGACTTGGGGTCTCGTATTCGTGAACGGCAGGCCGTACTGTTCTTACTATCCTGAAAGAACGGGAACGAACAAGGGGGCATTAGTAATGGACAAAGACACGACACCAGAGCCGCGCCTCGACGAGGACCTCACCGTCGAGGACGAGAGCGCCGAGCAAGTCACCGGCGGACACTCCTACTCACAGAAGCTCAACGCTCGGCATCTTCACGCTGCAGAGCACCTCGAATCGGTTACGGAAGCCTGACGTACCGTGCCTTCGGCCGACTCGGCTGAAGGTGACTTCCTCCGCCGGCTGACGGACGCTGAGGCCAAGAGCCTCGAAGCCCGCAGCCGGCGGAAGTCGTTCGCGCGAGGCGCGATCATTTTCCGCGACGGCGATCCCGGGGGCGAGGCCCTCGTGCTACGCGTCGGCCGCGTCAAGGTCAGTGCTCGGCGGCACAACCGCGAGGTCATACTGGCGGTTCTCGATCCCGGTAGTCTGCTGGGCGAGGTGAGTTCCATCGACAGCGGACCTCGCTCGGCGACTGTCGTCGCCCTCGAACCTGTTGAAGTCGACGCAACGAGCGCCGATCAGTTCCGCGAGTTCCTCGATGAGCATCCCCGCGTCGCGGGCGAGCTGCTGCAGCTGGTCATCGCCCGCCTCCGGGACGCCTCACTGCGGCAAGTCGAGTTCGGCACTGTCGACACCCTCGGTCGCCTTTGCGGAAGCCTGACACAGCTCGCCGAACGCTACGGACGCCCACTCGGCGACCATGTTGAAGTCGATGCCCCCATCAACCAACAGGAACTCGCCGAGTGGGCCGGCATGTCCCGAGAGGCCGTCGTGAAGGGCCTGCGACAACTCAGGAGTCTCGGATGGCTAACGGTCGACGCCCGAGTGCTCACCCTGCTCGATCCCCAGGCGATCAGGCGCCGCGCCGGTCAGCGTTGACCGCCCGGCGCCTCGAAGGAAAACCTAGCTTCTCCCGGGCAGAAGCCTGGCAGTTGATGAGCCTTGAGCTGAGCGGAGCTGAGAAGGGCGTCCCCACTCAGCGTCGAGCGGCTCGCCGGGACAAGCACCGCAGCACGTCAGGTCATTGCACCGCAAATGACCTGACGCAGTTTGCGCAGAAGCGCTCGAGATTCGGAGTCGAACCTCCACTGGCCAGGCAGTGGGTTCTCGCCACCCATCCTCGAGCAGGCATGACTCCGCGGGCGGCACTGCAGGATCTGGAGTTGGCCGACTCGTCGCCATTTGCTGCACAGGGGGGCGCGACCAGCCTCCCCACCAGGTGCTCCGTCGTTGGACTTGCGCTCGCGGTCCACCCGCAGCGTACGAGCACGTCGCACTCCTATAGTCGCATCGTCGGCTACGGGCGCGAGGCATGTACAAATCGGTACTTGTAGCTACCGACGCCTCCGAGACTGCGAGCGAAGCCGTACGGATTGCCATGGAGCTTGCAAAGGGGTTCGGCGCGACCCTGCATGTCGTGTCCGTTTACCAATCGGGAACGAAAGGCGCCCTTCGGATAACTGAAATGACCGGTGTCTACCCCGAGTTGGTCGACACGCTCAGCATCGTTGACACGCTGCTCGACAGCATCGCCTCGCTAGCCCGCGCACAAGGCATCGAGACACATACGTACGCAGTGACGGGCACCGTCGCCGACCGAATCGTGGCCGTCGCCGAGGAGCAACAAGTGGACTTGATCATCGTGGGCAACAGAGGCATGAAGGGCGCCAAGCGGATACTCGGCAGCGTCCCGAACGCCGTAGCGCACGCTGCGCCCTGCGCGATCCTCATCCACAACACGACCTGACAATTCAGATGCGGCCGTCGGGAGCGGTTGCTTCGGCACGTTTATTTCAATTCGGAGTTCGCGGGACCGAAGGTTCAAGGCTGAAACGGCGCGATCGGAAGGCCCGCCATGCCAAGACCAGTTGCCTGTCGGTTCCAGGACGTTCAAGCTCAGTGACGGCATCACCAAGCGCCGCGAGGGCTTGACTCGCGACCACAACTCACCTGCACGTGCCAGACAGCTTGCCAGCGTTCACGTCTCAACCGAGCGGAAGGCTGAAATTGGCATATTTTTCGCCAGGTCTCACGTGATTTTCATCTCCTTCTGGTTACATGCTCAGTGGCGGGCCGTCCTGCGGCTTCGTCACCAGTCCAATCGTCTCAACCGTAGGAGGAGAATCGATGAGAATCAGCCACCCAGTCCGGCTTGCTGTCGCCGGGGCAGTGATCGCTTCAGGCAGCTTCCTGTTCGCCATGTCGGCCGGAGCGTCGACATCCGCTTCACCCGCGAACTTCACGCAGTTCCAGCTGAAACTGGAGCAACAGCTCACGTTCCGCGTGACCCAGCTCCAGGTACTTTCCACTGACGTGACAAAGGCAACCTCACTTACCCCGAGTGACGCGAGCACGCTTGCCGCCGGACTTACGGCAGCTACCGCGAACATCACCGGCCTTCTTGCACAGGTGAAGACGGACACGACGATGCCTGAGCTCAAGGCGGCCCAGAGGTCGATGATCCAGGGGAACCGTGTTTTTGCCGTGCTGACGCCACAGGTGTTTGAGGTAATCGAAGCCGACACCATCGCCGCGCAGGCAGCGACCCTGCAATCGGGTGAGGCGGCTTTGCTAGCGGAGATCAACACGCTGCAGGGTCAACCGGGATATGCAAATGCGCTCAAGCACGACACCGCGTACGTTGCGGACGTCAACCTGGCTGCAGCCGACTCCGCGCACGTCTCCACAGTTGTAATCGCGCAGCAGCCGCAGGACTTTCCTGGTGACACGCAAGTCTTCGTCAATGCGAACCATCAGCTCTTGGCCGCTGACATCGCGCTTGCCCGGGCCAACTACGAAGCCAGCATCATCGGCCTCGCATCAGGCGGTTACACGGGGTCCTGAGAGCAGATAGCCACATAAGCCAACTATCTGCACTGCTGAGACGCCAAGATGGTGTCATCGAGACGAATGAGATGAGCAGACAGCGATCACGAGTGCTCGTCGTCGACGACGAAGAGGGAATTCTTCGAGCCGTCGGGCGGGCACTCGTAATCAATGGCTACGACGTGGAGACGGCCGCGGACGGTACGGCCGCCATCCACTCTCTGACGGCTCGGGCCCCGGACGTAGTCGTCCTCGACGTGTCCATGCCAGGTGTCGACGGCCTTGAGGTCTGTCGCCGATTGCGCAAGGCGGGGGACAGGACACCCGTCCTCATGCTCACCGCGCGCGAGGGCGTCGACGACCGCGTCGCCGGGCTCGACGCCGGGGCAGACGACTATCTGGTCAAGCCATTCGCCCTCGAGGAGCTTTTGGCGAGGCTTCGCGCACTGCTCCGGCGTGCCGGTCCGACCGAGGTAAGCGAAGTCCTGTGCTATGGCGACCTCTCCCTCGATCTCGGATCGCGAGAGGTCTGTCGGGCGGGTCGAGAGATAGAGCTCACTCGCACGGAGTTCCTTCTCCTTGAGCTGTTCCTGCGGCATCCTGGTCGGGTTCTCACGCGCCAGGTGATCTCGGCAAACGTCTGGGACTACGACTTCGGTCCGGCCTCGAATTCGCTCGACGTCTACATCGGCTACCTGCGTAGGAAAACCGAGTCACAAGGCGAGAGTCGACTTATTCAAACAGTCCGAGGCGTCGGCTACGTCCTTCGGGAATGAAGTCGCCCCGCGGGGGACCCCTCGAGACCCGTGGAGGCTGGCTCGGCGGAGGGGGCCGAGCGGCGAGACTTCAAGTGCGTTCGCGCGTCGCGCTCATTACCGCACTCGCTGTCTCTGTCGCAGTCATCTTGGTTTCCGCTAGTGCATATGTCGTATTTCGCCACGACCTGCTTGACGCGGTCGACGGCACGCTCACAAGCCAGGCCGAGACGCTAAACAACGCGCGCACGCACGGCGGCCTCCGCGCCGCGCTCGATCTCTTGTTTAGCCCGCCGTCCTTGCTCGCCAACCAACCCGCCGAACAGGTCGTCGAAGCGGATGGGCTGGTCGTCACTCCCTCGCGCGGCTCAGCTCAGCTTCCCGTCAGCGCGAAAGTGCGCGCGGTCGCGGCCGGCAAGGCCAACGGCTATTTCACGAGCACAACTGTCGGTTCGGTACCCGTGCGCGAACTGGTGACCGGATTCGGCAAAGGGCTTGCGCTCGAACTCGTCCAGCCGGCGCGGAACACTGAGCTCGATCGGCTGGCCGTGGCACTCGCGCTTGCAGCAACCGCAGGCGTGGTCCTCGCGCTGCTCCTCGGGACCGCTGTTGCGGGACTTGTTCTGCGACCGGTACGACGGCTGACCGCTGCAGCGGAGAGCGTCGCGACAACCCGAGACTTCGGAAAGCGGATCCCAGTTGAGGGCCGCGACGAACTCAGCAGACTCGCAGTGAGCCTCAACACGGTCCTGGCCGCGCTCCAGAGCTCCCAGCTCGCTCAACGCCAGCTCATCGCCGATGCCTCGCATGAGTTGCGAACACCATTGACGAGTCTCCGGACCAACGTCGAACTTCTGGCCGGCCGCATCGAGATCGATGCCGATGCGAGAACGCAACTCCTCGAGGACGTGGTCGGGCAGCTGGACGGGCTGGGGCGCCTGGTTGGCGATCTGATCGAGCTTGCCCGACAAGAAGGAACGCTCGAACTATCCCGGCACACGGACGTCGTTGCATTCCACGATGTCGTCAGCGACGTGCTCGCAGACATGCGGCGCGACCCGCATGTCGACATCAAGGACAGTCTCGTCCCCGTGTTTGTTCGCGGAGTACGCAGCGACCTCGCTCGGGTTGTGGCGAACCTCGTAAGCAACGCCGCGAAGTGGAGCCCGCAGGGCACCGCAATCGAAGTGAAGCTGAGCGTTGACTCGGCGGCGGCGGTCCTCTCGGTGACCGACAAGGGGCCAGGGATTGCGGCAGAGGATCTTCCGTATATCTTCGACCGGTTCTATCGCGGTTCCACTGAGCGCAAGGTGCCAGGATCGGGCCTGGGCCTGGCGATCGTCCGGCGAATCGTCGAGGTCCACGGCGGCGAGGTTGGTGTCATCACTTCCACTCTCGCCAAAGGGTCTTGCTTCGAAGTGCGACTGCCGATCGCCGGTCCGTAGATCGGGGAAAAGGCAGCCTGCGGAGTTCTTGAACGCATAGCTCCTGGAGCTGGCCGACGCCCCTTGGACTCCGCCACTTGCCCTCTCCCAAGCGCTGGGCAACAGCATGTGCCCTGACCTCCTCGGCTCGGAGACAGCCCAGCATTTTCGACCATGGAAGCTGCACCCGCAGCCACTCGGGCCGAATGCACGAAGCTTCTCGAGGCGACGAGTCGCGGACGTTCCAGCGGTTGATCCGGCCCAATTTTGCCTAGTCAGCCGATTCGCGATCCGTCGCTCTTAGCTTTCCGACGAGTGCTGAAGGAAGTGCCCGATGCTGTTTGCACACTCGGCGACCCGATGTCGACGACAACTATCGTCCGAAGCTTTCGTCTTCACCGTCTTCCAGAGCGCGGTGTCCGAGAAGTTGAGATCACACATCGCCGATGAGCATCACCATGGTCATGGAGTCAACTGGCGATTCGACGAACCCGTAACGCCGATAGAAGCTCTTGGCGTCCGCATCCTTGGCGTGGACCAGCACCAGCCGAACCCCAACAGTCCCGGCTACCTCGATTGCCTTGAACATGAAGTGCCTGAGGAGAGCAGCGCCGAGACGGCGCCCCCGCCCGTCCGGCGTTCGCGTATGCTCTCTGGCGCGGGTTGCGCGTAGCAATTATGGACAGAACATCGAAAATCGTCCCTCATTGAATGCAAAAACCCTGCTGGAGAGGTGCGAGAGCGGCCGAATCGGACTCACTGCTAATGAGTTGACCTGGGAGACCGGGTCCGAGGGTTCAAATCCCTCCCTCTCCGCCGTTGTCATAATCGCATCGTTCTGCCAGTTCAGCGGGCAGTTTCCGCGTCCGTTCGTACAACCAGTGAGTGATTCAGGTTCGAACCCGACACGGAAGCGATTCCAGACCATCAGCGACGGCTGCACAAGCACTCGGCCCAGCGGTTCCACCTTTGTGTTCCCCGCCAAGTGCTCGCGCTGCGACGCCGGAACCCCGTCGATACGTGCTTTCCGCAATCGTCCCATCGCCCGTTTGCGAGCGCTCAGATGATCCCATCTGTGGCGCTCGCTGAGGGAAGCCGCAAGGCCAGACTGAGGGTCGCTTGACGAGGGGGGGTTGGTGTCTTACTGTGCTAGAGCACTTGGTCCTAGGACACTGGAGCGTTGGCCATGATCAGATTCCGGGTGAATGGGCGGTCCGGAGTGCCGCCCTACCAGCAGATCGTGCAACAGGTACGGCAGGCGTTGCGGATGGGGGTGCTCGCCGTGGGCGACCAGCTTCCGAGTGTTCGCGAAGTGGTCGCGGCGACGGCGATCAACCCCAACACCGTGCTGAAGGCATACCGGGACCTCGAGCGCGAGGGCCTGGTCGAGGCGCGTACCGGGCACGGCACCTTCGTACGGGCCGTGCCGCCAGGTCCTCCGCCCGGCACGCACTCTCGCCTGCTCCGCAAACTGGCGGCGTGGGTGAGTGAGGCGCGCACCGCCGGGCTCGACGACGAGGCGATCGAGTCGCTGCTGCGCATGACGATGCAGGCGCAGGCCGATGAGGACATCGCATGACGGCCGTGATCGAGACCAGCGGGCTGACCAAGCGGTACCGCCGGGTCACAGCGCTGAGCGACTGCACGATCGCCGTTCCCGAGGGCCGGATATCCGCGCTCGTCGGGCCGAACGGCGCCGGCAAGACCACACTGCTGCGGCTGCTTGTGGGGCTCGCCACGCCGACCGCGGGCCAGGCCGCCGTGCTCGGCGGCCCGCCTCGCCAGGACCCGGCATTCCTGGCGGAGGTCGGTTTCCTGGCACAGGAGATCTCGCTGTACCGACGGCTGAGCGCGCAGGATCACATTGGCATCGGCGCGCACCTCAACCCACGCTGGGACGGCGAGTCGGTGCGGGCGAGGCTCGGAGGCTTGAAGATACCGCTGGACCGGTCGGTGGGCACCCTGTCGGGGGGCCAGCGTGCCCAGGTCGCGCTCGCCCTCACGCTGGCCAAGCGGCCGAGGCTGCTGATGCTCGACGAGCCGCTCGCCGCGCTCGACCCGCTGGCCAGGCGGAGTTTTCTCGGCACGCTTGCTGAGGCTGCAGCGGCCGGCGGCCTGACCATCGTGCTGTCCTCACATCTGCTCGCCGACATCGAGCAGCTCTGCGATCACCTGATCCTGCTGGCCGGCTCCCGGGTGCAGCTGTGCGGCGAGATCGAGACGCTGCTCGCGGAACACAGGGTCCTTGTCGGCCCGCGCAAGGACACGACGGCGATCGCGCGGACGCACACCATCGTGCAGGAGGAGACCACCGCTCGGCAGACGTCGCTTCTTGTCCGGCTGAACGGCCCCGTGATCGATCCCGCCTGGGCCGTCGAAGAAGCGAACCTGGAGGAGTTAGTGCTCGGCTACATGAGCCAAGACGACGCCGGCCATGGCACCGGTCCCGAGGCCGCCCGCTTGTCAAGGATTGGAGGAGATCGATGAGCTGGTTTACCTGGCGGCTGTACCGTAACCAGAGCGTCTTCGCCTTTGCATTGTTCGTCGCACTGGCCGTCCTGCTTCTGATCTCCGGGCTGCACGCGGCACATGTGTGGCACGCCGCCCTAACTAGGTGCGCCAAGGACGGCTCCTGCGGGAGTCTGGTCGGCTCGAATCTTTCCCTCGCCAACCCCACTGTCGCGGCGCTCGTCGTCGCGACGTCCGTAGTTCCGCTGCTGCCGGGGCTGTTCTGGGGTGCTCCGATGGTGGCGCAGGAGCTGGAAACCGGCACGAACCAGTTCGCCTGGACGCAGAGCATCACGAGGCGTCGTTGGCTGGCGGTCAGGACCGGCTGGCTGCTGCTCGCCGCGGCCTTACTCGCTGGCGCGGTCTCGGCCCTGGTCACATGGTGGTCAGGTCCGAACAACGCCCTGCTCGCCGACGCCTTCCAGGTCAATAGGTTCGACATCACCGACATCGTGCCTGTGACCTACGCGATCTTCGCGATGGCGCTTGGCATCTGCGCCGGCACGCTGCTGCGCCGCACTCTCCCAGCACTGGCCGTCACCCTGGTCGGTTTCGTCGGCCTTCGGGCGCTAATCGCGCTGTGGCTCCGCCTGCACTACATGAGCCCGGTCACTGCGTATTACAAGCTCACGACTCAATTCGCGCCAACGGGCTCCTACTTGGGCATCAGTCAGGGCATGACCGGTCCGCGCGGCATGTTCGTGCCAAGCGGCTTCTACGGCACGGTGGTTAACGGGCTGCCGGTCCCGCCCGCCTGCCAGAACGTCATGGGCAGCGGCCCCGGCCGCGTGATGTCCTGCATGGCGTCCCACGGCTACCGGGGATACCTCACCTACCAACCGGCCAGCAGGTTCTGGGCCTTCCAGGGCATTGAGACCGCCATCTTCGTGGTACTCGCCGCCGCCCTACTCGGCGTCACGTTCTGGGTGCTCAAGCGACGGGACGCATAGTGCCGAGGTTCAAGAGCGCCGACTTGGGTGATCTGCTCGCTTGAGCTGGCGGCGCGTAACGCAGGCGCCACTCGTAATCGGCGATCTGGGCGGACTTGTCGACCGACGACCCTGGAAACCATCCACCTCCTGGGTCCCGAACTCAACAAGTCCGGGAATCGCGCCGCTACGCTCATCAAAGGAGGTCCTTGATCAGCCGTCTGACCTGATCCCACGCGTTCTGGTTCAAACGTTGTCCCACCCTCTCCGCTGTTGCCGCAATCACAACGTTCTGGCTGTTCAGCGGGCAGTTTCCGCGTCCCGTCGTACAACCAGTGAGTGATTCAGATTCGAACCCGACACGGGAGCGATTCCAGACCATCAGCGACGGCTGCACAGCGCTCGGCCCAGCGGTTCCACCTTTGTGTTCCTCGCCAAAGGCTCGCGCTGCGACGCCGGAACCCCGTCGATCTGGCGCTGTCGAGCACTGTCCCCGAACGCAGTTATGCGCTCTGTTCTGTATTTATCCGAGCAGCTCGAGGCCGCTGTTGCATCGCTCACCGACGAGTTTCCGGGAAGCTGGAACTAACGCCTCCCACTTGCTCGCCAGGAGATTGACGAGCCATTTCTTGGCCTCCTCGTAGCCCAAGCCTCGGACCGAGGTAACAAAGTAAAGCCAGTAGAAGGGCCTCACCATCTGAGCGATGGCGTCTGCCTGAGAGAGGCAAACTTCCTCCGGCGTGGCTGCCCCCGGTTGCAGGGGGAAGGAGTGCGACGCGATTGCTCGGGAGACTTGGTCGACGATGGTGAGGTCGTACCTGTACGCAGCAAGCAATTGGGGGGCGAGTTCCGCACCGAGCCGAGGGTGCTCGGGCTGGGCTTTAGGGTCGCGTACCGCGGCGAGGTCGTGGAGCCACGACGCGAGTCCCACAACTTCCGCGTTTGCGCCAAGGCATCCGGCTAGCCGGTCTGCGTAGTGGGCGACGATGGCCAGGTGTTCATCGAAGAACGCGAGGCCAAAGCTGCTTCGGGCGCACTCGTCCCTTGCGAGTTCTTCGAGGTTCTCAATCATGCGACTCCTCCTGTCGTGTGTTTGAAGACGAAGGCGTTGCAGCTCTCTTTAGATGGCTGTGGCGCCGGGTCCGGGCGGCATCGCGGCACCCGCAGTCCAGACTTCGTCATTTTGCCGCTTCGGGCGGTACGGCGGCGCAACGTCACCGCAGCCGGAGGGCCGACGTCGCGGATCCGCGACTGGCAGCGGGGCGTACACAACGCGTGAAGGCTGTAGGCGGACTCCGTGCGGCGACGGCAAGCCTGCGAAAGCGCGTGCTTCATACTGTGGGCGGAAAGACCAGCACGAACAGGCAGATCAACCGTTCGCGAGCGCTTGAAGAGAAAGGGCGAACGGTGGCGCAGGAACGTTCGCGAGGCAGCTCGTGTCGAGGTGAGCAGTGCTGCCCTTCTCGAGGAACGATTCGATGAGCGAGATGACACAAGCGCCCGACAAGTCGGGGTCGGTGTCGTGGCCCTGGTCGGGTACCGCCAGTTCGAGGCTGTTGGGCCAGAAGGCGCGAGCACCTGCCATGTTGCTTGGAGGGTCCTGGGGGTCCTCCTCGCCGTTGAGTGCCAGAACCGGGACGGGAGATCTTGTGAGCAGCCCGGACCCCGCGGCGCGTCCGGCTTTCGGGATGAGCTTGCAGACGAACTGCCACCAGAGGGCGTTCTCCAGGTCCGAGTGGTACTCGAAGCTGTTCTTGCCGACGAGCTGGCCCGGGTCGTCGAGTGCCCACGGCTCGTTGCACTGGACTTCGATGGGCATCATCTGGTTGCCACTCGCGCCCACGCTTTCACTCGGAGGCGTCGCCTTGATGATGGCGACCAGGGCCGCAACCCGGTTGGTGGCCGCGCCGAGGGTGTGGACCGCGAGGGGGATCTCGGCCTGGGTCGTGGCGTCCATGAGGAGCTCGTGCACCGACGAGGCGACCTCGTCGGCGTCGAAGACTTCCTGCTTGCCGGTCGGCGAGAGCTTGGCCGGGATGACCCAGGGCGCTTTGTTGACCGAGCTCCACAGGGCGTTCCAGTCCGCGCCGAGACGAGGGAAAGCCCTATGGCACGCGGCCTCACGCGCGCATTCGGCAAAGACATTGTCGAGCGCCCGTTGGGCGTTCAAAGGAAACCGCTCGTAGATGGGGGTGTCGAGGAGGGTCCCGCTGATCAGGGTCATCGTACGGACCCGCTTCGGGTGGCGCACAAGGAACACCTGTTCCGAAGTCGCCCCGTAGGAGGCGCCGACGAGATCGACCCTGCCGTAGTGCAGATCGGAGAGCACCTCGTCGACATCGTCCGCGAACATCGCGGTCGTGTAAAAGCGCAGGTCAGCCTTCAGGTGCTGCAAGCAGGACTCGACGCTCGTTCGGAGAGCGGCCTCGTCGCTGAGACTCGGAAAGCTCGGGCAGGTCAGGTTCGAGGCCCCGGTGCCGCGTTGGTCGATCAGCACTATGTCGCGGGTTGTGTTCAAGCCGAAGAGCGGCAGCTCCTCGCTCATTATGTCGATGGCGGAGCTGCCTGGGCCTCCGGCGAAAAAGACGATCGGGTCGGGTTGGCGACCCGGACCGCTCGCCGGGATCACGACCACCCGTATGGGGATCTCAGGACCCGTGCGGGTGATTCTGTCCTGAGGGACCATCAGGGTCCCACAGCGGGCAGCGATCCCATCGACGGTGCAGGTGTGGATGCTGAGCGGACCGCTCGACGGGGTAGCGCCGTCACTTTGTGTCACAACGAGACCGAGAGCGACCGTGATGACCGTTATAAGTGCTACGCGAGGGCCTGCCCAGTGGATTGACGAGCGGCACTTACCGGCGGCAGAGGAAAGTAGAAGCACGCGCGAAGTCAGGAGCTTGTTCCGGCCGCTATTAGGGTCGTTAGTCCCGTCCTAGTAGGGCCTTTAGTCACTTTCTTGCCTGTCAGAATTCTGTTCGCGCAGTTGGTCGACCGTCGTCGTGGGCAGTGCGGGCAAACTGAGCCCATCGCATGTCTGAAGGTGCTCTATCGGGCTCGGTACCCGTCAGCGCTTGGGCTGGCGGGAGCGTACCTTACGACAGCACTCGCAAACTGCGGACGTCTACGATCATCGATTCCTCCTCGCGAGGCGCACAGAACGGCTTAGAAACGTGGACGATCAGCTCATCTTGTTGGGCGCGCAATCGGCAGGGAGCGCGCCAGGACGAACAAGAACCGATGCTCCTTAGCTGTCAAGCAGCTCGTCGGAACGCTTTCAGCGTGGTGATTGGTGCAACCTGATCAGCCATGTCACGCATGATCGCTTCGTAGACCTCTCGAGCGACGTAGCGCTTCAGGCAGCGGATGATCTCCTTCTTCGTCTTGCCTTCCGCGGTCCGACGAGCCACGTAGTTCTTCGAGCGCTGATCCCACGAGAGCCGGTTCAAGACGATCAAGTAGAGGGCGCAGTTGACTTGTCGATCACCACCCCGATTGAGGCGATGTCGAAGTTGCCTCCCTGATGAGGCGTCGACAGGTGACGAGCCACACAATGCGGCAAAGGAGCGGTATGAGCGCAGCCTTGTCGGATTGTCGCCCGTGGCGGCGAGCAGTGTCGTTGCTGTCGCGACCCCAACGCCTTTGATGTCGAGGAGCGATGGCGCAGCTCTCTCGACGAGCTCGGCGAGGTGAGTGTCGAGCTGGATGTTCTCCTCGGTGAGCGAGTGCCAGCGGCGAGCCAGGCTGGCGAGAGCGAGCTTGGCCGAACCGAGGGGCGTGGACGTGTTGTTGCTGCGCATACGAGCCGCTGTGGTGATCCGTTCGCGTTCTTTCAGGCCGATGAGCTTGGCCCGTAGTTCCTCGGGAGCGGTGTCGATCACGGAGTGGACCTGCTTGGCCGCCTGCGTCCGGGCCTTCATTGGGCTTCGCCGGGCAACTCGCGGCAGCCGGATCGACTCGACGATTCCCGTGGCCGCCTTCGGGGTGCCAACCGCCTCACCGGAGAGCACGGCTCGTGCGGCTGTCTCGGCATCGGCAGGGTCGGACTCGCCGCGCTTTCGACGGGCTTGGCGGTTTGGTCGGTTCACCTCGATCACCTCCACGCCGGCATCGTTCAGAAACCGGGCCAGCCCGGCACCCCACGAGCCGGTGCCTTCCACTCCAACCGCGCCAAGCTGGCCGAAACCGCCCAGCCACCTGAGCAACGATCGATATCCGCGGAGCGTCGTCGGGAACTGCTCGGTGCCGAGCACCCCGCCCAGCTCGTCGAGAGCCACGCAGAGATGGAAGTCCTTGTGTGTGTCGACGCCACCAGTGACAAGCAAGGTCGTATCTGCCATCTTGGTGCTGCCATCCCTTCTCGTGATTGGTTGGGGATGGCACGCACAGCCCGACGACGGACAGGACTGTGATCGGGCTCAGGCACGAGCTCCTATTAGGTCACGTTCGCCAGACTGCTTGTGCCGGCGGGGCCCTGCTCACTCGGCCGACTGATCGGTTAAAGGGCATCCCGTTTGGGAGTCGGTCGATCGGTGGGTCAGAGCGAGTAAGCGGGACCCCGCCACTTCATTAGTTGGCGGAGATCCGCCGGTGGCGAATCCTCACAGTCGATCGGGCGCGTTGCCGTCACTTTCGACCACGATGTTCTGCGTGCCAGTTATGAAGCGCCCTTAAACGGCGCGTGGCTGGCGCGCCTCGGGGTCTCGAACCAACGCTTGCTGTCTTCGCGGTCAATGTTGTCCGCTGAGAGACCTGGCTCTCGAGAAATAGACTGACGCCATGCCGATGCCGAAGAGAACAAGCGTCGACGATTACTTCGCGAAGCTGAACGAGGTGCAGCGTCCACATCTCGAGGCCCTGAGGGAGCTAAGCCGCAAGGTCGAGCCGGAGGCGCGGGAGGAACTGAAGTGGAACCTGCCCATGTACGTCCGTGGGGACAAAGCCAACCTCTGGATGCTGCAGAATTTCAAGAGCCATTGCTCGCTGCGATTTTCCCCATCGTTCTTTGCCGCTCAGAGGGACGCAGTCGAGGCTGCCGGCTACCAGGCCGGTGAAGGCTTCATCAAGCTTCCCTATGACCGACCGCTACCGATCGAACTACTCACGCAGTTGATGAGGGCACGGGTCAAGGACTACGAGACGACTGGCAAATAGGTGCCTGGTCAGCGATGCTTGGTCGGGGCGTTCAGACTCGGCGTTGACGCATGCGCGGAGGCTCCGAGGTAATCGCACGAATACCCGTCGTTCCGGGCGGGTAGGAGACGACCGCCGCTGACGCAGGGGCAACACAGATCGGACAGTCGGCCCCTCTCATTCTTCACTCCTGCGGCTACGTCAAGCGAACGTCGTGCGAAGATGAAGCCGTGGGCGCCATCCGAATGAGGCTCGCAAACTTGCCGCTGGTGGGACGGTTCGCTGTCGTCGGTGCGGGTAGTGCGGGTGCGGCCGGAGCGGTCGCCGGACTGACCATCGGGTTGATCGTGTATGCACCGACCGCGCCGTTTGCCCTAGTGGAACTTGCCTTGCCTTCGGCTGTCGTCGGTGGGCTAGCTGGACTTGCGGCCGGAGCCGGCGTCGCAGTCGTCCGCAAAATGCGTCGTTAGCAATCTGCTCTGCGACGCACGGGGTAGTGGGCACACCGAATGCTCCGTCTCGCGCGACCCGGATTGACCGAGGTCTGAGCGTCATACTCGGCGTTTCGGGCGCCTCTTGGCCCCGTTATGTGCGGCGCTCTGTGTTCGCCAAGAGTCGTGCTGCGGTCGACAGCCACGCATTGACCGCTCGACACAGTTACCTAGACTGCCGAGCATGGTACGAGGGGGGCAGCCTGCGAGGCGACGATGGTCCACCTCGGCTGTCGCGGCGCTCGGGGCATTCGGAGTGCTTGCCGCGTCCAACTTGGCGGCCACTACTCCACTGGCTGGCGCTACGGTGAGCGTTACGGGCGGGACCGCCGACTGCAATTCGGTGACCACCTGTTACACGCCGGAGCAGCTCGAAGTCGCCTACGGCGTCGCGCCGCTGCTCCAGCGCGGCATCGACGGCCGTGGCGAGACCGTGGTGCTGCCCGAGCTCGCTGAGTCGCAACTCTCACCGCCAACAGTCACCGACCTGCGGCTGGACTTTGCTGCCTTCGACCGCCTGTTCCACCTGCCGGCACCGAGCCTCAAGGTGGTGAGCACCTTCCCCAACCCTTCGCACCCTTGGTTCGCTTTCGGGGAGGAGGTCTTGGACGCCGAGATAGTCCACGCGATCGCGCCTCGCGCCTCGCTCACAATTCTGTTGGTCAAAGAGACTTCCCTGGACAACGCGGACAACGCCGTCGCCGCGTCTGTGGCCGCCTTGCGGTTGGGCGCCTCGGAGGGCGGCATCATCTCCATCAGCGCGGCCGCGCAGGTCGGCGGAGAGCACTGCGTCGACCACGCCCAGGTCACCCAGCTGAACGCAGCGCTTGAGGACGACGTGACCCACCACGTCACCGTCGTCGCTGCCAGCGGCGACGTCGGTGCGGCTGGCGAGCCGTGCGCCCTCATCACCGCCCTCGGTGGCACCGGTCCCGGCTACACCCCGAGGAAGGAGTTGATCCTCGTCGCCTCCGACCCGCTCGTCCTCAGCGTCGGGGGCACGACCCTCGACGCGAGCCACACGACCGGCGCCTGGATCGGCGAGACAGCCTGGGGCCTTCCCTACGGCGACCCGGGCTCCTTCTTCCAGGCGTCAGGCGGGGGGTTCAGCCATCTCTTCGCCCGGCCTTCTTACCAGAACGGTGTCCGCGGCATTGGCGCCATGCGCGGCGTCCCCGATGTCGCCGCGGACGGCAATCCCCACACCGGGTTTCCGGTCGTCACGAGCAGTGCGGGCGGGGGATACACGATCAGCGGGCACGCCGGCACGAGCGCTGCCGCGCCCACCTGGGCCGGGATCATCGCCCTCGCCGACCAGTACGCGAAGCGCCACCTCGGCTTAGTCAACCCGGCGATCTACCAGATCGCTCGTAGTTCCCAATACCACCAGGCCTTCCACGACATCACGGTGGGCAACAACACGGCCGAGTTCCCCCCTGAGACGATCACCGGCTACCGAGCAGGGCCGGGCTGGGACCCCGTTACCGGCTGGGGGAGCCCAAACGCTGAGGTGCTTGTGCCTCTGCTCGCGCGATACGCGTGAGTCTCCTCGAATGAGGCGGACCTAGACACGAGCGTGCCTGGACGTCGCTCGTTCGTTTCCTACTGTGCGCCCTAGACGTGGGCCGCTGCCCGGACTGCGGACTCCGATCGCCAGGTACGCGGGCGCACAGAATGCCGGCCCGAACCATCTCCTCAAGGAGCGCGGAACGGCAGGGATATATGCGGCCCGAAGACCGATCAGCATCGCGCCCCGCAAGCCATCCACCTGCCGGGGCTCGAACTCAACTCCAGAGTCGCTCAGACATGCTCATCGAAGGAGGTTCTTGATCAGCTGCCTAACCTGATCCCAGGCATCCTGGTTCAAACGTCGTCCCACCCTCTCCGCTCGTGAGGTCTTCACGTTCAGACCTATCCCATTCTCACGTTTGTTTGTAGCAGGGGGCTGTGTCGCGGGGCTCCAGCCGCCTAGATGACCATCGTTCGCCGGACGCCGGTGCGCGACCGCGTTGGCCCGGGCGCTGGCGGTCCTCAGGGCGGCGTTGATCAGGCCGGGGCGTTGACCAAACGGTGCCGACGAGGTCGGCGATGGGCTTGCGTCGTCATCGACGAGCCCTCGGCGCCAGGCCGGCGGCACAGCGAAGGGCGTTTTCGACTTGGCGCTCCTCGAACGCGTCGGCGACAGCCAAGTTGCGCACGACAAGTGCACAGGCGAGGAAAAGGCTCATCGGGGCGAGCCCCATGAGACGGCACCAACCGAGGGCGACCTCTGTGGTGGCGGGGTCCTTGATCCTGGCGTTGGACCGCTCCACCGCGCTGCGCCTCGCGTAGGAGCGCCGGTGGGCGGCAGAGGGATCGTCGTGGCGCTGGGCGGTCTTGGCGTTGACCGTGGGTGGGACGGCGATCGTCTTTTGGCCACAGCACGGTGGCAGGTGCGAAGGAGGGGCGAGGATCTCGGGGCGGGAGGAGGAAAGTGCCAAGGAGGCCTCCCGTGCCGGGCAGCGCAGCTTGCCCAAGACCGCCGGGCAGGCGACGCGGTGATATCCGTCGGCGTCGCGAGCGCTCGGCTTGCCGAGCTTGTAGCGCTGAAGCTCGGCCGAGTGGGCGTCGTGGACTTTCGTCTCCTCCTCGCTTGCTCGACGAGCAAGCGGTTCGATCCGAAACAGTGCCCTCGGGGTGGCTGGGCAGTTCGGCTAATGGACAACGCGACAACGGCGAGTAGCCGTTGACTAGCGGCGTCAGGTAGTGCTGGAGTGGTGGACCAAGGTCGGTGCTGCTTGGCGCCGTGACCATCTGGCTTGTGCGCCGTCGGGCGGCATGAACCGCGGCGAACTTCGGAACGCCCCTTTGTAACGGGTTCCACAAGAGAATTGCCACACCGAGGGCGGGTTGCGACGACCTCGGCTGTCATAGGGGCGCCGTAAGGGCGAACCGAGAAGCTCAGTCCCCTCCCTCCTCCGGCGCGTCGGGCGCTCCGGTCGCCTCCAGCACCTGCCGGCGCCCACTCGCCCGCCAGACTCCGAACACAAGGCCGCTCAAACAGATCAGGGGCAACACGATCACCGAGGCCACCTGGTGGGAGCGCAACGAGAATGCGATCGCGACCATGACAGCGACGGTGACGAGCACCTCCGGCGTGTCACCGACGAGGAAATCCCAGATGAACTGGGCGCTCGATGCGAGGGCGCGCCGTGGCCCGGCCATCAGGCACGCCCCGCCGGGGTCGTCTCGCGCTCCCCGCTCGGGTGCCGCAGGGCCAGGACCATGGCCCCGGTCACTAGGACGTAGAAGCCGATCAGGAGCGGAAGTGACAGGTCGCTACCAGGCCAGCGCACACCGGCACCCTCACCGATCCAGAACGTGCCGAAGCTCGTGAGCATGATCCCTACCACTGTCTTAAGCGTGTTCTCCGGCACTTCTGAGAGCTGGCGGGCGGCCACGATGCCCAGGGCAGCGACGACGACGGCTGCTGCTGCCGCGGCAAGGGCGGCCGGGCCGAGGCGGTGCGAGCTCGATCCGAGGCTGATGACGATGAGCACGACCTCGAAACCTTCGAGCATCACTCCCTTGAACGCCACCATGAACGCGAGCGCGTCTCGCCCCTTCGGCGGAACCGCCGCCGCGCCGAGCTCGCTCACCGTGCGGGCGTAGATGGCGTCCTCGTCGTGCTTGGCGAGACGCCCGGCGCTTCGAAGTATCGCTTTTCGGAGCCACGAAATGCCCATCAGCGACAGCAGCGCCCCGACGGCCACCCGCAGGGCGTCGATAGGCAGGTAGTGCGCGAGCGGGAGGCCGACCGAGGCCGTGAGCACGGCGAGAAGGGCAAGGGCGGCACCCGTGCCTTCGAAGGCCGAGCGCCAGCTCCGCGTGCCGGCGGCCACGACGAGAGTGAGCGCCTCGACCATCTCCACGGCACTGGCACCGAAGACGGCCACGAGCACCGCGGCCGTCGAGGTTGCGCTGCCCGTGGTCGCGAGAAGCAGGCTCACGGTCTTGCCCCGTTCTTCGTCACAGCAGAAAGGTACTGTCCGGCAGGCTCGCCACGTCCGCCCAGCACGGGTTGCCCGGCCCCGTCCTCCCCGGGAAAAGCCTGGGACGCGCCCTCGTCGGCGAAGACGACGCATCCGGCCTTGTCGAACCGAAGGCCCACGGTTTCGCCACGCGTGAAGCGTACGTTCGAGGCGACATTGCTGACGCGACCACCACCGTTCAGGTCAACGGCCAGTTCGTACCCGCGGCCCCGGAAGGCGACGTCACGGACCGAGCCGACCGCATGGCAGCCGTCCCCGCTCACCGGGCAGAGGCTGACCGCAGCCGGACGGACGAGAAGGAGGGCGTCGCCCACGGGCAACGGCTGGATGGCTCGGGCGGGTATGGGACGGGACCACTCGAGACCCAAGGGCTCGACGACCACGTCGGCTCCCTGCTTGACGGGTTGGCGCACCCGTACCCGCACCTCAGTGGCGGCACCCGTGAAGCGGGCGACGAACGGAGTCGCCGGCTGGGCGTAGACGTCCTCGGGCAAGCCCATCTGCACGAGGTGGCCCGTCTCGAGAACACCGACCTGGTCGGCGAGGGCGAAGGCCTCTGACTGGTCGTGGGTGATGTAGACGGCGGTCGCCCCAGCCTCGCGCACCAGGGTCGAGATTTCGAGGCGCATCCGCTCGCGAAGGTCGGCGTCGAGGTTGGAGAGAGGCTCGTCGCAGAGCACGAGGCCCACCCCTCCGACAAGTGCCCGTGCGAGCGCCACCCGCTGCTGCTCGCCCCCCGACAGCTGCCCCGGGAACCGTTCGGCGAGACGGCCGAGGCCGACACGCTCGATCATCTCCGCCGCCCGGGTCCGGCGACGGGACGGGGACTCGCCGTAGCGCCGCAGGGCGAAGGCGACGTTCTCGAGGACCGAGAGATGGGGCCAGAGGGCGTAGTCCTGGAAGACCATCGAGAGCCCGCGCCGCTCGGAGGCGACGTGCAACTTGGCATCCGCGACGACCTTGGCCCCTATCGAGATGCGCCCGGCCGAGATCCGCTCTATGCCGGCCACGGCCCGCAGCAACGTAGTCTTGCCCGAGCCGGAGGGACCGAGCAGCACCACAAAGCTGCCGGCAGGCACCTCGAGCGACACCGAGTCGAGGGCGACGGCGTGATTCGGGAAGACCTTCGTCACGCCCTCGAGCACGAGCCGTTCAGCCACGGGTGAGAGCTCCGATGCGCCGCCAACCGGTGGGTGCAAGGAGGCGATAGGCCCCGAGCACGAGGGCGACGACACTGAAGGCGATCGTCACCGACAGCACGGCCTGGGCGATGCCGATCCCGAAGTGGTAGTTGCCCAGGTTGTCCTCGATCGCGACCGACACCGGTGGCGAGCTCGGCGCGTAGAGCAGTTGCGATATGGGCAATTCCAAGAAGATGGCGCTGAAGGTGAGGAGCCACGCCATCACCAAAGGCTTCGAGACCGCAGGGAGCACGCCCCGGGCCCAGGCCCGGACGGGCCCGGCGCCATGGGCCCGGGCGGCATCGTGGAGTGACGGCTGGAGCTGGGCTACAGGCCCGAAGAGCACCCGCGTGTTGGTGGGCAGGCTGGAGGCGATGTAGGCGATCACGAGCAGCGTCGTGGTCTGGTAGAGGTCAATGCCTAGCTTGGACATGACCGGCAGGTTGTAGGCGAATATGTAGCCGGCCGCGAACACGACGCTCGGAAGGGCGACCGCGGCAAGGAGGAGATAGTCGAGGGCCTTGGTGGCCTTGGTGCGCGTCGTGGCGAGCAGCCGCGCCGCCACGAAGCCCCCGATGACGGTCACCGTCGCCGCCACGAGCCCGTAGACGAGTGAGCGCTCGACGGGGCCGAGCAACTGCGAGCTGTGGAAGACAGCGTCGTAGTTGACAAAGGTCAGGCTGAACGACGACCCGTAGTCACCGAGCAGTGATCCGCTCAGCGCACCTAGGCCGGGAATGCCGAGAGCGATCAGGTAGAACAAGCTCACGGCGGCCACGGCGGCCGCAGTCCCTCTCCGCCCGAGCTCGACCGGGGAGAGGGGTCGTGTCCGCCCGGAGAGAACCGCGTAAGACCGGCCCTTCAGCGCCTTTGCCTGCAGGGCCAGGGGGACGGCCACCGAGGCCACCAGCAGCCAGCCCATCGCCGCCGCACCGGGGAAGTTGGCCGGGAAGTTCCCGATCGCGGCGTAGAGCTGATAGGTGACGAGCGGGAAGTGGGCCGTGTAGGCCAGCGTCGCTGCCACGCCGAAGTCGCTCACGGACTCGGCGAAGCCGATGGCAAGGGCCGACCAGATCGCCGGTGCCAGCATGCGGGCGACGATGGCCATCGCGCCGGTGCGACTGGCGCCGTGCACGCGGGCTGCGTGCTCGAACTCCTGTCCGAGGCCGCCGAGGGCGGCCGAGACGGCTAGGAACGCGAACGGCACGCTGCGAAGTCCGAGGAGGAGCACGACTCCGAAGGGACCCAAAATGACGTGCGTCACCTGGGGGAGGTTGAGGCCCATCCGGTACATGACCCCGTCGGTCTCGACGAGCCGCACCCAACCGAGGGCGGGGAGCCAGGACGGGAGGAGGAGGACGAGCCACATCGCCCCGCGGACAAAGCGCCGCCCGGGCATGGTCGTGCGGCTCGTGAGCCAGGCCAGGGGAAAGCCGATCACGACGCCGAGGACGGCCGCCGTCACACTCACCCAGAGCGAGTTGACGAGGGCGATGAGGGTGCCCCCGGTCATGGCCTGGCGGATGTAGGTGAGCGTGAACCAGTGCGATCCCTGGTCGAACAGGCGCGGCGAGACGGCGAGGACGAGGAAGCAGGCGCAAGGAGCGAGTATGAAGGCGATCAGCGCCAGCCAGAACAAGGGCCTTCCCATCTGGGATGTCCTCGCAAGAATCCTCGAGGCGAGGCCGCCGGTGAGGAGACGGGCAGGACGCCACCTAGGCGAAGGCGACGTCCTGCCCAGATCCGTTCCGGCCTGGGGCGACGCGCCGACTCCCGCCGTCACCGGCGGGTGTCGGTCGGTTAGTGCCACAGCGGCGGAGACCCAACGGGAGGCGCGACGGCCACGGGCGCTACTCGACGATGTTGCCGTCGAACCACGTGTTGATGGCCGGCTCGCGGGGCCCCCAGAGGTACGGGTTGATCGTCTGGATGCTCACGCTCCCAAGAGCGGGGAGCACCGACAACGGCTTCACACCGTTAAGGACCGGGTAGTAGAGCGAGTCACCCTCGGGGTCCCCGGTCTGCATGACGTGCTGTCCCTCCTTGGACAGCACGAACTCGATGAACTCCTTCGCCTCGTTCTGCTCTGCCACCGAGACCTTCGAGTCGATGCCCAAGCAGGACGGCAGCATCGTCACCGGGTTGAGGTACTTGACCCGCAGTGACTTGTCCGTGAAACGGGCACCGATGCCGGCCGAGCTCTGCACGAGGGCGAGCTTGATCTGGCCGCTCGTAAGAGCCTGCAGCGTCGGGCCGTTCGTCGGGTGGATGACGAGGCCGTTGCCCTTCAGCTCGGTGAAGAACTCCTCGCCCTTGGAGACGCTGCCCAGGTAGTTCATCATCCCGGCGATGAACGGGTAGGTCGGCCCGGACTGGGACGGGTCGTTCATCCCCACCTCGCCCTTCCACTGGCTGCTTAGCAGCTGCTGCCAGGAGGTCGGCGGATCGGAGACTTTCGTTGAGTCGTAGACGAGCGCCGCCATGAGGGTCACTCCCGTCGGGACGTAGCTCTTGTCCGACGGGACGTTCCGCGTCCCGAGAGCATTCCAGCTCACCGTCGGCTCCCAACCCTTCAAGAGGAGGCCCTGCTGGTCGAGCTCGGCGAAAGCCGTGGCGCCGTCAACCCAGAGCACGCCCCAGTTCGGATTGTTCTTGGAGGCCTCGATCTGGGTGAGAAGCGGGCCCGTCGAGTTGTCGTCGAGCTTCACGGGGATTCCGGTGGCCTTGGTGAACGCAGTCGTCTCGGCCGAGTCGTAGCCCTGGGCCGAGTAGACGACGAGGGTGACCGGTGCCGCCTTCTTCGCCGCGGTGGTGGCGCGGCTGACGCTCGCAGAGGCAGCGGCGGCGCTACAGGTGGCCACGGTGATCACTCCCGCCCCGAAAACAGCGAGATAGCGAACCGCCGATTCCCGGCGGCGAGCGCCAGCGCGAACATGACGTGTCGACTTCACAGGTCCTCCCCCCTATCGGTCACACAGGTTATGTAACCGTCGTTACCGATGATAAGTATCAGCGGTTAATCGCTAATGAGCAGAAGGTCGACTCGACGTGAACTTTCGGTGACAAAATTTCAGACAGTCCGGCCGGTGAGGTCGAGGGAAGCTAATCGGCTCCGTAAGGACTGGAGCCCTCACCCTCTTCTGAGTAGACCCGGGCGGCATAGTCCTCGAGCGTGCTCTCACAACGCGAAAGGGCCTCGACAGCCTGCCTCATGCCGTTGGCACCGAAAACGTCCCGACCGCGGATTCTCTCCAGCCAGCCCTTGAGCTTCACAAGGTCGACCTCGTTCTCCTCGAGCTCGGCGTAGGTGAAGTGATTGGCCGCGTACTCTTTCGCCACCTGGGCGAGGAAGTCCTCGCAGCGGTCGACGACTTCCTCGTACTCGTCGTTTCGTGCCGCGTTGAACAGCTCGACCAACTGCGACACACCGGCAAGGGCGCGGCACTCGAACAGATAGGCGGTCCCACCCATCTCCCCGATCTCCGAGCGCAGAGAGCGAAGGGCCCGCTCGGCCGCCTGGGAGCTCGGCAGGGCCGCCGCCGAGTTCTGGATGTAGATGGCTCCGAGCCCCTTGAGCCTGCGCCAGACCCCGGCCCGAAGCCGCGTCGGCTCGCTCGGGATCCGGTAGACGAGCAGCAGCCACCTCGCCGCCTTCGAGTCGTCGCGCCCTTCGTCGCCGTCGTTGCTCACGAGTTAATGATGGCTCGGGTCCGGCCCGCTTGCGGCCGGAAACCGCGCTTTCCCGACTCAATGAACCGAGGTCGGCGATGCATGGTGAGCGCATCCCTATTGACTCACGTCAAATTGTCCGGGGAGGGCCCAAGAAAGAGGCCCGCGCAAGGTGGTCGAGAAGACGACCTTCGACAGACCCACTAGGGCATCAGTGCCTGGCTCGCCCTCGCCGAGGAACTCCAACATTTCGCCTAGCTCGATTGCGTCCCCTGGATCCAGACATACCTGCGGCACTGTCATGGCACACCTCCAGAGTCGTCGCTCCAGGTCAGCATGAACATGGACGCCTCCTGATTGGTGGACCCTCAGACCGCGACAGCCAGTCGAGTCTCCCAAGGCCGGTTAACCAATACCTCCTCCGCTCGGCTCGTGTGCAACTGACGTTCCTCGATTACACCCCGGTCTGAGTCTTCTGGCGTAGGCGTTCGTAGGGTGTCTGGCCGCCAAGTCCACCGTGGGGGCGATGGTGGCGTCGTGCTGGTGGACGAAGGTGGCTCTCAGGGGCGCCACCTGATCCGGAATGTGTGACGCCGGATGCCTGCGTGACGATTGCCAAACCACGTTCTCGCTCCGGGACCCAAAGTGTTGAACCAGAGTTGGAAGAGGAACCCGTGTCCAAGGCGCTTGGCCACTCGGAACTGGCGCATCTCCAGCATGCGCGAGCGGTGCAGGCGCTCCAGTGTTTCGGCCAGATGGGCTTCGATGCGCTCATTCCAGTACTGGTGAAGGGCCTGAGCATCCTGTCTTGAGAGGTGGTGCTCGCGTGCAAGCTTGCCCACATGTTCTGCCTCCACATCGAGGAGCGCCCAGTAGTCAGCCGATCGGCGGATCCGATGGAATGGAATCCGCTCGAAGCGGCTATCGAGGACATCCAGCACCGCGTCACCGTGCTCACCGAGATCAGGTCGAGGCGGTGGCGGAATCCGGTCGTCCGCTAGCCGTTGGAGCCTGACCTCGCTCAACGGCACGCCACGGCTGTCGATGCTTATCGTCGCCCCCGGGACTCGTCCGACTGCCACCCATAAGCCTTCCCCCAGCTCGGTGACCTCGAACGGCGTCTCCTTGTTGTCAACCTCGACCGTGACGTCGCACCACTCGAGATCCTCCGGGGGACCAGGAGCCGATCTATTCCATGTCGCTGCGGTGGCTCTTCCGCGTTGGTTGGAAAGGTACGGGTTGATAGGCGCCCACGAGCGGGTGCTCCCGTACCGCTGGTCATCGTCGCCACGGTGCGAAGTAACCGAAATGGACGCGCCGTCATGAGCAAGGAACCTCACCTGCCGGGACATCACGACGGTCGTCGGCGGCTTCTCGCCTTTTCGGACCAGCGTGGAAACCATACCGGTGCGGCTCCCGCCCCGCACACGGCGCAGGCCCACAACCCCGAAGAGGGGAAGCTCCTCTTTCGCCCAGCGGGCCAGTCGTTTCTCTTCTTCCTCCGGGCCCACCCCCCCAAGTCTCGCAGCCCTCAGTCCCAAACGGCAGAGACCGTCCAACGCATATCGCACGACCCGGAATGACGACCAGTGGCTCGAAGCGGTGCCGCTCCAACCGTGCCGATGTGGCCGATGACTGAACCCGTCTCGCTCAGCCGTTTCACGAGCCCACAAAGCTGCCAGTAGGTGAGGCGCGCGTCGGGGTACAGAACAACGTCCTTGCACTCGCGCAGGTCGCCAGACGGGAACGCTTTGAAACCTCGGCTCACTCGATCGGCTGATGGGCCATCGCAGTCGGCTCGCGGCCGGCGAAGAGCCAAGCGACGAGCGCGGCAAAGGCTGGCATGCCGAGGAGAATGAAGAGAAGATCCCCTACCGGGACGTTTCCGAGCGAGGCGATGCCGCCGTTCAGCGAGTTGCCACGGAGCCAGCCGATGAGCGCGACGTAGCCCCCAACGGTCCCGAGCAACGCGCCGAGGAACCCGAGCGCACCGGCCGTGACCGCCGAAAGTGTGCGCCGGGTGTAGCTGCTTGCCCCGGTCGCGGCGAGCGTCCGCAGGTCGCTCGCGGTTTCGCTGCGAATGAGGCCGACCGACATGCCGAGCACACCGAGGGCGATCACGATCCCGAAGACCGTCGCCCAGGTGATGACGGCGAACGAAGTGGGTTGGTCGTTCTTCGACTCGACCAAGAGCTGCGTCGTCGAGGCGGCAAGCTGCGCGCTGCTGATCTGGGAGGCACTGAACGCCTGAGTGCCCTGAACCAGCCAGTCCGTCGTGTTCGCCCGGATGTGGAACTCTTTCATGGCGTGCTGGGTGATCACCGTGTTCGGTGCCGAGGTGCCGGTCGGCAAGGCACCGACTTCCTGGATGACCGGGCTGGCAAGACAGTCGGTTGCCGCGCTGCACCTTGACGGCGACGGCGGGCCTGAACCGGGGTTGCTAAAGGCATTGTCGTTGTTCGACCCGTAGGTGAAGGTTATCCGGGAGACCCCGGAAAGGCCGGGACGCGAGCTCAGGACGTCCGCGTTCGGATCGATCTCGGACGCCTTGATCCCGAACGCCCGCAGTAGCTGCGGGGTCGCGACGTAGATCTGTCCGTTCCAGCTCCGGCCACCTTGCGTCGCGTTGAGACCCGCATCGGGGGTCTCGAGCGCGATCAGCTGCGCGCCGAGCCCCCTCGCGATCGCCTCGGCGTACGCGGCCAGCTGCTGCGGTGTCGCAGCAGTAGCACTCGACGAAGCTTTTTGGATGCGGACCCGGCCGTTCGGCGTGCGGATGACCGTACCCGCCGGAGGTGGCGTGTTGGCGTGGAGGGCGAGCTCGTTGGAGGCAAGGTTAGGTCCCGCGTAGTCGAGCACGTTCCCGTAACGGGCCGAGGCGGCGAGCATGACGATGACAGCGGCGAGGACGCCAACGCTGATCGCCGCGAGCGCCGAGCCCGAGCGGGCCCGGTAGCGGGCAAGGTCGCGAAGCGCCAGCCGGGTTGCGATCGGCGCGCGCCCGGCCAGCCTCGCGCCAACGGAGAGGAAGAAGGGCGCGAGCAGGACGAGCCCGGGGATGAGGATCACGATCCCGAGCACCAGTTCCGGCGCGCCGCCACTCCCGTTCCCACTGTTCGTGCCGCCCGAGTAGCCTAGGAGGAGGAACGCCCCAACGAGGCACACGATGCCTGGGATCGCCGAGCGGTGGACCTGGCGAGGTGGGGCGGGCCGACCCGAGAGCGCGGCGACGATCGGCACTCGGGTGATGGCGCGCGCCGGTCGGGACGCGGCAAAGAAGGTCGCGACGACCGCGAGCACCATGGCGGCGGCGACGACGACCCATGGCAGGGCGAAGACCCCGATGAGGTGGTGCACGCTCTGCTCGAGGCTGGGCCGGTAGGCGAGCCAGACGACGAGCCCGAGCACCAAGCCGACAACGGCACCCACCAGGCCGACTACCGTGCCGTTCGCACGGACGACGAGACGGACGTGGCGATCCGTTGCGCCGGTCGACTCGAGCATGCCAATCGAGCGGAGGCGTCGCTGCGCCAACACGGTGAAGCCGCCGACCGAAACGAGCGCGATGAGCAGCATCCCGAGCACGAGGGCCGCGAGCGAGATCGTCTCGGGGTTGAGCGGGTTCGATTGGGCGACTGACGCCGGCGTCTGCACCTCTGGCGCGATCGAGCTGGGCGACACGCCCGGTGCGTCGAACAGCGCCACGACCTGCGTCGGCGTCTTCACCTGCCCCGGTACGACGAGCGCGAACTCGTCGAGGAGGCTCTGGGGGTTCTCGACGATGCCGACGACAAGGCGCTCGGCGCCGCCGACGGACCAGGTGTCACCGACCTTGAGGTGGAACGCCGAGGCCACGCCGCTCGTCACGGCGACTTCGTCCGCGCTGGCCGGGTAGTGCCCGGAGATGAGCGCGAGCATCGGGCCACCGAATGGCCCGTGTGGATCTTGGGCACGGAGCTGGAAGGTGTTGATCGAGCCCGGAATCGAAATTGTCTCGTTCTCGATCACTTCGACGGGCCCGAAGCGGCGCTTGAGGTTGGCGATTTCGGTTCGGGCGGACGCGCTAAGGCTCGAGAAGGTTGCGGAGTCCGCCGCGGTGCCGAAGCCGAAGTTCTTCGGTTGCGGCGTATTGGTCGCGACGGCCGAGCCGACGATCGTCGCCACGACCGCCACGACGATAAGGGCGAGGATCAGGAACTGCTGACGCCACTCCCTGCAAAACAGGCGCCAGGCCCACCGGACGACGGCACGGCGGGCGGGCGCTCCCCCGTCGGGCGGGCGGGCGTCGGCGAGCGACGCGAAGGCGGCGGTGCTCATCGAGGCTCCTTTCGGGTCGCGCGTCGGGTCGCGCTCACGAGCGGTGCGTCGGCGCGACGAGTGAGGCCGTTGCGTCGGGCGCTGGGTAGTCGACGAGGTGACCGTCGCGGAGGTGGATGACTCGATCGGCCCAGGAGGCGAGGTGGGCGTCGTGCGTGACGACGACCGCGGCGACGCCTCGGCTGCACGCGTCGGCGATCAGCTGCATCACCGCCTCCCCGTTCGTCGAGTCGAGCGCCCCGGACGGCTCGTCCGCGAGGAGGAGGTGGCGCTCGCCGACCACAGCGCGAGAAATGGCGACACGCTGGCGCTCGCCGCCGGAGAGTTGGTCGGGAAAGTCCCCCGCCCGCTCGGCGAGGCCGAGCTGCTCAAGCGCCGCCATACCGGCAACGTGCGCCCGCTTTGCCGAAAGGCCGTCGAGCTCTAGGGGTAGAGACACGTTCTCGAGCGCGGTCAGCCCGGCAAGCAGGTTGAAGTCCTGGAAGACGTAGCCGATCGTACGTCGGCGAAGCCGTGCCTTGTCGTTTCGCGACATCCGCGACATCTGCGCGCCCTCAATCACGACCTCGCCGCTCGTCGGCTCCTCAAGGCTGCCGGCGATCGTGAGCAGGGTCGACTTACCCGAGCCGGATGGGCCCATCACCGCGACGAGGTGGCCCGCCTCGACAGAAAGGTCGATGTCCTCGAGCGCGCGGACGACTGTCTTGCCCTCGCCATAGGACTTCGACACCTGGCGGAGTTCGAGCAGGCTCATTGGGCTGCGACCATCCTTTGTCGAGTGCACGGCACCAAGGCCGATAGCAATCTAGAAATCATACTGCGTATGGTACTCAGGATTTCTTTGGACTGTCAAACGTGACGATGGCACATCCAGAGCGGCGTTACGGTGGGCTCGAAAACGACGTTGCTTCGAGGAACGATTCGGGACTTGGCGGAGGCGCCGTCTGGTCAACGACGCGTCCGTCTCGGAGGAAAACCACCCTGTCCGCCCAGGACGCGAGCTGAGCGTCGTGGGTGACGACAACGGCGGCGACTCCCCGCTTGCAAGCCGCGAGCATCAGGCGCATTACCGCTTCCCCGTTCGTCGAGTCGAGCGCGCCAGATGGCTCGTCGGCTAGCAGCAAGTGCCGTTCCCCGACGACGGCGCGGGCGATCGCGACACGTTGACGTTCACCGCCCGAAAGCTCGTCAGGGTAATGGGTCGCTCGATCGGCGAGCCCGAGCCCCTCGAGCACGGCCATCCCCGCGGCGCGGGCCTTTTTCGCCGAGAGCCCGTCGAGCTCGAGCGGTAACGACACGTTCTCCACGGCGGTGAGGCCTGCGAGCAGATTGAAGTCCTGGAAGACGTAGCCGATTGTCCGCCGCCGGAGCCGGGCTTTGTCGTTTCGCGACATCGCTTCAAGCGAAGCGCCGTCGATGAACACCTCGCCGCTCGTCGGCTCCTCGAGGCTCCCGGCGATGGTGAGCAAGGTCGACTTCCCCGACCCGCTCGGTCCCATGACAGCGACGAGCGACCCTCGCTCAACGGCGAGATCCACGTCCTGGACGGCGTGGACCTCATTCGGCCCTGTGCCGTAGGACTTGGAAACTCGGCGCAGCTCGAGGAAGCTCACCGACGGACCACCAGCCTCCGCGCGAAGCGTGGACCGCTCGGTGCAGTGACTGGCGCGGCGACCGCCCGCTTGAGACGTCCATCCGCGGTGTCGAGCCACCGAACGACGGCGTCGAGACGGAACAGCTCGGCGTCGACGACGAGCGCGAAGGTGAGATCAAAATCCGCCTCGTCCTCCTTGAGGCGCGTCCACTGCTGCATGAGCTCGACGAGGTAGCGGCGGTGGACCTGGATCACGTCGTGAACTGAGACGCCCGGCACGCGAAGCGCCGAAAGGACCTTGATGACGAGCTCGTCTCGAGGTGGCGAGGTCATGTCTGATGGCGTGTTCAGCCAAGAAGAGAGCTCCTCGGCACCGGCGTCGGTGATATGAAAGCCCTTCTGTGGGCTATCGCTTTCCGTCTCGTCCGACTCGACAAGCCCGTCGCGCTCAAGGCGCTGCAGCGTCGCGTACACCTGGCCTATGTTCAGCGGCCAGATCTCGCCTGTGCCCGATTCGAACTCCTTCTGTAGCTGGAGCCCGTACTTCGGGCCTTCACTGAGAAGGGCGAGGATGGCGTGGCGAACACTCACTCTGCTGCCCAATCGCTAATCATACTCGGTATGATACAAGCAAGGAGGTGAGCGTCAAGGCAGCTCGCGACTCGAGTCGTCCGCCCGATGCCTAGGCATTCGCTACCAGAAGGGTGCCAAAGCTCGCGCCGTGCGGGGCTGGCACGTCCTTCGGCACGCATGACCTCTCGCTACTCATGAGTGGCGAAGCCACAAATGGATTCTTCGGTCTCCGGACTAGCCGGAACTTACCAGCGATCGACTTGGCGTCGTTTGTGGCTCGACGATCCTCGGCGAATCAGATAGGAGGGATCGAATTGAATTTGCCCGTGGGCCTTATCGCTTTGCTGCACCAGCCGAGCCTCTGTTTCATCACGACCTTGATGCCCGACGGCTCACCCCAGATGACCCAGACGTGGGTCGACACCGACGGCGAGCACATCATTATCAACACCGTCGAAGGCTCCCAGAAGGTGAAGAACGCCGGACGCGATGCACGCGTGGCAGTGTGCGTCTCCGACCCGCGCAACCCCTCCCACTACTACGCAATCCGCGGACGGGTCGTGAGCATCATGACCGAAGGTGGTACCGAACATATCGAGGCCCTCGCCCAACGCTACGTGGGCGGTCCCTACCCGTGGTACGAAGGTCGCGAACAAGTTCGAGTAATCCTCGCCATAAACGCGGACAAGATTCGCCCCATGGGGTAAGCGACGGCGCAGATCGGCGGACTTTGCCCGAGCCGCCGATCGGAGCCGCACCGGGCTTCGGCGGTCCTGAGCGCGGCCAGTCGATGAGCTTCGCCGTGATGAGCAAACGAACGAGGGACATCTGGGTGCTGGAGTCTTTGCCGCCGTCGTCGAGGAAGCTCTCGCCGCCTACGACAAGGTCATTGGCCTTGACCTTCCGAAGTGGCCGTCGACTGTTCCCACCCCTGGTGCCAGAGCTCGCGCTGGGAACTGCTCAGTTGCGCTCATCAGAGGAGATTCTTGATCAGCTGCCTCGCCTGATCCCAGAGGAGCGGGGTCGCGGTAGGGACCGCCCTTCCGGGCGGCCCCCCGCACAGATCCCAGCGTGCGCAACTAACGCACTGGGCTCCTGCCGCGGGTGTTGGCGTCGAAGCGCACCGAGGGGAACGGGTGCTGTAGACG
>Ga0187874_10000273_pt1 | contig 67334 bp, 73 predicted proteins | sample June2016WEW_16_1_3_FD_132993 | JGI IMG/M metagenome (GOLD analysis project Ga0187874, IMG submission 132993) | Peatland microbial communities from SPRUCE experiment site at the Marcell Experimental Forest, Minnesota, USA - June2016WEW_16_150 | ecosystem: Environmental > Terrestrial > Soil >... | reverse complement strand
GCGCCGTTTCATAAATACGCTCTCGTATTCCTCGAAGACCGCTCCCTCACGGTCGCGGCTCGCATGCGAGCCGCGCGCGTCAGCAAGCGGTTTTGGATACGTGAGCGAGCTTCTGAAACCGCCTACTTAGTAACTCGACTTGCAGCGCGAGCCGGCGGCGGCGCGCCGTGGCCTCGACGATTTTCCAGCTCTTATCGTCAGTCGGCGGCTGAACCGGACCCACGTACGTCCGCATAAGAGTAATCAGCTTGCATAAGGCCCATGTTCTTCAGCAAGCCGGGTTTTCTCCGGAAGCAGAAGAAAAAGACGAAGGTGCTGCTGTATGATGGGGAATAGTCGAAACGACTATTCCCCTGGAACGTCCAACAGTTTTTCTGGGTTCGGGAGATCGGATTATGAAGCGAACATGCGCCAGCACCATCCTTTTGTCCGGTTTGTTGTCCAGCGCGGCACTCGGCCAACCCGCCGCAACCGCGCCGGCGTTTGAAATGGCGGACGTCCACGTGGCCCCGCCCGGCGAGCCTTCAAGAGGAGGCGGATTCGTTCCCGGCGGCCGCTTTGAAGTCCGCGGCGTAACCATGCTGCGCCTCATTTCGATGGCCTACGGCGTTTACGAAAATGACAAGATCCAAGGAGGTCCGGGCTGGCTCGATACCGACAAATTCGATATCATCGCCAAGGCCCCGGCGGGTACTCCGCAAACTGCCCTGCAGCCGATGCTCGAGGCGCTCCTGGCCGATCGCTTCAAGCTGGCCGTCCACAACGAAACCAAACCGCTGCCGATCTTTGCGCTGGTCGTCGGAAAACGCCCGCAACTCAAGGAAAGTGCCGCCCCCGGCGATGCCGAATGCAGGATGAACGTGGTGGACGGCGTCAGAACCTATACCTGCCACAACATGACCATGGAGGGCTTCACCCAAAGACTGCCCGGAGTGGCCGCCGCCTATCTCAACCACCCTCTGATGGACTTCACGGGTCTCAAAGGCGCCTACGATTTCGCCCTGCATTGGACCGGCCGCAACGCGGCATTGCCCGCCTCGAGCGGTGACGCCGATCCACCAGCCCCCATCTCGGTTTTCGAGGCCGTCGATAAGCAACTCGGCCTGAAGATCGAATCGCGCCAGCAGCCGCTGCCGGTGATTGTCGTCGACCACGTGAACCAGACCCCCACCGACAATGCTCCGGGTGTGACCACCAGCTTGCCGCCCGTCCCCACGGAGTTTGAAGTGGCGGAAATCAAGGTGAGCAAACCCGGCGTCGAACAGAGCGGATCCATTAACCCCGGCCGGATTGAGGTCTTCGGCATCACCATGAAAGAGATGCTGAACTTCGCTTACGATGTCGAGGAAGACAAGATCGCCGGCGCGCCGAAATGGACGGATACCGACCACTTCGACCTCATCGCCAAGACGCCGTCGGCCGTGCCCTTCGAGAGTATGCGCGTGATGCTGCAGAATCTGATCGTGCAGAAATTCAAATTCACTTTCCACAAGGAAGACCAGCCCATGCCCGTATTTGCCCTGACCGTGGGCAAACGCTCCACCAAACTCAAGGATGCCGACCCTTCCAACCGCAGCGCATGCACGCGCACCGCCGGAGATGGCACCATAACCTATGCGTGCCAGAACACCACCATGGCGCAACTGGCGGAAAAAGTGCGCAGCGCCGCCCCCGGCTATATCACTCGCCCGGTGGTCGATTTGACGGGCCTCAAGGGCGCCTTCGATTTCGCGATCACCTGGGCCCCGAGCCAGTTGATCGCAGCCGGCGCGGGCCGCGGCGCAGACCCGGCGGTGGCTTCGACACCCACCGGCGGCCTCACGTTTTTCGAAGCCATCGACAAGCAACTCGGCCTGAAGCTGGAATCGCAAAAGTACCCACAACCCGTCATGGTGATCGACCACCTGGAGCGCCTGCCCGCCGACAACTGATTCACAGACAGCCGACTTTTGCCGTGGGGCGGCCAACCCTGGCCGCAGCCGGCTTTTCAGCCGGCTCTTTCGCACCCTTCGCGAATCTTCAACTCACCCCTCCTCAATACGGCCGCTTCCCCACCCAATTCCCCGGCGGATCGTATTCGCACACCCACACCTCGCGCGCGCCGCCTCGCGCCACCGCGCATCCCACTTCTTTCGTGGCGCTCCAAACAATCTGCGTGTAGTGCCCGCACACGCCGCGACACTGGTTCGACTGGTAGTCGTAATTGCGGGCTTCCGCCGCCCATCCCTCCACCACTTGTCCCGGCGTCGCGCTCGCACCCGTCACATCGAACAAATTCTCCCCATACTTCGAATTTGGCCGATGGACGAACTCCTTGCGTGCCAGCAGCGTATCCGCCCAAGTCTGCGCCACCGCGGCGAGCCGGCCGGACCACGCCAGCGGCGCAACTTTTACGCGCGCCCGCGCGGCGTTGTGCGCAGCCAGCATCTCGCGGGAAAGGGAAGAAGACGGTGCGGCGCCCGTTTGTCTCGCATCGAAGTGCCGCCATGGCGCGCCGCCGCTTCCCGCTACGAGGATCAGAAGGCACACAGCATGTCGCATACTTCCTATTAGACGCCCGCGGCCGCACTTTTCTTCGAGGTGCTCCGTAGGCCGACGCGTCCAGGGCGTTTATGGCCTCTATTTCCGTGGAGGGGACCTGAACGGCACTGATCCCACGAGGCCGTCTGAAGAACCTCTACCAGTTTTATTCGTACCGCAGTGCAGTCATCGGGTCCAACCGCGCCGCGCGCCGGGCCGGGAGGTAGCACGCGATCAGCGCTACCGCCGCCAGCAGGCCCGCGGTCGCGATGAAGATCGCCGGGTCGTCTGGTTTGACTTCGTGCAGCAGGCTCGCCAGAATGCGGCCCGCGGCGAACGCGCCGGCAATCCCAGCGGCGAGGCCCAGCAGGGTCAGGCGCATGCCCTCCCGCAGCACTTCGCCGAGCACGCGGGCACGGCTGGCGCCCAGCGACATCCGAATGCCGATCTCGCGCGTTCGCTGCGTCACCAGGTACGAGAGCACGCCGTAGATTCCGATGGCGGCCAGGAGGGCCGCCATCCCCGCGAAAGAGCCGACCAACAGGCTAAGAAACTGCTGCCCCTGCGCATGGCCGGCCACCACTTCGTCCATCGAGCGAACGCTGTAGAGCGGCAGGCTCGAATCGATCTGCCGCAGCGCACGCCGCACCTCGGCCGTCACACTGGATGGCGGCAAAGTCGTGTGCAGCACCAGAAACTGGCGTGAGCCTCCATCGAAGGGGTCATACGCCTCCGGCAGGGCTTTGTGGGTAAGGCTCCACTGCCGCACGTCGTTCACCACCCCGATGACCTGTTTCCAGGGGCCCTTGTCGTTGCCAAGCGAAAACATCTTCCCGAGCGGGTCTTGATTCGGCCAGAAGAAGCGCGCCATGCTTTCATTGATCACGCACGGATAGACGACGCCGTTAGTCTGATCCGCGGGCGGCTCGGCGTTGCTCGCATAGAACGGGTTGAGGCGCATATCGTACGCCAGGGCCGTCTGGATGTCGGCGAGGGTGAATACGCGGCCCTGCAGCAATCGCACTCCCATGGCGCGGAAATACTCGGGCGAGACTTCATGCTGCTCGACCAGTTGGTTGCTCGCGTCGGATGTCTGCCCGCGCAGCTTGACATAATAGTTGCTGCCCCCTTCGAGCGGCAGGTGATCGCTCAGAGCCGCCGCATCGACTCCTCCGATGCGTCGCGCTCGTTCCAGCAGCGCCTGAGAGAACTGGTACCTCTGCCGATCGGTTTTGTAGCTGGCCTCGGGCAGTTGGACGGCCGCGGTCCACACGCCGTCGCGGCGCACGCCGATGTCCAGGCTGCGCAGGCGCGCGAAATCCTTCAACAGAAGACCGGCGGAGACCAGCAGGAGCAGGGAGAGCGCGATCTCCACCACCACCAGCACATTGCTGGTGAAGCGGCGCCGCAGACCGGGACTGATCGAACTCCCCGCCCCGCCTTTCAGCTCCTCGTGCAGGTCCGGCCGCGACATCTGAAGCGCCGGGAAAACGCCGAACAGCATGCCGGTGGCGATCGCCAGCGCGAACGTGAACGCCAGTACCGTTCCGTTTACCTGCACGGTGTTGAACTGCGGCAAGCTGTAACTCTTGGCGTTCGAGAACAGCGCCACGCCGCCCCACGCCAGGAGCAGGCCAAGCGCGCCCCCCGCCAATGACAGCAGCAGGCTCTCGGTCAGCAGTTGACGCAGCAGGCGAACCCTGGATGCGCCCAGCGCGCTGCGGATGGCCACCTCCTTCTGCCGTGCCATGGCTCTCGACAGCAGCAGATTCGCGACGTTGGCGCAGGCGATCAGGAGCACCAGGCCGACGGCCGACAGCATCATGAACAACGAACTGCGGGAGTCGCCGACAATATCGTCACGCAGCGACATCACCGCCGCGCCCACCTTGTCGTTCGAATCCGGATACTGCTTTTCGAGCCGGGACGCAATCAGCTTCAGATCCGCGCGCGCCGTGTTCAGAGTGACGCCCGGCTTCATCCTGCCAATGGCGTTGGCCCAGTGGCTTCCGCGTTCAACCAAGCCCTTCCTGTCCATGACTTGCGGAATCCAGATCTGCGACCTCCACGGAAAGCGGAAACTGGCCGGCATCACGCCCACGATCATGTACTTTCGTGCATTCAGCTCGATGGATTGGCCAACGGCGTGGGGATCTCCGGCGAAGCGGCTCTTCCATAGGCCGTAGCCGAGGATTACCACGTCATCCTTGCCGCGCTGGTCTTCGCCGGCGGCCCAGGTTCGGCCCAGCAGCGGCTCGACCCCCAGCAGGGAAAAGAAGTTGGCCGCCGTGGGCAGGGCGAGGATATGCTCCGGTTGTCCCCCGGCGCTGAGATTCATGTCGTGCGACCAGCCAAACAAAGTCATGTCCTGGAACGTGCTGTTTTGCGCCTTCCAGTCCACGAAATCCGCCCCGGCGAGCGGATAGCGGCCGGGCGCCGCTTCGGTCTCATTCAGGCGGACCAACTGGCCGGGATTGCGATACGGCAGCGGCCGTAGCAGGATAGTGTCGATAATGCTGAAAATGGCGGTGTTGGCGCCGATGCCGATTGCCAGCGTGACAGCCGCAACCAGGGCGAATCCGCGGGCGTTCCCCAGGTTCCGGAACGCATAGCGCAGGTCCTGCAATAGGGTTGGCATGCACTCGTTAGACGCATTTTCGCATGGCCGGTTTGGGTCGGAAAACTGCGGGACAACGCGTTTCCGGCGACGCCTGTCGATCCCTGCCGTGAAACGCCGTTCCCGAAAGGCGTCCCGGGGACGAACGCCTGCTGTGAACCTAACCTCGCCCCCCTTCAATTCACGGCATGCAGCCTAACTCGCTCCCGCACCTGCAGTGGCAGGGAGCGCGGGCCGAATGGGTCGGCGGAATGACGGGCCCGGCGGCCGGCGACGCGTATTTTTCCCAGTTCGGGCTCGCCGGCAAAGAGGTTTTTCAATCCGTACAACGCCATATCCAACCGGTCGTTGATTCCCAGTTTGCGGAACAGCTTATAAAGGTAGACCTTCACGGTGCCTTCGGTGATCCCCAGCGAAAAGGCGATCTCCTTATTCTTAAGGCCCTGAGACACCAGCGAGACAATCTGTCCCTGGCGCTTGGTCAGGATAATGCGCTGTTGGAGCAATACGCTGTCCATCAGTTCTCTCTCAAAGCACAATACGCCCCGGTGGACATTCTGGAGCGCCGCGAGCAGTGCATCCACCCCCGTATCGGCGGGGAGGATGCCGTGGACACCCAACTGCATTGCCTGAAAGGCGAACTCGCCGGTCAGCCCCTGGCCCCACAGGACAGTCTGGCTACGGCCGGCGGCGGCGCGCAGCTCGTGCAGATCCGACAGACTGATGCGCGACGCCAGGTGAACCAGGACGATGTCTGGCGCGGCGGATCGCAGGTATTGCAAGGTCCGAGACAGGTTATCGCAACAGGCCGCTAAACCAAAATCCCGCCGGCCGTGCAAGACGGCGGCGAAGCCCCGGGCGACAAAGGGTTGCTGGGTATAAAGCAGGACTTGGATTCGGGCGGTCGAGTTCACATTGCATAGATCGGCGATCGGGGTGCGGAACTTTATTAGCCGTTATTATCTTTATCGCGCTGCCGGAGGCAGCAGACAACATCGACCCGGAGTGATCGCGTTGGACCTCCTGGGGCGGCGATGTCCCGTTTGCCGCGAGGACACGATGGTCGGCCACGGACGGCGACGCCGTCAGGGTCACGAGGCCGGTCCGCCGGTCAAGCCGTCCAGGTCACGGTCAGAAAGACTCTTCCATTCTGCGACTGCGCGAAACGAATGGTGTTGATCAGCCGCGGGAGGTCTTCGTTCTGCAGGCGGACGCAACCATGAGTTGGGTAAAAACCCTGTTTGGGAGCCAGGGGTGCTGGGCTATTCGACCCTCCGCCGTGCATGCCGACGCCGGCGCGACCCCGGATGCTTTCCTGACCCTCCAACTCCTGCAGCCACACATACCAAGGTCCGTAGGCGTTCCAGGTGCCGGTGCTCTCCGTCGACAGAGTTTTCTCGACTTTCATGCATTCGTACAGGCCCGGCGGAGTGTTGCCACCTACATTGTTGTAAGATCCGTTGGTACCCTCGCCGTGCGCGTCCAGGGTCCAACGTCTGGCCCCAGCGGCGTCGAAGCAAATCAACTGGTGACTACGAGCCCGAAAGATCAGGTGGAAGTCGTTTTTCTTGATCGGGGGGTGGTGCTTTACGTCTCTGGGTGGCGTTCCCATGTGAGGGTAACTCCTTTTAGCCGGGATCTCCATTTTGGCTCCCGGTTTCCGGTTAGCATATCACAAGCAGGTCTAAACCTGGCCTAAACCCGTGGACGGTTCCAGCCGATGATTCCGGCATGCAACTTGAAAGACGCGGCTGGAGCGGCCGCGCAGCTCGCTGGATCCTGGTGGGGGTGGCCGGCATCGGGCTCCTCCGGCCGCAACCCGCCGGCAACCTCATGGTCACGGTGGGCAAATCGCTGAGCATCGACAGCCCGGTGACCATCAAGCGCGTCTCGGCGGCCAATGACAGCCTGGTGGACACCATCGCGATCGGGCCGAAGGAAGTTCAAGTCAACGGCAAGGCGCCGGGGGAGACGTCGCTGATCATCTGGCAGGAAAACGACGTCCGCCTGGTCTACGATCTCACCGTGCGGGCCAGCCCGATGCGGCTCAACGCCGTGCGGGAACAGATCGTGCGCGACTTCCCGGACGCGGGCGTCAATGTGACCTTCGATAACGACACGGCTTTTGTGCGCGGCACGGTGAAGGACGTGATCTCCGCCGACCGCATCATGGCGATGGTCTCCACGCTGGGCAAGGCGATCAACCTGCTGCGCGTCGAGATTCCACCCGTCGAGCCGCAGATCCTTTTGAAGGTGCGGTTCGCCAACGTGGACCGCTCCGCCAGCATGGACCTGGGTACGAGCCTGGCCAGCGGCGCGTTCAACCAATCCACCGCCCTCGGAACCGGTCCGCCCATCAGCCAGGACGGCGCCAAGACTTTTTCGCTGAGCCAGGCCATCAATATTCTGCTGTTCCGGAAGGATCTCAACCTGGTGGCCGCCATAGAGGCACTGGAGAGCAAGAGCCTGCTGGAAATGCTGGCCGAACCGAATCTTCTGGTGATCAACGGCACGCCGGCGAGCTTTGTGGCGGGCGGCGAGTTTCCCTATCCCATGGTGCAGCCCGGGAGTGGGGCGAACTCCATCACCATCGCCTTCAAAGAGTATGGGATCCGCCTCGGCTTTCTGCCGGCGATCACGCCGCGCGGCACCATCCGCTTGCAGGTTTCGCCCGAAGTGAGCGCTTTGGATTACACCAACTCGGTCACGGTCGCGGGCACCACCGTGCCAGGGACATCCACGCGGCGCGTACAGACCGAGGTGGAACTTTCCAGCGGCCAGAGCTTCGTGATCGCCGGGCTGCTGGACAACCAGACCCGGGAGAGCTTCTCCAAAGTGCCTGGCATCGGCGACATCCCGCTGCTGGGGAAGTTGTTTCAGAGCAAGTCGGTCACGCGCAGCCATACGGAGTTGCTGGTCATCATCACGCCGGAGATCGTTGGCCCCATCCCAGGCGGGCAGCCGGCGCCGGAGATCCGTTTCCGCAATCCGTTCCTGCCGGCCAGCACGGACGCGACACTGGCGCAGCCGGCCACCGGTGCGGCGCCGGTGCGTGCGCCTTCCGACAGCATCCCGATCGAATTGCTCACACAAGCGCCTAAGAGGGCGGCGCCGCCCAAGTGATGGCCTGACCCGCATTCCTCACGCACCTTCGGTGGTGATGATGTGGCGCACGCACTCGGCCGGTGCGCCACGGGGGGACGACGAGATCCATGCCGCGCGATCGAAGAATCTGAGTTGCCGTAATGCACAAGTTACAGGGTCTTCAGATAGGCGATGAGGTCGTCTTTTTCCTGGTCGCTGAGCATGTCTTTGTAGGCGGGCATACCGCTGCCGCCTTCATCGATGCGGGCGCGGACGTTGGCTTCGGTGGGCTTTTTGCCGTTGGAGAGTTTGTCCTTCTTGAAGAGCCCTTTCAGGCCGGGGCCCATTTTCTTTTCGTCGCTATCCGGATTGTGGCAGATGGCGCACTGCTCGAAAACCGCCTTGCCCTTCTCGGGGTCGCCTTTGGCGCTCGAGAGCGCGGCCCCCGATCCGGCAGTCAAAGCCAAACAAAACACGCAGATGTAAAGTCGTTCGTTGCGCAAAACAGTTTTCTCCCCGAGGTCCAGTTTCTCATCATACAATCAACCGGTGGCAGGCGAAAGCGCCTGGCCCACAGCTCCCACAGCTTATGCCAGAGCTTTGAGAGAGCGCGGGCGGTCGGCGATGCTGACGACGGCCTTGTCGAAAACGGTCATGTCCTGGACCAGGCGGTCGAGGTCGGCGCCATCTTCGAGAGGAATCTCATGCTCGATCCAATCGGAGAGGGGAAGGTTGCGGAAGCACATGCGCTCCTGGAGGACGAGACACTTGCGGTTGTGCAATAGGAGCTTGTTTTCGCGGGTGTAGTGTCGCTGCTCGACCCTTAATTCCCCCAAAAATCCTTCGAGCGCCTGGCGATGAGCGCGTTCTTCGGCGGCGCGCACGGCGATTTCGACGGAGTCGCGGACGGCGGTTTTTTCGGCGGAAAGGGCTCCGCGGGTTTCGGCCAACTGTTCGCGCTGTTGGGCCAGGGCGACTTCCATGCGGGATTGCATGATGAACCAGGCCAGGAGTGCGGACGCAATGGCGACGAAGCCGGGCAGAAATAGCCAGAGCATGGTTTCCATGACGTTAATGTTATCGGGGAGGGGGGATGAAACGCTAGATATCGAAGGTAAACTGCGACGCGCTGGCTATGGTTGAGTGCCATCGATCTTCTGGCCGGCGACGGTGTAACGAAGGACACCCAAGCGGAAGGAAACAAGGGGGCCCAGGACGGAGCCGAGACGGGCCTGGAGGCCGGCGCCAAAGCCGCGATATTTTTCGAGGAACAGGGCGCGGCCGAGGAGGAAATCGGCGCGCTCGGCGGACGAGTAGCCCTGGGAGCCGGCGTGGCGGGCGCTGGCGGCGGGGACGAGGAGAAGCTTCTTGGATGCCTTGTGGATCTGGGCGGCGAGGTCGGCGTCGCTGCCGAATTGGCCGTAACGCTCGTCGATCTGGCGGACGGCGCGGATGAGGCTGACGCGCATCATGAGGGCGGCGCCGCGGGGATATTCGACGGGAAACGGGTCGTCGCCGGCTGGTTCGGCGGGGCGCCAGTTGCCATCGGGCGGGAAGTGGCCGAGCTGGGGGGCGGGCCGGCCTTCGGCATCGACCAGCAGAGGGCAAACGGCGGCGGTCTCGGGATTGGCGTCGAGCACATCGGCGAGGCGGGCGACGGTGGGGGGCTCGACTTCAGTGTCGTCGTGGAGGAAGAAGACGAAGGCGGCGTCGGCGGCGCGCCAGCCGATATTGAGAGCTTTGGTGAGGCCGAAGTTCTTGGGCAGCGGGACGAATTGAACGGCGGGGAAAGCGGTATCGAGCTGGGCGCTGCCATCGGAAGAACCGTTATCGACGACGATCACCTGCAGGGTGGGGCGGGCGCCGGATTGTTCGAGGGAGTCCAGGCAGCGACGCAAGAGCGCGGCGCGGTTGCGCGAGACGACCACCACGGAGACGCGCGGCGGCTGTTTTGCCTGGGGGGCATTCGGTTGGGGCGTCAAGCCAATAGAATAGCGCGGGGCGTGCGGGGCGGCGGGTTAGCCGGCGCGGCGGGCAGTGAAGGGCGACCAGGGAGTCTGCCCCGCCAATGCTGTTAAACTGGATCATTCACTATGGCTATCAGCAAAGATTTGCTGGAAATTCTCGTGTGCCCCGTCTGCAAGGCTGTGGTAGAACTCAAGAGCGACCAGAGTGGCTTGAAATGCGTCGAGTGCCACCGTGTCTACCCGGTTCGCGACGACATTCCGGTGATGCTGGTCGACGAGGCCAAGATCGAAGAATAGGGCATCGTGGGAAGTATCCTGGAATGTTTGCCGCGGGGCGGCCGGGTGGCGATTATCCGGCTCCGGTCGCTGGGCGACTGCGTGCTCACGACACCCGCGCTCGACATTCTCAAAAGGGCCAGGCCCGACCTGCGCGTGGCGGTGGCGGTGGAGGACCGGTTCCGCGCGATCTTCGAAGGCAACCCCGACGTGGATGAGATGCTGGCCGCGGAGTGGGGAGCGGTGCGCGGATGGCGGCCCGGGCTGTGCCTGAACCTGCACGGCGGAACGCGCAGCGCGCGAATGACGGCGCTTTCGGGCGCGAAGTTCCGGGCGGGATTCGGACACTTCCGGAATCAATGGGTGTACAACGCGCGGATTCCGAGGGCGCAGGAGATCCTGGGCGTGGAGCGGACGGTCCATACGGCGGAACATTTGGCCAGCGCGATGTTTTGGCTGGGAGCGGAGCGGGTGGAGATCCCGAGGGCGAAGCTGGTGGTGGAAGGGCCGCGAATGGGGCCGCCCCAGCAGTTTGCGGTGATCCATGCGGTGGCGGCGACGCCGGAGAAAACCTGGCGGGCGGATGGATTCCTGGCGGTGGCGGAATATCTGCGGCGGTCCGGCCTCGAGCCGGTGTTTATTGGGGCTGCGAGCGACAACCTGGAGGCGTTTCGGGAGTATCGAAGGGTGCACGGGGCGTCCCTGGCGGAGATCAAGAAGCTGCTCAGCGGCGCGTCTTTATTCATCGGCAACGATTCCGGACCGGCGCACATGGCGGCGGCGTTTGGCGTGCCGGTGGTCGAGATCTTCGGGACGTCGGACGCGGCCGTCTGGGGGCCGTGGCGCACGGCCGCGGAAGTGGTGACGGCGCCGGGGGGCGTGTCGGGCGTGGAGCCGGCGCAGGTTCTGGAAGCGCTGGGGCGGCTGGGAGTGCGCGCATGAAGCAAGTCACGCGTCTGCTCTCCTACGGGCGCCGCTACTGGGCGCGTTTGTCGGCCTCGGTGATCCTGATGGCCATAGCGGGCGCGGCGAACGCCGCCATGCTGCTGCTGATCAAACAGGTTTTCGACCGGGTGCTGGTGACGCAGTCTAAGGCCGGTCCGATTCCGCTGCTGCCGAGGCCGATCTTCGGCTTGCAGATCGATTTGGCCCGGATCATCCCGCTGGAGCACCGCGGCATTCTGGCGATCGTGGCGGTGGCGATCGTGGCGGTCTTCTTTATCAAAGGTGTCTGCGATTACATCGGCAACTACCTGGTGAGCTCTGCCGGATACTCGTCGGTCACCGACCTGCGCAACGCGGTGTTTGACAAGGTGCTGAAGCAAGGCGCGGAGTTTTTTGAGGCCCATTCGACCGGGCAGTTGATGTCGTCGATCATGAACGACGTGGATAAGGTGCAGGTGGCTACGTCGCAGATTCTGGCGGATTTATTGCGGCAATCGTTCGCGGCGCTGGCGGCGATCTTCGTGCTGGTGAGCATCGATCCGCAACTGACGCTGATCAGCCTGGTGGTGCTGCCGGCGGTGATGCTGCCGACCACGCGCATCGGGCGGCGCATCCGGCGTACCAGCCGGAACACACAAGAGCGGCAGGCGGAGTTGAACCAGATTCTGCAAGAGACGCTGAGCGGCCACATGGTGGTGAAAGCGTTTGGGGCGGAGGGATACGAATCGGGCCGCTTCCGCGCGGCGGCGCGGCGGCTGCTCAAGACCAACGTGCGGTACGTGTTGCAACAGGGGCTTTCGGCCCCCATGATCGACATGCTGGCGGCGGCGACCATCGTGGGATTGCTCTACTACGCGAAGGTGCAGGTGAAGGGAGGCGCGCTGACGGCGGGCGATTTTTCCACATTCATCATTGCGCTGATTGTGCTCTTGGAGCCGGTGAAGCGCCTGGTGGGAATCCACAATATTTTCCAGCAGGCCAGGGGAGCGTCGGTCAAGATCTTCGAGTATCTGGATCGCGCGGAAGATGTGGTGGAGAAGCCGGGAGCAGCGCGGCTGGCGGGCTTCGCGAACGGCGTGCGGTTTGAGAACGTCTCTTTCCATTATCCGGCTGTGCCCAACGGGTTCCGGATTAGCGGGCTGGATTTGGAAGTGAGGGCTGGGGAAGTGGTGGCGCTGGTGGGCGCGAGCGGCGGAGGCAAGACGACCGTGGCGAACCTGCTGCCGCGGTTCTACGATGTGACCGGCGGCGCGGTGAAGATCGACGGCCAGGACGTGCGCGATGTGGAGTTGGCATCGCTGCGGAAGATGATCGGAATTGTGGCGCAGGATACCTTCCTGTTCAACGACACGGCGGCGCGGAACATTGCGTATGGGCGGCCGGAGACATCCGCGGCGGAGATCCAACGGGCGGCGGAAACGGCTTTGGCGCACGAGTTCATCATGCGGCTGCCGGAGGGGTACGACTCGGTGATCGGCGACCGGGGCGCCAAGCTGAGCGGCGGGCAGCGGCAGCGGATCGCGATCGCGCGGGCGCTGCTGAAGAACGCTCCGATCCTGATTTTGGACGAGGCGACGTCTCACCTGGATACGGAATCGGAGATGCTGGTGCAGAAAGCGCTGGCGAACCTGATGGAACACCGGACGGTGATTGTGATCGCGCACCGGCTGTCGACGATCCGCCGGGCGAACAAGATTGTCGTGCTGGAGAAGGGGCGTATTTCGGAGACGGGCACTCACGAAGAGCTGATCAACCAGGGAGGGATCTATCAGAGGCTCCACGAGCTGCAGTTCGAGGATGCCGGAACGGTGGTGGACTTGTGAGTCTGCGCAGCATGACGGGTTTTGCCCGCGTCCGCAAAACCTTGGCGGAAGGCGAGATTGTGGTGAGCTTGAAGAGCGTGAACCATCGCGGCCTGGATCTGCACTTTCACATGCCGGCGGAACTGGATGCGATCGAGAACGACGTGCGGGGCGCGATCAAGAGCGGGGTGGTGCGCGGCCACGTCCAGATCTACGTCTTGCTGACGCGCAGGGCCGGGGAGGCGGCGGGTTGGAACCGGCCGCTGCTGGATCTTTATATGACGGCCTTTCGCGAAGCGGCGAAGGTTCACGAGATCGACGGGCAGAGGCCCGATTTGAATGCGGCGATGGGCATCCCGGGCATGTTGGGCGCGGGGGGAGAGGCCGAGGAAGTTGGGGAAGAAGTAGTCAAGGCGGTTCTGGAGGCCACGGCGGAAGCGGTGGCGGCGCTGAATGTCTGCCGCGAGCGCGAAGGAGCGTTGACGGGGGCGGAGATGCGGCAGCGATGCCAAACCATCCGGGGCCTGGTGAGCCGCATGGACGAGATTCGCGGCGGGGCAGTGGCGGCGTTTCAAAAGCGGTTGCGGGAAAAGCTGGCCGATTTGCTGCATGGCGCGGCCATTGAGCCGCAGCGGCTGGCGCAGGAGGCGGCGGTGCTGGCGGATCGCAGCGACATCGCCGAGGAATTGATGCGGCTGGGGACGCATGCCGGGCAACTGGAGGCGATGCTCGAGGGCGGCGGCGAAGTGGGGAAGCGGCTCGATTTCCTGTTGCAGGAGATGAATCGGGAAGCCAATACGGTGCTATCGAAGACCGGCGGGCTCGGCGATTTGGGGCTGACGATGACGGATCTGGCGCTGGAGGCGAAGTCGGAGATCGATAAGATTCGGGAGCAGTCGTTGAACTTGGAATAGAAACAAGGGCTTCCGCCCTTGAAATCCCTTCGGGATTTGGAAGGCAGGAGTCAGAAGTCAGGAGTCAGAAGTGCCGACAAAGAATCTATGACAACGGTCTTTATTATTTCGGCGCCGTCGGGATCGGGGAAATCCACCCTGGTTTCCCGGTTGCTGGCGGGGGTTCCGGGGTTGCTGTTTTCGGTTTCGTACACCACGCGCGCCGTGCGCGGGCACGAGGTGGACGGCGAGAGCTACCGGTTTGTGCGCCGCGAGGATTTCGAGAGAATGATCGCGGGAGACGAGTTTCTGGAATGGGCTCAGGTGTTTGGGAACTATTACGGGACGCATCGGGGGATTCTGGAGCAGGCGCAGGCGACGGGCAAGGACCTGGTACTCGACATCGACGTGCAAGGTGCGAGACAATTGAAGAGCCGGATTTCCGACGCCGTAACCGTTTTTATCCTTCCGCCCTCGCGGCAAATCTTAGAGGAAAGGCTACGCGCGCGCGGCGAGGATCCGGACGAAGTGATTGAGCGGCGGCTCAGGGAAGCGGCCGGAGAAATCCGCAAGTATAACGATTACGATTATGTTTTGATCAACCGGGACCTGGCGGAGTCCGACGCCGTTTTGAGCGCGATTGTGCGCGGCGAGCGGGTACGGCGATCCAGGATCGAAGATCAGATCCGGCCCATTCTAGAGACATTTCAAGTTTGAAGAGGTATCGAGCACATGGCTGACAAGGCTCCACGCAACAACGCGCACTGCACGCTTCCGGACGATCCGGAGCAGAGCACGTATCGGTTTATCATCGTATCGGCGAAGCGCGCCCGGCAATTGCAGGGCGGAGCGCGGCCGGTGCTGCCCACATCCTCCAAGAAGCCCACGGTGATCGCCATGGAGGAAGTACGGCGCGGCCTGGTGAAATACAGCCTGACGGGACAGGCGCCGGAACCGATGCCGGTAGAGCCGGTGGAATAACAAGCAGGCGGGTGGAGGGACCCGCGCGGACCCGGGGGTCGCGCCTTTGGGCCACCCAGGGGAATTCAGCATGAAGATCATTCTCGGCGTCGGAGGCGGGATCGCGGCTTACAAATCCGCGGAACTGGCGCGAATGTTGATGCAGCAGGGGCACGAGGTGCAGGCGGTGATGACCGCGGCGGCCGAGGAATTCGTACGGCCCCTCACGTTTGCCGCCCTGACGGGGCGCAAGGTGCTGACCAACCTCTTCGCCATCGAGAGCGCCATCGAACACATTTCGGTAGCACAGGAGCACGAGCTGCTGGCGATCGCGCCGGCCACGGCGGACCTGATCGCGAAAATGGCGCACGGGCTGGCGGACGATTTTCTGACCACGCTGTGCCTGGCGTTTACCGGGCCGGTAGTGGTGGCCCCGGCGATGAACGTCAACATGTGGCAACACGCGGCGATGCAAGCCAACCTGGAGACGCTGCGCAGGCGCGGCTACCGGATAGCGGAACCGGGCAGCGGTTACCTGGCGTGCGGGATGACGGGGCCGGGGCGGCTGGCGGAGCCGGAAGAGATTATCGCGGCGATCGAGAGTGAAGCGCGCAAGCGGCACGATCTGGAAGGCGAGACGGTGCTGATTACGGCGGGCCCGACGCAAGAGCCGCTGGACCCGGTGCGCTACCTGACGAACCGGTCAAGCGGGAAGATGGGCTACGCGCTGGCGGAAGCGGCAGTGGCGCGCGGCGCGAAGGTGGTTCTGATTTCGGGGCCGGTACACCTGGCGCCTCCGCGAGGCGTGGAAGTGATTCCGGTGCGGACGGCGGTGGAGATGCGGGCCAAGGTGATGGAGCACCTGGGGCCGGCACATATCGTGATCAAATCGGCGGCGGTGGCGGATTTTCACCTGAGCAAAGTGCCGGAGCAGAAGGTGAAGAAAACGGCGGCGCGGATTTCGCTGGAACTGGATCCGACGCCGGATATTCTGGCGGAACTGGGGCGCAAGAAGGACGACCGGCTGCTGATCGGGTTCGCGGCGGAGACCCAGAACCTGGTGCAGGAAGCGCGGAGGAAGCTGGAATCGAAAAACTGCGACATGGTGGTGGGGAACCTGGTGGGCGGGGCCGATGTGGGGTTCGAGTCCGACCAGAATGAAGTGATCCTAGTGCTGCGCACGGGCGAGACGATCCCGCTCGAGCGCGCTTCCAAACGGGAAATCGCCGACCGGATTTTCGACCAGGTGTTGAAACTCCGGCTGGCGCTCCATGCCGCCAATGAACGCTGAGCTGCTGCGACAGTACCTGGAATTCTACCGGGACCTGGGAATCCAAACTTTGTACAGGCAGAATGCGCCCGCCGGGGAACCGCTCGCTGACGCTCGCGGCTCGGATCAGAGCCGCGACCGTGAGGGAGCGGGGGGGGGAACGCTCGCTAACGCTCGCGGCTCGGACATGGCGCCGGCGGGCGATACGCTGATCGCGATCCAGAACGACATCGGGGACTGCCAGCGGTGCCGGCTGCACGAAGGGCGCCACAAGATCGTCTTCGGAGTGGGCAGCGAACGCGCGCCGCTGGTGTTTGTGGGGGAAGGACCGGGCGCGGACGAAGACGCGCAAGGGATTCCGTTTGTGGGGCGGGCGGGGCAACTGCTGACGCAGATGATCGAGGGCACGGCCAAAAAAGAGGGGATTGCGCTGACCCGCGAAGATGTTTACATCTGCAACATGGTGAAGTGCCGGCCGCCCGGCAACCGCACTCCGGAACCGGACGAGATGGAGATCTGCGGGCAGTTTCTATGCCGCCAACTGATGACGATACGGCCGAAGGCGATTTGCGCGCTGGGGGGCACGGCGGCGCGGGCGGTGACGGGCCACAAGGAAGGCGTTACGAAGCTGCGGGGCAAGTGGTTCCAGTGGCGCGATATTCCGGTGATGGTGACCTACCATCCTTCCTATCTGCTGCGGCCGTACAACCAGGACGCGAAGCGCGAAGCGTGGGAAGACCTCAAGAAAGTTCTGCACTTCGTGTACGACTGAGCAGCCACCAGCTCAGATGATATCCGATAACGTGATAAACTACGCTTTCGCCCTTACAGAATGCTGCTTGCCAGAGAATTCGTCACATACATCTCCAAACAACTCGTCAAGAAGTTGTCGCCGGGCGTGATTGAGACTCCGGCGCCGGACAGCGTGGCGGAAAAGATCGCCACGGTGATCAGCGAGGAACTGGCTGTGGAAGACCGTCTGAACGACGAAGTGCGCGACTTGCTGAGCCAGTACAGCGAGTACATGCGGCGAGAAGGGGTCAGCTACCAGGAGATGTTCCGGCGGATCAAAAACACGCTGATTTCGCAGCGCAAAGTGATCCGCGCTTCGGGGCGAGACACGCACGACGCCATGAAGCTGTCGCGCGACAAGGTGACGGACATCTCTCACAAGGTGGTGGAGATGCTGCGCAAGAGCCGCGAGCTTCGGTTGAAGGACAAAAACACCAACAATGTTCGCCTTGAGATCGTGCGGGTGATGACGGAGCTGCTGCAGGCGGAGGACAAGGTGGACCAGGCGGCGCGCGCCAAGATCCGCTCTCAGAAGCGCGAGATTCCCGAAGGCAGCGAAGAGTGGGACCTGCTGCACCGGCGGTACTACTCGGAAGAGCTGAAGAAGCTGGGAATCGACTTAGCGAGAAACTAGGTGGGCACGTGGCGGCCCAGGCAGGCGAGCGCCGCCGGCCCCACGAGAAGTGTCGAGATGAGTCTCGACACGGCACGCATGAGTGCGTGCGCCACATCAGCGCTTGTAGCCGATCATGCGCAGGAAGGCGCGGCGCTTTTCGGCGTCCTCCGGCGTTTCCACACCCTTGGGCGGGAAGCCGTCGATGACTCCCAACACACCGCGACCCTGATCGCTTTCGGCGATGACGGCTTCGACCGGGTTCGAGGTGGCGCAAAAAATCGAGCAGACTTCGGGGACGTTCTTGATGGAGGCCAGGATGTTGATGGGGTAGCCCTCGCGCATCACGACCACGAAGGTGTGGCCGGCGGCGATGGCGGAGGCGTTCTTCGCAGCCAGCGCTTTGAGGGCGTCGTCATTGCCGTCCACGCGGGTGAGGCAAGGGCCGGAGGCTTCATTGAAGGCGACGGCGAATTTCATCTGCGGGACGGTGTTTACGATGGCCTCGTAAATATCCTCGACGGTCTTGATGAAATGCGACTGGCCCAGAATCAGGTTGCCGTTTTCGGGAATTTCCAGCGGTACCAGTTTCAGTTCCATGGGAAATCACAATGGTAGCAGTTGCCGGGCGTCGTCGAGCCGCGCGGCGATGTCGAGGAGCAGCTCGTCTTCATAAGGGCGGCCGAGGAGTTGGACGCCGATGGGCAGGCCTTCGCGCGAGACCGCCATGGGGACGGCGATGCTGGGGAGACCGAGCACATTGGCGAGGACGGCGGGCATCAGCGCCTGGAAGAGGCCGATCTCGCGGCCGTCGATTTCCCATTTGCGCTCGCGGTGGCGGAAGGCGGCAATGCCGCACGCCGGCATGACGATGACGGGGACGCGCTCCATCTGGCGCAGCAGAGAGGCGCGCATGTGGTCGCGCGCGGCCAGATTTGCGAGCACTTGTTCGGCGGTCACTTCCTTGCGATAGAGGGTTTCGGTAGCGGTCCAGTGGGTTTCGGACTCACGGCCTTCGATCAGCTTGCGGACGGCGGGCGCGGGCCACTGATTGAAGAGGAAGGCCCAGACGTTGGGGGCGCGCTCGAGGCCGCGGGGTTCGAAGGGCTCGATGGAGTGGCCGAGAGATTCCAGCAGCGCGGCGGCGCGGCGAACGGCGGCGCGGATTTCCGGATCGATAGGGACGCTGTAAAACTGCTCCCAGAGCCCGATGGGGAGATTGGCGGCGGGGAGGTCGCGCAGAGGGACGGGAGTGGAAAATGGGTCGGCGGAATCGAAGGCGGCGAGCGCGCGGAAGAGCAGGCGGAGGTCGGCGGGGTTCCGCGCCATGGGTCCGGCGACGGTATTGAGGCCGAGGGGATAGCCGAGTGAAGGGAAGTGGCCGGTGGTGGGGATGCGGCCCGGAGTGGGCTTGAGGCCCGCGATGCCGCAAAAATGCGCGGGCATGCGAATGGAGCCGCCCCCATCGCTGCCGATACCGCCGGGCGAGCAGAAGGCCGCGATGGCGGCGGCTTCCCCGCCGGAGGAACCGCCGGGAGTGCGCGCGGGGTCGGAGGGATGGTTGGTGCGGCCGGTGACGAAGTTGTCGGTTTCGTAGCTGGCGAGCAACTCGGGTGTGTTGGTCTTACCGAGGAGGATGGCGCCGTGGCGGCGCAGGAGCGCGACGGCAGCGGCATCGGCGGAGGCGCGATGGCCGACGCGCAGGCGGCTGCCGACCCGGGTGGGCAGGCCGGCAATGTCGAAGCTGTCTTTGACGGTGACGGGCACGCCGTGCAGCAGGCCCAGGGGCTCGCCGCGCGCGGCGGCGCTTTCGCAGGCGCGGGCTTCGGCGAGAGCGCTTTCGGCCAAGACCATGGCGAACGCGTTGAGCGACGGATTGCGGCTTTCGATCCGGCGCAGATGGGCTTCCACCAGCTCTACCGGCGAGAGAGAGCGGGTGCGAACGCGGGAAGCCATTTCGACGAGCGAAAGGCGGTATGGCACGAGCACAGTGTAACAACCCGTCATAATGGATTCGTGGCCCCGCTGACATTTGCGGAAGCGCGCGGAAGGGTGCTGGCGGAAGTGCGCGGCGCGCGGAAGACTCCGGCGACGGAAGAAGCCGGATTGGACCGGGCGGCGGGACGGGTGCTGGCCGAGGCAGTGGCGGCCGACCGCGATTCGCCCGCGGTGGCGCGCTCGGTGCGCGATGGCTATGCGGTGCGCGCGGCGGATTTGCCCGGCGAACTGCGGATCATCGGCGAAGCGCGCGCGGGCGAGCGTTTCACGGGCACGGTGGGGGCGGGGCAGGCGGTCGAGATCATGACGGGCGCGCCGATTCCGGCGGGCGCGGACGCGGTGGTGATGGTGGAGCACACGCGGCGCGTGGACGGCTGCGTGCAGATCGAACGATCGGCGGAGGCAAACCAGTTCATTAACCCGCAGGGATGCGAAGCGGCGGCGCACGAGGTGGTGCTCGAGCGAGGCAAGCGCCTGGACTACAGCGACGTGGCGATGCTGGCGGCTTTCGGCCGGCCGCGGGTGTTGGTCTATGCGCGGCCGCGGGTGGCGATCATCGCCACGGGCGATGAGATTGTGGAAGTGGACGAGACGCCGGAGGAATTTCAGATACGCAATTCGAACGCGCGGTCGCTCGCGGCGCAGGTCGAGCGCGCGGGCGGCGTTCCGCAGGTGTTGCCGGTGGCGCGCGACACGGTGGGGCACACGCGGGAAATCATCGGACGTGGCCTCGAGGCCGATCTGCTGCTGCTTTCGGGCGGCGTTTCGGCGGGGAAGTACGACGTGGTGGAAGAAGTGCTGGCGGGGTTGGGCGCGGAGTTTTTCTTCGACCGGGTGTTGATCCAGCCGGGGCAACCGCTGGTATTCGGGCGCGCGGGGCAGACCTTCTTCTTCGGGCTGCCGGGCAATCCGTCGTCAACCATGGTGACGTTTGAAGTGTTTGCGCGAGCGGCGCTGGAGTTGCTGGCGGGGCAGCAAGAGATCGCGTTGCACATGCCGTTGGCGCGGCTGACGCGGGACTTTCGTCATCGCGCGGGGTTGACTCGTTTTCTGCCGGCGCGATTGAGCGCGGATGGAAGCGAGGTGACGCCGGTGAGGTGGCATGGCTCCGGCGATGTGCCGGCTCTGACACGCGCCAACGCGTACCTGGTGGCCGACGCCGGCCGCCCCGAGTATGCGAGCGGCGAATTGATCCGGGTGCTGATGAAATGAAAAAACTTTCTCATTATGATGCCGCGGGCAGTCCGCGCATGGTGGATGTCTCGGGCAAAGCGGAGACGCGCCGCAGCGCGCGCGCCCACGCGTTCGTGAAGATTCGGCCGATGGTGTTGGCGAAGTTGCCGCAGAATCCCAAGGGGAATCCGCTGGAGATCGCGCGCATCGCCGGGATCATGGCCGCCAAGCGCGCCTCCGAACTGATTCCACTGTGCCATCCACTGATGCTGACGCACGCGGATGTGGCGGTGACGGTGGAGAAGAAGGGCGTGCGGATTACGGCCAGCGTGGCGACCACGGGGCAGACGGGCGCGGAGATGGAAGCGTTGACGGCCGCGGCGGTGGCGGCGCTGACGGTCTACGATATGGTGAAGGCGCTCGATAAAGGAACCGAGATTCAAGACCTTTACCTGCTGGAGAAGACCGGCGGGAAGAGCGGGGATTTCAAAAGGAAGGCATGACCAACGCAGCGGTTTTGACGATCAGCGATTCGGTGAGCGCGGGAACGCGGGCGGACGGGTCCGGGCCGGCGGTGCGTGAACGGCTGGAACAGTTGGGCTGGAACGTCTCAGCGATGGAAGCGATTCCGGATGAAGCCGGGGAGATCAGCCAGCGGCTGGCGACCTTAGCGGATGGCGGCCAGGTCTCGGCGATCTTCACGACCGGAGGGACCGGGGTGGCGATGCGGGACGTGACGCCGGAAGCGACGCGGGCCGTTCTGGATCGCGAAATCCCTGGATTTGGGGAGCTGATGCGCGCGAGGGGCTCGCAGGCGACACCGCTCGCGGCGCTGTCGCGGTCGGTGGCGGGGACGCGCGGAAAGGTACTAATTGTCAACCTTCCGGGATCGCCGAAGGGTGCGGTGGAGTCTTTAAATGCTATTGTGGAATTGGTGCCACACGTGCTGGAACTGCTCAGCGGGCAGACCGAACACGTGACTGCGCCGAGGGTGTAATGTGAAGCGACTTCTCTTGTGTGTATCCTTGTGCGGAATACTGGTGGCGCAGCAGGAACAGACGACGCTACCCAAAATCGTTACCACGGTTGAAAACGTTTTGGCGCCGGTGACGGTTTACGACCGTAACAACAACTACGTCCACGGACTGATGCCGGACCAATTCCGGATCTTCGACAACGGCAAGGAGCAGAACATCCACCAGGTGGATGTGACGTTCACGCCGATCTCGCTGGTGGTGGCGATCCAGGCGAATGCGCGCGCGGACAAGATTCTGCCGGAAGTCAACAAGATCGGCACCATGCTAAAGCCGATCATGCTGGGGGACCAGGGCGAGGCGGCGGTGTTGGCTTTCGATTCGCGGATCCGCACGCTGCAGGATTTCACGCCGGATGCGGACAAGATCACCAAAGCGATTAAAACGATTTACGCGGGCAGCACGTCGAGCCGGCTGGTGGATGCGGTGGAGGAAAGCGTCCACATGTTGAAGACGCGGAACAAAGACCGGCGGCGCATCCTGCTGGTGATTGGCGAAAGCCGCGATTACGGCAGCGAGGCGCGTGGCCGGGAGACGCTGATCGAACTGCAACTGGCCAACATCACGGCGTACTGGGTGGACATGTCGCACCTGCTGGGCACGCTGACCACGCCGACCCCCGATCCGCGGCCGGATAATAGTCCACCGGCCAGCCACCCGCTGCCCGGCGGGGTGCCGTCCACGCCGACGACCGTGCAGCAGATGTACGGCACCAACGGCTCAAGCGCGGAGTTCATACCGCTGATGGTGGAGATCTTCAAAGACGTGAAGAACATCTTCAAGACCAGCCCGGCGGTATTATTCACGCGCGGGACGGGCGGCAACGAATTCAGTTTCTATTCGCAGAAGGGCCTGGAAGCGTCCATCCAGGAAATCAGCGACCAGTTGCACAGCGAGTACACCATCAGCTACACGCCGAACAACCAGGCGGAAGGCGGCTTCCACCAGATCTCGGTGGAGGTGATCGGGCACAATTACCGGTGCGATACGAGACCGGGATACTGGGTAGCGCCGAAGCCGTAGACTCAAGGTCCGATGTGGGGCGGCCTATTCAGGCTGCGGGCAAGCGGTACAGGGGCCTACCCTAGAAGACGGTGAGGGGGCGTTGATCCGGTCCGGTGCGAAACGTGCGTGAGCCGGCATCGCCGGGAGGCGACGTCAGCAGGACGGGCTTGAGCAGCACCAGCACCTGGTCGCCGGAACTGTCGTGCTCATGCGTGCTGGTGAGCGGCCCCAAGCCCGGTATGCGGGCAAGGCCGGCCAGACCCGCGATGGTGTGACCTTCCTGGTTGTCCAACAGGCCGGCCACTACCGCCCACTCTCCGAATTTCAGGCGGACGTCTTCCTTGATGGTGCGGTTTGAGATCACCGGAAGGCCGTTGACCGATTGCCCGGTCAGCACTTTGAACTCCGCGTCGATATCGAGCGAGACTTCCTGGCTGTCATGCACCAGCGTCGTCAGAGTCAGGTTCAATCCGAGATCTTCGAAAGTGAAGGAGGGAGGCGGCGCGTATGAGCCGGCAACCGTAGTGGTGGTCTGATACCCGGCGGTGACGATGGGATACCGCTCGCCGACGTGAAAGGTGGCCTTCTGGCCGCTCACGGAGCGGATCACACTATCGAGGAGCAAATTGCCGGAGGACTGCGACATCTGAGCCACCAACGAGGCGTTGGTGATGCCGATGCCGATCAGGCTCTTGCCCGCGCCGAAAGTGAGCAGCCCGGAGATGCTGGTGGGGAGCGACGCGAGGTTGTGGAAGGCGGTGGTCAGGGCGTTGAACGAAAAGACCTGCGGGAAGTCGATGCCGTAGGTGACCATGTCGTTCCGGCTCACTTCCAGAAACTGCATCTCGATGGCGACTTGCGCGCGGGGCCGCGCCAGCTCCTCGAAGAGCGCCTGCGCGGGCAGCACTTTCGAAATGCGGTCGCGCATCACCACGGTGTTGGTGGAGGTTTGCCAGTAAATTTTCTCGATGCCCATGGACTGCTGCACGTCGCGGATGGTCTCGGTGAAATCCTGCTGCACGACGGCTTCCGGAACCCTCACCAACACCGTGACGGTGGGCTCTACCGCGGTGCGCTTCTGGACCGTGTCCTGAACCGCCATGAAGAGCTTGTCGCTCAAGGGAACGATGAAAGAGCCGGTGGCGGCCTCCAGGCCGTGCAGCGCGTCACGGTAATCGACGTCGTCCATGCGGAAGCGGATGGGGCTTTTCTTATCGAAATCCGAATCGAAGACGCACTCCAGGCCCCACTCTTTGGCCATCTTTTCAAACAGCTCCTGGCGGTTGCCGAGCAGGTCGAAGCTCTTGCGGCCGGCGGTGGCGGCTAATTCGGTGGGCGGCAAGGGACGGTTGGCTTCGGCCAGAACCAGCGGCGAGGGCTCATCGAAGTGAGGCGCTTCGGTCAACTCCGTCATTTCCTTATCGAGGTCGGCGGGCTGGGGAATGCCGGGCTGGGGTTTGGCCTCCATGGCCGCGCGCGAACGCACTGCCTGGCTGCGCAGCCAATAGGTCTTATTCTTGGGGTCCAAGGCGGCGGCTTGGGAATACAGCAGGTAGGCCTGACTCATATGGCCGGCCTTTTCGGCGGCGCGTCCCTGTTCGTACAGGTCCCAGGCCGCAGGGTCGTCGGCCAGAAGGCAGCCGGCCATCAACAACCCGACCAGGGACACACGTAGCCGCACAATTTATTGACGAAAAGGCCGGCTGGCGCGTGCAGGCCATTTGATTTGTGCGAATCTGGGTAAGGAATCGGCATGCAAAACCTGCGGCGTCTGCTGGAAAGAAACCCGATGGAAATGGTGTGGCCGGTAGTGATCTTCGCCGTCACGTTTGCCGTCGGGTGGCTGATCCGCGCGGCCGTGCTGCGGGCGTTGCGCGCCTGGACCGCGCGCCGCCAGAGCCGCGCCGGCAGGGTTCTGAACAACGCGCTGCGCGGTCCCATGCTGATCTGGTGCGTGATCCTGGGAGTGCACATCGCGCTCGAACTCTCCGGCCTGCCGGCGCGGTACACGGGATGGGCGGCCCGGGGGCTGCTGGCGCTCTGGATTATCTCCCTGACGATCATGTTTATGCGAGTGGCGGGAGACCTGGTGCACGACTACGGGGACCGCGTGCCGGGGGCGCTTCCGGTGACCACTTTGAGCGAAAGCCTGGCGAAGGTGGCGGTGCTGCTGCTTGGGCTGGTGCTGCTGCTCAAGGACGCGCTCAACGTCGAGGTGACCCCCCTCCTGACGGCCTTGGGCGTGGGGGGACTGGCGGTCGCACTGGCGCTGCAAGACACGCTTTCGAACCTCTTCGCGGGAGTCTACGTGGCAATGGCGGGGCAGATCCGGCTGGGCGACTACATCAAGCTGAACACGGGCGAAGAGGGTTACGTGACTGATATCGGATGGCGCAGCACCACCATGCGCGCGCTGGCCAACAACGTGATCCTGGTGCCCAACAGCAAGCTGGGGCAGGCCATCGTGACGAACTACCACCTGCCCGCACGCCAGATGTCGGCGTCGCTGCAGGTGGGGGTGAGTTACGCGAGCGATCCCGACCATATCGAGCGGGTGCTGCTGGAAACCGCGCGGCAAGGCGCGGGCGAAATCGCGGGGATGCTGGCGGAGCCGGCGCCAACGGTCGCATTCGACCCGGGCTTCGGCGAATCGGCCCTGCTGTTCACGGTGAATTTCCAGGTGGCGGAATTCGCCGACCAGTTCAGCGTGCGCAATGAATTGCGCAAGCGGCTGGCACGCCGGTTCCGCGAAGAAGGCATCGAGATTCCCTTCCCCACGCGCACGGTGCGCTGGGAGCGGCCCGGCGCGCCACTCTAGTCGGGCCCGCGCCTTGTAATAATAGGGCCCGCCCCACTTTCCTCGAACCGTCCGGGCGTGGTATATTTGGAGCGCGTTTGATAGCTTCCGCGAATCCGGTAGAGAGTTTCTTGAGCGACGGCTGCATTTCCCCGCTTTTGTTTCCTCTTCGATGAGCCCGGCGTCAATCAGCAGGAGGAGTGAATGAAGAAGATTTTCGTGGGCAACCTCGATTTTCAGGCAACTGAAGAGGCGGTGCGCGGCCTGTTCGAGCAGTACGGCCAGGTCAGCAGCGCGCACATTATGACGGATCGCGATACCGGCCGTTCGCGCGGGTTTGCCTTCGTCGAAATGGACAACGAAACGGAAGCGGACCAGGCGATTACCGCGCTCAACGGGTTCACGATGGGGGGACGCGCGCTGAATGTGAATGAAGCGCGGCCCAAACCGGATCGCGGATTCGGCGGCGGCGGTGGCGGGGGCGGCCGTCCCGGCGGGGGCGGCCGGCGTCCCGGCGGCGGTGGTGGTGGCGGTGGCCGGCGCGAACCGCGCTGGTAAGCTAGCCTCCCCGGGCCCCGTTTTCCAGAAAGGCGCGCAGACGGTGGCTGCGGCTGGGATGCCGCAGCTTCCGTAGCGCCTTAGCTTCGATTTGGCGGATGCGCTCGCGCGTTACGGCGAAATTCTGCCCCACCTCTTCCAGCGTGTGCTCGCTCCCATCTTCCAGGCCAAACCGCATCTTGATGATTTTTTCCTCGCGCGGCGTCAGGGTCTTGAGCACCTGCGCAGTCTGTTCGCGCAGATTGAGATTGATGACCGCATCGGACGGCGAGATGCCGTTGTGATCGACGATGAAATCGCCCAGATGCGACTCTTCCTCTTCGCCGATCGGCGTTTCCAGTGAAATCGGCTCCTGGGCCACGCGCAGCACCTTGCGCACTTTGGGCACGGGCAACTGCAAGCGCTTGGCCAGCTCCTCATTGGTCGGTTCGCGCCCGAGTTCCTGCACCATCTGCCGCGAGGTGCGGATGAGCTTGTTGATGGTTTCGATCATGTGGACCGGAATGCGGATGGTGCGGGCCTGGTCGGCGATGGCGCGCGTAATGGCCTGCCGCACCCACCAGGTGGCGTAGGTGGAAAACTTGTAGCCGCGGCGGTATTCGAATTTGTCCACGGCCTTCATCAGCCCGATGTTGCCTTCCTGAATCAGGTCGAGGAACTGCAGGCCGCGGTTGGTGTAGCGCTTGGCAATGCTGACCACCAGGCGCAAATTGGCCTCGATCAGTTCCTTCTTGGCGGCCTCGGCTTCCTGGTGAGCCTTGGTGATGATCTCGAGGGTGCGGCGCAATTCCGCGGCCGAGCCGCCAAACTGCTCCTCCAGTTGCTGGAGCTTCAGGCCGTGAACCCGCTGCTCTTTGCGCACTTCCTTGAGTCCCTCGGCGCGGCCGGACCAGGTCTCGAGCTTTTTCTGGATGCGCGTCACCTCGCGCTCGAGCGGCTTGAGATCCTCCACCGCGGCGCGCAGCCCTTCGATCAGGTGATGGATCACCGGGCTCTGGAACTTCACCGAACGCACCAACCGGGAGGTCCGGATCACCAGCCGGCCGAGCTCCCAGAGCTGCCGGCGGTACTGCTTGGGCTTCATGCCGCGCGGCACGGCCTGCAGCTTCTGGCGGCACTGCAAAATCTTCCTGTAATGGCGCGAGATGTCTTCGATGGATTGGGCGAACTCCAGGCGCTTCTCCTCCACCAGTTCATCGGTGAGAATGGGGTCGGCGATCTGGACCACGTCGCGCGCCGAGATGACGTCGCGCGCCATCTGGTCGCCGAGCGAGATGATTTCCTGGACCACCAGCGGCGCGCGCGATAGAGACTTGAGCGCGGTGTTCTGGCCATGTTCGATGCGCCGCGCGATTTCGACTTCGCCCTCGCGGGTGAGCAGCGGAACGGTGCCCATCTCGCGCAGGTACATGCGGACGGGGTCGTTGACTTTTTCGCCCAGGCCGGCCGGCAGCTCCAGGTCGATGAGCTCTTCGCCCTCGTCGAGTTTCCTTTCGAAATCCTTGGGCTCTTCGAGGATTTCGATGCCCGCGGTGTCGAGGCCGGCGAGGATATCGTCGAGATCGGCGCCGGCGGACAGGTCTCCGGGCAGAACTTCGCTCACCTCGTCATAGAGGACGTAGCCCTTCTCCTTGCCCATTTGCACGAGCCGTTGGAGACCATCACCTTTGTCGTCGAGCGCCACCGAAGCCCCGTAACTCCCAGCGAGAATAATCGAAATTATTGTACACCACGGCGCGATGCCGAATTGAGAGAGGTCCGCTTCACGGTACTACTCTCCCGGAACGTCGGCCTGCTGTAGCTTCTGCCTGAGGCGTTCGGCCTCCGCCGGGTCGCCGCCGCGTTCGGCCCGGTCAAGGCGCGCCTTCAAGTAGGCGCGATACTTCTGTACGCCGTCCTTCTGCGCGACGCGGAACGCTTCTTTGATATCGCCATCGCGCTCCGCTTGCTTGACTCGCGCCTGCAATTCCGAACTGCGGGTCTCGTCGCTGAGGCGGCGCAGGCTTTCCAGGCACTGGCGTCCATATCCCAGCGTGATCGCCCGGCCCTCCATTTCTTCGGAGAGAATGGCATCCGCCAGCGCGCTTTGGTCCTCCGGCTCCAGGCGGCTGCTCACCGCGTCGAAGGTGAGCGCGGCGCCGCTGGAGTGCACGCCCAGCACCGCCTGGTAAATGCGGCGCGTGGCCAGGCGGTCCAGGATGTCGAGCTTTTCCAGATCGGCGAGAAGCTGTTCGCGGCCCTCCACATCGGAAAGGAGCACGCTCAGCAGCCCTTTTTCGTCGACGCGCACGGGCTCCTTGGGCCGCTCGATGGTGTTTTCCCGGCGATCGGCGACGGTCTTGCGAAAGCTGTCGAGCACCAATCCGCGATCCACCCCGATGTAGCCAGCCACATCGTTGGCGATCGCCATGCGCTCCAGCCGGTCGGGAATGCGCTGCACCGCCGGCAGCAGAAACTTGAGAACCTCCACGACGCCTTCGCTGGTCTTGGTGTCGAACCTGGCGCGCGCCCGGTCCGCCAGCCAATAGAAGTAACCCTTGGCTCGATCGAGCTGTTGCTGGTAAGCCGCCGCGCCGCGCTCCTTGCAGTACTCGTCGGGGTCCAGATCGGCGTCCAGTTGCAGAATGCGGACCTGCAGGCCCTCATCCAGCAGCAGGCTGATGGAGCGTTCCGCGGCTTTGGCGCCGGCCGCGTCGGGGTCGAAGTTGACGATAATCTTTTCGGTATGACGCTTGAGCGCCCGCACCTGGTCCTGGGTGAGCGCGGTCCCGCAACTGGCCACCACCGGGCGGAAGCCCGCCGCGGTGACGCCGATGGCGTCCATGTAGCCTTCCACCAGCACCGCGCGCTCTTCCTTGCGGATGGCTTCCCTGGCGCGATGGAGGTTGTACAACACGTGACTCTTTTTATATATCGGCGTTTCCGGCGAATTCAGGTACTTGGGAATGTCGTCGTCGGCCAGCGCGCGGCCTCCGAATCCGATAATTTTGCCCGATTCGCTATGGATGGGAAACATGAGGCGGTTGCGGAAATAATCGTAGAAGCTGCCGTCATCGCGCCGGCGCACCAGCCCAGAGGGTTCCATCTGCGCCGCGGTGAAGCCACGCTGCTCGAGCAGACGAAGCAGAGCGCGCCCGTTGCGATCGGAATAGCCGAGGCCGAACTGCTCGGTGGTTTCGGGCCGCACGCCGCGGCGGGCCAGATAGGCGCGCGCGATTTCGCCGGAAGCGCCGGCCAGGCCGGCGCGGAAATTCTCCTGCGCCAGTTCGTGCATCTGGTAGAGGGCTTCGCGCTGGCGGGAATCCTCATCGGCATACTGCGAGCGCTTGGGCATGGGAATGCCGTTGCGCTCGGCCAGGCTCTTGAGCGCCTCGTAAAAGCTCAGGCCTTCGAGTTCCATGACGAACCGCACCACGTCGCCCTTGGCCTGGCAGCCGAAGCAGTAGTAGAACTGCCGGGTGGCGTGGACCGAAAAAGAAGGAGTCTTCTCCTGGTGGAACGGGCAGAGGCCGGAATAGCGGTAGGCGCCGGTCTTGCGGAGCCGGACTTTTTCGCCGATGACGCCGACAATATCGACGCGCGATTTCAGTTCCTCGACGAAGTCCATGGCCCCTGGTTCATTATCCCGCATTGTGCCAATCGGTACCGGTGACAGATTCGGCTTAACCGACGATAGCTTGACCGCAGCGGCCCCGCCCTCGACACTTCAGTCATGCTCGGCAGCATTCTTCACCATTTGAGCGCCTACGCGCGGGTACTCACCGCAGTGATGCCGTTTCTATTGGCCATCACGATCCGGTTCCTCTATGGGAAGAACCGGGTGACACAGGTGCTGTTGTCGATCAGCAGCATGTGGTTCGCCGTCAATGTTTTGCTGGCGCCGTATTCGGCCGGGATGCAGCGGGACATCGCGCATGTGTGGGCCTGGTTCCGGTAAGCCAAACGGGCATGCGATCCGCTACAATGATAGTGAGAAGGAGGCCGTATGGAACCCACTGGCATCCAAGCCGCCGGTTTTTTCGGTCTGGGCGGACCTGAGGTAGCTGCACTTTGCGTGCTGGCCGTGCTGTTGTTTGGCGGCAAGAAGGTTGGTGAACTCGGGAAAGGTCTGGGCGAAGGGATCCGCAACTTCAAGACTGCCTTGAAGGGCGACGAAGAAGAGAAGAAGTAGGAAACTGGCTTCGAGAACAGCCCGCAAGTGGGGCTGGGTCCAGCTCGGCTTCAAGAGATCCAATCCAAGAAAGAAAGCCCCGCAGGTCCCGAAGGGCCTTGCGGGGTTTTGATTTTTCCGGCGGACAGCCGCGTCCGCGCGAAACTATTTCTTCTTGGGGGGAACGATGGCGTCCTTGGCGGCCTTGGCCACGCGGAATTTCACGACCTTCTTGGCCGGAATCTTGATGGCTTCGCCGGTGGCCGGGTTGCGCCCCATGCGGGCCTTGCGATCCTGGCGGACGAGGCGCCCGAGACCGGGCACCACGAACACGCCGTTCTTTTTCACTTCAGCGATGGCCATGGCAGCCAGGCCATCCAGGAACCCCCGCGCCGTCTTGTTGCTGACTTCGCAGTGTCCCGCCAGCGCTTTGACTAGCTGGGTTTGGGTCATTCTTGTAGTTGCCATAAATCTCCTTTGATTCTCCCGTCAACTTCTCATCGAAACATTTTTGTGCCGCAACGTTCTGGCGAACGTGCGCCGTAATCGATATCAATCATAAGGGAAGGGCAGGGGGATGTAAAGAGACTTTCGCAAGAAAAGCCCGGTTTTTCGCGGTTTTTTTGCCTGGCGGCGGCTGGAGAGCCCGGTTTACGGGCTTTTCACGAAGCCCTGGCCGAGCTGGTAGTGTAAATCCCCCTCACCGAAGGCTGCCGCGGCCTTGTTTTTCAGCACGCGGAAGCGCACCCGGCCGGGGGCCCGGGCATCCAGCGAGATGCGGACGGCGGCGTACAGTTTGAGCGCCGGACCGCCGGCGGTGGTCTCCGATTCCGTTGGCGAGGCCTCGGGGCGGGAGCGCAGTTGATTGAGAAAAACGACGACGGCGCCGGTTCTTGCGACAATCCCCGCCAGGCGCCGCAGCCCCGATGCCAGGACGCGGCTCTGCAAGCCTGGTGCACCCTCTCCCAGGCCAGTTTCCAACTCCAGCCTGGGGATGAGGGCCGCGGCCGAATCCACCACCAGCAAGTCCACGGCCTGCGAAGCCGCCAGTTGGCGCAGGATCTCGAGGGCCTGCTCAGCCGATTCGGGCTTGGCCACCGGCAGCCGGTCGATGGATACCCCGAGAGTGGCGGCGTATGGCGGATCGAAGGCGTGTTCGGCATCGATCCAGGCGGCCGTCAGGCCATGGCTCTGTGCGTGGGCAATCACCTGGAGGGCCAGTGTGGTCTTGCCGGTGGATGAGGCGCCGAACAGTTCCACAACCCGGCCACGGGGGAATCCTCCGGTGCCGAGAGCCGCGTCGAGGGCCGCAAAACCGGTTGGAATGACGGCTACCGCAGGGGGCGGGCCCATGCGGGCCAGTCTGAGCCGAATGGCGCGTTGCCGGTCCTGCTCGGTCATGGCTGCTGGGCCGCCGAAAGGCTACCTGCGGGGAGGCGCGGTTTTCGCCGCGGGGGCCGGGGCTTCGGGTGCGGCGGCCGCCGGCTCGGTTTTGACCAACCCCAGGAGTTTGCGCAACTCGGTGTCGAGGGACTGGCGGATATCCGGGTTGTCCTTGAGGAACTGGCGGGCATTCTCGCGGCCCTGCCCGATGCGTTCCCCTTTGTAGCTGAACCAGGAGCCGCTTTTCTCCACCAGGTTTTGCGCCACTCCCAGGTCCAGCAGGTCGCCTTCCTTGGAAATGCCCTCGCCGTAGATGATGTCGAATTCGGCTTCGCGGAAGGGCGAGGCGACCTTGTTCTTGACCACTTTGACTTTGGTGCGGTTTCCGACCACGGCGTCGCCGTCTTTGATGGCGGCGATGCGCCGGATGTCGACGCGCACCGAAGCGTAGAACTTGAGCGCCCGGCCTCCGGTGGTGGTTTCCGGATTGCCGAACATCACGCCGATTTTTTCGCGGATCTGGTTGATGAAGATCAGGCAGGTGCGCGACTTGGACACCACCCCGGTGAGCTTGCGCAGGGCTTGCGACATGAGGCGCGCCTGCAGGCCCATATGGCTGTCGCCCATTTCGCCATCCAGCTCGGCCTTGGGAACCAGCGCCGCCACCGAATCCACCACCAGCACATCGATCTGGCCGGAGCTGGTGAGCGTGTTGGTAATCTCGAGCGCCTGCTCGCCGTAGTCCGGCTGCGAGACCAGCAGGTTGTCGATATCGACCCCCAGTTTGCGCGCGTAGGTCGGGTCGAGGGCATGCTCGACGTCGATGAATGCGGCGATGCCGCCATTCCTCTGCGCCTCGGCGATCACCTGGAGAGCAATGGTGGTTTTGCCGGAAGACTCCGGTCCGAAGATTTCAATGACGCGGCCGCGGGGAAAGCCGCCCACGCCCAAAGCGGCATCCACTGATATCGAACCGCTCGAAATCACCGATACCGGCACGATGGCGTCCTTCGAGCCCAGTCGCAGAATCGAACCCTTGCCAAACTGCTTCTCGATCTGGCTGAGGGCGGTCTCCAACGCACGCGCGCGCTCTTTTTCGTCCATGTCGGGTAAAACTCCTAAAGGTGGGGTGAAAGGTTATTGTAGCAGCGGATGGGTTTCACCGCAGAGACGCGGAGGCGTGGAGAAAACTGAGGAATCTGAGTCTCAACAAGCTTGTTGCTTCTCTCCTGTCTTCTCGGCGCCTCCGCGTCTCTGCGGTGAGGTCCCGGACGGTATAATCACACCAGAGGTTGTTGGATGGCAGTTCGTCTATTGGCGCTCGGTTTGCTGGCAGGCCTGCTGATGGGATCTCCGGCCAAGAAGAAGACGGTGGGCACGGCTCGCGGCGAGAACGAGGACCTGGTGCTCGAGGCCACTATCTATGTCGATCCAGCGGACGTCAAAGAAGTGCTGGGCGACGATCTGGGCGGGCACTACATCGTGGCGGAAGTCAAAGTGGAACCGAAGTACGGCAAAGAGATCGCGATCGACCGCGACGACTTCGTGCTGCGCACCGACAAGGACGGCGAAAAAGCCAAACCGTTCGTGGGCAGCCAGATTGCCGGACGGGAAGCCCTCATCGTCACGCGCACCGCAGACACGTCGAACGGGCACCACCCGGCCATCAGCATCGGAGGCATTGGCGGTGGTGTCGGCAGCGGCTCCAGCGACAACGGTCAAGCTAACTCCAAAATCCAGAATGCCGCCACGGTCAAGGAGAATCCCCTGCAAAAGGAGCTGGACGACAAGGTTTTGGTGGAGGGGAAGACCAAGAGCCCGCTGAGCGGCCTGCTTTATTTTCCGATGGAAAAGCAGAAAATGAAGGAACTGGAACTGTACTACGGCGGCAAGGAAAACCGCATCAGTCTGAGGTTCAAATAAACCCGCATGAGAATCCTGGTGGTTGAGGACGAGAAGCGAATCGCGGACTTCCTGTGCCGGGGTCTGGAAGGCGCGGGCTACGCCGTGGACGCCGCGCCCACCGGCACGGACGCCCTTGAGAACATCCACTCCACGGATTACGACCTGGTGGTGCTGGACCTGATGCTGCCCGATATGGACGGTCTGCAGGTGCTCGAGAGAGTCCGCGACCGCAAGGCCGGCCCGCCGGTGCTGATTCTGAGCGCACGCGGCGGTCTGGACGATCGCGTCAAGGGTCTCGAACTGGGTGCCGACGATTATCTGGTGAAGCCGTTTGCGTTCGTGGAGCTGCTGGCGCGCGTGCGCGCCCTGTTGCGGCGCGGCCAGCCCACACCGGAAAAGCTGCAGGTGTCCGATCTGACGCTGGATTGCATCCGCCGCAAGGTAACGCGCGGCGCCGACGGAATCGATCTGGCGCCCAAGGAGTTCGGCATCCTCGAGTACATGATGCGCAACCGCGGCCGGCCGCTCAGCCGGACCATGATCGTGGAACACGTGTGGGACATGGACTACGACGGCCTCACCAACATCGTGGACGTCTACATCCGCCACCTGCGCAGCAAGATCGACGACCGCTTCCCGCAGAAGCTGATCCAGACCGTGCGCGGCATCGGGTACATGATCGACGTGCCCGATAAACAGGCCGAGCGGCCGGTTGAACCGGCTTCCGAGCGGCAGGTGTAAGGTGATCCGCCGCCGCGACCTTCGCCGCATCAGCCGGGGGCTGCGTTTCCGGCTGACGGCCAGCTATGCGCTGTTCTTCACGGTGCTGCTGATCGGCGCGTCGTTTCTGTTCGGAATCCGGCTCAACAACACGCTCCAGAAAGAAGCGCACGATGCGCTGACCGATCATTGGGACGCGATGAAAGGCTATCTCCGCATCGAAAAGAAGCACGAGATCGATGCGGACGAGCGGGCCCTCTGGTACTACGACGAGAATGACACCGAAGAAACCACCATCGTCCTGGACATCAAGAAGATTTACATGGTGGCGGCCGCCGACGGCAAAGTGATCCTCGACGAGGACGACAATCCGGCATACTCCGAGACCTTCAAGGAAATCTTCGACTCCCCGGCGAATATCCGGGCGCGTGTAGCCAAAGCAAACCCCAATCCAACAGCCCCGAATCCCGGACCGTTTTGGGATACGCGGCGAGATTCCGATGGGGAAGAGTTCCTGATCCGGTCCGGCATCGTCTGGGATCAAGTGCATCACCGTCCTTACTACGTCTCGCTCGGGTCGCCGCTGGCGCAATACGCCAAGATCCAGAGCGGCTTCACCTGGATCTTCATCAGCGTGGTCCCAGGCGCTCTGGTGCTGGGCGGCATCCTGGGATGGTTCATGGCCGGCCGCGCGCTCACTCCGGTGAAGGACGTGGCGCAGGCCGCGCAGCGCATCTCGGGATCCAACCTGAGCCTGCGCATTCCCACCCGCGAGGCCGGCGACGAGCTGGATTACCTGATCCTCACTTTCAACCGCATGATTGAGCGCTTGGAATCTTCCTTCCAGCAAATGAAGCAGTTCTCCACCGACGTTTCGCATGAGCTGCGCACGCCCATCACGGCCATCCGCGGCCAACTCGAAGTGGCGCTGTTCACCGCCAAGACCACCGAGCAGTACCGCGAAGCCATGTTCAACGCGCTGCAGGATATCGACCGGCTCTCGCAGATTGTGCGCGCGCTGCTGCTGCTCTCACAGGCGGAATCGGGGCAACTGGCGCTGCAAAAGTCGCGGCTGAATCTGCGCGAAGTGGCGGTGGACCTGGTGGACCAGTTTCAGATTCCGGCCGAGGCCGCCGGCGTCCGCCTGGAGGCCGATCTGCCCGACGAATGTTTTGTGGAAGGCGACCGCGTGCAGATGGAGCGCATGATCTCCAACCTGCTCTCGAACGCGCTCAAGTTCACACCCGAAGGCGGCCAGGTGCGGCTGCGCGTGGTTTCTTCGCCGGAGCGGGTGGAGATAGTCGTTGAGGACAACGGCCTCGGCATCCCGACCGAACACCTGCCGCACATTTTCGACCGCTTCTATCGCGTGCCGGGCTCGGGCACGGCGCCCAATCCGGAGCAGGGCCTGGGGCTGGGGTTGAGCTTCGTGGCGTGGATCGTGAAGGCGCATCACGGCAAGGTCGAAGTCGATAGCGCTCCCGGCAAGGGCTCCCGGTTCACCATCACGCTGCCCGCGTTGGGTGTGGCGCCGGACACGCTGGAACTGGCGGGCGAGCCGGCCGGCCGCTCCTGAAACCCAAAAAAGGGCCGCCCCTGCTAACGTAGATGAGGTTTAAGCTTCCGACAGAGTTTAAGACTCTCACCCGCGCGAAACTGCTACAATCCAGGTTCGTGCTCCGCGGCGCTGCCGGGGAGCAGCCGCCACAAATCGCGCCGTGCTTCGCCGGATCTTCAAGGCTTTCCAGTATCGCGACTTCCGCTTGATGTGGATTGGCGCCTGCACGTCCGCCATCGGCACCTGGATGCAGATGACGGCGCAGGGCTGGTTGATCTGGAGAATCAGCGGCAGCGCTCGCTTGCTGGCCCTCGACCCGATTCTCCAGGCCGTCCCGATCATTCTTTTCTCGCTGGTCGGTGGCGTGCTGGCCGACCGATTCGAGCGCCGCCACCTGCTGATCTTTTCGCAATGCGTGCAGATGTTCTGCGCGCTGCTGCTGACGTTCCTGGTGGGTTTCCACGTAGTGAAGGTGTGGCATATGCTGTGCTGCTCTTTCGTGGTGGGCTTCGCACAGGCCTTCGGCGGGCCGGCCTATTCGGCGCTCATCCCCACGCTCGTCCCGAAGGAGCACATGCCCAACGCGATTGCGCTGAATTCCATCCAGTTCAACGCCGCCGTGATGGTGGGACCGGCGCTGGGCGGCTGGGCCTTGCATACGTTGGGCGATACCTGGTGCTTCGGGCTCAACACGCTGTCGTTCCTGGCGCCCATCGTCTCCCTGCTGATGCTGACCATCCGTTTCCTGCCGGAACGGACCGGCCAAAGCATTTTTACCAGCCTGAAAGAGGGTCTGCGATTCGTGCGCCGGGTGGGCGCCATGGAGAGCCTGATCGTGCTGGCTTTCTGCATGGCGGCGCTGGGCGTGCCGCTGCGCACCTTCCTGCCGGTCTTCGCCGCCAAAGTTTTCGGCCAGGGCTCGGGAACTTACGCGACCTTCCTCTCCATGTCCGGAATGGGGTCGGTAATTGGCGCGCTGGCGGTGGCGTACCTGGGCAATGTCCGCAGGAAGGGCCGGCTGGCCCTGGTTATGCTGATGTGTCTGGGCCTCGGCATTACCGGCTTTGCGCTCTCGCGCTCCGTGGTGCTGAGTTGCGCCATGCTGCTGTTCGGCGGGGCCGCCATGATGGGAGTCTTCGCGATGGTCAACTCCCTGGTGCAGCTTGTGGTTACCAATGAGATGCGGGGCCGCGTGATGAGTGTCTACAATCTCTCGTTTCGCAGCGGCATGCCTATGGGAAACCTGTTGGCCGGCTGGCTCGTCCCTATCTTTACAGCTCCCGTGGTGCTGGCCGTGAATGGTGTGCTCCTGGTGGGTCTGGGGGCCTATTATTTCCTGGTGCAACGGCGGGTAGCCGAGCTCTAATTAAGGAACCAGGTTCTAATTGAATAGGTGATATCGATCATGTGGGTATTGTTACTGGCCGGTTTTATGGCCGCCGCTCCATCCGCTCTGGAAACCGCACGGGACGCGGAGGACCGCCCGGCGCTCGAAAAAATTGTCGCCGATTACGCGGCCGCGGCCGCCAAGGCGCCCAACGACGCCGAGGCGCAGTACCGCGGGGCGCTGGCCTGTTCGTACCTGGCGGAAATTGCCATCGAGCAGCGCGACCGCAAACTGGGACAGCAGACGGCCGAGCGTGGCATGCAATTCGGCGAGCGCGCCGTCACCCTCAAGCCCGATTCGGCCGAATACTACCGGGTCCTGGGCACGCTCTACGGCCAGGCCATCATCGACCTTCCCAGCGGGCTCAACTACGGGCCGAAGGCCAAAGAGGCCATCAGCAAGGCGGTCGAGAAGGCGCCCAGGTCCTCGGCGGTTTATGTGGCGCGCGGCGTCGGCAACTACTACCTGCCGGCCATGCTGGGCGGCGGCCCCAAGCTGGCGTCCGACGATTTCCGCAAAGCCATCGAGCTCGATGCCAAGAACGCCGAAGCCTATCTGTGGCTGGGCCTGAGCCTCCGCAAGGAAAACAAGGAAGCCGAAGCCCGGCAGGCTTTTACCAAATCGCTGGAACTCAACCCCAATCGTTTTTGGACGCGGCAGCAGTTGGCCAAGACGCCGGGGAAGTAGGACAGGCCTCCTGGCCTGTCCGCGTCATCGAGCCCAGTGAGTATTCCGTATATGGCATACTGTAGATGTGGCGTGGGAAGTCGAGTTCACCGATGAATTCCGGGATTGGTGGAACGCCCTCTCCGAAGAGCAGCAGGATGATGTGGCGTACTCCGTTCGGCATCTCATGGAATTCGGCCCTGCCCTCGGTTTCTCGCACAGCTCAAAACTCGGCAGTTCCCGTTATCCGCAGATGCGCGAACTGCGGACCCAGAGCGCTGGGAGGCCGTTGCGGACACTCTACGCATTCAACCCGCTCCGCTCGGCAATCCTCTTGATCGGGGGCGAGAAGACCGGCGACGACCGCTGGTATGAGAAGTTTGTGCCGATCGCGGACCGGCTTTTTGAAGAACACCCGCTTGATCTCAAGAAGGAGGGAAGGATCTAATGCCCACTCGTAATTTTCGTGAATTGCTGGAGGCGATGCCCGCCGATCGGCAGCGGAGGATTGAGAAACGGTTTGAGAAAAGTCTGGCCGCTATGCCGCTCGATCAATTGCGAAAGGCGCAGGAGATGACGCAGTTGCAACTCGCTGAAATCCTCGGCGTCAATCAGGGAGAGGTCTCGAAGATTGAGCACCGGTCCGACATCTGCGTCAGCACCCTGGCCGAATACATCGAAGCTATGGGCGGCCGGCTCGAGATCCGTGCGGTGTTCAAAGATCGAGAAGTGCGGATCACGCAGTTCGAGGAGTTGGCAAGCTAGACGGCGTCCCAGAAACAGGACGTCGATGGCCGTTGGATTGCCCAAGTGCCGGAATTGAATGTGCTCCTGTACGGTGACTCGAAGCAGGACGCCATTCAACGCGCTCAGTCGGCCGCGCGGGAGATTGTTCTCGACCTAATCGCACACGGCGAGTTGCCTCCTGATTCGGCGAACGCCGTATTCCCAAGCCCGTCCTAGCGAATACCGATCCAAACAACTTCACCCGGTCTCAAGATTTCGAGTGCTTTCAGCACATCGGGCAGCAGAACCAGCAGGTCATCGAGATTCGTGGTGCGGGCTCGGACAACCAGCAACGAGATCGAACGACCACGTAAAGTCTGCTGATTCGGCATGTTCTGATCCACCGTGATCAGTACTTCAAAGCCCGCTTGATCCGCGGCGGCCAGGAGTGCACCATTAGTCAAGCCAGTGAGCCCCGCGTACCGGCAGGTTTCGCACTCGTGACCTGTGAAGTGATGGCGGAGTCCCTCGTCTATGCACTCGTCCAGGAGAAGGCGCATTCAATGGCTGGCGAGCAAGGATTCTCTGGCTTCTTCCAAAGCTTGCTGGGCCTGCTCCCGGCTGACGGTGGGGAACCCCTCTAGAAAGCGCTCCAAGCTGTGTCCGGCTTCGAGGTATTCGAAGAGTGTGCGCACCAAGACTCGTGTGCCTCTAAACGTCGGCGCACCGGACATAATGGCGGAATTGCGAACAACGACGGACTCCATGTCTTCATTGTGCCTCAATTGTCCCAGCACAGTGGGGTCGCGGCGCCCGGTGGCGACGAGGGCTCCGCAATGCCGGCCCGCCGGCAGATTTCCTTCCGAGTCCAGCGTGATCCGACCGGACCCGTTTTCCGCCCAGACTGTCCCACCATTTTGCGGAAACTGCGGCAAGCCCTTCCCGTGGTCCAAGTCGCTGCACGCGACCGCCCAAGCCGCCAAAGAGGGGGAGTTAGGTGACGCCATTACGCTCATTGAGGCACTGTGTGTTCGATTTCATAATGGTGTTCTTTGATGATGTGAGACCGGAGGAGTACACACCAAGCTATCCCACTACCCGTATTCAGCATGCTGAACTGCGGCTCGACAACCAAACTGGCGGCGATGCCTTCCAACTCAGCAGACTACGTTTTCGTTGACCCACCGTTTGGAAACAACCTACATTACTCAGAGCTTAACTTCCTGTGGGAGTCTTGGCTCAAGTTAATGACTAACAGAACGCTCGAAGCGGTGATGGATGTCGAGCTTGACCGCTCTCTGCTTGACTATCAAAAGCTGATGACATCGTCCTTTCGTGAGATTTACCGAGTCCTCAAGCCAGGGCGTTGGATGACAGTGGAGTTCCACAACTCACGAAATAGCGTTTGGAACGCAATCCAACTGGCAATGGGGGAGGCTGGGTTCATAATCGCGGACGTCCGCACTTTGGATAAGCAACAACAGACGTACAAACAGTCCATTCAGAACCTCGTTAAGCAGGACTTGGTAATTTCGGCTTACAAGCCGAATACCGATCTGGAAATACGGTTTCAACTCGAAGCGGGTACAGAAGATGGCGCGTGGGACTTTGTCCGAAATCACTTGCGTCAGCTCCCAATCTTCGTTTCCCAGAAGGGCAAAGGAGAGGCCATCGCCGAACGTCAAGCCTTTCTACTCTTCGATCGCATGGTTGCTTTTCATGTGCAGCGGGGAATAATGGTACCGCTTTCCGCGGGCGGCTTTTACGAAGGCCTCGCGCAACTCTTCGAGTATCGAGACGGAATGTATTTCTTGGCCGATCAGGTCGACGAATACGACAAGAAGAAGCAGACCGTCTCAGAATTAAGGCAGTTGGAGTTGATCGTCCGGGATGAATTCAGCGCTGTCCAGTGGCTTCGCCAACAACTTGCCGAGAAGCCACAGCGTTTCTCAGAACTGCAACCGCAGTTTATGCGAGAAACGGCGGGCTGGTCGAAAGAGGAGCAGCGACTGGAGCTTTCGGAGATCCTTCGGTTGAACTTTCTCTGTTACGGCGGTGAAGGCGAGGTCCCAGTACAGATTCGCAACTACCTCTCAAAGAACTTCCACGACCTGCGTGGGCTGGCCAAGGACGCCCCTGCCCTTCAGGCAAAGGCGAGCGACCGATGGTACGTTCCTGACCCGAACAAAGCCGTCGACTTAGAGAAGATCCGCGAACGCGAGTTGCTCAAGACCTTCGAAGAGTACAGGGCGTCCGGTGTGAAAAAGATCAAAGTTCCACGACTCGAAGCGTTACGGGCAGGCTTCAAGCGCGCTTGGGATCAGCGAGACTACACAACCATCGTCGAGGTAGCAGCGAAGATTCCGGAGAGCATTCTCCAGGAAGACACCAAGCTGCTCATGTTCTATGACCTCGCGGCCACTCGCCTCGGGGTCGGGTAGGCTACCACGGCACCTCTTATGTTCCGAACTGGAGACTGGGCGTACAGCCCAAGGCATCACCAACTCTGCCGTATTGTCGACTCGCAGACGATCTGGGGGGAAACAGTCTACCGTGTCTGGTTCGCCGACGCGGATGCCGTGGTGAGGCTATCGGAATCCGAACTGCACCCGGCGTCTGAGGCGGTTCCTGCCAGTCCCGCCTACTTGACGTATGTCGCGGCGGCGGCCCGTGTGGCGGACGCAATGACGCACGACGCGCTGCTCGCCCCTATTGGATCGGCCGTTATCCCTTTCCCGATGCCGTTAGTGTCACCAGGGAGCGGGTCGCGGAGTACGTAATCCGGACGGAAAAGCGCCGGGCCATTGACGCCGATGGCGCGCCGCTGTTCAAGCCGCGGCATACCCGTCTGGTTCCAGTGAAGTGGGAAACCCGGCATCGAGAGCAGCAACTGCTCTACGCCGCTGTTACGGAATACGTTCGCGTGGGTTACAACCGCGCCATGCGGGAGAAGCGGAACTATATCGGATTCTTGCTGCTCTTGCTCCAGCGATTGGTCACGTCTTCAACGCGAGCGATCCGATCCACTCTCGAACGCCGACTCGAGGCACTTCAGCAGCCGGATGAACAGTTGAGCCTCTTCCCGCAGATGCTCGATGAAGAATGGGCGGAACTCGATGGACAGGAACAAATCGAGAGACTGCTCAAGACTCGTCTCAAGGCAATGAAAAACGAGCGCGCCGAGGTTGAGCTGCTTCTCGAAACCGCGCGCCGGTCCGAACAGGCGGGACCGGATGCCAAAGCGGAGGCCCTGATCGACTGGATCTACCAACTCCGGCAGCAGGAAAGTGAACCCGTGCCGATCGATCCTGAAACCGACTGTGCCCTCATCGATACAGGTTCCCCTGAAGAGTTCAGTTTCTTCTTAGAGCACCTCGTGAGCCGCGGCTTCCTGGAGAAGCACGGGAACGGATATCGCGTGACCGTGGCGGGCTGGCAGAGGGTCGAAACGGCTGGGGCCGCCTCATCCGGTCAACCAGGCCGGTGCTTTGTCGCCATGGCCTTCGACCCGGCCCTCAACGATGTCTACGAATTGGGAATCCAACTCGCAATTAAGGACTGCGGTTTCGAGCCGATTCGAGTTGACAAGGTCGAGCACAACGAGAAGATCTGCGATCGAATACTCGCCGAGATCCGCAGAGCCCGGTTCCTCGTCGCCGATTTCACACTGCATCGTAAAGGTGTCTACTTCGAAGCTGGCTTCGCGACAGCAATAGGCATGCCTGTCATCTTCTGCTGCCGATCCGATGAGCTTGCGCAAACGCACTTCGATACCAGGCAGTACAACCACATCGTTTGGGAAACTGCTGACGACCTGAGAGCAAAGCTCTCCGACCGAGTTCGAGCGACTATCATAGAAAAGGACTAACGAGGGAGGGTTCGGACGCCGTCATTCAAGCGACGTGAAACCACTCCACGAAAAAGTGTCGGGGCGTCCGGATAGCTGGCAACGATCTGCGCCAATTCCTGCTTCGCCTCCGCCGCCGCGCCGAGGTGGCTGGCGGCCGCGAGGAAACGATCGCACGCGCCGAGCAAATCCAAGGCAGTGATTTCGTAGCCGTCGCCAGCCAATATCCGTTCGACGGCCAAGCGCCCGACCCGAAACGCAAACAGCGGCTGGGACTTCAAGAAATCGCGCGACGCGCGGCTGAGCGTTCTCGGTTCTGTGCGGCCCGTTTCCGCGAACTCGAGGGCCAGGTCGAGATGACCGTCGCTTTTGGCGGCGGCGAACCATCTGCCGGGATCGCCGCTCCGTTCGGCCAAGTCGGCGAGAACTCCCCTTCGGTCAATCTCAGGGTACTTCCTGGTAATTCTCTGGAAGGTTGCCAAGCCGACATTTGCCTGGTTCGCGGTGAGGGAGAACCGGCGGTACGCTTCTTCACGGCGACCGGCCGCCAGCAGAATTGCTTCACACTCGGCGTCTACTGCGGAGTCTGGGATGTTAAGGCCACGGGATGCCTCGGAATAGGCGAGTGCTTCGTCGAATGACCCTTGAGCCAGCAGCGCGCGAATTCCGTACCGGCGCCAGGGCCAGACTGGATGTTGCTTCAGGGCCAGCAGATCCAGAAGTTCCCTATAGCGCCCGGCGGTAAGTAAACTGGAAAGGCACAGGTCCGTACCCCTCACATAGGCGCCAGGGCGCCAATCGCGCCATGCTTCTCGCAAAGCCGGCAGAATCTTGTCCGCCCAGCGGGATGAGACATCGCCGCTGTCACAGAGATCGCCCCAACTCTCCTCCACCAGCGCCAGGTAGCCAACTCCGTCAACTTGGATCGCGCGCCAAAGCCGCTCAAGCCAGCGCCTGCGCTTCCTGTGGTCCACAGGCGTCCTAACGATCAGGGGGATGAGTTCTCCGATCGCATGGGCGACGGCGCCGCCGAGCCCGCCGGACGACGTGTCGATGAGTTCGAATGCGGGCCAGAGCCGTTCCATCAAGCACACCGCTCCGTCCGCGGCATCGATCGGAGCGCGACGACTATTGGAACTGATCTCCGCAACCGCCTCCTTGAGGCGTTGGATGGCGAGTCGCGATCCACGCCAGCCGAATGCGCGTGCACGGATATACGACTTGAATGCCCACTTTGTACAACTGCGTTTGCCTCCCATTGAGCTTCGTTCCCGAGAGAACCAGATCGATTCCGATCCGATCAGTTCTCCAGCGACGTGGCCTCGACAATTGCCTGAAGCTCGCGGAAGATGTCGCCGAAATTCTGCGCTAAGTAACGGACTACGCGAACATTGCCGAATAGCTTCGCGAGGTATCCCCTTGCCAGCACCAGATTGAGGACCTCGTTGCCATGCGATGCCTCGATGAGCTTCATGTCCCGTTGGAGGGAGTCCATCTCCTTTTCCATCTTCGCGATCTGCTCCGGCGTGAGTCCTTCTATGACCTTCCGCTTGTCTGGATCCACCAGCATCTCCGCCGGCGTAGCCGCCAGAAGCGCCTTGGTATAGGGCACGGAAAGGTTGTTCGTGGCCACCAGGAGCTCCGCGACTTCCAGTTGCCGCATTGGCTTCATCTTCTTCAGCGCCGCGAAGACGTTGGGCGAGATATTCCGGTTCTTTAGGACCTCCGCCGCTTCGCGGCCAATTCCCACCAAGAGATCGCGCTTCCGCCGTATGCTCGCAATATCAAGCTTCAGCGCCTTCGCGATTCGATCCTCGGCGACATGGCCATCCCGGATGGCATTCAACACCATGACGTGTTCTTGGACCGTTGCCAATTTGCTGACCCGCTTGTTGTACGTGTAGGCCTCGTCATCGGTCGATATCAGGCATCGAGCGGATGTCTGCTCCAGTTCTTTGAGCACCTCAAGCCGAAGGTGTCCGTCCAGCAATATGTACATTTCGGCTTTGCGGTCCTGCGGAAAGACAATCATGGGCTCGATGATCCCGACTTCCCGGACGGAAGCCAGAATCTGCTGGTATTTCTGCGAGGCCCTGACACCAGGCTTCAGCTGCCTCAAGGGCAAGATGCTGCCAATCGGCAAAATCACGCCGTTTGGGTCAAAACCGATCCGGACTTCTTTCGCCATTTTCACCCTTTCTCAGTAGCCTGAATCCTCTCCGCAAGATAGGCCGGCAACATTTCCATTTGTTCCGCCCTCATGAGCGTGACGAAGTTCTCATCTCGGAACAACTGTTTCAGGGCGGTGACGATGAAGAGCAGACGATTCTCGGTCAATCGAGCTTTTCTCACAGTGTCCTTCTGCCGGTCAGCTTCCTGGCGGTATACGCGAACCAGCGCCTCCGCGGTCGGCGCGCGCTCTTCCTTGGGCTTGGGGCCTTGGTTAAGGCGCTTACCCTTTGTCTTGCGTTGCTCGATGATCTTGCGAACCGTTAGGAGCTTCCGGCCTCTCAGCGTTTTGTTCTCGTACGCATCGCACAGCGCCTGTTGAATGCCGGCATCGTCCGACGTTGAGATCTGCATGGCGACAGACAGCGGTACCCAGCCAGTAGCAGAGGACACGATGAGCACAGACGCCTCCGCTACCCCAATCAAGAAAGCAGAAACGCCGGACCCGGCTGATTCCGCACCGCAGACCGAGTCGCTGGTGCGGGCCGCCCTGGATGACATCGCCTTGCTGGTTGGCGGCGCGGCCGCCTTGCACCAGTTGGAAGATGACCTGGTCTGGACGCTGACCAAACGCATGGACCGGATTCGAGTCCGGTTGCTGCGAGATCTGAAGGGCCTTGCTTACCGGGACGAATTCGAGCCGAAGACGACAAAACCACCCCGAGTGCACGCCGCCGTCGAGGAATTCCTGATCCGCAACCGCGCGGGGATGGGGGAGTGACGCCGGCCATGAAACAAGCCAAGCGCTTTTCCCAACTTACGGCGCCTCGGCAAGCCCTGGTTCGGTTGCTCCAGTCGGTCAACTTCGGCTACGTCGAAGGCCTCGAAGTCCGCAGCGGCGAACCGGTGTTCAACCCCGCGCCGACAGTATTCGTCGAGGTGAAGCTGGACACCGGCAACGAACCCCGCCCGGAAATGAACTTGACGGACTTCGAACTGGGGAATGAAGTCATTCGGCTGGTGGAGCAGCTCGATGAACTGGGCGATGGCAACATCGAGCGGATCGACGTTCGCTATGGCATTCCGCGGCGGGCCCTGATTGAGCGCCCTATCCAGGGGGTACGGCGATGATGCCGGCGGTGGCCATACCCCTCGCTGATTTCACTCCATACCTGCTCCAGCAGGCGGCACTGCGGGCCAGCCTTCTGCAAACGAGCTTCGGATTCGCCGCGGATGATTGGGATGACCTCCGGCAGGATCTGGCCCTCGATTGCCTCCGGCGGTTGCCCAGGTTCGACGGATCGCGCGGGAACTGGCAAGGGTTCGTGCACGGAGTCGTTCGCAACCACGCCTGTGTTTTGGCTTCGCGACAGATTGAACGGCGTCAGTTCCAACCGCTGGAATTGGATACCGGCCCCGAATTGCCGGACGGCAGTTTGACTGGCAAAGCAGATGAGGCGCCAGCGGAGGACTTCCGTCCCCTCCTCGAACTTGGCCTCGACACGGAGCGTGTCCTCGCCGGGCTGCCGGAAGATCTGCGGATGATCGCCCGGCATCTCGCCGAGATGCCCATATCGGCCGTGCGGCGAAAGACTGGGCTCTCACTGGCCCAAGTGAATCGGCGTATCAGGCGAATCCGGGCGGCGTTCACGGCGGCGGGACTCGCACCGGCGAATGGTGGAGGTGCCCGATGACAAATGCCCAACAGATTCCGATTCCCTACATGGGGATTGGTGACGGCAAGCAAGGGCCGACGAAGGACAAACTACTCGTGCCCGGGTCAGGTTGTGGTGGAAAAGGTGGAGATCGCCGAAGCGCACACCACCGGCAACCCGATGCTGAAGTGGACGCTTCGCGTCCTCGCGCCGCGCTACGTCAACCGCCTCATGTGGCGCAACAGCGTCTTCACGCCGAACACACTGAAGTTCGTGAAGACCGACCTGCATATCTGCGGTCTGGACCTGGAGAAACTGTCGGACCTACCCAGGAATCTCAGCAAGTTGCTCGACGTGAAGCTCGAGGTCACCAAGAAGACCAAGGGCGACAACGAGAACATTTATTTCAACAGCCGCATCGTGAACGACCGGACAGCGGGGTCTTTCGAGTTTTGGGCACAGCGACTTCCTTCCAATGTCTATCAGATGCAGGTGCGATACGTTCTGTCTTTCAAGACGAAATGACAGGGCAGGCGCGAATTTGAGTAGCCTGTTTAGAATCAGCACTATTGCCAGTGTCTCTTGATCGCCAAATACCCTTCTTTTCACTTGGGGACCGATCTCGACTATAGGCAGCGTGCCAGCGTGCCGCCGGCATCCAGGCGGCTCTGTCCTGGAGTGGTAGTTGCGACGGTTCTTGCCCATATTCCTGTGTGAGTTGGCCCCGGAGAGGTCGTTTTATACCGGGCTTTTTGGGGAGCCAAATGTCAAAACTCCAGTCGGGATTCGAACTCGATCCAGTCTGTGCAGCCTCGGGCTGTGCAGCAACGTAATCATCCTCAGTGCTGAAATTAGATTTCGTCATGGAGTTCACCTTTGTGAGTGTGCTTCGGCTACGGCGCAACGGCCACACTTGATGGCGTGCCACCCCAGGGTGACGACCCACAGCATGTAGGTGAAGAAGGCGAACCGCGGAGGCCAGCCAATGTCAACTCCGGGACCATAAGCGCCCGGTCCGAGCGGAAATACGAAAATCGCCGAGTACAACACAAAAGCGACGAAGCCAAAGAGTGGCAAACCAGCGGTCCAAAGCAAAGCCCGCCGCGCCGTTGCCCATGCCTGGTTCCTACGCGCCAGGCTCAGGTTAACGAGCAGGGCTGAGAATGGAAGGAGCACCAGTTGAGTCGTGCCGAATATTACGTGAAGGGTGCCCCGGGTGGATAGCGGGAAGTGCATGGGCATTGGGTCTGTTGTGAAGAGCCCTACACCGGCCGCGCCAATCACGCAGAGGAGGAGTAGGCCAAGGCCCATACGGCCCATGGCGCCTCGGAGCTGCGACCTTAGCATCGCAAACAGGGCTCCATAGCTCAGCGCCGAAATGAGAAACGCCCCCGACATGATCCAGCCGTAGCGCCCAATGGCCCATTCGCTGATTGTGTGCCAGGAGGGCGCCAGGTCCGGCCGAAGAAGAATCAGCGCGATCAGTAGAAACTGATATGCAACTATTGCGCCCATCGCCAGCCGCGCTGCGTTGGTTGAGATCGTTGCGGGTTGTTTTGCCAATGCTGTGCTCGTCATCGCCATTCTCCTAAACTGCGTGTTGTGAACTTCGGATTTCCGCGTGGCCGCTTGCGTCGAAATGCTTACGGTGCACCTGAATCGCATGCCGCGCAGCAACGAGTACCCATGCGCAGTTGGACAACACGATCAGGCGGTTCGCCCACCCATCCACTGCAAGCACTCCGGGCGGCAGCGATCTCGGCGCATGTTGCGGCAAATGGCCTCCAGAGGCACGCGCCATTTGCATCATCATGATTGTCAGTGTCGCCACGAGCAGGACGGCACTTATCCAGCTTAGGTTCGCGATCCAGAGGAGGGCTCTTCGGGCCGAGCGCCACGTTTCGTTGCGACCAAGAGCAACGCTCAGCAACAAGGCGGCAATAGGGAAGCCGATGACTCCAAGCAGACCTGCGATCCCATGCCCGATTTCATGCCTGACATCAAACACGGAAGCCATGGCCTCGCCAATACCCGCGATAATCAGAAACCACAAGCCCAGCTTTCCGATATTGGTGTGGACCTGGGACCAGATGACGATCACTAATGCCCACGAGCTGATGGCCCAGGACACGAACATCAGCGACAGCACCCAGGCATAGTGACCGAATGCGTACTCACTCACCATGCGCCATGAGGGTGAAAACTCGGGACTCAATACGTGCAGGGTGGCCAGCAGCAGAATCGTCGTAATCGTCGCGAGAATGGCCAGCCAGCCTGCCGGCTCCGCGATCTGCGACGGATTGCTCACCGAAATAAGTTGGTTTGTTGCAGCTTTGTCCATTCAGTCCTCCAGAACACTCATTCCTCAGCGAACCCGCCGGGGCATTCTCCTTAAGCGTGCAGATTCGTTCGATGATGCAAGCTCAGATCATCCCCTCCAGCCGCCGATAGCTCGCTTCCATTCCGCGCTCCATACCTGTCGCAAGCATGGCCGCTCGTGTTTGCGCATCCGGTAAGGTCATTCGTATCGTCATCAGAGTGCCGTCGCCATCCGCATCGAATGTCGTTTCAACGTGGTTGTCGGGGGTGGGAGCCGGCAGGTACATCCGCTCCACATGAACAATCCTGCGATAGGGCTCCAATTCCAGATACTCGCCAGCGAGGTGGAATGCGCCGCCCTTGCCGTTTGTCCACTCGTAACGGATCCTGCCTCCTGGTCTCGCTTCGCTGATGCAGACCGGCATCGTCCAACCTTCAGGACCAAGCAACCATTTCTGGATCAATTCCGATTCGGTGTGGGCGCGATACACGGCCTGCGGCGGAGCCGCGAAGCGCCTGGTCACAAGCACGTGCGTGTCGCCTTCGGTCGTCAGAGTCAACTTGCTCATCGTTTCTCTCCTTCTTTCTGCTGTTCCATGCTGGCCAGAACTGTGTCAAGCCGCTCGTAGTTTTGCTGCAAGGCGTTGCGCAGCATCGCTAGCCATTTATCCATGGTTTCAATACCACCTTTTGCGATACGGCGAGGGCGCTTCGTACCCTCGACGCGGCTGGTAACGAGGCCTGCGTCTTCGAGAACCTTCAAGTGCTGCGAGATCGCTGGCTGCGTCATCCTGAATGGCCCGGCCAATTCCGTCACCGTGGCCTCTCCTTTGGCGAGACGCGCCAGAATGGCCCGCCTGGTCGGATCAGCCAAAGCAGCGAAGGCGGCATCGAGTCCATCCATCAGTGATAGCTTATATAAGAACATACTTATTGTCAAGCTTTTTTTTGGGGGGCGCTTGGGCAAATCGTGAAAACCTGCGCCGGACCGGTTCTTCGTGAGGTTCGTGGACCGTCGATTCACTTGAGAATTCGGTCGGCTTCGTGTTAGGCCGGTCGGCTTTGGTCTAATTCCCAACGATACGCCATCCGGAGGTTATCCTGGCCTTCACCTGGCGAGTTCGAGACGTATCCAGGCTGGGTGCCCACCGAAGACAAGTGCTGGCGCTTCGTTCAGATCAGTCTGAAAGCAATGCGCGTCCGTGAGTTCGATCACACGGCCAACTGGGTGGCAAAAGTTCGAAACGTGTCCAGACTGGGGAGCCAGGTCCTGGGGTCCCAAGAATACTACTTTCCAACTTCCGATTGACAGCCTCACTTTGCAGACGGAGGTACGCGCAGTCTAGTCCGGGTCTGTCCGACAAGCTAAATGAAGAGACCGACCGCGACCTTGAACACTGACGCGAGTTTTTTTGCCTGCTCCTTGCTAATGGACCGCTTCCCGCTCAGGACCTCTGAAACCCGACCGCGTGTGCCGAGCACTGGCAGCAGATCCTTGCCTGTTCGTCCGCTCGTCTCCATCAAGTAGGCCAGCATTTCGTTGGGAGCAACCGCAGGCAGAGGATGATGCCGATCGTCGTAAGCCTGGACCAATATCGCCATGGTTTCCAGGAGTGCGGACTCCTCAGGGGACAAGCGCTCCTCGCCCTTGTCCATCAATTGTTCCACCGCGGCAACCATATGGTCGTACTCTTCCTCGGTATCTATGGCTTTGACGACGATACGGTTTGCAAGCCGGGCGTATTTCTTGGGGTCGACGGCCAGTGTAGCGCTCATGATTTCCACGCTCCTTTCACATATTCCTTGTGCGTCATGATGCAGCGGATGAACAGCACCCTCCGCGTGAAGTTCATCTCCGCAATGAGCCTGTACTTGTTGCCTCCGATGTCGAAGACAACGTGCGGGGCCACAAAATCCGCCGTGTTGAACGACTGTTTCACGTCCGCGAAACTGGACCAGGCCGCCCGTTTGGCGACTCGATACCAATGGTCCATGGCGCTCCGAGCATGCGGATGCTCCTCGCAGAAGTTCCGAATCGCCTTGTGGCTGACAACGTGCATCCAGGGCCGATGCCATGGTCCCACAATGGGACCGCTCTGTCAACGCCGGCCTGATTGAAGCATTCGGATCGCTGCCTTTTGGTCCGGAGAGGTTGTTGGAAACCATGGTTTTTGGGGAGCCAATTCTTGGGCCCCAAGAATTGTGTTTTCCAACTGCAATCCTGGTTTGGTGACAACCCTGCCGACCAAGATCACTCGAGATCCATCGCGGCCTTCAGCCCTTCCTCGACTTCACGCAGGGACCCGGACGGCAGAGTGCCGAGCCTCTTGGTCAGCTTGGCACGGTCCAGAGTAGTCACCTGATGGCACACCGCAAAGCTCGTCTTCGGCAAGCCGGCAGTCCCGCCCGAAAACTCTATGACGGTAGGTCCGCGCTTGCCCTGTGATGAGGATGTTGAGATCGGGACCACAATGATGGATCTCCATCCTGGCGTCTGGTTGAAGCCGTCATGAGACACTAGAATTACAGGACGCCGGCCCGTCTGCTCCGAACCGGATCGCGGGACAAGATCGGCCCAGTAAACGTCCCCCCGCTTCATCTTGTTGCCTTGCCGGCGTTCACAAGGTGCTCGATCCCAGCCGACTCCAAATCGGCGTCGAGATCAAGATGCGTTCCCGCCATTTTCGTAGCGTAGGCAGTGATCGCATCGTGCCTCGCCCTTCGGAACTGTTGTCGCAGCCATGAGTCGACGGCCTCACGCGCCAGGGTCGTCGCGGGCACCCCGGTCCGTTCGGCCTCCGCCCTGAGACCGGTGTAGGTCTGCTCCGGCAGCGGCAGGTGAAAGTTCTTCATAGCCTCCTCCTTGCATCATTATGCCATGAACTAATGGCAGCCTGCGATGGCAACAGCCGAGTGGCAGGAGGCTGCGCCGATGGAGAGGTGGTTGGAAACCACGGTTTTTGGGGAGCCAGTGCCTTCGTTGCCCCACACCGCAGGTGGGATCGTACCGCCAGATCACAGGCGCATCCGCCGCGGTCCGCCTGAACAGCCGCACGGAACTCGTGATTCGGAGTTACAATCACTGTGCAGGCATGCAACCATGCCTCGAAATCTCCGGCCGAAGGGCGGAATACCCACTCACGGAGAGCGCCCTCTCTCCAGCAACCTGGAACGTGAGGTAAGGAGATGAGCGAGCAGAATGCACTGGAGCAGGTGTACGAGCAGTTCCATGTCGCGGTGCGATCCCTGACGATGGGGAACGAGCGGCTGGATGAGCGGCTTTCCCAGGCGTGGCTGTGCCGCCTGATGCACGTTCGGGAGAGCGAACTGGCCGATCGGAAGCTGGCCGGCCGCATCGCGGACATCAAGAGGAGCTTGCAGGCCCTCAGCGATCTTCACGAAGTCGAGCAAGCCGCTCTGGCAGCCGAGATCCTGTCCACATACACGGCAATCACGGAACAGCTAGCCCTAGTTTCATCTCCGCATTAAGGTATCGCCCAAGAAGGAGGTTCATCAATGGCCGGTATCATCGGCTACGGAGCTTACATTCCGCGCAACCGCATTCGGGTCGAGGAGATCGCCAAGATCTGGGGCGCGGATGCGCCCAGCTACAAGCGCGGCCTGGGATTAGAAGAAAAGTCCGTTCCCAGCCCCGACCAGGACACGATTACGATGTCGGTGGAGGCCGCCAAGAAGGCCATCCGGCGGGCGGGGATCAACCCGCGCGAAATCGGGGCGGTGTACGTGGGCTCGGAGTCCCACCCGTACGCCGTGAAACCTTCCGGCACGGTGCTGGCGGAAGCCATCGGGGCCACGCCGGAATGCCATTCGGCGAGCTTCGAATTCGCGTGCAAGGCCGGCTCGGAGGCGATGTTCGTGTGCTTGTGCCAGGTGGAATCCGGACGAATCCGATACGGGCTGGCGGTGGGCGCGGACACTTCGCAAGGAGCGCCAGGAGACGCGCTCGAGTATTCGGCGGCGGCCGGCGCCGCGGCGTTCCTCTTCGGCAAGGAAAACGCGATTGCCGAAGTGGACGAGACTTACTCCTACATGACGGACACGCCCGATTTCTGGCGCCGCGAGTATCAACACTATCCGCGGCACGCGGGCCGCTTCACCGGAGAGCCGGCTTACTTCAAACACGTCCTGGCAGCGGCGCGGGGCATCATGTCCAAAACCGGGATGGGCGCCAAGGACTTCGCTTACGCGGTGTTCCACCAGCCAAACGGCAAGTTCCCCCTGAACGCCGCCAGGCAATTGGGATTCAGCAGAGAGCAGGTGGAGACCGGGCGGCTGGTCCCCAAGCTGGGAAACACGTACTCCGGGTCTTCGCCGCTGGGTCTCACGGCCATACTGGACGTGGCCAAGGCGGGGGACAGGATTCTGATGGTTTCTTACGGGTCGGGCGCCGGCAGCGACGCCTTCATTTACACCGTGACCGGACGCATCGAGGAAGCACGAGGGAAAGCAACCACGACCAGGGACATGCTCGACAATAACAAGGTCTACCTGGACTATGGGACCTACTGCAAGTATCGAGGCAAGATTCTGAAAGCGGAGTGAGGAGACCGGCGATGAGAGACGTAGCGATTTTGGGCGTCGGCATGAACAAGAAGTGGGGCGAGCTCTGGGATATGTCCCTGCGGGACGTCTTTGTGGAAGCCGCGCTGAATGCCGTGGACGACGCCGGGGTGGACCATCTGGATTCGATGTACGTGGGCTGCATGACCAGCGGACTGTTCGTGGGGCAGGAGCACGTGGGCTGCCTGATGGCCGACTACCTGAGCACAACTCCTATTCCGGCCACGCGGGTGGAATCGGCCTGCGCCTCGGGTGGCGCCGCGTTCCGGCAGGGGTTTATCGAGGTAGCTTCGGGAATCAGTGACTATGTGCTGGTGGGCGGAGTGGAGAAGATGACCGACGTCAGCGGGGACGAGGCGACGTCGGCTCTCTCCGCGGCCGCCGACATGGAGTACGAAGCGTACCACGGCATCACGTTCCCCGGCCTGTACGCCCTCATGGCCAGAGTCCACATGGAGCGGTACGGAACCACCAGCCAGCAGTTGGCGCACGTGGCCGTCAAGAACCACAAGCACGGGGCCATGAACCCGGAGGCGCAATATCCCTTTGAGGTCACGGTTGAGGATGTGCTGGGGTCGGTGATGGTGGCGGATCCGCTGCATATTCTGGATTGCTCCCCGATTACGGACGGAGCAGCGGCCGTGGTGCTTTGCCCCCTGGATACGGCCCGCAAGATATCGAAGAAGCCGGTGGTGCAGGTGCTGGCGTCGGCGCAAGCCTCCGGTACCATCGCGTTGCATTCGCGGAAAGACATGGCATGGATCAAATCCACGAACCAAGCTGCCAGCAAAGCCTACAAGATGGCGGGAAAGGGTCCGCAGGACATACAAGTGGCGGAAGTGCACGACTGCTTCACGATTGCGGAGATCATGGTGCTGGAGGCCCTGGCGCTGGTGGAACGGGGCAAAGGCGGCCAGGCCGCCGAAAGCGGGATGACCGCGCTCGGCGGCAAGATCCCGGTGAACACCAGTGGAGGACTCAAGGCGAAGGGCCACCCGGTGGGCGCTACCGGCGTGGCCCAGGTGATCGAGATCATCAGGCAACTTCGCGGCGAGGCCGGCCCGCGCCAAGTGAAAGGGGCGAGGATCGGCTTGACTCAAAACATGGGCGGCACCGGCGGCAGCAGCGTGGTGCATATTTTCGGTGCGGTTTAGAGTTTCCGGATATGGGGAGAATTCGAAATCATGGCCAATCCCGCTAGATATTGGAGAGAGATTCCGCAACGCTATCGCCTGGAAGCTGCCAGGTGTACGTCCTGCGGCGAGATCAGTTTTCCACCCCGGCTCATTTGCCCGCAATGCCGTTCGCGCAAGTTTGAAACGGTAACGCTGAAGGAAAATGGTAAGATCCTGACGTACACGGTGACGCGCGTGGGGCCTTCGCAGTTTGCCGACCAAACGCCCTACGCGGTGGGAGTCGTCGAGTTGGATGACGGCGTGCGGATCATGACCCAGATCGCCGACTGCGACTTCGACAAGCTGGCGGCGGGACAGCGCGTGCGCCTGGAGTTCCGCCGCATCCAAAAGCAGGGCGACGCGGGCCTCCTGTGGTACGGCTATAAGTGCGTGCCAGTTTGAGAACGCGCGGCTTGGTATGCCAGCCGGAGGGCAAAACTGGTGTTCGTTGCGGCGGTCCCAGGACTCGTGCTGCCCGGCTTGAGGTTGACCATGCCTTGCTTCCTCCTGCTGGTCCCGTACGATGCTCCCAAACAGCCGCCGCGTGAGATGGCTCTCGGCCATCCTCGCGTTGCAGAGCCGTTGACTTTGCATCGCTCAACACCACCCGACGATGGAGGATCTGTTGTTCAGAACGCCGGGTTCGGGACACCGCCAGGACAGAGTCCGAGTCGGCGATCTGGAAACTATCGGTAAATCCCGCGGCGTCGGTGAGGAGTAATGCGATTTCTCGGCGGACACCTCGACCGCCGAGCCAACCACGAGTTCCCGCCGCCTTTTCAGGCGCACGCTACTCGGATCGAAACGCGATGGACGGGTCGATGCGCGCCGCATGCCGTGCGGGGATGAGGCACGCGAGCACCGATACGCCGCTCAGGACCATGAGTGCCACGCTGAGGGGCAACAGGGTCGACCCGCCCAACCCGTGGGATACGTTACGCAGTACCCGTTCCGTGGCGATCGCGATCATTCCGCCCAGTCCGGATCCGATCAGGGTGACTATGAGCCCTTCGGTCAGAACCATGCGGACGGTCCCGCCGACGCTGGCGCCCAGTGCCATCCGGATTCCGATTTCGCGAGTCCGGCGCGTTACCGAATAGCTCCGGACCGCGTACAACCCCGTGGCAGCCAGCAGCAGGGCGATGGCACTCATGCCGGCGAACAGGCGGGCCCGGGCCCGTATCCCCCACATGCTCAGGCCACCGTCCATCTGGCTCCGCAGGGTCCGCAGCGAACGCACGGCCAGCGAGGGATCGACCGCTCGAACCTGCTCCCGGATGCGATGTTGGCCCGGCACTTCAGACCGGACCCGCCGTCGCGCGCCGGGGCAGCGGTGAGCGGCCGCACGGAAACGGACGGCGCAGCCCCGCTGAACGGAAGAGTCGCCGAAATACCGGTCGAGACAACGCCGGGCAAATCGGCGAGACGGGCTTCGAGATCCCGGTGAATCTGGAGCGCCCGCTTCCCGTCCAAACCGGGGGCGTTCGACTGGTCGACTTGAAGAACCATGACATTTTCGACTCGCATGCCGGTGTCCACGCGGGCGGCCTGGAATGCAGTGCCGGCCTGACGAACCGCGACCGTCAGCAGGAGGGCCGCCATCGCGAGCTGTCCGATGACCAGCAGGTTCGGCGGCGAGAACAGGCGCCACGGCCTGCCCACACTCGTCTGTGCCCAGTTCTTCAACGTGGGCGCCAGATCCGGACTCGATAGCTGCCAGGCCGGGCCGAGTCCGAAAACCATGGTTGTGGCGAAACAGAAGACCAGGGTGGCCATCAGGACGTTTGGGTCGAAAGTGGAGGAGAAGAGAAACTCCACCTCCACGGGCAGCACCCGGGCGAGCGACTGCTGGAGTACGGCCGTGACGGCGCCGGCCACCAGCAGGGCGCCGATGCCGCCCAGCAGGGACAGCACCAGGCTCTCGGTCATCAACTGGGCGATCAACCGATCGCGCCCCGCGCCGATGGCCAGGCGGATCGCGATTTCCTTGCGCCGCTGGGTGGTGCGCGCCAGCATCATGGCCGCGACATTCAGGGCGGCAATCAGCAGCACCGTGCCGCTCAGGCAAAGAACGATCGCGGAGGAGGCCATCAGGGCGCCGTTGTCGCTCGGGTCGATCGAATCCCCAAGCCGCGTGAGCGGGCCCACGACATAGACATCCGAGGGAACTCCCCGGTCGAGCGGCCGGGAGTGTTCGGGATCCAGCGCGGCCATGCGGGCGGAGACCGCGGCCAGTCGCTGATCGGCGGCCTCTCTGGTCAGCCCCGGACGCAGGCGCCCCACCATGGCCAGCACGCGGGTGTCCCGCGCCTCCAGCCTGCGGCCTCCGCCGGAGTCGTCCACTGCTTCATACATTCCCAGCGGGAGGTAAACATCCGGGCTCAGAAGGCGCGTCGCCCCGGTGAAACCCGGTCTGGTAATTCCCACGATCGTGAAGACGCGGCCGGCGATCCGCAGCGTACTCCCCACGATGCCGGTCCCGCCGCCGATCTTCCCGCGAAACGCATCGCTGACGATCGCCGAGGGCACCGCGCTGCCGGGCGTCTCTTCCCCGGCCGTGAACGCGCGGCCGCCGGCGAGCGGCACGCCGAGAGTATCGAAGTAATCCGACGAGACCAGGTCGGCCACGACATGGCGTGTTCTGCCTCCGGCATCGACACTAACCTCCACCAGGGTGTGCGCCGAAAGGTGGCTGAAGACATCGGACCGCGCCCGCAAGTCGGAATAGTTCGGGTAGGAGCACGCCCGGTAGGAATCGGGCTTCCGGGAATCGCGAACATAACAGCCGATGAGCGTGCCGGGATCGCGCACCGCGAGCGGCTTGAGCACGGTGGCATTCACCAGGCTGAAAACCGCCGTGTTGGCGCCGATGCCCAGAACGAGCGTGGCGACGGCTGCCGCCGTGAACAGCGGCCTGCGCAGCAGCGTGCGCAGCGCGTAACGCGCATCGCGCGCCAGGGTCGCGATGCCGTGTCCGAGCCAGGTTTCGCGCACCTCCTCTTTGACCTGCTGCAGGCCTCCCAGTTCGATCAGCGCCTGGCGGCGCGCTTCCCCGGGAGCCATGCCGTCCCTCACCTTCCGCTCCGCCATTTCGTCAACGTAGGCGCGCAATTCCTCATCGAGCTGATTTTCCAGACGCTCGCGGCGAAGCAGATTACTGATGCGGCGTTTCATTCTGGCGGCGAGTTGCACGGTTCCTCCTGTACCTATGCGGATTCGAGGACGCAGTTCATGGCATGCACGATGCGCGTCCAAACGGCGTTCTCCGTCCCCAGTTGGCGGCGACCATCACGCGTGAGCGTATACGCCCGAACGCGCCGGCCTTCCGCGGATTCGGTCCACTCGCCCTGTATCCAGCCCTCCTGTTCCAGGCGATGCAGCGCCGGGAACAGGGAGCCCGCCTTGATCTGGAAAACCCCCTCCGTAAGATGGGTTACGCGGTCCGCGATGGCCGAGCCGTGCATTGCTCCGGCGGCCAGGGTGCGCAGGATCAGCAAGTCAAGCGTTCCCTTCAACAGTTCTGTCGATTGTTCCGGCATCGCTATAGATCTCCGATATAGATATTCTATAACAGCGGCCCGCGGTGAGGGCCGTAAAACACTACGGCGTCAGGGAGGATCTCCGCCGTGCCCAGCAAATGTCAGCAATGGGCGTGATACGTCAACTGGGAGCCACAAGAAATCGACGTTTCAAATCCGTGCCTTACAGGCGACCCCAATTCAACACTCGAACTCGCCCGCATCGTCAGCAGTTTCGACAGCACGATTCCCGGACCGCATCAGGATCGGCGCTCGGCCCCCCCTGACGAGATGCTACGTTATGCACTTGTTCATGATGTTGCGGAAGCGGGTGCGGCTGATCTGGTGATCGGCCAGCAGCCGGCCATTGTAAATCAGGGCAAAAATCGCGTAGGGGGTTGGCGCATTCTGGGCATCGCTCCACGACTTGAGATCGATCACCGTCGGCCTGATATGGTACTCATTCTCCGCCGTCTCAGCGATGTCAGCCGCGAATTTCGCGATGTGCGGACACTGGCTTGAGCGGATGATCGTCAGGCCCCGGCTGTACTGCCCGAGTTTCCGATCCCAACCTTTCTTGAAGGCCGGGCTGACGGCACCACTATCGAACTTCCGAACAAGCAGTTGGTAATCCGGCGGCGCGGTATCGACGGGTTCGAAGCCGTTTGCCAGGAACAGGCGGCGGTCGGCCAGCCATGGACCGTCCCGGACCATCACGGCGGCGCCGCTCATGCCGGCCTTTCTCGCATCATCCAAGCAGGCTTCGACCATGACGCTCCCCCAGCCTTTTCGCTGATGCCGCCTGAAGAAAATCCAAACGCAGTGAATAAACATATAGCCGCTGGCTTCAACACCACGCCATGCGAACTCGCCCGGAAGGTATTCAATGTAGCCGCTCGGTTGTCCGTCCAGGGCAAGAAGCATCTTCGCCCGCAGGCCGAACTCGGCGTTCGCTTGCAGCCAGCAGTGCTTCTGCTGGCGGCCAGGATGAGTGGGGCTCTTGATCCCGCAGCAGGGCATTGTCTCGAAGCTCGCCGCATCGACGTCAATCAAGCGAGGCTTGCGTATCACTGGAGGCCGACCTTTCGTGGTATCTGTCACCCCCGAGTGTACCCCTCTGCGCCGGACTTCGAAACGTGTCCAAGGCGGGGGCCCAGAATGGACGTGCGCCAAGGTACCGACGAAGAGGGTCGCGCCCACCAGCATGGTGGGATCGCTGGCAGGCGTAGCCGTGGCGCTCACCCTGACCGGCCTTGCCGGAAAGATGCTCTTCGGCATCACAGCGACCCAGCCCGCCGTGTTCGCATTGCCGGCAGCGGTGCTGGCGGTAGCCGCTCTCGCTGCAGGATGGTTGCCCACTCGGCCGAGGGTCAGCCGCACCTTTCGACGCCGCTAGCTCTCTAACCGTGAGACTCGGGTGTTCGCTACCGGCTTCTCAGAAAAAGAACTTCAGCGCCAACTGGATGATTCTCGGGTCGGCCGCTCCGTAAATGCCTCCAAAGTTCCCATCGTTTCTGGTTACGTCGGGGTCGTTAAATTCCGAGTGGTTGAGGACGTTAAAGAACTCTCCGCGAAGCTGGAAGCGTATGTCTTCACGCGACCGGAACGGGTAGAAGTTCTTGATAAGCCCCGTATCCACGTTGAACCGGCCGGGCCCGCGGAAAGCGCCTTTGCCGACATTTCCGAAGCTCCCGGCCGGCGTCTGCGCAACCGGCAGGAACAACGAAGTGTTAAGCCAGGGTACACAAGTGGCCGAACCGCATCCGGCGCGTAAACTCGGGGCCGCTGTCCCACCGTACTGACTCAAGCTCCCGATGAAGGTCGCGCGATCGCCATTCAAAGCCGTTAGGGACTTGTCTGTCCCGAGCAGAATGGTCATGGCGTCTCCGGTCATATACGTGAAAATGCCGGTCCATTGCCAGCCGCCAATGAGGGCGCGGATCGCATGGCTCGCTCCGGTCATCTTGGGAAGGTCCCAAACGTAGGAGGCCACGAAGCGGTGTGTGCGGTCCTGCCCAGGGGCCGGGCCAGTGTCGAAGTGGCCCTGGTTCGGATAGCCAAACGGCATCCCGGAACCGACGCTCGAGCCCACGTCGGTGATGCCGCCGCCGGATGCCAGCGCGATTTCCATTGCCTTGGAAAACGTGTAGTTGGCCAGCAATGTGAGGTTCTTTAGAAAGCCTCTGCCGCCTCCCGGGCGCTTCTGAATGTTCACTTGAAAGGCGTTATAGTCTGACATCCCGGTGTTGTGGTTTTCTAAAATGTCCGTAAACCCCTGATAGGGCCGGCTGGCGTCGGTTCCCACTCCGGCGGCCCTCGAGTTCAGGTCGATATCCTGACGGAGATGCACGCCGCGAAGTCCCACATAGGAGACGTTGACCAGGGTGTCCGGCAGTATCTGGCGCTCGATGGTCAGGTTCCAGTCGTAAGTGGTCGGCGTTACCCACTTCACGCCCGGCTCCAAACCATACACCTTGACGAGCCCCGTAAAAGGCACCCCGCCGGAGGGAAGAGTCTTGAGCGTGTAAAGCAGCGGCCACTGGGCCGCATACGACGGAACGCTCGCCAACGGGTTGCTGAAAGGGATCAGATTGTTGGGAGTATTCGGTTCGGTTATGCTGGTTTGCAGGCTGAACGGCTGGATGATGGACGCGTCATTCAGGAAGAGGCCGGGCATCCGCGAGGAATAGAAAATGCCTCCTCCGGACCGCACCACGGTCTTGCCGTTGCCAAAGACATCCCAGGCGATCCCTAGCCGGGGAGCGAGATTATTGATGTCCGGCCTGTCTCCCGTGGCGGGAAAGTTGAGGCCGTTATACGAGTCGCCGACAAACATCAACCCCGGCGGCGCGGTGGGGACGATTTTGGACCTTACGCCGGCAGCATAAGCGGACGGCCAGAACTGCTCGGTGCGCCCGAAGATTTCCTTCATTACGAACTGCGGTTCCCAGCGAAGGCCCAAGGTGACCGAAAGATTGGGCCGGGCCTTCCACTTATCCTCCGCAAAAAATCCGATGACGTTCTGCCGCGAGTCCGAATAGTCTCCTGAAGACTGGTTGTAGTAATGCATATGACCCATCACGAAACTTGCCAGCCCCAGGTTTGTCAGGGTATCCGCGAACTGCCAGTTGCCATCCTCAAAATCGGTATTGCGGATGTTGGACTGGTCGCGCTCGTAATTGCCCCCGAAGCCGAAGGTGTGCTGTCCATGGGTCCAGGTGACCTGATCGCGGAGCTCGTAGGTGTTGCGGATGAACTTCCCATCCGTGAAGTTGCCCAGGCCGAAGTATCCGTTTGTGATGCTGAACGCGCGAATTCCACCTTCAGACTTGGGCAGTTGCGGGGCGGTCGAGCCGAAGTCGTTAAACTGCGGCACGCTGCCGCCCTGGCCGCGGTCCGAGGCGGCGCGCACGAAGGTCGCCACAAAATTGTCGACGAAATTCGGCCCCTTAACCCAGGTGTACCCCGCGGCCCAGTTCTGGGTATGAACCGTGGCTCCCGTGGTGCCGGTCAGCAGGAGGTTCTTGCCGTCATAGCCGGGCGCAAGGTAAAAGCGGTCCATGTAAAACCTGGCATAGAACTCATTTTTGGCCCCTCCTTGCGCGATACCTTCTCCGGCGGTATTCTGCGCCGCAACAACAACTCAAAGGGTTTCCGGTATTCCGCCTCTAATTGTCCGTCCTTCCACCGGCAGTTCGAGAGCACAAAATCGAGCAGCCTGCATTTTTCCGTTGGACGCTGATTCTCGAACAAAACGTGCGCGCGGCGGGCCAAGTGGAGTGGCGGCGGGGCAGGAAGCCCGTGCGGACGGGGCCCAAACTCGGCCGCCTCCTGCTTGCAAGAGTCAAGTGGGCCGGGCGTGATACTTGAAAACTACAGCCTCCGGGTGCGCATTGTCGACGGCAGTCAAACTGACTAACGGCCGCTGCTCGGACGAGGGCTGTCAGAGCAACCCGACTTGCGATAAAGTGCGTTTCAGGAGATAGCTCAATATGAAAAAGATGGTGCTGCTTTTCGCCGCCGGCATTTGTGCCGCGCTCGCGTTTCAGGCGAAGAAGCCGATCGATTACGTGAATGCGCTGGTCGGCACCGCGCCGCTGGACGACCCGAAGCTCATCGGAAACGCGCCACCGCCCGGAGAAGAGCTCTATACCGGCATGACCTCGCCCGGGGCGGTCTTGCCGCACGGCGTCACCAACCTGAGCCCGGTGAACAAGAATCTCGACCTCGCTTATGGCGCGGGCGTCGGCATGTCATACAACTATACGCACCGCACGATGCTCGGTTTCACCGGACCCATGCAGGGCATGATGGTGATGCCTGTGGTGGGCGATTGGACGGTTCCCCCCGAACGCTCAGCCTCCTATTACAGCAAGGACCAAGAAAAGGCCGCCGCCGGATACTACACCGTGTACCTCGACGATTACCGGGTGAAGGTGGAACTGACCGCCGGAGCCTGGACGGGCATGTATCGTTTCACTTTTCCGAAGAGCGAGCGATCGCACGTGCTGCTGGACCTCTCGCGCGCCGGCGGCAACCTGGAAGTGGTGGGCGACCACACCGTTCGCGGCTATGCCGAGCGCGCCATGCGCGGCCAGATTTCGGGCACCTCGCAGCGCGGCACGGCGCGGACCTACTTCGTGGCCGAGTTCTCGAAGCCGTTCGCCGGCTTTGGCACCTTCCATCAGAACCCTCCCACGCAAGCCGGCCGCGGCTCCATTCTGGGCGGCAACTCGGTGAGCCCGGGTTCGCGGACCGATTCCGGCAATTACGCCGGGGCGTATTTCGATTTCGCCACCTCGGAAAGCGAGCAGGTGCTGGTCAAAATCGCCGCCGGCGATAGTTATGAGACAGTGCAGCGATACTTCGAGGAAGAGAGCGAAGGCTGGAATTTCGACGCCATCAAAAAGCGCGCCGAGGACGCCTGGGCCGCCAAGTTGAACCGCGTCGAAGTGAAGGGCGGGACCGAGAAGGAGCGCCTGCTGTTCTACTCCAACTTATTCCACTCGTTCGCCAGCCCCCGGCTGGTGGCGCGCAAAGGCGACCCCTTGACGGGTCCCGATGGACAGCCGCGCATCGCTGATCACGATCGCTATGGCCCTGTACCCTTCTGGGATACCGGCCGCAACCAGATCGTACTGCTGACGCTCGTCGAGCCGGACGTGAAGGTGGATATCCTCGCCTCCACGCTCGACACGGCCAAGGAGTCCGGATACCTCCAGACTTCCTTCCACGGTGACCACGGCGTATTCATGTACCTCGGCGATTGGCAGCGCGGTCTGAAGTTCGATTGGGAGTCCGCCTGGGAGTACCTGCGCAAGAATGCCGTGGACACAAAAGGTCCGCGCCGCAATCTCGAAGAGTATCTGCAAAAGGGGTACGTTTCCGACATCGTGGTGCCGAAGCCCAGCCCGCCCTACGCCGGAGGCAACGCGGGCGTCGCTAAAACTCTGGAATACAGTTGGGACGATTACTGCCTGGCCATCTACGCCAAAAGGTTGGGGAAAGAAGAGGATTCCCAGATGTTTCTGAAGCGCGCCGCTAACTATCGCAACGTTTTCGATCCTTCCGTGGGGTTCATGCGCGGCAAGACCGCCGACGGCAATTGGATCTCGCCGTTCGATCCGAAGGAGCCATATTACAATTTCATGATGAAAGAAGCGTCCGGTTGGGGGACCCTGTGGCTGGTGCCTCACGATGTGCAGGGCCTCATCAACCTTCTCGGCGGGCGCGACAAGTTCGACGCCAAGCTGGATGAGTTCTTCAACACTCCATATAACCCCAAGGGCATTTGCCGTGACTGCACGGGCATGATCGGCCAGTACGTGCAAGGCAACCAGCCCGATCAGCAGGCAGCCTATTACTACGACTGGGGTGGCCAGCCGTGGAAGACGCAAGAACTGACGCGCCGCATTTTGCGCGAGATGTATGGCAGCGACAAGTACGGCCTCGCCTTCCCCGGCATGGATGACCAAGGCTCGACCTCATCGTGGTACGTGCTGAGCGCGATGGGTTTCTACCCGGTGGACCCGGCGAGCCCCGACTACATCATCGGCAGCCCCTTGTTCGACGAGGTAACCATCCACCTGGGTAGCGGCAGAGATTTTGTCATCGTTGCCAACAACAATTCGGGAAAGAACATCTACATCCAGTCGGCGACGTTGAATGGAAAGCCGCTGAACAGGCCGTGGTTCAGCCACGCCGACATCGTGAACGGCGGCAGACTGATCTTCCAGATGGGCCCGTCGCCCAACAAGAGTTGGGGCAGCGCGCTGGATGCCGCGCCCCCATCGATGTCATCCTTATCTTTAACGTTATAAGTTGCTATGATAGCGTTTACACTAATCCCGGCGCGGCAATGATGACTAAACCGAACTTGGGCATCTCAAAATACGAAGGCTAAACTTTCCGAAAGAAACTGTCAAAATCTGTTGACACATACGGGATTCGGGTATAACCTTAGTACATACAGTACCTGTATCGGTCTTTGACCTCGGACATTATGCCCGAAGTCAAGAGGTTGGACTTCTCCGTTTGGACCAGACAATTGACGTGTCACGACAGGTGTGGCCCAACGCCACGCCGACAAGGGGCCACCCGCCATGAGAAAGCAGTCCGCAATCGAAAGACCTCCGGCAATATGTGTAACTAGCCCCGCCGACACATTGACCGTTCTCTCCGTCAGCCCGCTTGATGCGGATCACTTGTCCTTAGAAGCCATCATCGGTCATTTACCGTTGATGCTATTCAAAGCTCGTGATGTTATGTCGGCTCTGGCCTTGTTACAGCAGCACGACATCGCCGTTGTTGTTTGTGAGCGAGATTTATTGCCAAGAACTTGGACCGACCTGCTGGAACATATCAAGGCCCTGCCAAATGCTCCGTCGTTGATCGTCGCATCCAGGCTTGCAGACGAGCGTCTTTGGGCTGAAGCGCTGAACTTGGGCGCTTGGGACGTGTTGGCGAAGCCATTTGATCGCAGCGAAGTGATCCGAAGCGTAAAATCGGGATGGCAGCGTTGGCACGACCGGGACGAACTCCATACCAACCGAACCAAACAAACGATGGCTGCAACCGCAGCATAGGCTCTTGTCCTGGGAAGAAACAAGACGGCCGTGATTCCGGACCCTGAAGACATCCTGCTTTACAGGTGCGGCGCTGCAGCAGGTAGAACTTTCAGTCCGCCCTTGACACTTTCCCGGCTGCGTGGGCTGCCATCGGGAGGCTCATGGATCGCATTAGATTAGCTGATCGGCTCCCAGAGTTCGCTTCGCGCGGGCGGCGGCGAAGACCAGCCTCGGCCTGCGATCCCTTCCAACATCCTCGACTCGCGACTCCCCTATCGCAAAGCGACGCAGCCACCCTCACTTCCGCGTCAAAACCTCGCGCAGCCGATCGATCGGAATCGCCTCCGCAGTCCCGAACTTAGACCGCACGGTGGTGGCTTGCAGCAGCGAGTTGTAAACCGCTTCCTCGGTCGCTTCCAGCGCCATATCGAACAGCGGCGAAGCCGCGTCGCCGCCCAGCGCCTCATACGCTGCCGGCCGCGAGCCGGTCTGCTTCACCCGCATCGAGACCGCGGTGGAAAATGCGATGGCGAAATCGCCGCTTCCGTTGCTGTAGGAGGAGCCCGTCCTTGCCAGCCCGAACACCGCTCGCGCAGCCAGGCGCTTCAAGTCCTTAGCGGTTAGCGGCGCGTCGGTTGCCACCACGATCATGCACGAGCCATCTCCGCCGGCTGCCGCCGCAGCCCTTCCCAATGCGCGCCCCACCGGCACGCCGCCCATCGTCAGATGCCCGCCGAAATTCGTCTGCACCAGCACGCCTACCGTATAGCCGCCGGTCCGCGTGTCCGCAACGCGCGAGGACGTGCCGATTCCGCCCTTCCAGCCGAAGCACCGCGTCCCCGTGCCGGCGCCCACGCTGCCTTCCACCACCGCACCGCCCTTGGCGTTGCGGATCGCTTGCACGACGTTCTCCGGCTTCACATGCATGCCGCGGATGTCATTCAGGCCGCTATCGTTGGTCTCGCCGACCAGCGCGTTCACCGAGGTCACCCGCTGGTTGCCCGGTTGCGCCAGGGTGTACGCAATCACCCCTTCCATCGCGGCGCCGACGCTGAGGGTATTGGTGAGGACGATGGGCGTCTCGATGCTTCCCAGCTCTTCCACCTGGGTCGACCCCGCCAGTTTTCCGAAAGCGTTACCCACGAAGACCGCGCCCGGCAGCTTGTTCTGGAACAGGTTGCCATCCGCCGGAACGATGGCGGTCACTCCCGTGCGGACGTCGTCCCCCTCGATCAGGGTGACGTGTCCCACGCGCACGGCCGCGACGTCGGTGATGGCGTTGAGTGGCCCCGGCGAATACACCCCCGGCGCCAGTCCCAGATCTCGAGCGCGTGGCCGGCTGGTCTGCGCCGCCACCAGCGCCACCACCAGCACCGCCGGCATGTAACGTGTCATATGGCCGATCTTCACGATGCTTGCCTCTCTATTTCCCGAAGCTGCTTGAGTGCTTTCTGCTCCGGGAGCCGTCTTGGTCCCCGCAAGGCGCACTTCTCGCCCTGCCGGAGAAATTCAAAACCGGGAAATTCACGCCAAAGCTCTTGCTCTGTCTGGCTCTGTCTGGCGGCGGCAGCGTGCGCTTGCGCCGGAGAGCCGGCGAGACGCGAGCGCGGGCGCCGAGAAAGACCACGCGCAGCGACGCTCATGTCCCACTCGTGCGGGCACGGGAGTTCCGCTCACGCGGCGTGGCGCGCTCGAAATCGTGGCCGCCAGCGCGGCGGGGCCGGGCCGGGAGAAGACGGCGCGGCGCCGCCGCCTCGCAGGTCTGTCGCAGCTTCAGCGTCGTATCGCCACATTGTCGGCGGCGAGATCGTATCCTTCTTCTTGCGCCGTCTTTACTGCGTCGGCCTGGAGGGTTTGCAGCCCCGCATCCTTCGGGCTCTTCCAGTGCCGGCGTATCACCTCTTCGCCCACCTGGATGCGCACCAGCCATTGCGATTTCTCATTGTCCCAGGACACTTCCGCCCGGTCCGCGGTTATCAGAGCCATACAGAAACTCTCCTGTCGCCGGGCCGCTCTCGCCGGCGTCCCGGTGCTGCTCCAAATGTACATCATATTTCGCGTCTGGGGGAAAAGGGCCAAAATGAAGTGAACCCCTGGAGTGAGACACGAAGTTAAGGGGGTAAACGCCGTTCGATGAGAAATCATTGCACGGCGAGGTTGATGTTGTCCACTCTGGAAGAACCTGAGCGGAGGATAGGGCAACG